>JAESFP010000017.1_pt1 | contig 86300 bp, 83 predicted proteins | sample 9266181 | NCBI WGS metagenome assembly JAESFP01 (sample SAMN14502547, study PRJNA617102) | algae metagenome | isolation source: Pegethrix bostrychoides GSE-TBD4-15B and co-occurring heterotrophs from... | place: USA: Grand Staircase-escalante National Monument, Utah | collected 2006-08-15 | reverse complement strand
AGCTGACACCTACATCATCGGTCCACAACTTACGTCGCTTCCCTAGTAGGCCGATATGCTGCGATCAGACGCCGATGCGCCCAAACCGCCCGCATATCCCTTCAAATACCAATCAGTTTCAAAGAGCGCGGACACAAAACACGCAGCACACCAGAACTTCTGGCGTACCTGCCGTCTTGCCTCCAGGGTAGTCAGGGCGATTTTCTCGCCGCTTCCGATCCATCCCGCCGTCGTTTCCGATGCCGTTCCGTTTCGGTGAGGGGGCTTTTACGTCCCGACCTCAAAGGCCGCAAGCAGAAAATGACGATAAGATGACGATTTTTTCCGGATCCTGACCACATCACGCAAAATCAATGGCTTGCCAGATGAATCATCCTGCCCCGCCCACCATGTAGGCCGGATCGTAGGTCACTTTTCCGCCGGTAATTGTCAGCGCCACGGCAGTCTGACCCAGATGATCCGCCGGAATCGCCTCGATGTCGCCATCGACCAACACCAGATCGCCTACAAGCCCGACCCGAAGCATGCCCGTCAGCCCCTCCACATGCGCGGCCCAAGCCCCGCCTGCCGTATAGGCATGCAGCACCGCCATCAATCCCAACCGCTCATCCGCCGCCCCATCGAAGGGTGCCCGCGTCATTGCCGCCTGGATGCTGCGCAGCACGCTGATATCGGTCACCGGCCAGTCGCTGGCAAAGGCGAGGCTCGCCCCATGATCAGCCAGCGTCTTGCAGGCATAAGCGTCGCGCCAGCGGCGCTTCGGGATCACCGCCTCCATGCCCGCCAGCGGAAAATCCATCGCGCCCGGGGCATGCGACGGCTGAAGGCTGGCCGTGATCCCAAGGGCCGCAAGGCGCGGAATGTCCGCCCGGTCGATCAGCTCGATATGCTCGATCCGATGGCGGCTGTCGCGAGGGCCATTGCGCGTCCGCGCCGCCTCATACCCGTCGATCGTCTGGCGCACCGCCGCATCGCCGATGGCATGAACGGCAATCTGCAGACCGCGCCGGTCGATCTCGGTGCAGATGTCGTTGAACCGGTCCGGCGCGAACAGTGGCAGCCCGCGATCTGTCGTGCCGGGATAGTCGTTCAGCATATAGGCCGTGCGGCTGTCGACCACCCCGTCCATGAACATCTTCACGAAGCCCGAACTGACCCAGTCGCCCGCGAACTCCTCAGCCATGGCGCTGGCCCGATCCAGCGCCGCCATCGCCATATGCGGCTTGAAATGGAACGGCACCTTGACCCGCGCGGTCAGCCGCCCCTCGGCCTCTAGTTCCTGCAGCAGCACGCAGGTGTAGCGGTTGCCGTCCATGTTCACCATGCTGGTGATCCCATGCGCCGCGCAATGCGCCAGGCCCGCCACGACCTTGGCCTTGTCCTTTGCCCGCTGCGCCGCATCCGGCCAGGGATCGGGCTCTTCGCCCGTCGCAATGCCAAGCTGCAGATGCAGATCGCCGGTCAGCGCCAGCACCGGGCTGAAGGCCTCGAACTCTCGAAGCTCGCCCGTCGCTGTCCCGTCCGGCCCCATCACCACCACGTGGCCCTCGGGCATCGCGGCCCCGTGCAACAACCCCGCCGCCTGAAGGGCCGCCGTATTGGCCCAGACCGTGTGATGATCCGGAGACATCATCGCAATCGGCCGGTCGGCAATCACCAGGTCCAGATCGGCCCGCGTAACGCCGTGCTCCAGAATTCCGTAGCCAGCACCCTGTGCCATCAGAAGCGGCAAGCCGGGGTTCTTCGCCCCAAAATCCCGGAACGCCGCGGCCAGCGCCTCGAAACCCCGCACCCCGCCCAGTTGCAGCTGCGACAGCTCATTGCCGCCCAGGACCAGATGCAGATGGCTTTCGACGAACCCCGGCAACAGCGTCCGGCCCCCCGCATTCACCACCCGGCACCCCTGCCCCGCCAGAGCCTCCACCTCGGCCCGCGCACCCACCGCAAGGATGCGCCCCTCGACAATGGCCACCGCCTCGGCCCGGGGACGACCCTCGTCCATCGTCAGGACCTTCGCATTGGTGATGATCATCTCTGCAGCAGTCATTCTTCGTCTCCAAATATCCTCCGGGGCCCGGGGGTGGAAAACCCCCGGTCCGCCCTCAGCGTCCCGCAACCCTCTCGGCCATGACGCAGAGCATCTCGAACATCAGGCTGATCCCAAGCCAGGCCGTGCCCCCGGAAGGATCGAAAGGCGGCGAGACTTCGACAAGGTCCGCCCCCACCACATCCAGCCCGCGCAACCCCCGCGCGACCTGAAGTGCCTGCCAGGAGTTGGGCCCGCCGACCTCTGGCGTGCCCGTCCCAGGCGCGAAGGTCGGGTCGACAAAGTCGATGTCATAGGTCACATAGACCGGCCCTGCCCCGACGATCTCGCGCGCCTCGGTCATCACGTCGTCGGCCCCGCGCGCGTAAAGCTCGGCAATCGGGATGATCCGGATACCGACGCTCGCGGCAAAGTCCCAGTCCTCGCGCCCATAAGCCGTGCCGCGAATGCCGATGATCACATAGCGCTTGGGGTCGACAAGCCCCTCCTCGACCGCCCGGCGGAAGGGTGTGCCGTGGTTGTAGCGCGACGTGCCGAAATAGACGTCGTTCAGATCGGTGTGGCTGTCGAACTGGATCATCCCGACGGGGCGCGCCTTGGCCACCGCCCGCAGGATGGGAAGCGAGCACAGATGGTCCCCACCCCCCGTCAGTGGCCGGATGCCCGTCTCTACGACGTGCGCATAAAACGCCTCCATCCGCGCCATCGTGTCCATCAGATCGCCCGGATTGGGGGCCACATCCCCCAGGTCAGCGCAAGCCGCCATTTCAAACGGCGCCGCCCAGGTCGCCCCATTCACCGCCCGGATCATCGTGGACAGGTCGCGCAGCTGTCGCGGACCATGCCGCGCACCCGGCCGGTTTGTCGTCCCCCCATCCCAGGGCGCGCCGATCAGGCCGATCTGAACCTCGGCAAAACGCGGATGGTCGAACGGCACGAACGGCAACCGCATGAAGCTCGGCACCCCGGCAAAGCGCGGCAGATCGAAGCCCGACACCGGCTGAAAGAAGGCATCTCGCATTGTCACCCCCAGATTTGCGGCCATCTGATCATCCTCTCCCGGCTTTGTCAGCCCTGCTTGCGACCTCAAATCGGGGGGAAACCTGCCGCCAGACGAACGCGCCCCTTGACCGGCCCCGCCTGATCCCGCCTTATCAGCACAACCTGTGCCAAGGAATCCCCGATGTTCTCAAAGACCGCCGATCCGACCGCAGCCCCGACACCACCTGCCCCGCGCCCCAATGCCGCTGGCAGCAATACCGCCCGCTCCGTCCTGGGTGCCGATATCAAGATCACCGGCGAAATCAGCACGACCGGCACAGTCGAGATTCTGGGCGAGATTGACGGCAACATCACCGCAAATGGCCTGATCATCGGGCAAGAGGGCCGGGTGAAAGGCTCCTTCGCCGCCCAGACGGTCGAGGTGCGCGGCAAGCTTGACGGCAAGGTCGCCTGCGAAAGCGTCACCTTGCGCTCGTCGGCCGAGGTCAAGGCCGATATCACCACCTCCGGCATCGTGATCGAAAGCGGCGCCAGGATGGAAGGCCGGTTCATCAAGCCGAAGGCTTAAGGTGTCAGCCCTCGTCTCGTGCCAGACCCAGGACGGCGTCGCCACCGTCACGCTGACCTCGCCCCAGACCCTGAACGCGCTGTCGACCGACATGCTTGCGGCACTTGGCCAAACCTTCAGCCAGATCGCCGCCGACACCACCATCCGCGTCGTGATCCTGCGGGCAGAAGGCAAGGCCTTCTCCGCCGGCCACGACCTTAAGGAAATGCAATCCTACCGCAGCGCGCCCGGCCAGGGCCAAGCTGCGCTGACCGCACTCTTCGACCGCTGCTCGCAACTGATGCAGCAGGTCGCGGCCCTGCCCCAGCCCGTCATCGCCGCCGTGCAAGGCGTCGCCACCGCCGCCGGCTGCCAGCTGGCCTGCTCTTGCGACCTCATCACCGCGTCCGAAACCGCCCGCTTCGGCGTGAACGGCATCAACCTCGGCCTCTTCTGCTCCACCCCCGCCGTCGCCCTCTCGCGCCGCCTTGCCCCAGGTGCTGCCTTCGAGCTTCTGACGACGGGTGAGTTCCTCTCAGCCCCCCGCGCCCATGCCCTCGGTCTCGTCAACCGCCTGAGCGCGCCGGACCAACTGGACGCCGAAACCCTAACCCTCGCCCAAACCATCGCCGCCAAAGACCCCGCCGCGATCCGCCTTGGCAAACAGGCCTTCCGCGCCCAGATCGGCTTACCCCTCGATCAGGCCTACCGCCTTGCGGGCGAGGTGATGGTCGAAAACGCACTCCTCCCCGACACCGCAAGTGGCATCCAAAGCTTCATCGACCGCCGCAAGTAGAAGGTAAGGTGCGCTACAGCGCACCTTGGCTGTCGATTTAAGAAGCCTTCTAGTCGCCCAGCACTTTAGCAATGCCACTCAGCGCAAGCGCGCGATACCCGGCATCCTCGATCCCCCGCGCGATCCGCTCGGCCTCCGAGAAGCGCCCGGCTCCCGCCAGCACTTCGACAGTTCCATTCAACGTCATGACGCGCCAGTCCGCGTCCGGGATGCTCCTTGCAATACGCTCGGCCTCGATGGACTGGCCAGCCTCTGCAAGCGCTACGGCGATGGCCTGAAGCGGACTGTCGACCCAATAGCCTTTGTTGCCGATACGCAGGATCACCGCCGCAATGCGCTCTGCCTCCGAGACATGCTCCGTCGCAGCGGAACCAAGTTCGGCCTTGGCATATGCGACAGCAATACTCCCCAGGGCCGCAGTCTTGCTGTCTGTCGTCTCGATCCCCGTAGCGATGCGCTCCGCCTCGGCGATCTGCCCAGCCTCGGCCCGTTCTGCGACCAAGGCTTCCAAAGCACTGCCCCGTCGCTGAGCATCCCCGATCCTCATGGCGATGCGTTCAGCCACATCGAACTGCCGCAACGCGGCTGCGTCTTGGCTGACCGCATGAAGCATGGCCGCTATGGTGTTAAGCGCAAGGAAAACCTGCCAGTCATCACCTTCTATGTTCGCAATCAGCCCCGCGACGCGCTCCGCCTCAGCGAGCTGCAGTGGCGTCGCCCTAATCTCCGCAGCCTCAATAAACGTATAGCCAATCTCCCGCAGGGCCGAGACCCGATCTGACGTATCAGGGATCTCTGCCACAATGGTCTCTGCCGCAGCGACCTGCTGCAACGCGGGCCCGGTCTGCCCGGCTCTCATCAGCTCTACCCCAATTCCAGCTCTGGCACCGACCCGCCAGAATGCATCGACGATCCCCGTGATGACACGCTCGGCATCGGTCAGCCGCCCTGCCGCCGCATAGGCGACAGCGATGTCTCGCAATGCCCAATCCCTCCCGAACGGATCCTGGATCGCCGCCGTGACGCGCTCCGCTTCGGCAAACTGGCGGGCTTCGGCATATGTCCTGGCGGTCTCGGACAGAACCAGGGCCTGAAACTCTAGGTCTTCAATCCCGGCAGCGGCAAGTTCAGCCTTTGCCAAGACCGGCAATACCGCCTCACTCTGCCCCGCATGAGCAAGCTCCAACGCGATCTGGTTCAGACTGCGGCCCAGCGTGGCGGGATCCTCAATCCCCGCAGCGACGCGCTTGGCCTCGGAGAATTGCCCCGCCTGAGCAAGCAAGGTGATCAATCCACTCAGCCAGTCTTCGTGCCATATGGAGTCCGCATTCACGGCAATGATGCGTTCGGCCTCGGTGAACCGCCCTGCTTCAGCAAGCGCGTAGGCGAGGTATCCCAGCACCTCGGCCCGGCCGCGAATGGTCATGGACGGCATTTCGGGAACGATACCCTCGACCCCCATCGCAATCCGCTCGGCTTCCGCAAACAGACAGTCCCGCGGCGCCCGCCCCTCGCAGAACCCGGCGACACGCGCGGCGGCGGCCTTGATCAGCGGCGCAAGCTCCTTGTCCGGCGGACCGGCGGTAAGGGCGCGCTCGACCAAGGCATCGGCTTCGCGCAGCAAGAGGTACTGCCGCATCGCCGCCGGAAAATCGGCGGGCTTCATGCTGGCCGCCTCGGCCATCAAAAGCCGCACCTCTTCCCGCACCTCCGCAACCGCCTGGGTGGCAAGAAGGCCAAGGACAAGGGACAGGGCAAGCACCCGCATCAATCTCTCCAGTAAACCGTCACGCGCCGTGGCGCTTCAATAGCCGTGCTCATGAGGCAGCCGGAACCGCAAGCTCTTCCTACTCCACCATGAAAACCTTACCAATTTCTTAGCGCCCGCGCGCAAACCGTTGATTTTTATAACCCTTATCCCTTTGTCCACCGTGGACACTCCCCGGCGGCCCCCAGGATCAAAGCCCGTAAATCTCCCCGAACTTGGCCTCCAGATAATCCAGCAAAGGCCCTTCCGAGGGCTCGAACCCGCACGCCCGCCGCACCACATCCCGCGGCTCGTAAAGTGACCCATGCCGCTGCAGCCGGTTCCGCAGCCAGCCGGTTGCCGCACTGACGTCACCCTGGGCCATCGCCCCGTCCAGCCCCGGCACCTCGGCCCGCAACGCCTTCACCAGACATCCCGCATAGACGTTCCCCAAGGTGTAGGTCGGGAAATAGCCGAACAACCCGCCCGACCAATGCACATCCTGCAGCATTCCGTTCGACGGCCGGTCCACCGCCACGCCAAAGTCGGCCCGGAACCGGTCGTTCCACGCGGCCTCAAGGTCGGCCACGTCCAGCGTGCCCTGCATCAGCGCCCGCTCCAGATCGAAGCGCATCATCACATGCAGGTTGTAGTGGACCTCATCCGCTTCGGTCCGAATATAGCCCGCATGCACCCGGTTCACTGCCCGGTAGAAGCCTTCGGCCTCCGCAATGCCAAAGTCGCCAAAGACCTCGCGCATCCGGCCGTAAAGCCAGCCGGTAAAGGCCCGGCTCCGCCCCAACTGGTTCTCGTAAGACCGGCTCTGGCTCTCATGAACCCCCATCGACACGCCCTGCCCGACCGGCGTCAGAACATAGGCCGGATCGACCCCCTGCTCATAGGCAGCATGACCGACCTCGTGGATCGTGGAATAGAAGCAGTTGAACGGGTCGGTCTCGGCAACCCGCGTGGTGATCCGCACGTCATGGCCCGAGCCCGAACTGAACGGATGCACCGCCAGATCAACCCGCCCGCGTGACCAGTCATAGCCGAACACCGTCGCCAGCTCACGCGACAGCGCCAATTGGGCGTCATGCCCAAAGGTTCCGACCACCCCATGCGGCGCTTGCGCCCCCAGCACCCTCTCGCGCAATTGAACCAGCCTTGGCCGCATCGCATCGAACATCGCGGCAATCGCGTCCCCGGTCATTCCCGGCTCGTAATCGTCGACCAGCGCATCGTAGGGGTCACCCCCGACGGCTAGGGCCGCACCTTCCTCACGCTTCAGCTCGACCACCCGCGCGAGGGTCGGCAGATAACCTTTCACGTCCTCGCGCGCCCGGGCATCGGCCCAGATGCCCTGCGCCAGCGAGGTGACCTTGGCGATCTCCTCCGCCAGCCGGGCCGGAACCTTCGACATCCGGGCATGACTGCGCCGGATCAGCCGCAGCTGCGCCTCACCGACCGCATCCGGCGCTTTCGCCCGATCCAGCCACCCGGCAATCCGCGAATCCGTCCGCCGGGCATGCAGGACCGACTCCAGCGCCCCGATCTCCTCGGACCGCTGCCCGGCGGATCCTTCGGGCATGACCGTCTCCTGGTCCCATCCAAGTCGGCCCGCGACTTGTGCCAAAGCTTCGGTCTGGCGCTGAAACGCCATCAGTTCATCAAACGCGCTCATGCCGTGCCTTTCCGGATCGACCCCGCGACGGGGTATTGCGAAAGATGCCGCGCCCGCAGGATCAGCACCCAAAGAAGCACCGCACCGATCTGGTGGGTGATCGCCACATGCACATGTGCCACCGTCAGAACGGTTGCGATGCCAAGGCACATCTGCATCACCAGCATCGCCATGACCGCATGGAACGCCGCTTGCGTTGCCTGATACGAGGACCGCCGCCCTCGCAACCAGACCACCACCCCGAAGGCAAAAAGCAGATATCCCGCCATTCGGTGGATGAACTGTACCAGGCCGGGGTTTTCGATGAACGCTTGCCAGACCGCCAGACTGCCCCCGCTCCTATCTGGCACGTAGAATGCATCCGCCGGAAAGAACTGTCCGTTCATCAAGGGCCAGGTCGGAAACGCCCGCCCCGCGTCGATCCCCGCAACCAGCGCCCCCAGCAACACTTGCAGAAAAGCGAAATGCATCAGCCCGGTGCAAAGGCTGAACAGCCTGGCGTCCCGCCCCCGCCGCGCCGTCATCAGCTCGGCCTCGGACCGGCCCAGCAAAAGGACGTACCAACAAAGAAGACCAAGGATCACAAAGGCCAGCCCCAGATGCGTGGCGAGCTTCCACGACACGACATCCACCCGCGCGCCGACCAGACCGGAGGACACCATCCACCAGCCGATTGCGCCTTGCAGGCCCCCCATGGCACCCAGAAGCAACAGCCTTTGCGTCCAGCCGGTCGGGATCCGCCTTGTCAGCCAGAAACCGAGGAAGCCCACCGCCCAGACGAGCCCGATGAACCGGCCCAGGAACCGGTGCCCCCATTCCCACCAGTAGATCGGCTTGAACTCGGCAAGCGTCATGCCTGAGTTCTGCAACTGAAACTCGGGGATCGCCTGATACTTGGTAAACTCCGCTGCCCAATCGGCGTCGTTCAGGGGAGGGATGGCTCCAGTGACCAGATTCCATTCGGTGATCGAAAGGCCACTATCGGTCAGCCGCGTCAACCCGCCGACCACTATCATGACCACCACCAGCAGGAAGAGGCCAACCAGCCACAACCGGATGGCGCCCCGCGCCCCCTTGGGCCGCGCGTCGATCCCGCCGCCAACATGCGCCACAGGGGCTGCCTGCCCGGCTCCTACTTCCTCGAAAATGCTCCGCTTGCCTGCCATCGCACGCCCCTTTCGTCTCGGGCCGGACACTAGGCTTGCCCTCCCCGGCCTTCAAGGCCCCGCGGCAAAACGCGTCCTGTGGGACCGCTCGTCGATGCCTTCGGCACTCCTCGCCCGCACCCCCGCGATGAGGAGACGAAGTCGAACGAGGAGCCGCGCTTGAGCATCCCGGCCGGTTCCTGTATCCCCGACTTTTGACCTCTCCCGAAAGCCGCGCCACATGAAATTCCTCGACCTCGCACGCGTCTACATCCGCTCTGGCGGCGGCGGGGCCGGTTGCGTCTCGTTCCGGCGCGAGAAGTTCGTCGAATTCGGCGGACCCGATGGCGGCGACGGCGGCCACGGCGGCTCGGTCTGGGCCGAGGCGGTCGAGGGGCTGAACACCCTGATCGACTACCGCTACCAGCAGCATTTCTTCGCCAAATCAGGCCAGCCCGGCATGGGCAGCCAGAAGACCGGCAAGTCGGGCGATGACATCATCCTGAAGGTCCCCCTGGGCACCGAGATTCTGGACGAGGACGAGGAAACCGTCATCGCCGACCTGACCGAGGTCGGCCAGCGTGTCCGCCTTGCCCAGGGCGGCAATGGCGGCTGGGGCAACCTGCAGTTCAAATCCTCGACCAACCGCGCTCCTGCGCGTGCCAACCCGGGGCAGGAGGGGATCGAGCGGACGATCTGGCTGCGCCTGAAACTGATCGCCGATGCGGGCCTGGTCGGCCTGCCGAATGCCGGGAAATCCACCTTCCTCGCCGCCGTCTCGAACGCCCGCCCCAAGATCGCGGACTACCCCTTCACCACCCTGGTCCCGAACCTTGGTGTCGTCGGCATCGACGGGCACGAATTCGTCATGGCCGACATTCCCGGCCTGATCGAAGGCGCCTCGGAAGGCCGCGGCCTTGGCACCCAGTTCTTGGCACACGTCGAACGCTGCAAGGTGCTCCTCCATCTTGTCGACGGCACCTCTTCGACCATCACCAAGGACTACCGCACCATCGTGACCGAGCTTGAGGCCTATTCCGACCTCCTTGGCGACAAGCCGCGAATCCTGGCGCTGAACAAGACCGACGCGATGGATGCCAAGCAGATCAGCGACCGCCGCCGCGCCTTGGAAAAGGCCAGTGGCGGGCCGGTCCATGTCATCTCCGGCGTCTCCGGCAAAGGCCTGCCCGAGATCCTTCGCGCGCTTTACGCCACCATCCACCACGAGGCCCCGACCGAGGAGCCAGGCCCGTGGCACCCGTAACACTCTCAGCCCCCGACATCCGCAATGCCAAGCGGCTGGTCGTCAAGATCGGCTCGGCCCTGCTGGTCGACCGCAAGACCGGCCTCAAGCACTCCTGGCTGTCGGCCCTGGCGCTGGACGTGGTCGAGGCAAAGACCCGCGGTGCCGATGTCGTCCTTGTCTCCTCTGGCTCGATCGCCCTTGGCCGCAAGGTGCTGAACCTCGGTGACGGCGTCTTGACGCTGGAACAATCCCAGGCCGCCGCCGCCGTGGGCCAGATCCGCCTTGCCCGCGCTTACGAGGAAGTGCTCGCCCCCCACGGCATCACGACCGCGCAGGTGCTGGTGACGCTCGAGGATACCGAGGACCGTCGCCGCTATCTCAATTCCCGCGCCACGATGGAGACGCTTCTCGGTCTCGGCGTGGTGCCGATCGTGAACGAGAACGACACAGTTGCCACCGACGAAATCCGATTCGGCGACAACGACCGGCTGGCAGCCCAGATCGCGGTGACGGTGGGGGCCGACCAGTTGGTGCTGCTGTCTGACGTAGATGGGTTCTACACCGCCAACCCGAAGGAAGACCCTTCTGCCACCCGCTTCGACGTTGTCGAAACCATTACCTCCGAGATCGAGGCAATGGCCGGCGATCCGATCTCGGGCCTGTCCAAAGGCGGGATGAAAACCAAGCTCATGGCCGCAAAGACCGCCGTTGCAGGCGGCTGCTCGATGGCAATCATGGAAGGCTCGACCTCACGGCCCCTCAAGGCGCTGGCCGAAGGGGCCAACCGGACCTGGTTCGTGTCAGCCGCCGACCCCCAGGTCGCGCGCAAGCGCTGGATCAATGCGATGAAGCCCAAAGGCGAACTGGCGCTCGATGCGGGCGCGGTCACTGCGTTGAAGGCGGGGAAAAGCCTGCTTCCTGCCGGGGTGACCAAGGTCACTGGCAGTTTCGGACGGGGCGAGCCGGTGGCGATCCTTTCCCCCGATGGCGCGGTTCTCGGCAAGGGCCTTGTGCGCTATACCTCCGCCGAGGCCCGCAAGATCGCCGGGCATCGGTCAAGCGAGATCGAAGCGATCCTTGGCTATCAGGGCCGCGCGGCGCTGGTGCATCGGGATGACATGGTGGTTTAAGGGACCCAAGTTCCTTAAGTAAGGAACTTGCCAAAATTCTTGTTTAAGAATTTTGCGCCCCTACGAAGACGGAGCGAGAGACATGGACGGCCAGTTCACCGATCTGATGACCGACATCGGTCGCAAGGCCCGCGCCGCGGCGGCCGAGCTTGCCTGCGCCTCTTCGGAACGCAAGGCCACCGCCCTGATTGCGGCCGCTGATGCGGTCTGGCGGCGTCGGAGCGAAATCCTTGACGCCAACACGCTCGACCTCGACGCTGGGGCCGCGAAGGGCCTCAGCCCCGCCATGCTTGACCGCCTCCGTCTGGACGACAACCGCCTGCGCGGAATCGTCGATGCCCTGCGCCAGATCGCTGAGCAGAAAGACCCCGTCGGTCGCATCCTTGCCGAATGGGACCGCCCGAACGGCCTTCACATCCAGCGTGTCGCGACCCCCCTTGGCGTCGTCGGCGTGATCTACGAATCCCGTCCCAACGTGACTGCCGATGCGGGTGCCCTCTGCCTCAAGTCCGGCAACGCCGTGATCCTGCGTGGCGGGTCGGAAAGCTTCGAGACGTCCGAGGCAATCCATGCCTGCATGCTCGACGGCCTGAAATCCGCCAACCTTCCGCTGACCGCCATCCAGTTCATCCCGACCCGCGACCGCGAGATGGTGACGGCCATGCTGCAGGCCACGCAGTGGATCGACGTCATCGTCCCCCGTGGCGGCAAAAGCCTCGTCGGCCTTGTCCAGCGCGAGGCCCGTGTCCCCGTCTTCGCCCACCTCGAGGGCATTTGTCACGTCTATGCCGACCGCGACGCCGACCTTGAAAAAGCCCGCCGGGTGGTCCTGAACGCCAAGACCCGCCGCACTGGTGTCTGCGGCTCGGCGGAATGCCTGCTGATCGACTGGCAGTTCTACACGAGGCATGGGGCCGTGCTGATCGAGGACCTGCTGAAGGCCGGCGTAGAGGTCCGCACCGAGGGCGAACTCTTGAAGATTCCCGGCACCAAGAAGGCGCAACCCGATGATTTCGGCCGCGAATTTCTGGACATGATCATTGCCGCCAAGCTGGTGGATGGCGTCGACGAGGCCATCGCCCATATCCGCCGCTATGGCAGCCAGCACACCGAGGCGATCCTGACCGAAAACGACGCGACTGCGGACCGCTTCTTCCGACAGCTCGACTCTGCAATCCTGATGCGCAATGCATCGACCCAGTTCGCCGACGGTGGCGAGTTCGGGATGGGCGCCGAAATCGGCATCGCCACCGGCAAGATGCATGCACGGGGGCCAGTGGGGGCCGAGCAGCTGACCAGCTTCAAATACCTTGTGACCGGTGACGGCACCATCAGACCATAGCTCAGAACGTAAGCTTTATCGTCGTCTCGCCAATCTCGGTCACCAGACGGCGGCCCTGCCGCGCCAACTCTTCCGGGACCAGGGCGAAATGGACCTGGGCCGCCCCGATCTCGGCCGGGGCACGCGGCTCGGTCAGGACCTCCCAGAGCGCAGGGTCCACCTTCAGGCGCGGCGCTTCGGCCAGGATCGACCAGCCAGCGTCGCCACGCGTGATCTGGACCTTGCCGCCATAGGCCAACGCACTTTCCAGGCATTGCACCAACAAAAACACCAGCCGCACCTCGCGCCGCGACAGATCGGCCGGGCTGGTCCAGCCGTACCCGACCCGCCCCCCGCGCCCGATATCGCCAAGGATCGACGCGACCTCCGACCGGGCGATCCGCTGGTCACCGGACGCTTGGCCGAAACAGATGCGGAAAAATCGGATCCGCGCATTCGCATTCGCCACGCTTTCCGAGATCAGAGCCATCTCTGGCCGCGCGCCCCCCGGCTCCATCGCCAGAAGCTCCACCCCGTTGCCTATCGCCCCGATCGGGCTGATAAGGTCGTGGCAGATGCGCGAGGCGATCAGGGCGGCGAGGTCGGGCTTGTCTTGCATTGGGGAACCGGGCGAAAGGGCGGGATATGGCGGCACTTCTGGAACCGGGCATGCTGGTGCGCCACCCAGAGCAAGCGGATTGGGGTCTAGGTCAGGTACAATCGAACATTGGCGACAAGGTCACCGTGAACTTCGAACATGCCGGGAAAGTGGTCATCGACAGCAAACAGGTCTTCCTTCTGCCGGTGTTCGGGTCAGAACACCTATAGTGCGAGTCTTGTGCCGAAACTCAACCGAGAATTGCTAATCACCGCCCGTGCCAGCCAGACGGTTGCAAAGCTGACACCCCGTGGCTAAGTCATCCCAGCCCCAGCCCGAAGCGAAAAGATGAATTCCGAAGAGTCCCCCTATGCCGTGCGGCTGGCAACCACGCCCGAGGATCTGACGGCCGCCCAGCGCCTGCGCTACCAGGTCTTTGTCGAGGAACTCGGCGGCGATGGGCCCCTGGTCGACCACTCGGCCCGGCTCGAACGCGATGCTTTTGATGCGGTCTTTGACCACCTGGTGCTGGTCGACCGCAGGCTTGATCCGGCGGACCTCACCCATGTCATCGGCGCCTACCGGGTTCTGCCCAGCGATCGCCGTGCAGCCGCGGGCCGGTTCTATTCGGAAACCGAATACGATCTAACCCCGCTTCTTGCGTCTGGCCGCAAGCTGGTCGAGCTTGGCCGCTCGTGCGTTCATGCCGATCATCGGGGTGGCACCTCGATGTTCCACCTCTGGAATGGGCTGGCCGAATATGTGCTTGACCGCAGGATTGAGGTGCTTTTCGGCGTGGCAAGCTTCCACGGCACCGATATCCAGGCCCTGGCAGGGCCGCTCTCCTACCTCCACCACCAACACCTCGCCCCGCCCAAGATGCGGGTCCGCGCTCTGCCCCCCCATCGCCAGGAGATGGACCTGATCCCCAAGGATCGTCTCGACCGCAAGTCCGCGATGGCCGCCACACCGGCACTGATCAAGGCCTATCTCCGGCTTGGCGGCTTTGTCGGCGACGGCGCCTGGATCGATCATGAGTTCAACACTACCGACGTCTGCCTGGTGATGGACACCGGCCAGATGTCGGCCCGACACCGCGAATTCTACATCCGCAAGCAGGGTGCCGCATGACCGGGTGGGAGCACGCCCCTCCCCCACCCTTTCACATCGGCCCCGTGGACTGGCTTAGGGTCATCTCGCGCGGCACGCTCATCGCGGGGGTCACGGCGGGGGCCTTCGCCCTTCTCCTCCTCGTCCGGCTGGTCGAATGGCCGCTCTCTGGCCAGGCCCGCCCGGTGACCCCACGGATCACCCGCTTCGTCTGCCGCTTCGCACTGATCGTCCTGCGCCTGCCGCTTGTCGTCCATGGCCGCCCGATGACCAATCCGGGTGCCATCGTCGCCAATCACTCCAGCTGGCTTGATGTTTTCGTCCTGAATGCCGTCCAGACCATCTACTTCGTCGCCAAGGATGATGTCTCGCGCTGGCCCCTCATCGGCTGGCTGGCCCGGGTGAACGGCACCGTCTTCATCACCCGCAAAGCGTCCGAGTCAAGAAAGCAGCAGGACATCTTCGAATCCCGTCTGAAGGCCGGCCACCGGCTTCTGTTCTTCCCCGAAGGCACGTCAACCGATGCTATCCGTGTTCTGCCGTTCAAAAGCACGCTGTTTCAGGCCTTCTTCTCACCCGCACTGGTCCGCAGCATGTATATCCAACCGGTCACAGTGGTCTTTCACGCCCCGGACGGTGAAGACGCCCGGCACTATGGCTGGTGGGGCGACATGGATTTCGCCAGCCACCTGCTGAAGACCCTTGCGACTGCCAAACAGGGCCGGGTCGAGTTGACCTTCCATCCCGAAGTTCCCGTCGACGCCTTCGAGACCCGCAAGACCCTTGCCCAGCACTGCGAACGGGTGATCCGCACCGCCCATGTCGGCGCGGTTGAGTAAGACACCGCCACCGAGGGACGGGCAGCTCAAGCCTTCGGTGCGTCGCGGCACAGGATCTTCTCCATTGATCGCCCCTTGGCCAGTTCGTCCACGAGCTTGTCAAGGATGCGCGCCTCCCGCATAAGAGGGTCGTTGATCTCCTCGATCCGCACGCCGCAGATCACGCCACGCACCCGTTCCCGCGCCGGATTGAGCGCTGGGGCCTCGCGAAAGAAGGTCCCAAAGTCCCGCTTCTCCGCCAGGACCGAGGCCAGTCTCTCCGCCGAATACCCCGTGAGCCAATGGATGATCTCGTCAACCTCGGCCCTGCTGCGACCCTTCTTCTCGGCCTTCGCCACATAATGGGGATAGATGCTGGCAAAACTCATCGCGAAGATGCGGTGCTCTTTCATCGTGTCGGCCCCCTTCCGTATCGTAGGCCGGGCTTCAGCCCGGCACTGTCACCGCAGCCGGCGCAACAGCTCCAGCGTCGGCTCACCCGTGACCGGCAGCCCGACGCTGGCCTGATACGCACTGATCGCGGCCTTTGTCTTTGCGCCGATCACCCCATCGGTGCCACCCGTATCGAAGCCCGCTGCCGTCAGCCGCTGTTGCAGATCCTGCCGGTCAGCCTTGGTCATCCCCGCCGCATCCGGCCCGAAACTCGCCCGGATCGCCCCGCGCCCCAGCAACCGGTCCGACAGATGCCCGACCCCAATCGCGTAGTTCTCGGCATTGTTGTAGCGCAGGATCACGTTGAAATTCTGCGTCAGCAGGAACGCAGGTCCGCCGCCTGAGATGATGGAGCCGCCGCCTGGCACTGCCCCACCGCCCGCCGCCGTCACCCCCAGCGCTGTCCACTCCGCCGCCGACTTGCCTTTGCCGCGCCCCAACAGGCCCGCGTTGAAGCCCGCAGGCAGCGACACCTCTCCGCCCCACGGCAACCCCTTCGTCCAGCCCGACCGGCTGAGGTAAGCCGCCGTCGAGGCCAGCGCATCCGTCGGGTCCTCCGACCAGATATCCCGCCGCCCGTCGCCGGTGAAATCCACCGCGAATTCCAGATACGAGGTCGGGATGAACTGCGTATGCCCCATTGCCCCAGCCCAACTCCCCGTCATCCCCGACGCGCCGATATCCCCGTTCTGCAAGATCCGCAGCGCCGCCAGAAGCTGGCCTTCAAAGAACTCCCCCCTCCGCCCGTCATAAGCCAGGGTGGAAAGGGCCGAGACCACCGGCACATTCCCCCGCCTTGTCCCGAAAAAGCTTTCCAGCCCCCAGACCGCCGCCACCACATGCCCCTCCACGCCATAGCGGGATTCAATGGCCGACAACGTCCCGCCATACTGTGCGAACTTCTGGCGCCCAAGGCTCACCCGTTCGTCCGACGCCGCGATGTTCAGGTAATCCTCAAGGGACCGCTTGAACTCGGTCTGGTTGCGGTCCTTCTCGATCACCTCGGGCAGGAACCCCGCCCCCCGGAAAGCCGCGTCAATCGTGCCTTGCGAAATCCCGCGTCCCGCCGCCCGGCCCTTGAACCCGTCGACCCAAGCATCCCACCCGGCATTCGGCACGGCCCTCGGTGCCGGGTCCGGCGCGCGGTAACCACCGCCCCCGCCGCCCGAGCGACCGCCTGAAGAAATACAACCCGCCAGAAGAGCCGCCGCCCCTGTCAGCAACGCCGCCCGCCGCGTTAGCCCGTCAATCTGTGCCGCCTGTCGCATGTTCTGCCCGCCATCTGTTTTTGTTATCTGGTCATGATAGCCCCGCCGCGCTGGCCAGTCCAAGGGTGTCGGCGTTACATGGGCAAGATTGCCCCGCGTGGGGCGGCACCTGACCAACCCCGACAGGTCTAGGTTCAGGGCAAGCTGTGCAACGCGCGCGCATATCTCGCCGTCGGGCACCTGCGCTCTGGGCTCTGGTGTTCGATCCCTGTTCTACGATCCAGGAAGGTGCGACCACAGGTTAACAGTTTCTGAACGTCCGAACGTAAGTTATTGTAATAAAATGAGTTTGAGAATCTTTCCACTGTGGACAGGCCCCTCACTCGCCCCCGTTTTTCAGCTTGAAGGCGATCTGCCGCAGCATCCCGTGGAAGGTCTGGACCTCTGCCCTGGTCAGCCCCAACCGCCCCCACATGTTCCGCAGGTTGGCCTTCATCCCCTCGACCTTCGTCGCGGGGAAGAAGAACCCGGCCGCGTCCAGCCGCTCTTCGAAGTGATCCGCCAGCCGGTCCACCTCCTCGCGGTTGGCAAACTCAGTCCGGGCCAGTTCCATCACCGATGGCGGAACCCCGGCCCCCTGGCGCTGCCATTCATAGCCCAGCAAGAGCACGCACTGCGCCAGGTTCAGCGAAGGAAAATCTGGGTTCACCGGCACCGTCACGATCGCATTGGCCCGGACGATGTCGTCATTCTCCAGCCCTGCCCGCTCTGGCCCGAAGAGGACACCCACCCGCTTGCCCTCGGCCCCCATCGCGCGGGCCATTTCCATCGCCCGCTCCGGCGTCACCACTTCTTTCACCAACTCCCGCCCTCGCGCCGTCGTGGCAAAGACGAAGTCGCAGTCGGCAATCGCCCCCGGCAGGTCCGCAAACAGCCCCGCATGATCCAGCAGCCGCCCCGCCCCCGAGGCCATCGCCACGGCCTTCGGGTTCGGCCAGCCATCCCGCGGGCCCACGACCCGCATCCGCTCCAGCCCGAAGTTCAGCATCGCCCGCGCCGCCGCACCGATGTTCTCGCCCATCTGGGGCCGGACGAGGATAAAGACGGGCGCGATCATCGGTCACCTTTGCCGGAAGCTCATCCGCCTGATAGGCTGATGTCAGTCCCCTGACAAGACGAGCGCCCCATGGCCTACGACCCAGGACTTGCCCAGCTGTTGCGAGACGCGCTTGCGGACCATCCGGTCACCGAGAAGAAGATGTTCGGCGGCCTCGCCTTTCTTCTGAACGGCCACATGGTCTGCGGGGTCCACAAGGGGGGCGTCATGATCAGGATCGGCAAGGAACGCTACTCGGCCGCCCTCGACATGCCGGGGGTCACGCCGATGATGTTCACCGCCAAACCGATGGCCGGTATGGTGGACCTTGCCGACGAGACGGTGGCGGACGAGAGGTTGCGGGCTCAGCTTCTGGCGATGGCCCTTGCGACGGTCGAGGCTCTCCCGCCCAAGGTAGCCAAGCCGAAGAAAGGCTGATAGACGACCGGCCAGACCAATGCCCGGAGCCCCAGAATGGCCGCAGAAGACCGCCCGCAGATCACGTTGATCACGCCCCCCGACTTTGACCCGGAGACGTTTTCGGACCGGATCGGTCGGGTCCTCGACAAGGTCGAGATCGCCTGCCTGCGGCTCTCGCTCGGCACCCGGGACGAAGACACGCTGATGCGCGCCGCCGATGCCGCCCGTGAGGTGGCCCATGCCCGCGACGTGGCGGTGGTGATCGACAACCACCTCATCCTTGCCGAGCGCCTCGGCCTTGATGGGGTCCACCTGACCGATGGGGCGCGCAACGTGCGCAAGGCTCGCAAGGACCTCGGCGCCGATGCCATCGTCGGGGCCTTCTGTGGCACCAGCAGACATGACGGGATGACGGCGGGAGAAGCTGGGGCGGACTACGCCGCTTTCGGTCCCATCGGGGTGACGACGCTAGGCGACGGCAGCCGCGCGCCGTTCGAGCTTTTCGAATGGTGGTCGGAGGTGATCGAGGTCCCGATCATCGCTGAAGGCGCGTTGACCGACGAGCTGGTGGAACGCTTCGGCCCGGTCACCGACTTCTTCGCCGTGGGCGAAGAGATCTGGGGGGCCGAGGACCCGCTCGCCACGCTGAAGGCCTTGCTTGCGCCGCTGAGCTGATTGCTCGGGACAAACCTTCAGCGGATGGCCGGGAGGGGAACCGCGGCGATAGGTGAGCCGGTATCGACGAAAAGCTTTCCACTTGGGCAAAGACAAGCGGCGATGCGGGCAAGTGCTTGCTTTCCAGCCTCAAGGATGGCGACCGTCAAGTCCTCGCACACGAAGGGCAAATGCAAGGTCGAACGGGGCGACACCGAGGGCAAGCACAAAGTCCTCGCCAGCGACCGTCCGGAAAGCAAGTCGACCGCTTGCAATGCCAGAAATGCTTCCCCCGCTCGGCTTACGCAATCGCGGTTGCCGACCTGTCGATGCCCAGCACAAATCCGGTGTCACCGACAATCTGGAGAACGGCCCGCTCGGCGACGCAGGGGCCGCAACCGATTTCCAGAACTCGCATTCCTGGGCGAAGCGGCAACGCCGCTACCGCCTGTGAGATACGAACCGACGGAGCTGCCAAGGATTTACCCGAGCTTGCGGATGTAAGTCCAGGTCGGCGCAGTAGCCCCACGCGCGACCGAAAAGCTTTCGGCGTCTCCAAGATACTGGAAGCCGGCGTTGGTCAGAACCCGGGCCGACCCCGGGTTGTCCTGAAAGGCCTCGGCGAACATGGTGCAGTTCTTCTGCGGGTTCGTGTCAACCAGCGCCTGAACCGCCTCGGACGCGATGCCGTGGTTCCAGAAGGCCGGGGCGACCCAGAAGGCAACTTCGGATTGGTTGCGGTCCATCTTCTTCAAGCTCATGACCCCCAGAACCTCGGGCAGGTTCGACCGGGTGCCATCCATGACCCAGATGTCCTCGGCGGCATGGGAGGCCATGGCGCGGGCGCAGAAGGCGTCGGCCGCGCCGGGGGGAAGCGGATGGGGGATCCCCTGGGTCGCTTCGGCCACGCGTTTATCGCCGGCGTAAAGCGCGAAAAGCCCGGCATCGGACTTGCGCACCGGGCGCAGGGTGAACCGTTCGGTCGCAATCTCGACCTGCGGGACGATCTTTTCGAGGATCATGGCTTCCCTCCTTTGAAGCACATGTGGGGATTTCTGGCTAAGCAGACAATCGCCCGAATTCTTGTCCCTTTCACGGTGCCGCGATGGCACCGTGAAAGAAATTTCAGATCTGGTCAGGCAGCGCGCCCGGTGACCGACCTTGCATCGACACGTTTTCGCCAGGGCGCGTCGCGTTCCCAGTCGCCGGCCATGATGCAGCCATAGGGATGGATTTCGTCCACCACCTCGGCCAGATCAAAGCGCGCCATCTGCGCGCGGACTGTCTGTGCCGGCTTGTAGGCCGACGGTAGTTCGGACACGTCAATATGACCCGACCAGAACCGTGCATCGATCCTTGCCGTTTCAGCACCAAAGACTTCGGCCTCGGAATAGGTGCCAAGGCGGCGCTTGTGGGCACTGCGCGACAGGTTGCGCCCGGCCCCGTGCGGTGCAAAGCCAAGATTGCGGTCCGTTGTCGCGCCCCGGATCAAGAGCACCGGCTCGGCCATGTTCAAGGGCACGATCTGGACGCCCGAGGTGTCCGGCAGGAAGTCAGCCGCAAGCGGTGTCGCCCCCTTGGCATGGTAGAAGAGATCGCCGCGCCGGAAGACGAAGTTGTGTTCGTTCCAGAAGCGGTCCTTCATCTTGGCCCCGGTGGCCAGCGTCACCGCCTGATGGATGGCGTTGTGGTTGGCCTTGGTCCAACGCCGGATCAGCTGCAACGCCTCCCAATAGGCCTCGCCTTCCGGGGTGTCGGACGGAATCCAAGCGTTGTCCTTGTAGGTAGTGGGCGACAACCTTTTTCGAAAGCGTTCTGCCATCCGCATCCCGAGCGTGTACAGCCCCGCCCCCGGCCCGCGCGAGCCGTGGTGCGTGACGAGGCACGTCCGCCCCGTCGCCGCAGACCGTCCGACGAAGGCGAAGTGGTTGCCGTCGCCTTGCGTGCCCATGTGCTCGATCGAGGCCCGAAGGATCTTTTCATCCTTCAGGAACATGTTGGCGCGGAACCCGTCCAACAGATCGAGAGACACGGTAAAGCGTTTCCCGTTCGCCCGCCCGCCGGGGCCGAAATGGGTGACCTGATGCACGGCATCAAGAACCGCCTTCGGATCGGCCTCGGCGAAATCGGTCAGCATGACCGAGCAGCAGATGTCGGCCGAATGCATGCCGGGATGGATCGCCCTTTCGGTCACCACGACGCCCCCGACCGGGATCGTGCCGACCGGGCCTGCCGGACAGGCGTCCGGCATGACCGCACCGGCACGCACCGTCGGGGTGCGCATCAGCGCGTTCATGGTCTCGGTCACCTTGGCGACGTTATCGATTTCGGCCTCATCCTCGGCCTCAAGGTTCAGCGCATAGGCCGGGGCGTCCTGCAGTGGCAGGAAGGGCGCAGGCTTGTTGGCCAGGACGAAGGCGCGCAGTTCATCGCCTTCAAGGCCAGCCTGCCGCACATGTTCCAGTGCTGCCCCAAGGGCCGCGCCCTCAGGAAGTCCCAGATCGATCAAATCTTTGCCGGTGACAGTCATTTCCTTTTCCAAACATCGCTGACTGTGGCGTCCGGGTCACCCCGAACCTTGAAGACCGGCCCAAAGAAGAGAAAGGGGACCGGCCCTTCGGCCGATCCCCATCTACAATCCGATTGTAAAGGTTCGGCTTACTCGGCTGCCTCCCGGGCGGGGAGGACGGAGATGAACGTCCGGCCCTTGAGACCTTTCTTGAAGGTCACGTGGCCTTCGACCTTGGCGAAGATCGTGTGGTCGGTGCCCATACCGACACCTTCGCCCGGGAACCAGGTGGTCCCGCGTTGGCGGCAGATGATGTTGCCCGGAATGGCGTGCTGGCCACCGAACAGCTTGATGCCCAGGCGACGCCCGGCGCTGTCACGACCGTTGCGGGATGAACCGCCTGCTTTCTTGTGTGCCATGGCGGGTTACTCCTGAGCTGCGGCGGCTTTGGCCGCGCGCTTCGGTTTCTCGACAGCAACGGCGGGCTTCGCACCCGGCGCTTCGTGCACGGCAAGGCGACCAGCGACGGTACCGATGGCAGCCTTCACACCCGACTTGTCAGCACCGGTGGCCAGCACTTCGGTCACCCGGACCAGCGTCAGGTGCTGGCGGTGGCCCTTGGTGCGCTGCGACGAATGCTTCCGGCGGCGCTTGACATAGTGGATGGTCTTTTCGCCCTTGATCTGGTCGATGACCTCGGCCTGGACAGCCGCACCTTGGACCATCGGCACACCAATTGTGGTGCCAACCATCAGGATGTCGTTGAACTGGATCTTTTCGCCAGCGATGGCATCAAGCTTTTCAACGCGCAGAACGTCACCCGCCTGCACCTTGTATTGCTTTCCGCCGGTCTTGAGGACCGCGAACATGGGTCTTTCCTTCTCTTGCTTCGCGCCCTATGGCCCCCATTTTCTGGGCGTTCGGGGAGTTGCCTCCGCCTCGGACAGCGCGCCCTTGCGGGCGTCATGAAAATATAGGCCCGGCGAGAGTCGCCCCTCGCCGGGATGCGCACTTATGCGGCGAAGCTTGCGAAGTGTCAAGCGGGGCGCGTCAGATATCGCGTCCCTGCATCGCGATTCCCGCAGCCTTGCCAAGGTCGAACGAGACCTGACGGAAGACCTTGTCGAAGGCGACGAAAAGCGCCGCATTCAGCCGTTGCCCGGCTGGGCTTTCGGCAAAGTCGATGTAGGCCTGCAGTTCGGCTTCGGTCAGCGGGTCGTAGGCCAGGCCAAGGTAGGCGTAAAGCCACGACGACGTGTCGGCGCGGGTCTGCTCTTCCCGCGCCCAGATATCCGCCATCATCTCTTCTTCCGGCATGGCACCACCGTAAGCGCCGGTCTGGGACATGCCCGTCATGAACGCAAGATTCCCCGACATCGCACCGGCGACATTCATTTCCAGCAGGTCGGCGGCCTCGATCATCCGGCGGATGAGGTCGACCTTCGGATCGCGGGTTGATGCGCGGTCGTCAGCGGCGACGCGGGCCGCCTCTTCGGTCGGGGTGTCAAGGAAAGCGCGGCGTGCTTCGACTTCAAGCGAGACAACACGTTGGCCAAGGTCGGAGGAGAAGAAGGCAATAGCGTCAGCCATAGCTTCGGGATGCGACGCAAGTTCCGCGCGGAGGGCAGAATTGAACCGGGCGCGGAGGAGCCGCACCTCATAAATCTCGCCGACAGCCGCTTTCCATGCGGCCCCGCCACCGGATGGGAACATATCGTCTTCCATGGTGTCGCCATGGGCCAGGCCCTCGTCGCGCAGGACGTCGAACAACGCGTCAAGATGCATGACCTCACCTAGCGTCGCGATCGAGACCACGGCCACCGCTGGTTTCGTCGACGTATCCGCTGCCGCCGGGACCGCAAAAGCCATGAAGCTGGCAAGAGCAAGACGAGACAAGATCATATCGGGTCCTTCCAGTAGCCGGACCCCAGCGGGAACCTGAACCGGGGCGATGGCAGAGGTAGCCCCTTCCCCCCGCTTTGCCAAGCGGGCTCGGTCGCAACTGCCCGTGATCACCTGCCACCGGAAAGGAACCGGCCCGCCGATTGCCCCTTGCGCATCTTGCTTTGCCGAGCTATCTCCCCGCCTCACATAGACGACCCCTGAAGCGCGGAGAGGTGCCGGAGTGGTCGATCGGGGCGGTCTCGAAAACCGTTGTGGGTTTGCGCCCACCGTGGGTTCGAATCCCACCCTCTCCGCCAACACCCCCAGGTGGCTGACGTCAAAAGACAAAATGGCGATTTTCGGTCACCAGAGTATCGCCGTATTATATCCGCTATTGTACCGACAACGGTAGTTGGCGTGCCCGGACCTGCCCTCTGGCACGGGGCCTCGGAAAACCATGTCTGCTGACCTTGCAAGGGATCGATTGGTCGTACCAGTGTTTCGGCAAACACGCTAGGACGGCGCTGTCGACGTTCATGCTGCCGAACCTCAGGTCCCGAAACGGACAGTCCTCGCAGTCACCTTCTACCGCAGGTCCTGCCCCCGCCCGGACGCAAGCACGATCACTACGATGATGATGAGGCCGGTCGCGATCAGCCGAAACCCAGCGCCAAACCCGTACGTGTTCAGCATCGTGACAACGAGATACATGAACAGCGAAGCACCCCAGATTCCAGGCACATTGCTGTTGCCACCGGCGACGGCGGTACCGCCGATCACCACCACTGCAATTGACGTGAGTAGATACTCGGTCCCCATGTTCAGCGCCGCCCCACCTGAGAAGCAGGCCAGCAGAAACCCACAGAGCGCTGCCAGCACCGAGCAGAGGACATAGGTCGCAAGCCGCGTGCCATCGACGGGAATACCGGCCATCCGCGCGGCGGGCAGGCTCTGGCCGATAGCGGCTATCCAGCGCCCGTACACAGTGCGGTTCAGCAGTAGCCAGGCTCCGATACTCAACGCCAGTGCTACCAGTGCGATGTTGGGGATGCCGAGGCTGTAGCCGGTGCTGAAATCGGACAGCACCGGCGGGGGCTTGATGCGCAGGCCGCGGTTGGTGGCGATTGCGGCGGACAGGACGAGGAAGCTCATCGCCAGCGTGGCGATGATCGGCGGAATGCGCAGGGCCTTGATCAGGGCATAGTTGATCACCCCCACCGATGCGCCAACCGCCAGCGCGGCCGCGAAGCCTGGCAGGATCATGCCATTCCGTTCCGCCATAAGTTTCAACGCCACGGTGCCCGCCAGCGTCATCGTCGCGGGTAGCGCAAGGTCGATGTTTCCAGGCCCGAGTGTGATGACGAACATCTGTCCCAGACCGACGATCACGCTGAAGGCGGCAAAGGTCAGCGCCGCTTGGCTGACGCCGATGGTGCTGGCACCCGCGGTGGCCATGATAGTCACCAGCCAGACGGCCAGTGCGCCAGCGAAGGACCAGAGCCATGGCTTGCGGAGAAGCGCCGTCATGAGCGCCCCTCCAGCCTAGTCAGGACCAGTCGCAACGCGAGGATGGCGATCAGGATCGCCCCCTGAGCACCGATCTGCCAGTCCGAAGGCACTTTGAGAAAGGTGAGAAACGAGCCCGCCAACAGCAGCGTCAAAGCCCCGATCACAGCACCTACCGCCGAGACCCGGCCGCCGGTGAACTCTCCGCCACCAAGAATGACCCCAGCAATCGTCAGAAGCGTGTAACGGAGCGCGATGTTGGCGTCTGCCGATGTCATCACGCCCACAAGTGCTATGCCCGCGGCAACGGCGAAGGCGGCAGCGGTGGCGTAGGCGGCGGCTCGGGCGCGCAGCACCGACCAGCCGGACCGGGCGACCGAGCGCTCGTTGCCGCCGATCCCGCGGATCAGCACCCCGAACGACGACCGCATGATCAGCAAGTGCGCGATGACCGCAATCAGGGCGGATCCTACCAGCCCCAGCGGCAGAAGCGGCGGACGCCAGCCAAGAAGGGCTGCCACCCAGTCCGGCGCTGTTCCCCCGGGGGCGGGCAGGATCAGCACGGCCAGCCCGGACCAGACAAAGCTCATCCCCAGCGTGACGACGATGGCCGGCAGGTTCCGCAGCGCGATGATGACCCCGAGTGCTGCATAGGCGATGATGGCGCCCAGCAGGATCAGCCAGCCGAGCAGAGGCTGTTGGACCAGATAAGTGGCGGCGACACAGGCCACGAAACTGACGAAACTGCCCATCGACAGGTCCAGGTCGTTCACCGACATGATGATCATCTGCGCCAGCGTAGCCAGCGCAATCGGCAGCCCCAGCTTGAACAGAAGATGCAAGCCATTATAGCTCATCGTATTGGGGCGAAGGACGAAGACGCTGAGCAACAGCACCGCAAGCGCCAACACCGGCAGGGCAAGGCGCAGCGCTTCCGGCGAGAGGCGCCTCATACGGTTTCGCTTGCAAAGCTGGTCGCGAGGATCGCCTGTTCCGTGACAGCACCGCCGCGCAGGTCTGCAACGATACGACCGTCGCGGAACACATAGACCCGGTCGCAAAGACAGATTTCATCCATCTCGGTGGAATACCAGACAAAGGTTCGTCCCCCCGCAGCCTCGGCGCGGATCATCGCGTAGACCTCCTGTTTGGTTCCGATATCTACTCCGCGCATCGGATCGTCCATCAGCACGACCGGTGCCCGGGTGGAAAGGGCCCGGGCAAACAGCACCTTCTGCTGATTGCCGCCCGACAACGACAGGATCGGGTTCGCGATGTCTGGCGTGCGGATGGCCATCCGGGCCTTCCAGTCCTCGCCCCTGCGGACCTCTGTCTCGCGATCCACCACGCCGTGTCGGGCAAAGTCAAGCAAGCCCGCGACTGACATGTTCCGAAGGATCGACCAAAGGTCGAAGATGCCGTTTGTCCGTCGATCACCGGCAACGAATGTGACGGCGGGATCGCGCCGCGGCCACCAGTCGGGACTCGCCGCCTCGAACAGTGCAAGCAGCATGTCGGTCTGGCCGTGGCCACCAAGACCGGCAAGCCCGATCACTTCGCCCCCGCCCGCGATGAAGTCGATCTCGCCACCGGGCGGGGCTGGCAGTCGTAGCACCGGCTCGCCCGCTGCCTTCGCGCTGCGTGCGGCGGTGATGTCGCGGGCCGTGCTGCCCATCGCCTCGACCAGCGCCGCATGGGTGAAGGCCACGGCAGGGCGTTCCGCGACGATCCGGCCATCCTTCATAACCACGATGCGGTCAGCCGTCGAAAGGACTTCCCCAAGGATATGAGAGATCAGGACCACACTGCCGCCGTCCCGGACGAACCGGCGCACATGGTCAAGAAGCTGGGCCGAAAGGCCCGCATCGAGTGAGGATGTCGGCTCGTCAAGGATCACCAGGCGCGGCGCCGTGCCAGCATCCGAAAAGGCCATGGCGATCTCGACCATCTGGCGCTGCGCGATCGACAGGCTGCCGACCGTCGCATCCGGATCGATCCCATGGCCCGGGAAAACGGTGTCGAGGCTTGCGGCGATCACCGAGCGCGCCCGCCGACGCCAGCCAAGCGTGGCCATTCCCGCCTTCATCGATCGGTGCATGAGCCGCGCGTTTTCCGTCACGGTCAGGTTGGGGCACAGCGATAGCTCCTGAAAGACGCACCGCAGCCCGCGCGCCCGTGCGGGCGCGACACCCCAGGGCAGGTCATTCTGGCCATCGGCCATGATCGCGCCTTCGCGCAGCGTCAGCCCACCGTTCAGGATCGAGACAAAGGTAGACTTGCCCGCGCCGTTGTGACCGATCAGGCCGAGACATTCACCGGGATTGAAGGCAAGGCTGACGCCGTCCAGCGCCACAACCTCGCCAAAGCGGACGCCAGCGCCCCGCACCTCGATCAGCGGTGCCGCGTTCATGGTCGCCCTTCGCGTTTCCAGAGTTTGGCAGACGGCCGCGCCGCCACATAGGGCAACGCGACCGTCTTGTTCGGGGTCGTGACGGCGCCGATCACTTCATTTCGCGCCATCGATTACGGCGATGGCGTCTTCCATCGTATACTCAACATTCGCCACGCCACCCGCAGCGGTAGAGGCCAGGTCTGCCTCCAGTGACTCCTGGCTGATCGACAGGAACGGCACGACCAGATCCTTTGGCACGTCCTTGCCGTCCAGAATCTGCTGTGCGACCCAGAAGGCCAGCGTCGAGACACCGGGCGCGATCGAGACCGACTTCGTCTCGTAGCCGTTGGCAGCCTTCTGTTCAGCCCACCATGCCAGTTCATCCTGCCGGTTACCCATGATGATGATCGGCATCGGCCGCCCGGCAGCCGCAATTGCCTGCGCCGCGCCATAGCCATCGCCGCCCTGCGTCACGACGCCGACGATATCGGGCAGCGACGGAAGTATCCCGGCGACGGCTTTCTGCGCCACGTCCTGCGCCCAGTCGCCATGGACAGAGCCGACAATCTTGAACTGCGGGAACTGCTCTACTCCGGCATGGATGCCGGCGCTGATCTCGTCATCCACAAAGACACCGGCAAGGCCGCGGATCTCCAAAAGGTTGCCACCTTCGGGCAGGCGGCCCGCAAGATACTCCACCTGACCGCGACCCATTTCCTTGAAATCCACCGCAATCCGCCACGCACAGGGCTCGGTCACGATCCCGTCGAACGACACGACGACGATGCCGGCGTCGCAGGCTTCCTTGACTGCGCCGTTCAGAGCGGTGGGCGAAGCCGCGTTCACCACGATGGCGTTGTAGCCCTCGAGGATCATGTTCTGAATCTGGGCTGCTTGCTCCGTGGCCTGGTTCTCGGCAGTTGTGAAAGCTGCGGCCTCGGCAACGACCCCGGCCTCGACTGCCGGCTTGGTCACGGTTTCCCAACTGGTCAGCATCGCCTGACGCCAGGAATTTCCGGCATAGTTGTTGGACAGCGCAATGCGCTTGTCGGCGGTATCCGCATAGGCAGGCAGGGCGGCGCAGGCAAGCGCAGCGGATGCCAGCATCATCATTCTTGATTTCACGTTCATCTCCTCCGTTGACCAGTCAATTCTGGCTCGTTGCGATCCCCTCCCGCCCTTTGGGCTTGTGACGGCCTTCTCGATCGTGTCGGAATGATGCAGCTAAGCAGGTGGTCTGTATAGTGGTTTCATGGCGACGCCCTTGCCACCATCGGGCGCCGTCAGTGCCATAAGCCCGGAGCGTCGGTTTACGCTTCGCCCTCTATCGGATGGGCATGGTGAACACTCGGTGGGGAGGCGAGCCTCGCGGTGCCTCGCCGGAGGCAAGCCGGGCAAGATGGAGCCTCAGAGACGGGTTTAGTCGTGCAATGCCCCGGCGCGGCAACTCGGTCGTCAGGTTGGTGACCCGTTCGTGGACCTCCAATGCGGCTCGCCTCGGAGCGGGGAGCGAGGTTCCCAATCAGCAGTCAAGGAGAAGAACTCGACCAGTTGTCCGTCTGGATCGTCGACCTTCAACAGCCGGATTCCGGGTTCCTCGATTACAGCGGATGCGATTCCGCCGCGTGCTGATGCCTCAAGGGCCATTATCGCTTCCAGATTGCCCGACTGGATGTATTGGACCGAGCCAGAGCCCGGAGCGGGGCCCAGCGCATATCGATCGCGAGATACGATCGCGAACTAGCCGCCCGCTATGTCGAAAGCGACGAAATCGTCCAGAGGTGCACCAGTCCCTACATGCGTGCTACAAGAGCTTGAACGTTCTGGCAGGCTAGAGAAAAGTCACTGAATCAATCAAAATCAAAAGCTTACCAAGTGGAGAATTTTGGATTTCAGGCCCATCCGCTCCGTGTCGCACGGACCGGTGGTCGAACTTTCTCTGATCCTGATCAATGATCGAGTTAAGCGGCAGTGGGTCAGCGATGTGCCTTAGTCGAGCGACGACACAGAATGAGATGCTTGCCCGAAGGACAGGTCGTTCTATTGGCAGCGCACAACGTCTGACATTTGTGCGAGCAAGACCAAACCGGCGACTTTTTCGTTGTGCGGGCGATACAGTGCCCTACCCTGAAAGGCTTAAGCAATCGGGGGTGTGAATGAGCGGTGATCGTGAGCGTCCGGCGTCTCGTACGGAAGCCAATGGGCTCGTGAGGGCGCGGGAAATCGAGGGGCACCTGACTGCCTTGGACAGCTTTGCACCCATGGCACTTGGTGTGCTGGCTGTGGCGTCAGGTATCTACACATACCTCGGCGTAAGGGCGCAGCTCGACGGGTCTGGAGCGCTGACGTTCTTCGCGGCCGTCGCGTACTCATTGGCAGTGTCAGTCGCGATCTTCGTGTTCTGGAGCTACATGCTGCGCCTGACGCCTGCAATGCGGACGGCGCGGTCCCGACTTGGGATGCTTCTGACGATGGCACTTGGCTCTGTCGCCATCATTGCGATGTCGTCGTGGCTGAATGCTGCGGCGCTCGCCGGATCGGCGGCGGTTGAGCAGCATCTGGCGCTTACTGTCCGAGACTATCAGACCGAACTGGAGCAAGCGAACCGGGTAGCCGTTGCGGCGCAAGGGTTGCAGCTTGACGTGTCCCGTGCACGGCAGTCGTTTCAGGATCTGTCGACGCAAGAGGCAGCCGGGAACTTGTCGGGCACCTCGGGGCGCGGGGCCGTTTTCCGCGTGCTGACTTCCAAAGGAGACGAGCTCGCGGCATTGGAGGCTCAGATCGAAGCGCAAGGTCCTTTGATCGAAGACGCTTTTTCCGAAGGCAACGCCATTCTATCGCGCATGCGTGAGCTTACAGCGGCCGCAGGCGCCGTCAGCGAGAGGTCCGTCGTGTTTGCAGAAGAGTCCGTGCGACTGGCGGGTGTGATTGCACGGCTCAGGCAGCTTTCCGTAGCTCCTGTCGTGGACCGTGCGGCACGGGATCTGGCAGCCTCGGTCGTGTTGCCTGAACTTGACGGGTCCAGCGACACCATTCGCGGTGCCCAGCAAACCACCATCGAATCAGTTCTGCAGCTCTTGGGTCAAAGAGCGGACTCGCTACAAGACGCGGCCCAGGCGGTAATCTCGTTACCGGCGGCAGAAGAAACGACCTACCAGCCGATCTCCTCGGCTGACGCCGTTCTGCGATACGCAGGAGATTTCATCCCGTCTTGGGCAGGCGCAATTGCGATTGACCTGCTGCCGGCAGTCCTCGTGTTCATGATGATGGTCGCCCAGTCAGCGATCCGCGAAGACCGTGCGTTCCTTGACCCGGAGGAAACGATGACACTGGGCGAATTGCGCGCGGCGATGATTGCCTACCGCAGCATCGAGGCGGCAAGTTTGCACCAGGAAAAGACAGCACCGGAAAGCGATCCCGCGCTTGAAGCAGACACAGCTTTAAAGACTGAGGCAGACATAACTTCGGACAAGGTCGCGTCAATCGAGCGGAGTTTGCGCAAGTGAGCGAGAGTCCGGCTGCGCTACGCCAAGGCAGGCAATGGAGCGGAGCAATGTTGCTCAAGCTTTTGCTTGTGGCCCAATGCGCGCTTGGGGTGCTTGTCGTGATTGTTGACCTGCCGATCGGTTTTCTGTCAGGGGCCAAACCGCGTTCTCCGGAGTTGACCGTTCCCGTGGCACCCGGGAACCAGACACGCCGTTTCGAGCCAAATCGCATCCCCGTAGACCTTCCGGCGCCACCCGCGTTTAACACCGACGCTGCCATTCCGTCCAGGTTGGAGTTCACGACCTCTGCCGAGGGTCTGCCGAAAGGCGCGCTCCTCCTTAACGGATCAATTACGAATGGTGATGCCGCACGCTTCGCGGACTGGTTGCAGAGAACGCCGAACCAGCCAACCTCGATTGCTCTAAACTCCCCGGGAGGCGATGTTGACGATGCCCTTGAAATCGGCCGCTTGATCCGTGACCGCAAGTTCACGGTCTTCATTGCGTCTGGTGCAGTCTGCTTCTCTGCCTGCCCATACATCTTGGCCGGTGGTACAGAGCGACGGGTGTCCAGGGAGGGCTTTGTAGGTGTCCACCAGCACTATTTTGGGGAGAACACATACCTCCCAGCCTTCCTGCTCGTATCGGATATTCAGGCGGGCCAAGGCGAGGTCATGGCCTATCTCGGCGAGATGGGCATAGATCCGTTGGTTATGGCCAAGGCGCTGATAACGCCTCCTGATGATATCTACATTCTGCTGCCCGAGGAGCTAGAGGCCTTCAGACTAGCGACCAAATTGACCGACTGATATTCTGCGGATCGCTGACGAGACTCCAGGGTCCGGAAACCGGTCACGCGGGACGGAAGGACGGAAAGCGTCCAATGCCGCTGCAGCGATGCCGTCACGAAACTCAGCAATAGCAGTCATTCGATTGCGACACCTGCCAGGATTTGCGTCATCCATCGGCTGAGAGCGCAGCTGTCATCCGCATAAAGTCGATTCTGTTCAAAACCTGATGAGAACCGCCGAGCAGGCCTGTTAGACGGGCCGAAAAGCCTGACAACCCGACACGGATGGCGTCCGTCCGTGGCCTGCACCCCTCACGTTGGGGCATTCACGAAACGCGGGAACATCCCATGACACACTGACCAAGTGGATTAACGCGCAAGAGCAGGCAAACCCGATGCCAAGCTGCGGGCAATTTGAGAAATCTCTGACTGGTCCTGCAGCACTCGCGGCGCGTGTTCGCAAGCAACCCGTCCCGTCATGGACCCATTTCTCCACCAGCTTCGGCGCGGCTGGCGTAAGCGTCTGGTCTGACCGCTACGGGTTCCAGCGCCATGGGAGCAGGTCTTCGACCCTGGTGATCTTATAGTCCGGGGTGCGGGCGATGGTGTCTGCGAGCCATGCGTTGGGATCGACTGCGTTGAGCTTTGCAGTTTCAATCAAGGTGTAGGCGATGGCGGCGGCTTTGCCGCCCGCTTCTGACCCGACGAAGAGGTAGTTCTTCCGTCCGAGGGCGATGGCGCGGATGCCGCGTTCGGCGGTGTTGTTGTCCAGTTCCAGGATGCCGTTGTCGAGGTAGGGACGGAGGCGTTCCATCCGGGTCAAGGCGTATCGGATTGCTCCGGCCAGCGGGGATTTTCCAGAGATCGTGGTGAGTTGCATGGCCAGCCAAGCCTCGAGATCATCGAACACCGGGGCGGCATGGGCGTGGCGGAGTTCGGCGCGGCGATCTGGCAGCAAGCCTCTGGCTTCTTTCTCGACGGCGTAGAGCTGCGCGATCCGGGCGATGGCCCCTTCGGCGATCGCGGAACCCTGTGATCGGTGAATGTCGACGAACTTGCGCCTGACATGGGCCATGCACGCCACTTCGCGGATGGCGCCCGAGCGGTAGAGGTCTTCGAAGCCGGCATAGCCATCGGCATGCATCCAGCCGCGGAAGCGGGCGAGATGGTCCTTGGGGTGCTGGCCTTTGCGGTCGCCGGAGAACCTGTACCAGGCGGCAGGCGGGGCTTTGCCGCCCGACGGGCGTTCGTCCCGGGCATAGGTCCAGAGCCGCGCGGTCTGGGTCTTTCCAGTACCCGGCGCCAGCATGCGGATCGGCGTATCATCGGCAAAGATGGCTTCGGCCGACAGCACATGGCGACCGATGGCATCGGCAAGCGGTTCCAGCAACGCAGTCGTCTTGCCGACCCAGTCGGCCAAGGTCGATCTGTCGAGGTCGAGCCCCTCGCGGTGGAAGATCTGGCTCTGGCGGTAAAGCGGCAGATGATCGGCATACTTGTTGACCAGCACATGGGCCAGCAGGCCCGGCCCCGGTAGGCCGCGCTCGATCGGGCGCGATGGCAGCGGCGCCTGGACGAACCGTTCGCAGCAGGCGCAAGTCAGCCGGGGCCGCACGATGCGGTTCACGATGAAGCGCCCGGGAACATACTCGAGTTCCTCGGTGACGTCTTCGCCGATCCTGCGCAGGCGTCCGCCGCAATCGGCACAGGCATCGGCACCCGGGGTCAGTTCCACCTCCATCCGCGGGATATGTTCCGGGATCGGGCGGCGCTTGGGTTTGTCCTTCTCCTCAATGTCGGGCAGCTTCATCCGCGCCGTCATCGCTGCGGCGGCGATCTCGCTCGTCTCGAGCGCCAACTGAAGCTGTTCCGCAGTTTCCGAGGAGGCCCCGAACCGGTGCGCTCGGTGCCCGGCAAGCTGATGGCGCAGCTTTTCGATCAGGATCGCCTGGGCCTTCACCTCGGCTAGAAGCCGCGCGGTGAAGCTGCGCAGCTCCTCGGGGTCTTCCGGCAGGATGAGGGTCTGATCGAGCATGCGATCAGTTTATCCCACTGTATTCCTTGCGGGAATCATTGATTGCAGGGTGAGCAGATTATCCCGCTGCCAGTGGGCGCCATGTCCGTTCCGGCGCCCGCCAGTCGATTCCTTCCAGCAGCATCGACAATTGTGCAGGCGTCAGCGCGACCTTTCCCTCTTTGGCCGAGGGCCAGACGAACCGCCCCTTCTCCAGCCGCTTCATGAACATGCAGGCCCCTTGCCCGTCCCACCAGATCACCTTGACCAGATCGCCCCGACGGCCGCGGAATACGAACAGATGCCCGGCGAACGGGTCCTGCGTCAGCACCGCCTCGGCCTGCGCCGCCAGTGTCGTGAACCCCTTGCGCATGTCGGTGACGCCCGCTGCCAGCCAGACCCGTGTGTTGGCCGGAACCGGGATCACGCCGTCAGACCTCGGATCAGCCGCGCCAGCGCGTCAGGATCATAGCTGCCGCTGATCCGCATCCGTTGCCCGCCAGCCAGCTCGATCTCGATCATGCCGGAGGCGGATACCGGATCGACGGCCATGACCACATCGTCGCCGCGGCCGTGACCAACGATCTCGACAGGCAGGAAGTGAGGGATATCTGCCCGGGCAATTGCCTCTGGCGCATAGCGCGGATCGCGCAACCACTTGAACACCATGTTCGCGTTGACCGCGTAACGCCGCGCCACCTGGGCGACCGAAACATCCGGCGCAACCGTCTGAAAACAGATCGACCGCTTCTCCTCGTCCGTCCAAAGCCGCTTCGTCCTGCGAACCAAAACCTGCCCCGGAGTGTCCACTATCTATAGCGGACACTATCCGTCACTACCGAGCCACGGCAGAGCGGTCAGGCCGGACGCTTACGGAGATGATGATCACCCCGTCGGGAAATGTGTCCTTTATAGTCGATCTCACCGGACTGATATCGACGGGTCGTCAGTCCAACCCAAGCGCCAACGGATCGAGATTTCGGGAAGTTGTCAGGGCTTTCGATCGCTGTGACAAACGAGGTTGCCGTAATGGCTCCCACTCCCGGGATAGACATCAGGATCCGGCAGCCATCATTCTGTCTGGCCTCTGCAGCAATCTGGCGCGCGAGTCGGGCAGCTTGCAGACGAGTCGCGCACCAGGCCTCGAGCATCGGTAGCAAGATTGCTGACAGCTTCGGCTGGTCGGCAAGAAGGCGGCGCACATGTGCTTCGAATGTGCTTCCTTTTCCGGAAGGGATGAGCAGACCAAAGGTCTTCATGAACCCTCTGATATGATTGGAAAGATCGACCGTGATCCTGACGAGTCGGCTCCTGGCAGCAATCAGGGTCCGCGCAAGCATGCTGTCAAAGCCCTTCACCCGCACTTCCCGGAAGAAGCCGATCTCGGCCAGATGTGCCAGACCATCGGCATCGTTCGCATCAGTCTTGTTCGGTGCCATGTCTAGGGCAGACTTGGCGTGACGGGCATCAATGCAGATCGCGGGCAAGCCTTCGGCTCGCAGGGCGTGATAAAACCAGACCGACAGTGGGCCGGTCTCGAAGACGATCCGGTCGACTTCAGGCGCTCGCTTGCGCACCACCTGCGCGATCACCGCTGGGTCGGAAACGCACTTCCCGCGCCAGACCCGCTCCCCGTTGCGCCGGATCGACACAGCGGTCTCTTTCATTGAAACGTCTAGGCCAATATATTCCTTCATGGCTGTTCTCCATCAGATGTTTGGGCCCGGCGTCCAGTCGAGAGCCCGTATCTTCATCATATCGGGGAACAGCCACCCTCCCAGCCTTGCCGAGGCTCAGGGGACCGAGGGCCCGCGATTACCCCATGTCTGATCCTCGGTCGAGACGCGCGCGTAGCCGATCAGGGGCATCAAAACAGGCCGTTTGCAGTTTCGGATAGCGCGACTAAACGACCGATTGTAAACGGATGCAAGCGCTCTCTCTATGGCCGAGGTCAGCGAAATGCCCCTTGTTTCCTCAGGCTGTGTCGCGTTTGGTTTCCGATTTCAATTGAAGCGGTTACCTGAAACCTGAGCGGTCAGGTTGGAGCTTGGCATTTCAGCAAAAGCTCGTCGGAAGGGCAGGGGGCTTACAGGCCCGCAGCCTTGGTCAGGTTCACGCGGAACCTGTCGCGGCGTCGCTGGTATCGGCGGGTCATTTCTGCGCTGGCATGACCGAGCTGCTTTTGAACATAGCGCTCATCAACTTCCGCGCTGCTGGCAAGGCCTGCACGCAGGGAATGGCCCGAGAACAGCCGCACGCGCTCGGCCTCAGGCAGATCAGGGCGTAGCCCGGCCTCACGGGCGCAGGACTTGATCAGCCGGGCGACGTGTTTGTCCGACAACCGCTCGCCCGTAGCTTTCAGGCCGTTGCGCGACGTGGCGACGAAGATTGGGCCGAAGTCGATCCTTGCGTAATGCAGCCACTGCGTCAGGGCATGGACCGGGCAGGTCTGATCGGATGAGCCGCGAGCAATTTCGACCTCGCGCCAGCCGGTCTTGCCACGCAGGGTGATCAGAACCCCGTCCTCCAGCACCTCGACCCAGCCACCGCTGTTCGGCGTGTCATCCTTGCCGTGATCGAGGCTGACGATCTCTGACCGCCGCAATCCCCCAGCAAAGCCGATCAGCAGGATCGCCCGGTCGCGCAGGCCGCGCAGATCGTGGGGCAGGGTGGCCAGCATGTCGCGCAGGTCCTCCGGCAGGATCGCTTCTTTCTGTGCCGGTGGCCGTGCGTGCTTGCGGCGGATGCCGGCCAGCACGGTGGCGATGTGCCGGTCCTTGCGGTCCAGCCGTTCTCCGCGCTGCGCATAGCCCCAGGTTAAGCCGGACAGCCGCCGCTCTATTGAGGAGACCGAGAGGGCAGGGGATTGGCCGGCCGGAGCCGCCAGATCGGCGATGTAGAGGCCGATTAGCTGCGGCGAGGGGGGCAGGGGGTCAGCCCCGCGCATCCGGCACCAGCGGGCGAAGTGGGCCCAGTCCTTGGCATAGGCCTTGAGCGTGTTTTCGGCGGCGGCGGCGCGGGCATAACCCTGCGCGGTTTCGATCAGTCGGTCGAGAGTGCCCGAGCCAGCGACAAGGGAGGGCAGGGTAATCGTGTCGCGCTCCATGTCAGCGCTGTCGTCCCCTTCATGGCGGTTGGGACGTTCCGGGGGTTCTGAAGGCGAGTTCTCGGGCATTTCGTTCATACCTTTGAGTATAGCTTCTTTATGTCCGATAATGCAATGTTATTGGATATAGCGGCGTTGCCAGATCTACGGCGCTTTTGGCACAGCGGACTAGCCAAAAGCGCCGTTGTGAAATAGCGTGACCGCATGAGAAATCCCCGCGCCAAGCCATCCGAACCCTTGCCGATGCTGGCTCCTCTGCCGGGCTGGATCACCGCCATGCCGTCAGAAACCCTTGAGGCAGTGGCGTTCAAATCAGGCGCGGCCTTGGCGCATGTCACTCTGGTGACGGCCGCCGATCCTGTGCCGCAGGCGCTTTGGCGTGATCGTCTGGCGCTGGCGGCGGCAGAGGTTTCAGCGGGTATCGCGGGACGCCGCGAAGGGGCCGGTGCGATGCGTGATGCCCTGCATCTGACCAAGGCGAGGGATGATCCTGGTCCTGCAGGAAGCATCCTGCGGCAGTGGTCGCGGGCCGTGTCGCGGCCGATTTCGGTCTCAAATTTGGGGCGCGCGCTGGAGGGTGTCGCCCCAGAGCGGATTGCCCTGAGCCTCGACGCCACCGGGCCAACCCCGGTCGACCGCGCGGCGCAGGTCATCGAGGCCGTGCTGACCGACTTTCCGCGGGGCGAGGTCGCGGCCCTGATCCTGGCGGATGCGGTGCTGTCGCTGGCCTTGGGGCGGGATCATCTGCTGCCGCTTATGGGCCTGGTGATGACGGCGCGCGACCTTCGCCTGCGGGGCGATGATCTGCGGCTGTGTTGTCACCGGGCCGCAGTGAAGGGGGTCGGCCAGGCTCTGCCGTTGGGCAGCACGCTGGCGCGAGCGGCGGCACGTCTGCATGCAGTGGTGCCGAAGCTGCGGGCCAAAGGGGCCGCGCGGGCAGTGGAGATGTTTCTGTCGCAGGATGCTCTGACCCCCGTGGCGCTCGCCCGGGCGATGCCGGAAATCCTGTCGGACCGTGCCGCGCGGCGGCTGTGTGAGCGGCTGGTGGAATTGGGTGTGCTGCGGGAACTGACCGGGCGCGACACCTTCCGCCTGTATGGGGTCTGACCATGGCGCGGCGCGAAGACAGCGGTCTTGACCGGGAACTGGCAGACCTGCCGCCCGATCTGCGCTGGCGGGAATGGATGCGCCGGATCGAGGCGGTGCTGTTTGCCAGCGGCACCCCGGTGGCGCGAGACGATCTGGCGCGAGTGGTGGGGCAGGGGGCCTCGGTCGATCTCCTGATCGAGGATCTGGCCGTCGATCTGGAGGGCCGCCCCTATGAGGTGGCGCAGGTGGGTGCCGGGTGGATGCTGCGGACCAGATCTGCCTATGCGTCCGCGATCCGCGCGGCGGCGGATGTGGGAGCGCAGGCGCTGAACCTGTCGGAGTTCGACCTCGCCGTTCTGGCGGCGATTGCGTTTCACCAGCCGATCAGCCGCGAGGGGTTGAAGGACATCTTCGGAAAAGAGATCAGCCGCGACTTGATTGGCCGCCTGTCCGAGCGCGGCCTGATCGGCACCGGCCCCCGCGAGCCGCGACGCGGCGCGCCTTATACCTTCGTCACGACCGAGGCTTTCTTGGCCGCCTTCGGGATGACATCCTTGCGCGACCTGCCCGATCCTGAGCAACTCGCCGATGCTGGCCTAGCGGGATCTTCGGAAGGACCTGACGTGCAAGGGGCCGCGCGAGTTGCGACAGAAGTGCTGCGGTCTTCGTGAAGCCGGGTCGCGACCCGCAACAGGTCGGCCAGATCAGGCGCTCTGGAGGCGGAGGCCGGCCCCAGCCCGGCAGTTTCGCCAAGCCGATCCGTGAGCATCCTGACCAGCCCGTTGTGGTTTTCGGCGGCGCTGGCCAGCCGTAACCAGAGGGTCAGAGAGCCGCGTTCCGTGGGGTCTCTTGCCTCGATCTGCCGCTCTGACAGCCGCCGGAAAAAATCATGGCGAACCCGATGCGACAGATACGGGATCGTTGATGTCGCCGGGCCAACAGGCACTGGGTATCTCGCAAGCCGCGCGGCGAGAGACTTTCGGTCGTCCTGCGCGCGCCCGGCGGAATCAAGACGCAGCAGATCGTCCATCAGGCGCTCGATACGCCGGGCGCGCGTGCTTGCCGGACCGGTCGGTTTCGCGAGAGGGGCGTCGCAGAAGGCGCAGCACTGCTGTGGCACAAGGCGAGCTTGAAGAAATGGCGCAAGGCCTTGGCCGCAAGATGGGCAGCGGTCGCGCAATCGGCAGCCATGGCGAAAGCAGGACAGGCGGGTTGCCAAGGTCCAGCTGCGCCGGAAATAGGGCGTCTCGTCTTCCCGCAGGCAAGTGGGACAGAATTGCAGCCAACAGGACTGCACAGGCGATGTCCCTGCATCTTGCGGCCGGGCCCGCAGCCACACCGCTGAAAGCTGGCTGGAGGCACGGCAGAGGCCGTCAAGCTCTTCGGGGCAGATCGAGGTATGGTCGAGCAGGATGCGGCGAACGGCCTCCGGCAGATGCCGGTCAAGTTGCGCCGACCATGCCTCGCCAGCAGCTCCGAGCACCGCCCCGAAATAGCGCGGCGGCACACCGTTGGCATGCGCAACCCGGTGCAGCCAGCTTGACAAAAGCTCACCGGGAGCCGGCCTGACCTCCACCGGCCAGTGACGTCCCGCTGCCACACCATAGCGGCGGGCCGGGGAAACGGTGATCCTCGGCGCAGTGCTGGTCATGTCATCTCATGGCGCAATGCTGAGTTCCGTCGCCGCGACAGCGGCACATAGCCGAGGGCCATGACGGTGCTGGACGTGATCCGTTCCTCACCGCTCTCAATAGCTGCAATCGCCGCCCGCGTGACGATGTCGACCACTTCTCCGATCAGCCCTTCCGACAGATCATGGATCATTCTGGCAAGGGGCAACCGCGACAGATCTGAGGCTTGGGCAAGCGGAGTGCTCGCCTCAAGACTGTCGAGAAGTGCCGCAAAATCCTCGTCGAAACTCCACCGCGGCACTGGGATCGTATCGAACCGCGAGCCCATTTCTTCGGTGTCGTGCAGCGCATCGTAGACAGCGATTTCGCCGACAAGCACGGGCGAGATGTCGTGCACCCGTGCGATCCGCCGCAAGAACGAGAAGATTGCCTTCAAATCCTGCCTGCGTCCACGCAGTGCACTGTGGAACTCGTCGAAGATGAGCAGACGCGGCTTCAGGCTGTCGAGAAGATGATCGACCTGTTCGCTGGCGCGGGACAGGCTGCGCCAGCCGGCAGCCTGCGGGGCGCGCAGCCCGGACAGGATGCTGGCGTAGAAATGCGACAGGCCGGCACCTTCCCGGGTCTGGACCACCCAGACCCTTTGCCGGTCGGCGCGGCGCAGATGGTCGACGGCGAAGCGTTCGGCGATCATGGTCTTGCCGTTGTGATAGGGGCCGGCGAGCAGCAATCCGCGAGGACGCAGGGATGAGGGTCGCTCGAGCAGCTGTTGCATCGCCTCATGCGCCGCTGCAGCACCGGGGTGGCCGATCCAGCGAGGTGCCCGGATATGCGCGATGCGGGCCACCGCATCCGCCTTCAAAAGCGCCAAGCTTGTCGGCAGAAGATGGTCGGCCATGTCACCAGGTCTCGACAGGAAAGACGCGGCGGGGTCGGTCAGGGTCCGGCCCAGGATAAGCCGCCTCTGAAGCGTGGTTGGCAATGTGATACGCTTTCGGCGCGTCTGCCGCGTGTCGGGCCCGGGTCATCTCCCGCAGGTGAGCCTTCTTGGATTTTGCCCCCGAGACCGTTGCCGCGATTTCCCGGCGCAGGATGGTCTTGTCTTGCACAGGGCGTTGCTGGCTCTGGCGCGCCCGGTCGGCTTCATGTTGCCAGAGGGTGATCGACATGGTCATCCCGTCCCGTCGTCCGACCGGACGCCAGACACGCGTGTCGGGATCGGCGATGTAGATCCGGCTGATGTCCCGAGGATCATAGCACAGATCCAGGGGTTCCAAACGGTCACGGCGGGCGACGAGAGGCCCAAGCCAGTGTTCGAAGTAGTCGATGGCGAACAGGCTGACGCCTTGGGGAGAGATGCGGCGCGTCTTGCGGGGGAGAAAGTTGAGCAGGACATGTTCAGGATCGTCGATCGGCCGGTCTGTCGGTGGACGTCGCCGCTCCCATTCGAGGCAAGGCACGGTTAGCTTGCGTACGTTCTGGCTCTGATTGTGATCGATGATTGCCAGGGCAATGCAGCGTTCAAGGGCCGCAAAGGTCAGACTTGCCCTTTCATCGGACGAATAGTCGCCGCGGTCCGCGATCGACCGCCCGGTCTTGCCGGGAAGGGAGCGAAGCACCGTGTTCACCTTGCCCAGGAGCCGTTCGACAATGCCACCCCGATGAACGGTGCCCTTGTTCCGGGAACGGATCGCTATCCCGAAGTCGGCGCATCCTTTCGTAAAGGTACTGCTCTGAAATTCCTTGGCGGAATCGACAACGATCTGCTTCGGGCGGCCGTACATTTCCCATCGATGCGCTATCCCGCGTTCGGCCAGCCAATCATCCTTGCGGCACATTGCGTGTGCAAGGCACAGGGCGACCGAGAGCCGGGATGGTCGTTCCAAGGTCAAGCAAAAGCCGATGATCGCACTCGTCGCCACATCGGCGGCGATGGTCAGATAGGGCCGGCCCACGAAGACGCCGTGGTCACAGGTCACCTCGACGAACTGGATATCGGCGGGCGTGTGATCGATCTGGACCACCTCAAGGGCGTGGTCGGCGCGGATATATCCCGGACGCGGTTTCAGGCGGTGCAGGTGCTTGCCGCCGGAAAGCCGTCGACGCGCAATCTCCTCGGGGCTGAACACCTGCGGAATCCGCTTGGCCACGGTGACATAGGCTGGGGGCTTGAGTCCTTCGGCGGCACAGCGTGCGCGGATTTCGTCGACGATTGGCGCGAGATCAGGTTGCTCTGGTTGCAGCCACATCTCTCGCAAGGTCTCTGCAATGATGACCTCCACGCTGGTCGATATCCTCGCCCGCCGCGCGCTGTTCTTGCGAGGCAGAAGCGACGAGACACGGCGGTCCTCGCGATACCGGGCGAGATGATTGTAGACCTGCCGAGTCGATAGGCGCAGTTTCATCGCTGCCCGGCTGACAGCCTCCCGCATTGGCAAGCCCCCATCCAGCACCCGATCCAGCTCGCGGGCAACCCGAACCGCCTTCGACCAGGCCTCATCGGAAACTGGATCGCCTGCTTGCTTCCGAGGTCGATCGCCAATTGGACCGTTCATTCCGCCGTGCCCTTCGAGCCGCATTGAAGCCTTTGATGAAATTGAAATCGCAAAGTAGAAATCTGCCCCGTTTCCCGCACTATCATCCGGAAATCGTGTGAAAATGACGCAGTGAAATCGTGAAGAATAAGCGACAGTGGTTTATGCCCGGTCCGATCGAGTCCGAGCCCGACGATCTGCCGCCCGGGCCACGGGCGGAGCGCCGCGAGACTGCGGTTCTCGATGACTGGCGGAAGTCCGAGGCGGGCCATGCCGCACGCTTGGCCCGCGTCGCGGGCAGGCTCGGCGCACTGGACGAACGCCTGAAGCGCGGCCCCAAAGGCTGGCGGCACAGGCTGGCCCTGCTCGAGGCGGCCGACCTGAGCTGGTTCGCGGGCGATAGGATCGCGCCGGATCGGCTGGCGCTCTGGATCTCAATGCGAGTCTCTGGCGTCCAAGACGACGCTGCGGCGCTGGCGCGTGTCGGATGGGCGGTGCGACGGCTGACAGGCGGTCCGGGGCCCGAGTTGGACCTGTCCGCCTTCCTCGACCGTCGCGACCCCGAGAACCTCAGTGATGAGGCCGAGCCTTTCTCAGAGCGCGCGGGTGGTTGGCTGGAGTTGGTAGCGCAAGCTGCAGATCTGCACCCGATTACCCGCGCCTGCATGGGCTTTCACCTCTGGGGCTTGGCGGGGCTCGGTCAACACGGCGACCGGATGGAAGCGGCGGTCACGGCGGCACGAATCGCGGCCAGTGAGGGGAGAGGGGCCGTCTTTGCGCCAGTTGCGATGGGCGGGGCAGTGGGCCTTCGCGGCGCTGGACCACCCGCAGACCGTCTGGCCCGATGGCTCGATGGGATGGAGACGGCCTGTATGACTGCGATGCGGCACCTGGACGATATCGAGGCGTGGTCGGCGCGGGCAGAAACCGAGATGCGCGCGCTATCGGGCCGAACGCCCCCGACCTTGCGCTCGGTGCTGACCGAATGGCCCATCATTTCCGGCCCAATCGCAGAGGCCCTGACGGGCGCCAGCCGCGCTACGGTCCAACGCAACCTCGCCTGGATGGAGGACCACGGCCTGATCCGCGAGATGACCGGGCAAGGTCGGTATCGGATGTGGCAGGCGGCCAAATGATCGCAACGCCTAAGGCGCTGACAAACCTCCAACAAAAGAAGCCCAATCAACCGGACGTGTATTGTCGAAGCTGCTCTTTCATGAGAAGTCATCGGAATGGTTTGGTTTACCCGATCACTCCTAGCGCTTTTGCTCGCTGTGTCTCTTATTGGGGCTACGGCCGGTGATGTTGCGGCCGGACTGACGGCCGAGATCGCTGCTGTGACGGATCCCTGCTGTGAAGGCGATTGCCCGGAAGATCCGGCTTGCACCGCGACATGCGCCATGATGGCGCGCAGTGGAATGCAAGTCCTGTGGCCGCTTCAGGCTCCAACGCTTGCAATTGCCGCTCAAGAAACAGCAGCGATCTTGATCGTGCCTGATCAGTACCCACCATCTGGACTTTCACCTGACGGATTGAGACGACCTCCACGCATTTGACCCTGCCGCGTGGTAGTGCGCGCGGATGTTGTCGTCAGTGCCTGCGCAAAATGATGCACAGGCGCGATTTGCACTCCAAGGGTCCTTCATCATGGAAACGTTTCTTCGCCGCACAGGCGGCAGCGCTCTGGCGCTTTTCCTGTCTACGTCTTCGGCTTGGGCAGGCGCGGATGACTATCGGTTTGAGTTGATGTCGACGGGCCACAAGGTCGGATCGGGAGCCGTCATTGAAATAGTGCTGACCGATCTGCGCACCGGTCAACCGGTCGCCGATGCCGTCATCTACGCGACCCGCATGGATATGGCGCCGGATGGGATGGCGACCATGACCTCGACGGTCACCGCGATACCCTCTGAAGAGCCGGGCCGCTACCGTTTCATCACTGATCTGACGATGGCGGGGGGTTGGCGGTTTTCGGTCGCTGCAAAGGTTCAAGGCGAGCCGGAAACGGTATCCGCCGAGATCGAACTGCGGGCTGAACCATGAGTGCGCTCGGCAAACTGACCGCGACAGTCCTTGTCGCTGGCGCTGCAGGATGGGCTGGGCTGACCGCTGGTGAACAGGGTATCACCGTTGCAGGTCTGCGCATCAAGGTAGAGGCGCAGCTTGCCGCCTTGTTGGGCTACGACGCTGCCGCCATGCCGGGGAGCGATCAGGCGACCAGCGCGCCAACCGGGCCGATCATCTATTGGCGGCATCCGGATGGCTTGCCGGAATGGTCAGCGACAGAAGCCTCGACAGCAGATGGCCGTGCCTTCCTGCCCGTGCGGGCAAGCGAGGATATCTCCCTCGATCCCGCGGCAGAACCAGCCCCAGTTCCAGAGGCCGAGCGCACCATCCTCTACTACCGGAACCCGATGGGACTGCCCGACACTTCGCCGGTGCCAAAGAAAGACTCGATGGGGATGGATTACATCCCGGTCTATGAGGGTGGCGACAGCGATGACGGTTCGGTCACCGTGTCGCCGGGCAAGCTGCAGCGCACGGGAGTGCGGACAGCCGAGGCTGTGCTGGCCCCGATGGCCGCATCTCTGCGCGCGCCGGGGATTGTGATGCTGGATGAGCGGCGGGTCAGCGTCCTTTCCCTGCGTGCCGATGCCTTCATCGAGTCGGTGGCCGATGTGACCACCGGTAGCACGATTGACGCGGGCGCACCCTTGGTGACGCTCTATTCGCCCGAGATCGCTTCGGCCCTTGCCCAATACGTCACCGATCTGCGCGCCGAGCGCCGGCCACTCGACGGCGCTAGGCAACGGTTAGAGAACCTGGGCGTGCCCGGCGAAGTGATTGACAGCATCACTGCCGAGGGCCGCGCGGCGGTCAGCATCCCGATCATGGCCCCGCGCGGCGGCGTGGTGCTGGAGCGGATGGCCGTGGAAGGGATGATGGCCAATGCGGGCGAGACCCTGTTCCGCATTGCTGACACCTCGACGGTCTGGGTGATCGCCGAAGTGCCGGAAGCGGTGCTGATGGACATCGTCCCTGGGGCCGAGGCGCGCGTCAGTTTTCGGGGGCTTGCCGGTGCGCCGATGACCGGCCAGATCGACACGATCTATCCCGAAGTGGACATGACTACCCGCACCGGCAAGCTGCGTATCGAACTGCCCAATCACGACGGTCGTCTGCTAGCCAACATGTTCGCGGATGTCGAGATCATGCTCGGCGGCGCGCCGGTCGTGCAGGTTCCTGAAGGTGCGGTGATCGACACCGGCGACCGGCAGGTGGTGATCATTGATCTGGGCGAGGGCCGGTTCCGTCCTGAGCCTGTAGTCGTGGGCCGCAAGGGCGGCGGGATGGTCGAAATCGTTTCAGGTGTTGCCACAGGCGACCGAGTGGTCAGCGCCGCAACCTTCCTGATCGACGCGGAAAGCAACCTCAATGCGGCGCTCGCCGCGCTGGCCGCACCGGAGGCCAACCCATGATCGCCAATCTCATTGCCTGGTCGGCACGTAACGTGTTGCTGGTGCTCTTCGCGACCGTCTTCACTGTGGCCGCGGGCCTGTGGTCTCTGCGAACCTTGCCTATCGACGCCATCCCGGACCTGTCGGACGTGCAGGTGATCGTGCTGACCGAATTCCCCGGACAGGCCCCGCAGGTGGTCGAGGATCAGGTGACCTATCCGCTGACCTCGGCCATGCTGACGGTGCCGCGCTCGCGCGTGGTGCGGGGGTTCTCGTTCTTCGGCATCTCTTTTGTCTACATCATCTTCGAAGACGGCGTTGATCCCTATTGGGCACGGTCCCGCGTTCTGGAATATCTGAACGCCGCCGCTGCACGCCTGCCCGAAGGGGTGACCCCGGCGCTCGGGCCCGATGCCACGGGGGTGGGCTGGGTCTACCAATACGCGCTGAAGGGTGAAAACCTGAGCCTGGCCGAGCTGCGCAGCTTGCAGGATTGGGTGATGCGCTTTGCGATCAGCCGCGCCGAGGGCGTGTCCGAGGTGGCGAGCGTCGGCGGCTTCGTCAAGCAATACTCGATCACGGTCGATCCGGTGCGGATGCGGGCGCTTGGCATCACCCTGTCCGAGATCGGCGATGCGGTTGCTGCCAGCAACATGGATACGGGCGGGCGCACGGTCGAGCTGTCGGAATTCGAGTTCATGGTGCGCGGCCGCGGCTATCTTGGCGGAACCGAGGATCTGGAAATGGTCCCGATCCGCGCCGAAGGCGGTGTGCCAGTCCTGTTGCGTGACGTGGCGCGGGTCGAAGTCGTGCCGGACGAACGCCGCGGCATCGCCGAACTGGACGGCGAGGGCGAGGTCGCAAGCGGCATTGTGCTGCAACGGGTGGGGGCCAATGCGCTGGACGTGATCGACAATGCCAAGGCCGAGATCGACACCATCGCCCGAAGCCTGCCCGAGGGGGTGGAGATTGTGACCGTCTACGACCGGTCCAACTTGATCCTGTCGGCGATCAACACCCTGCGCACCACGCTGATCGAGGAAATGCTGGTGTTGGCGGCGGTCACCTTCCTGTTCCTGCTGCATGTCCGGTCCTCGCTGGTAGCGATCATCATGCTGCCCGTGGGTCTCCTCATGGCCTTCACCGCCATGCGCGCGCTTGGGATCGGTGCCAATATCATGAGCCTTGGCGGCATCGCCATTGCCATCGGCGCGATGATCGACGCCGCCATCGTGATGACCGAGAACGCGCACAAGCATCTGGAACGGGCCGAACCCGGCACGCCACGGGTGGAGGTGCTGATCCGCGCCGCAACCGAGGTTGGCCCGGCGCTGTTCTTCAGCCTCTTGATCATCACAGTCTCATTCCTGCCGATCTTTACGCTGGAGGGTCAGGAAGGGCGGCTGTTCGGCCCCTTGGCCGCAACCAAGACCTTTGCCATGGCGGCCGCGGCACTGCTGTCGGTCACGCTGGTCCCTGCGCTGATGGTGATCTTCGTGCGGGGCCGGATCGTGGCGGAACATAAGAACCCGGTGAACTGGGTCCTGATGGCCGCCTACCGCCCCCTGATCGCCTGGGTGCTGAAGGCTCGTGTCCTGACCATCGTGCTTGCGCTTGCGGCTCTGGTTGCCACCGTCTGGCCCGCCCGGCAATTGGGATCGGAATTCATGCCCGCGTTGGATGAGGGCACGATGATGTACATGCCGACCACGCTGCCTGGCCTCTCGGTCACCAAGGCGGCGGAGCTGATGCAGATGCAGGACCGCATCATCCGCACATTCCCCGAGGTGCTATCGGTCTTTGGCAAGGCGGGCCGAGCGCTGACCGCGACGGACCCCGCACCAACCGAGATGTTCGAGACGATCATCCAGCTGCGCCCACGGGATGAATGGCGCCCCGGTGTCACAATGGAAAGCCTGCGGTTGGAAATGGATGCGGCGCTGCAGTTCCCCGGCGTGTCGAACGCCTGGACGCAGCCAATCCGCGCCCGCATCGACATGCTGGCCACCGGGATTCGCACGCCCGTTGGCGTCAAGGTCTATGGAGCCGACCTGTCCGAAATGGAGGCCGTCGCACGGCAGGTCGAGGCAGTTTTGCGCAATGTGCCGGGAACCACCAGCGCCTATGCCGAACGGGTGATCGGTGGCTATTACCTCGACATCGTGCCCGATCGCGAAAGGCTGGCGCGTTACGGCCTGTCCATTCAGGACGTGCAGGAGGTGATCGCCATGGCGCTCGGCGCCGAAGCCATCACCCAAACCGTCGAAGGGCGTGAGCGCTACAACGTAGCACTGCGCTATCCGGCGGCGCTGCGCCAGGACCCCGACGCCATCGCGCGCGAGGTGCAGGTGGCCTTGCCCGGCGGCGGCACAGTGCCCCTGGGCGAGGTGGCCGTCGTGGAACGTACACGCGGCGCGACATCAATCCGCACAGAAAACGGACAACTTGCGGTCTACATCTTTGTCGATATCGCGGGCCGCGACCTGGGCGGCTATGTCGCCGAGGCACAGGCAGCGGTGGCGGGCGAAGTGACCCTGCCACCCGGTTACTCCCTGGGCTGGAGCGGACAGTTCGAATATCTGGAACGCGCCAAGGCGCGGCTTGCCATCGTGGTGCCGATCACGCTGGCGGTGATCTTCCTTCTGCTGTTCCTGAACTTCCGCAGGATGACGGAAACCCTGATCGTCATGCTATCGCTGCCCTTTGCCTTGGTCGGCGGGGTCTGGCTGATGTGGGCGATCGGATTCAACATGTCGGTCGCGGTGGCCGTCGGTTTCATCGCACTGGCCGGGGTCGCCGCGGAAACCGGAGTGATCATGCTGATTTACCTCGACCATGCCCTGACCGAGGCCCAGGCCAGAGTTGCCAAGACAGGCCGCTCCTTCACCCGCGCCGACCTTGACGAAGCTATCATGGTTGGCGCGGTGGAACGCCTGCGACCCAAGATGATGACGGTCGCCACGATCATTGCGGGTCTGATGCCGATCCTCTGGGCGCATGGCACAGGGTCGGAGGTGATGAGCCGCATTGCCGTGCCGATGATCGGTGGCATGGTGTCGTCGACCATCCTGACGCTTCTGGTGATTCCAGCGGTCTATGCGTTGGTCAAGGGGTATGGGATGAACCCGTCAGACCGTGCAGTGTTTGCTGGGTCGGCGGTTCAATCGAAGGGCTGAGGCCGACTGCAGAAGTGAACCGATATGTCTTTAGCAGGAACTCGGTCAGAAGAATCGCATTCCGTCCCGGCTTGATCCCCTCTGGCATCTAGGCTTCTGTCAGCTTCCCGCGTAAGCGCGTGCTCTGGTCCGCGCGCAAGCACGGCAGGCGCGGTTTGGGATGTGGTGTGCCACAGACTGAAGACCGCTTCCCTGTGTGCGACCTCAAACAAGTCCTTTTGGATTATTAGGGAAGGTCCCCGTCGGCGAACAGGTTCGGGAAAAGGCGCTCCCGGTAGTCGAGAGGAAACGCCAGTCGCACCGGCGTCTTTGGCGAGGCAGATGACAGGTAGCCAGCCGCTGTGAGCTTGCTGAGCGTGTTGCGCGCTGTGCGCTCAGACGTCTTGAGGACGATCTGTGCCTCGCCGCGTTCCAGCGCGCCATAGCGAAGGACCGCCGAGATGAGGTCGGGCGCACGCTTGTCGCCCACCGTGTCTTCAACGAGACGCCGGTAGCGCCTTTCCAGGCCAGCAAGGTCGAACAACTTCGCCGAGAAGGTGATCTGATCCAGCGTCACCTTCAGAAACCATTCGCAATAGGTCTTCAGGGCTGCCTCGGACAGATTGCCCCGCCCGTCGCGATCCCCGCGACGGGGGGTGTCGGCCATGTCCATCATGCGTTTATATTCGCCCCGGTCCGCCAATCCGCGTGCCAACCCGCGCGACACAGACCAAAGCCCCTGACCTCCGATACCGGCCTCAAGCGCCATCGCATGTGACATCAGGCGGCTGACCCGCCCGTTCCCGTCGGGAAACGGGTGGATGTAGTTGAGCCGGTGGTGTGCTGAGGCGATGGCGATGATCCGTCCGCTCGCCGAGCGCGCCGCAATCTGAAATCGCTTGTCGAAGTGATCCATGAAGGCCGCGACCCGACCCGAGGACGGGGGCAGATGGCGACCGACGGCAACTTCGCTGTCACCCTCCTGCCGCATACGGCCTGGAATGATTGGCTCGCTCGTTCCATCCGGGTGTTCGATACGCCGGAACTCGTCGGGCATCTCGTCATAGAAGGCCTTGTGCACCCAGGTGAGAAACGCGACAGATGTGGGCCGGGGAAGGGTGCCGTCCCGGTGCATCTTGTCGATTGACCGCTGGACGATGACATGGGCGCGGGCTTCGAGCGCAAGCGGTCGCATCTCGGCCTCGAGCTCGGCTCCGGCAAGGGCGCGTTCAATGTCGCGGGGGCGCGTGTTGTGCCCCTCGATTAGGTTCGAGTAGTAGCAGTTCATCACCCTGACCAAATCCGCCAACTCGGCTGCACTGTCTGGGTGAAGACCCTGACCAAGGGTTGCCGCTTCGCGCTGGATCTCGACCGACAGGTCCGCCAGGCTGGCTGGTATGTGCTCCTCGAAGAAGCAAGGCTCGATCCTGCCGGGTGTCTCAAACATATCTTGCCGATCTTGCGCCTGAGGAATTTGCAGCGATTGTTATCAGTTTTGGACAAGAATTCCAAGATTCTGCCGATGTGCCTTGCCGATCCTCCTTGCCGGTGTTGCCCGGCCAAACATGGACCATTCGCAGCTTCGAGAGTGATGACTCTACAATCATCGCGAGATCTCCCCCGCCAGCACGGCACTGCTATGGACCGCCAGCGTCGCCGCGAACCGTGGACATCCGAAGTGCCCAACAACATCCGAGACGCGCGCCTCGTAGGCGGCTTGCCCGATGAGGCGACACAAATCCGATGCATGAAACTCCCTGTTCCGGCTTGGCGCAGCCGCAATAAGCCGATGCAATTCCTGCTCCTTCGGCCCAATCACGCGCGTCGGTGGAGCGTCCGGTCGGAGGTGCCCAGCTGCACCAAGTGACGTCCGCCACTTGCGCATGAAGCCCAGAAGAAACCCTGCCGGTACCGAGGCATTACTTCGCGCCCTGTTGAACGCAAGGAACCGATCCCAAATGACCTGCGTATCGACGTTCCAGCAGGCGAGCGGCGCTTTGGCGACCCTGATCAGGTCCGCCCAAGGCGTCCGATAGACGTTGGTTCCGTCCGCAATCTCGATCCTCCCCGCAAAGATAGTTTTGTTCTTAGAGTCTCTAGATAGTGATGTGTCGCCTGAGGCTGACACGACATCTGGCGGCGCGTTGGCAACCTCATGCCCTCCGAACCGGAACAGCCAGGGCGCAAACTTGCCATTCGGCTTCCAACGGACCAGCGTGAGGTTAGACGCCGCGAGCTCGACCAAGAGCGCCGTCAAGTGCTGTCGCGACACCCCCATCTTCTCGGCAAGGTGCGCCAGCGTGAAGGCGGCCGTCCCGCGCTCGAGCCCATTGTAACCGTCCTTCCAGGCGATCCCGTCGAGGATGATCGTCGCGAGCTTGTGCGCCGCCGTGGAGAGCGGCGTTTCGGTGATGCGGCGCAGGATAGCGCCCGTGGTAAGTTCCATAGTGTGTCGTTCCGTCTTTGGGCGACACCAGACCATGAGGCGTGCAATTTTTCGTTCCGGCAAAGGCATTTGCCGGTTGAACGGATCCAAAGCTCGCGCTAGACTCCTACTACCACGAGGAAATCAGTGCGGCGTCGGGCCTATGGTCTGGCGTCGTTTCTGTTTCTAGGGGTTGCGTCTTTCGATCGTTTCGGGGGAGGGCGGTCGTTCGGGTTCTCAGTAGTGAACCTCTTCGTGTCCGTAGCTGCCTTCATAGTCGCGCCACTCAACGAAGACAGACCGATGCCAGTAGCTGCGACAGTCAGCCGGCACGGCGAGATCTGAGGCGGTCGGAACCGCAGAAACGCTGCTCCGACGACGGCCGTAGTCTCCTTGAGACCCATAGGTGCCCATGTACACGGCGCCCCAGCTGTTGCAGTCGCCATCAGAGCTGCGTCGCTGCTGGTAGGTGATCTCGAACACGCGGATCGAGCGGACGAAGTCAAACGCCGGATCCGAGATGTCGACATCCGCCCGATCCTGGACAAGCTGAAGCGCCAGCGGTGTTTCCGGGATCGAGACGAGGGGCGCAGTCTCACCGCGAACAGCGATGTCGAACAGACGCTCAATCGGTTTCGCCTCGCCACGGAAACTCGCCCGCATCGGACAGTTCCAGATCTGCAGCGGCGGCTCGACCGGCCATGGTGTGATCCGAGCGATGAAGACGGTGCGGGCATGGGCGCATTCTGCTGAGGCTGGCCAGCCGCCTGCGAGGCAAAGTAGGATCGCGCAATCGACAGGGTAGGCGGCGGCTGGCACCGCAAGAGAAAGGGACACGGCAGTCGCCGAAAGGGCGACCGCAGCTCGTAGTCTTGTCATGGGAGTTTCCTTGTGAAGATACCGGGAGGGGATGGGCAGGGGGACCTGATCTGGCGCGATCAACCGTCAGGCTCGGGGCTGAGCGCCTTGTAGTCATGGATCGCGCGGTTGATCTCTTCGGACACCTCTGCTCGCGCGGCATCGAGACAGCGCAGATAGGCCTGTGCCTCATCGAAGTAGACTGTGAACTCCTCCCCGATCTCCGTCCGATACTCGGCACGTGTCGCAGCATCTGTCAGAGGTGCGGGCGGGACCGGCGGCAGGCAGTCCAACGCCGTCGCAGCCAGAGAGGCCCCGCAGACAGGCATCGTCAGCAGGTTTGCGACGACGAGGCAGGCGTGTCTGGAGGGTCGAAGTGGCATGCGCGGTCCCTGGATTTCAAAACATGTGCATGAATTGCAAAACACCGCTATTGACGCAACAGGATTCTACCGCTAGGTGAGCGCCGTGTTGTGCGACGACATGTTTCTCATCAGCGCGACATGCACTATGTTCTGCCGTGAGCGTGTTGCTTTCGGAAGGTGCCAACCCATGAGGAACTTGACCCCGGTGATCTTGCAGGCCGGACTTAAGGAGGCCCTGACCGAAGGCGGCATCGTCGAAGCCCTCTGTGTCGAGGACGCAAAGAAGGTTCTCAATGTCTGGCAAGGCACTTGGCGCATTCAGTTGCGCTTGGGCGACCAGACAGCCCTTCTGGTGATCTCGCGCGGGCTCGAAACCCGGGAGTTCAAGACCGTCACCGGTCTCATCTCCTTCGCGGTCGAGCTGGGTCTGACCACGGTCCCCGTTCCTTTGAAGAAGGGCGAGAAGGCGACCTGGACCCATGACGCAGCGGTGGAGCCTATTCCCTGATCTGACCCTATGCGGCGGGCTGGCGCTTTGGCTCATGGCCGCACAAGGTGCCGTGGCCGAGGTCATCGACCTTGGCGCAGGGACAGAGGACCTGCGGGTTCGGGCCAGCGTTCTCGATTTTGGCAAAGAGCTTCCCAAACGCGGCGATCCGAACGACGACGCGTTCGCAGATGAAGCTGGGGCCGAAGCTGAAGACGAAGGTCTCGTTGTTCTCGCATCCTACGGTACGACCCAGAAGGGCAGGGGTCCGCGTGGCACGGACGAGATCGAAAATCTCGTTCTTGACGTGGGTGACGACTATCTCCGCCACTCTGCGCTGAAAGCGGCGGGTCTCTCCGGGACGGAATGGCTTGCCCTCTTTCGGGCCAACATCGCGGTGGAATCCGCTTTCAATCCGGATGCGCGCTCATCGGTCGGAGCCATCGGCCTCGGGCAACTGATGCCCGGAACCGCCGATCTCCTCGGTGTCGACCCCCATGATCCTGAAGACAACCTGCACGGCTCGGCACGCTATCTCCTCGCCCAGCTTGAGGACTTCGGCGCCGCAGACCTTGCTCTGGCTGCCTACAACGCCGGTCCCGACGCGGTCCGCGACTATGGCGGCATTCCCCCTTACGCCGAAACCGAAGGCCATGTGGCCAAGGTTCTGCGGCTGACCAACGCAACCCTCTCATCGGAGTAACTCCCTCACATGTTCAGGACCTTTTTCGGCGCGCGATTTCCGCGCCTGGCTTTGCACACCCTTTTGCTGGCACTGCCCTTCGCGGCGATCCTCGCTGAACCTGCGCTCGCGCAGAACCTCGACCCCCTCGAGAACATGCTGCAGGTCATCGTTGACGGGCTGACTGGCCCGATCGGTCGCCTGATCGCCATCCTCGCTGTCGTGGCTGCCGGCTACATGATGTTCACCGGCCGTCTGAACTGGCCGCTGTTCCTCGCGATCTTCTTCGGCGTGGTCCTGGTCTTCTCGGCCGCGACGATCATCGACGGCTTCGCAGCCCCCTGAAGCTGAAGCCAGAAGGACAAGGGGATCATTCACCCCTCTTGCCCTGCGGCCTGATCTGGACGCTTTCCCATGCATGACGCGCCCCTGTTTCTCGGCCTTACCCGGCCGCCGAAGATATTTGGCCTCCCCATCGGCTACTTCGTGAGCCTGATGCTGGGATCGGTCATTCCCTTTGTGGGCGCGAACGACTGGCGGTTTCTGCTGATCGGCGTCGTCGGTTACCCGGTCCTGTGGTTCGTGGCGGATCGCAACCCGAACCTCTTCGAGACGGTCGCGGTGGTATTCTCCCGGACACCGCGAACGCGTGGCAAGTCGGTCTTTGGCGGAGATCGCCATGTCAGCTGACCTCAAGTCCCTTTTTCCTGCCACTCCGGCCCTTCGATCTGTCTTGCGGCCAGAGGATCTCGCGGCCGAGACCCTCGCCCGACACCTGCCCTGGCTCTCCGTACCTGCCGACAATCTGATCCTGACCCGGCAGGGTGATCTGATCGCCGCTGCCGTGGTCAAAGGGCAGGACAGTTTCACGACAGAAGAGGGGGACCTCTCGCTCGCGACCACTTCGCTTGCGCGGCTGATCGGCCAGCTGGGCGAAGGCTTCGGGTTCCATGTCTCGAAGCTGACCCTGCCCGACGCACCCCAGCTGAAGTCCTTTGATGGCGAGGGCACTGCGGCGGCGTTTGCGGCCGTGGTCGATGACCGATGGCAGGGGCATCTTCGCGCCCGCACTCTCAAGCGGCGGGTGCTGATGGTCTCCCTCATCCTGCGCCCCACCGCGCTGAAACGGGCCCCCTTAATTGGCGCACTGTTCAAGGCAGCGTTCACAGGTGATCTTGGTCAGCGGATCGAACGCCTGAATGAAGCGATGGGCCTTTTGGCCGGCGCTTGCCAAGGCCTGGGCTTCCGCCGCCTTACCGTCGCCTCCGGGGAATGGCTCGGTCTTCTGGGAGTCGTTCTTGGTCAGCCGATGGCTAACGTAATTGCGATGCGCGGCCAGTTTCTGAGCGAGGCTGTCGCAGCATCGCAGATGAAGTTTTCCGGCAAGAAGGTGGAAATCGAAACCGGTGCAGGGACGCGATTCGGGACAATCTTCGGCGTGAAATCCTACCCCGCCCGTACCTGGGCCCGGATGCTCGATGCCCTGGAGTTACCCTACGACATCGTCATCTCCAACAGCTTCACGCCCGCCCGCAACAACGAGATCGAAGAGCGCATCAAGCGCACGGCACGCCAGATGCGCGCCTCGGAAGACGCCGCCGAAACCTTGCGGCAGGAACTGTACGAGGCTGCGGACAACGTCGCCTCGGGCCGACAGGTATTTGGCAAACATCACCTGACCGTCATGGTCACGGCTGAGTCCCAGGAAAAGCTGGAGGAAGCGGCCTCCGAGGTCTGGCGCGCCGGACAGGACTGTGGGGCGACCTTGGTGCGCGAGAGCTTCGCCGCCCGCGCGGCCTGGTTTGCGCAAGCCCCGGGCAACTGGGCCTACCGTCCACGCACTGCACTTTTGTCTGCGCAGAACTTCGCGCACCTCGCGGCGCTCCACCGGGTCACGGAAGGTCGCTCCAAGGTGCAATCCCCCTGGGGCGAGACGATCACGGCGCTGCCGACGGTGACTTCTAGCCTCTATCGCTTCAATTTCCACGACAAAGGCGAGCGGGGTGCTGAACCGAGCGCCGGCCATACACTGGTTCTGGGCCGTACGGGATCTGGCAAGACCCTAGGCACTGCCTTTCTGATGGCCCAGGCCCGGCGGGTACATGCCCGCATCCTCGTTATCGACAAGGACAGGGGCCTAGAGATGGCTGTGCGCGCTTTGGGCGGAAGCTATTCCGCAATCAGGATCGGCGAGGCGACAGGCCTTAACCCGTTCCAGACCGAGGTCGACGAGCGCGGGGCAGCTTGGCTCACCGACTGGCTCGGAGACATTCTTGCAGGTGTACGGCCCTTCGAGACCGCCCAAACTGTCAGTCTCAACGCCGCCGTTCGTCAGATCGTTTCGGCTGATCCGCGGCTACGGACGTTCGATGGCCTCGCAACCCTCGTAGCGTCGACCGACGACGAGGGCGATCTGGTGGGACGGGTGCGCGAATGGGGGCAGGGCGGGCGGCATGGCTGGCTCTTTGGGCCGGGTGCCGCCTCAGAGATCAGCCTATCCGAAGACGTGGTCGGCATCGACATGTCGGAGATTCTCGATCTTGGAACCGAACGCTCGGCGCTTCTTGCCTATCTCTTCCGTCGCATCGAACGGGTAATCGAGGATCGCCGTCCCACTCTCATCGTCATCGATGAGGCCTGGAAGATGCTCGACGATCCGATCTTCGAGAAGCGCCTGCACGATTGGCTGGTCACCATGCGGAAGAAGAACGCCGTGGTGATGATGCTGACCCAGACGCCGACCCATCTGACACGGGTCAAGGTCGGTCAGATCATCGCGGAAAGCGTGGTGACCCAGCTTCTCTACCCGAACCCGCGCGCCAACCCCGAGGATTACAAAATCCTGCGTCTGAACGAGAAGGAGGCCGAGTTCCTCTGCACGCCGACGGGTGGCCTGCGTCTTGCCCTCCTGCGCTCGGCCGGAGACTCGGTCTTCGTAAACATGGATCTCGCGGCCCTTGGACCCGCGCTCGCCGTCCTCGGCGGTGGCCGATCCGGCGAAGACCGCGCCCCCTATGGCTGGCGCGACACCAACGACTTCTGGAAGGACATGACGTGACCAGACACAACTGCCTGATCCCCGCTTCCATTCTCGGGATCACCCTTCTCTCTGCCTGCGCCGGCGTCGAAACGGGGGCCGTCTCGCCCTGCCACGGCCAGTTCCGGGCCGAGGGCAAGTATTTCGTTGCGCGCGAGCAAAGTGACGGCACGACAGTCGTCGTCTCGACGATGAACGCCCCCGACGCAACTTGCGCGAACTGAGCCACCGCATGCGTCGTGCCCCCCTACTTCTCGGCCTTCTCCTCGGCACTGCGGTGCCCATGGGCCTCCTGGCCCAAGGTGTACCGATCATCGACGGCTCACGGCTGTCGAACTTCGTCTCGCGTCTCGTCGAACAGGCTGAGGACGCCGTGAAGCAGGGTGAGAAACTGACAACCCGCACAGACCTTAGTGAAATCCAAGACGACCAGCTGGCCGCCTACGAGCGTTTCCTCGCGGATACGACTGGCGTGACAGACCTCAGCGACTTCGAGATGGGAGCGGGAAGCTTTCCCCCTGCCGACGAGGTCTATCCCCTTGAAGAGACGAGCGCGGAAAGCCAGCGGCTCTTTGGCGAGGGTGAGACGGTCGAGGCGATGATCATCGCCACGGCGGCGCGGTATGAGACGCATCCCGGTGTCGTGAGGGTCGGGCTCACGCCGACGACGTGGCGCATTCTCTTCCAGTCTCTGGTGAAGCAGGAGAGCGGGTTTTCCAACGCGGCGATCAGCCCCGTCGGGGCCATGGGCTTTTGCCAATTGATGCCCGGCACTGCCGCCGATCTCGGCGTAGATCCAACCGACCCACTGCAGAACCTCGATGGTGGCGCACGCTATCTCGCGACCCAATTGAACAGCTTCGGCCGGATCGACTTCGCGCTCGCAGCCTATAATGCCGGGCCCGGAAACGTCCAGAAATACGGCGGCATCCCACCCTTCGAGGAAACCCAGAACTACGTCCGCCGCATCTCGGGCTACTACGACGCCTATCTCTCGGTCATCACCGGCGCGGACGTGACAGGCACCCTCGCGGGCGTCGAAGGCGCCAGTGCCGAATGGGGCAACATGTCCTCAGCCTTCATCGGCTATTCCGGCCAGCAGTCGGGGCAGATCGAGGCGGCCATGGCGCGGATCAAAAGGTTCCTTGAAGAGGCTAAGTCCCAGACCCCGAAAGAAGCGGTCGATCAGAACACCTACATGCTCGCCGAACGCGCGCGCCTCATGGCCCTGACGCTGCGGCTGCGCGCGGGTGCCGTCAAGGTAGAGGCGGCCCGTGGGCTCTCGGACGCCGCGCAATCCCTGCAATACACCACCTTCTGGGAGTACACTCCGTGAGACCTGCCGTCCTTCGAACGAGGGCGCGTCTCGCGCTCGCCGTCTGCGCATCGCTTCTGGCATCACCTCTTCTGGCTCAAGGCGTGCCCGTAATTGACGGCACCAACCTCGCCAAGAACATCGAGCAGCTGCAGGCGGCACTTCGCGATGCCGAAAACCAGATTGCGCAGATCGAAGAGTTGAAAAAGCAGGTCGAGACCGGTCTAGAGCAGCTGACCAACCTCGAAGGCATCCTCGGCTCGATTTCGGGCCTGAACGAGATCGCAAGTCTCTACAATTCGGTGGAAGACCTGCGCTCGCGCGCGGCCAAGATCACTGACCTTTCCGGCTTCCAGGATGCGCTGACCATCGGGGATTTCGACGGGCTCCCGGACAGCCTTCTCGATGGCGATGTGACAATGGGCGACAAGATGGCTGCTGAGTACATGCGCGACACGCTGGAAGGGGCGGGACTAACCTCGGAAACACTTGCCGGGTTGTCCTCCTCCGCCAATCCGCAGGACAAGCTCATCGCGACAACCGCCGCTACGAGTGCCACGGCCATGGGCGTGGCGCAGCTATCCTACGAGGAAGCCGCCCAAAGCCTCGCGCGGATCGACGGCCTTGTCGACGAGATCGCCAACCAGGAAGGCCTGAAGGAAAGTATCGACCTCAACACCCGGATGGCCGCCGAGACCAACTACATGCTCGGCCAGATGTGGCGGCTGAACGCGGCTGCAGGGCTGGCCGCCGGACAGACGGGCGTAAACTGGGCGGCCGAACAGGCCAAGGAAAAGAGCTTCTTTGACTACTCGGGGGCCGAATGATGCTGCGGGTGTTCCATCAGGTCGCGGCGGTTGTTGCCGTCGTCGGCCTTGCCAACTTCGCTGTGGCAGAAGACCTCGCTTCTTTCAGCGACGTCCAGCTGGCCGAAAGAACCCGGGAAGCGGTAGCGGCGCAGGATGCAGAGGCCGCGCTGGACCTCCTGTCCGAAATGCAGCGGAGGGGTACATGGATCTTTGCCGGAGTGAAGACGGGCACCTGCGAAGAGGTGGTCGCCCTGCCCGAGGGGATCACCGACTGGCGCTTCAAGGGGGCAGCGCGGCAGGCCTACATCACTGCGGCGAAGACGAAGGCTTTGGAAGAGGGGAAATGCGGGTGCCTCTTCGGAGAGTTCAGCTTCGACAGGTTCACGTCTGAGGTCTTGGGCAAGTCGACTTCCGACCTCGTCAATGATGATCGGGGAGTGATCGAGGCCTACCTCACGCAGCATCAACGCGAGACCGAGGCGCACTATCGCGACCTCGAGACCGTCTGCCGGTCCATGTGATCCATGGCCATCATCGCCGACATCCTGACCCAGGTCGACGCCGCCGCAACCGCGGTTGGCGCCTCGGCATTCGACGCCGTAGCCGCCGAGATCGTGCCGGTCTTCCGGATCGCCTCAGTTCTGGTGGTGGCCCTGGTCGGGATCAACCTGATGGCACAAGCCGTCCCGATGACCCTGCGCAACGGGGTCGGCTTGATGGTGCGGATAGCGGTGGCGTCGGCATTCCTGTCATCCTGGACCAACTTCAATTCGGTCTATGGCGTCTTGACCAACGCCCCGAGCGAGATCGGGGCCGTCGTCCTTGAAGCCTTCGGCGGTGGATCAGGCAACCTCTATGAGGGGCTCGACTCGCTCTACCTGCAGGCGCTCGATGTCGGGCAGGCGATCAGCCAGAACGGCAGCTACATCACTGGAGCCCTAGCGGGCCTCCTGATGTTTCTCGTGGCCGCGCTGATGGCAACCGTTTCGATCATCGTGATATCGGCCGCAAAGATCATGATCGGCGTCCTCGTGATTTTCGCGCCAATCGCGATTGCCTGCACGCTGTTCAAGGTCACCGCCCCGCTTTTTGACCGCTGGGTGAACCTCGCCCTCGGTTTTGCTTTCTACCCGATGCTCACCTCGGGCATGGCGGCCTTCACCATCGCGATCGCCCGCGACCTGACACCCGCCTCGCTGGCCTCGGTCGAAACCATTGGCGATGTCCTGAGCTTCGTGGTCGTCATGATGCTTGGCACAGGCCTCATGGCCATGGTGCCCACGATCGCACAGTCCCTTGCGTCGACCGCGACCGGTCTCGGCAGTGTCGCTGCCTCAACCTTCCGCACAGCGGACAGCGTCAAGGGTTACGGACGCACCGGCGTCGCCTCCGGGATCGGCGCGGGCCGGGGAGCCGCCGGATTGGATGCGGGTGGTCGCCGTCCATCGGATGCACGCCTCAACGGCAATACCGCCGGACAGATCGGGCGGTCCGCCGTTCAGACCGCAATGAGGCTCGCCAGCCGGACGCCCGGCAAGAGCTGATGCCCAAGAATTCGAGAAGTGGAGTACCGCCCATGGAGGCGCATGGATTTGATGTTGATCTCGTTCTGGAGCCCCGCCTCTCGGCCCGGCGTGCCTGGATTGTCGCGAGTGCCGCAGGCGGGCTGAGCCTGATCCTTGCAACTGCGCTGGTTCTCGTGCTGCCCCTTCGGGAAACCCAGGTCTTCACCGTCCTCGTCGACCGGCAGACCGGTGACGCCGAAAACATCCTTCAAGTTGCCCCGACAGGGATCGAGGATCAGGAAGCGCTGAAACAAAGCCTCCTTGTGGCCTATGTCTCCGACCGCGAAGGCTACTTCCTTCCGGGCATTCAGGCCCGGCTTGAGAGCGTACAGCGCCGCTCGACGGGGGGTGCCGAGGAAAGTCTGCGGCTTCTCTGGTCGAAGGGCGGCAGCAACACTGCCTATCCGCCCGATGTCTACGGCCCCGGAGCGGAAGTCACGGTGACCGTGCGCCGGATCACATTCCTCTCGCCGAACGTCGCCCAGATCCGTTTCCTGAAAACCTTGCGCAAGACGAAGCAGGAGCCAGTGACCCAGCCCTTTGTCGCGACGATCGAGTTCGCCTTCAAGCCGAAGACCGAACGCTCCCTCGCACATGTCTGGGAAAACCCGCTCGGTTTCACTGTATCGGCCTACCGCGTCGACGCCGAAACACTGGAGACCAATCCATGACCCGTTCTCTCCACCTCCCGGGGATTGTCCTCGTCAGTGTACTGGCTTCGGCATTTCCCACATTTGCCGAAGTGGCGCCCGCCTCGATGGGTGCCGACGCGCGAGTCCGTTCCGTCCTATACAACCCCGTAGATGTCATCCGGCTCGACACGCATCTACGCGTGAACACCGCCATCGAACTTGGCGCCGGCGAGCGGATTGATTCCGTCCTTCTGGGCGACAGCGAGGCCTTTGAAGTCGAGGTGCTTTCGAACCGGACCACGGTCTCCGTAAAACCCCTGATCGCCGGGGCCGAGACAAACATGACGATCTACACGGGGCGGCGCACAATCTCGCTGTCGATCAGCGAGGGCCGGTCTCGCAACGCGACCTATCGGCTGGTTCTGCGCTATCCCGAGACCGGCACAAGCCGGACGGCGCGCAGCACGGTGGCCGCAGGGGCGCGCGACATCGGCTATGCTTGGTCGGGCGACGAGACCCTGAAACCCGTCCATATCTGGAACGATGGTCAAGCGACCTACTTCGCCTTCGCGCCGGGTCTCCGGCCTTCAGTTTTTGGGGTCGATGCGACGGGCCGCGAGGTGACGCTGAATTCCGGCACGCGGGGGAGCATCGTCCGCGTCTCGGGGCTGCGCTCCGCCTATTCGATCCGGATCGGCACGCAAGTTCTATGCATCGAGCGGGTGGACGGCGGCGTGACCACCGACCCTGCATTGCTCGCCAAGCTTCAGGGATGGGAGTTCTGAAATGGCCGACGATCAGGATCCAATGACGCAGCAAGCTGAGACCACCACCCAAAGCTTGTCCGAGTATCGTGTCGAGCGGCCAAAGCCGAAGATGACCCGTCAGCAGCGGCTCGGCCTAGGGGCGCTTCTGACTGGCGCCAGCCTCGTAGCCCTCTGGACCGTCTGGCCCTCCAGCCGGTCGATCCCCGATATCGAAACCTCGGCCGTCGAGGAATTCCAGGATCAGGCTGGCGGCTCGCCTTTCGGAGCAATTGAGCCGCGACCGGAAGTGAAGCCCGACGGGGATGGGTTCTCCGACATCGAAGGGGAACTGGCCTCGCAGCGCGAAGACCTCGAAGCGCGGAACGCCACACTCCAGTCCGAGGTCGAACGGCTTCAGCGCGAGCTCGGGGATCTGGCCGAAAGGGCCGATGCCGAAAAGGACCAGACCGCCAAGGAACTGGCGCTCGCGCTGGAAGAAGCACAGTCGCAAAACCTCGCTCTCATGGAAGACATGCGGCGGCAGTTCGATCAGGAGATCGCCAACCTGAAAGCAGGCGCCGACACCGCTGGTGCCGCTGAAGCCCAACGCGAGGCCGAGCTCGCGGCCAAGCGCGCCGAGCGCGAGGCGCAGCTTGCGGCCCGCGTGGCCTCGCCTTCGGTCGTGTTCGACGATGGTCAGAAGGGTGGAGCAGGCGATGCTGGGATGGGGATGCCCGAGGCCCCTGCCGAGGGCCGAGATGCGACGGGTCGGGATTTCGTGCAATCTGGGCGGGAAGCCACCGCCACCGAAGTGAGCCAAGTAATCGCCAATCCGTCGAACACCGTCCTTCAGGGCACGATGATTGAAGCGACTCTCGAGAATGCAGTCGACTCGAGCTTGCCCGGCCAGATCACGGCTATCGTGACCCGCCCGGTCTGGTCCTTCGATCAGTTGCAGATCCTGATCCCCGCAGGTTCGCGCCTCTTTGGTGACTACTCTTCGGACGTGGCCATCGGTCAAGGCCGCATCCTTGTCGCCTGGACTCGGCTCGTCACCCCGGATGGGCAGTCCGTGCAGATGGAGGCTTTCGGTGGGGATGCCCAAGGTCGCTCCGGCATCACCGGCAAGGTCAACACCCGGTTCGGTGCGCGGTTCGGGTCGGCTGCCCTCATCTCTCTTCTCGGGGCAGCCCCCGCCGTCGCCGCCGCAAAATACACCGACGAGATCAGTTCCGACACAGCCGAGAGTATGGGCGAGGACCTGAGCGGGGCCATGGGCTCAGCGGTCGAGGCCTACACCAGCCTACCTCCGATCATCACCGTTACCCCTGGGGCCGCGATCACGGTCATGGTCGACCGCGACCTGGAAATCTGGTGATGGATGATCGGCCGAGTTTCCTTGGGACCTACCTGACGCCGATCGCGCCCCTGTTCATGCGAGACGACTTGGTCGAGGTGGCGATCAATCCCGACGGAAAGGTCTGGATTGAGCGCAAGGGTGCGACCCACATGGAACGAATGCCGCACCTCTCGATCGACCGAGTCCTGTCAAATAACCTCGGACAAGCCATCGCTTCTGCCGTCGGCGTGCAGTTCTCGGATAAGAAGCCCACCGTCTCGGGCAAGATCGTCTGGAGCGACATGGCGATCCGGGCGCAGGTTGTGGCGCCGCCGATCGTTGAGGGCGGGATGGCTATCACCTTCCGGCCGTTCAAGGTTACCGCCGACCAGCTGATCGAGCCGCGGCTCTTACACGGCGGTCTCGTTGATCTCGACGCCCAGCGTCGGCAGAGGGCAGGGGAGGCGATGAAGCTTGCGGAGGCCGGGCAGGTCGTCGATGCGATGCGGCTTTGCGTTGAAGAGCGCATGAACATCCTGATTTCTGGTGGTACCTCGACCGGCAAGACGACCTTCGCACGGTCTTTGTTGTCGATGGTGGACCCAAGGGAGAGGATCCTGACCATCGAGGATGCCTATGAGCTGTTCCCCCGTCAGGAGAACGCGGTCGCGCTTAAGGCGGATCGCACCGCCCAAGGCGAACGCACCCCGGGGCGATTGCTGGAAGCCTCGCTCCGGATGCGGCCGGACCGGATCATCCTAGGCGAGTTGCGGGGCGAGGAAAGCCGGACCTTCCTCGAAGCGATCAACACCGGGCACGGCGGGTCGTTCACAACCATACATGCTGACACCGCGCGAAAGGCCATCGATCGGCTGGCGATCATGGTCATGGCTGCCGGGCTGGGAATGGGGTTCGAGGAGGTAAAGCGATACTGCGAGGGGAGTGTGGACCTCGTCGTGCAGCTCTCGCGGCAGGGTGGGCGCCGGGGGGTAGCAGAGATCGTTTGTTTGTGACGAAAAGCACGCCGTCGGCGCAGACCGCGTGGACATGGCTGCAGGCACAACTTTCTAGAGTCTCGCCCATGCCCGACACGATGAAGCTGTACCGTCTGGAATGTAACCTTGGTGCGGCACGGGTTTCACTGAGCACTGCTGATTTGTCTGGACTCACCTCGGCGGCGGATCGGAGCGCTGTGCAGAGCGCTGGATCCCTGAAAGGGTACTCAGAATGAGTGGGTTTTGACCAAAACGCATTCAGGCTTATGCCGCAGTTTCTGTTAAATGTTTTCAGGACCGTAGATATCGAAGTTCAAGATCCTCTTCGCAGGAGCTTTCTCTTCGCTCAGGTCCTTCTGCATCTGTGCAATCGCTTCGGCGGCCAGTCGCTTTATGGGGTGCGCAAAGACCATCGATAGTAAGTTGTCCATCAACCCAACTCGAGTGTGGTCCGTGATCTCGTGACCAACGACGATCAGGTCTGTGCCTTTTCCGGCGGTTTCCAAGGCCTGAAGGACGCCCTTCATTCCACCTCCAGAGACGTAGATGCCCACCAGGTCCGGTTCACGCCGCAAGAGTTGTTCGGTTATCTCCCGCGCAACAGTGTTGTCTTCGAAGGTTTGCAGGGGTTCGAGCAGGGAAAAGCCGGGTGCGTGCTCGCGGCAATAGGAGCGGAACCCTGTCTCGTTCAATTCCTGGCAACGGTATCGATGGTTGCCAACAAGTATACCGACCGGGCCCTGGCGCTTGCTCAGACCCGTGATAGCCCAGCCTGCAGTCCTGCCGACGCGCCAGTTGTCCAAGCCGATGTAGCCAGTTCCACAGCTGGCGGTCAGTTCAGAAATGAGACCATATGTCGCGACGCCCTTGGCTGACAAAGCCTCAATCGCATTCGATACCCTGGCGTGCTCAGCAGTGATCACCGCGATTGCCTGGACGGAACCGCCCAACGCAAGCATCCGCTCGGCCACTGATTCTGGGGACAGATCGTCAAGGTGCTCCACGACTACTTCTACTGGCTCTGTGGAATTGGAAGCGGCCTCTGCCAGTGCATCGGCGATCAAGCGATAGAATGTGCGGTGGGATTGTTGCAGCAAAAAGCCTAGGCGAACCTTCGGCTGGTCGACGCGAAGCCGCTTCCGCAACGCAGGAAGGGCATAGAATTCAAGCTCTTCGGCGGCGGCAAGAACGCGTGCCGCGGTGCCAGAACGCACCTTGTCGCGACCGTTCAGAATGCGGTCGATGGTGGAAACGCTGACGCCCGCCTTGTCGGCAAGGTCTTGGATCGTCGCTCTGTGTGCCATAGCCGCTCCTGAAGGATTCCCTCATTTCTGCGTCGCAGAAAATGAGGGAAAAGAAGGGAAATCTTGTGTCCATGATGAAAGGATTATGAAGGACGCGTTGTCAACAGTATGAGCATTCCAATCGCTGCGGAATCGGAATGAACGTACTACGGGAGGTCACTGTGGACGATCTGAAGTTTGGCACCCGCGACAAGCGCGGCAACTGGGCCCCAAACCAACCGCTTGAAATTGCCCCGTTCTGGTTGGGCAAGTGGAACAAGATCGGCGCCTGGATCATCGCCTACCTCTGGCCACACAATGCCATCTTCATGGCAGTTACGGTTGCCTATTGGTACTTCGTCCTGCCCGACTGGGAGGCGATGAAGACTTTTTCCTGGGGTTGGGTACTGTGGATCCACGCGGTGAACGCAGGAGGTATCTTCCTGCTCTACGGCTCGGTCGAGCTGTTCTATTACGTCAAACGCAAGCAAGGCACGCGGTTCAAGTACAACCACAAGTTCCCGTCTGAAAACCCGTCTGACGTCTTCTGGTTCAAAAGCCAGAATATCGACAACTTCCTGCGGACATTCTGCATTTCGATCCCGATCTGGACAATGATCCAGTGTTTTACGCTTTGGTGCTTTGCGAACGGTTATGTGCTCTGGCTGTCGCCTGAAGATCATTGGCTTTGGCTGGCGGTGCTTCTGCTGTTGGCGCCCGCCATCCACGAGGTGCACTTCTTCTGCATCCATTGGCTGATCCACCAACAGCCGCTTTATCGCTGGATCCACTCTGTCCACCACAATTCGATCAACCCGTCGCCCTGGTCTTCGATGTCGATGCACCCGGTAGAAGGCGCGTTCTTCTTTTCCGAGATGATGTGGCACCTGATCATCCCGTCAAACCCCTTCGTGGCACTGTTCCAGCTGAACAGCACTGCTTATGGCGCGATCGTCGGCCACATCGGATTTGACAAGCTGGAACTGACCGAGGGTCAGGCGATGGATAGCCACGCCTACACCCATTACCTGCACCACAAGTACTTCGAGGTGAACTACGGCGGCGACGGGCTCATCCCGCTCGATAAGTGGTTCGGCCTTTGGCACGACGGTTCGAAAGAGGCCGACGAGCAGATGAAAGAACGGTTCCGCAAGAAGAAAGAACGACTGGCCAACAAGGCCGGCAAGGGAGCTACCCCGGCCGAATAAGGCCCGGGACAGCAAATCAATGGGCCGCAGAGGGCGGTCGAACGAGGGAGGAGACCCTGAAATGAAACTTGGAAAGATCCTTGCTACGACGGCAATGCTGACGTTGGTTGCCGGTATGGCCAGCGCCGAGGGCGCAAGCATCTTCGTCATCGGCGGTAAGCCCGACGATCCGTTCTGGTCGCGCGTCAAGATGGGCGCCGAAGAAGCGGGGAAGGTAGCTGAAGCACAGGGTGGCTCTGTCACCTGGCTCGGCCCGCAGAACTATGACAATCTTGGTCCCGACGCGGCCGAGCTGATCCGTCAGGCAATTGACCAAGGTGCTGACGCTATCGTCGGCCCAAACTGGGTGCCCGAGGCGATGGATCCGGCCTTTCAGGCTGTGGTCGATGCCGGCATTCCCCTGGTGATCTACAACGCTGGCGGCATCGAGGCGGCTGACCGTCTTGGCGCGATGAACTATGTCGGAGCAGTGGATAGCAAGTCGGGCTATGCGGCCGGTGAATATCTGGCAAAGGCCGGTCACAAGAACGGCGCTTGCGTGAACACACTTCCGGGAGCAGCCAACATCGAGGCCTTCTGTGCTGGCTTCAATGAAGGTCTCGCTGCCAACGGTGGCACGGGCTCGGTCCTGCAACTTCCGGCGACGGCGTTTGGCGACGCAACCGCCGTGGCTCAGGCGGTCCGCGCCCATCTTCTTGAGAACCCCACGATCGACGCGCTGTTCGCAATCGGCGACCAGGACACGAACGCAACGATCAGCGGCATCCAGCAGGCAGGCAAAGCCGGTTCGGTCTTCGTCTGCGGGATGAACTTCAACGACTCGATCCTTGCCAATATCCAGGCCGGATCGCAGGCCTGCGCCATTGACCAGCAGGGCTATCAGCAGGGCTTCTTCGCCGTGTCGATCCTGAACAACTTCGTCAACTATGGCGTGACCATCCCGACGCGCGAGATCCTGACCGGGCCGGGCATCATCGATGCGGCGAACGTCGAACTCGTGATCGAAGGCGTCAAACTCGGCGCCCGATAGAACGATTAGGTTCCCCGCCGCATGGGTCGCGGCGGGGAACCGCGTTTCTACAACCAGTGCAGCGCTCGCAACCGTGCGGGCAGACCAACGCGACCGGGGGAATGGACGGATGTCGAAACCAATCGAGGGAGGCGCGTCACGCATGTCGTTCGGCATTCTTGCCAGACGTCCCGAGACGGGTTCGCTTGTGGGCCTCTTGCTGGTCTATGCCTTCTTTTCCGTGATGGGTGGCGCTGTGTTCATCGGTGCTCCGGGTTGGTCAAGCTGGCTGAACATCGCGGCTGAGGTTGGCATCATAGCCCTGCCGGTCGGCCTGCTGATGATCGCCGGAGAGTTGGACATCTCGGTCGGATCGATCATTCCTGCATCGTCTGTCACAACGGCGGTGATCACGGGCTACTTCGAACTCCCGGTTCTTCTTGGCATCGCTTCCGGTCTGGGCGTTGGTCTGATCGTCGGATACGTCAATGGCGTGCTGGTCACGCGGACAACCATTCCGTCGCTGATCATCACGATCGGCACGATGTTCGTGGTCATGGGGCTGACGCTTGGCCTTGCTGTTCTGATTGCCGGGTCTACTAGCGTCTTTCTGGTTCCAGACCCCACGACAAAGCTTCTCCTGGGTACTTTCATCGGCGGCATGTTCAACGTGTCGATCTTCTGGTGGATCGGGTTCAGCCTGGTGCTGTTCTTTCTGTTGCATGTGTCGCCCATCGGGAACTGGGTCTTCGCCCTGGGCGGTGACCGGGTCAGCGCGCGCAACGCCGGAATTCCGACCGCCGGTCTGACCGTCGCGCTTTACATGCTTTCGGGCTTTGCGGCGGCATTCGTCGGAATCCTGCAGCTGATGACCTACCAGAATGCCCAGGTAGCCGCGGGCCAGCCCTTCATCTTTAACTCGATCATGTGCGTGGTCATCGGTGGGGTGATTCTGAATGGCGGTGCCGGTTCCGTCGTCGGGATCGTCATCGGAACCGCGACCTTTGCTATCGTGAATCAGGGCATCTTTTTCTCGGGCCTCGATCCGAATGTCGGGTCGGTCATCATTGGCGTGCTGCTGCTGACGGCCGTTCTGTCGAATGACGGTTTCCGCGCACTCGCGCTCAAATACTCCACCAAGAAGCGCTGAGGAGCCCGCGATGTCCCCCTTTCTGCGACGCCCCGAAGCTGCTGCCATCATCAGTCTTTTCGCAATTCTCGCCTTCTATGCGGCCTTCGGCGGCGTCAACCTGGTCACGCTGTTCGGGGCGGCGAGCTGGCTGAACTTTGCGGCGAACCTTGGGATCGTGGCGATCCCAGTCGGCATCCTGATGATTGGTGGCCACATCGACATCTCCATCGGGGCGATGATCCCTGCCGGGTCGATGACCATCGCCATCCTGTCAGGGTTTTATGAGCTGCCGATCTGGGTCGGAATTCTGGGCACGTTATCGCTTGCGGCCGTCGTGGGGCTGGTGAACGGCATCCTGACCGCCCGCACGACGGTTCCTTCGCTGATCATTACGCTGAGCACGCTGGTCGTGATGCAAGGTGTAGTGCTGGCCGGAGCTAATCTCCTGACTGGGGGTTCAAGTGTCGCGCTGACGTCGCCTTACTGGGCGAAAGCCATGTTCGGCAGCCTGATCGGCGGAAGCCATCAGGTTGTGATCGTCTGGTGGATAGGCTTTGCTGCAATCCTCGCCTTTCTTTTGCACAAGACCAGGGTAGGCAACTGGGTCTTTGCCATGGGCGGCGATCTGGTCTCGGCCCGCAATGCCGGCGTGCCGACCACCCGCCTTACGATTCTGCTGTTCATGCTGTCAGCCATGAGCGCCGCCTTTGTCGGCATGTGCGGGGCGATCCAGTTCAACTCGGCGCAGGTGTCGGGAGGGATGGGCTATATCTTTAACGCAATTGTCAGCGTTGTTGTCGGCGGTGTCGTCCTGACCGGGGGCTTCGGTTCGGTCCTCGGGATCTTCGTTGGCACCATCACCTTCGCGATCGTGAGCCAGGGCATCTATTTCACCGACATCGACCGGAACTGGTCGAGCCTGATCATCGGGGTGACGCTGCTTCTCGCCGTCGCGATGAATGAAAGCTTTCGCAAATTCGCGCTTCGCTCGGGTCCAAAGCTCCGTGCCAGCGCCCAAGCCATCGCCGTCAAGGCGTAACGGGTCGGCAGACGACCATCACTTGCGCCGCTTCAAGCGCACAAAGGGAGGAGACAAGGATGAACTTCAAGGCAAAGGCAATCGCTGCTGCAACAGCACTGGCGCTGATGTCGACGGCGGCCATGGCGCAGGATATCGCTGTGATCGCGGGTTCGGTAGAGGACGCGTTCATGGACAAGATCAAGAAGGGTGTCGATGACGCGACCGCCATGGTCACGCTGAACGGCGGCACGGTCCAGTATCTGCGCACGCAGAACTACGAAAACTTCGGCCCTGACCTGGTCACGCTTATCAACCAGGCCATCGCGCAAGGCGTGGAAGGGATTGCCATTCCGATCTGGGTGCCCGAGGCACAGATCCCGGCTCTGCAGGTGGCCCGTGATGCGGGCATCGTCATCATGCAATACAACTCGGGTCTGCCGGTCATGGCCGACACCGGCGCGATCAACTATTTCGGGTCCGATGAATATGCGGCAGGCGTAGGTGGCGGCGAATATCTGGCCAAGAACGGCGCCAAGCACATCGTCTGCCACATTCAGGTGCCGGGCGCGATCAACCTGACCGAGCGGTGCCGCGGTGTGACCGATGGCGCGACCGCTGCGGGTGCCAAAGTGACCGTGCTCGAGACCCCGCCGAACCTTGACGGCGATGTGACCGGCACTGCCGAGGCGTTCAAGGCCGCCATGATCGGCGATCCGACCATCGACGCGATCATCTCTTGCGCCGACTTCGGTGCTGCTGCCGCGGTGAATGCGGTCGAACAGACCGGTACCAAGCTGCTGACCGGCGCGTTCGACTTCAGCCCGGCCTCGCTGGACCGGATCAAGGCCGGCACCCAGACCATGGCAATCGACCAGCAGCCCTACCTGCAAGGCTTCCTTGCCACGTCGATGCTGTTTGCTCACCTCAAGTTCGGCACCAACATCTCGACCAACCCCGTGCTGACCGGCCCGGCCATCATTGATGGTTCGAACGTCGATGCGGTTGTTGCTGGTGCCGCATTGGGCGCGCGCTAATCAATCCCTGTGTCCCCGGCCAGTCCGCTGGCCGGGGACATCGGGCGCTGCCATGCCGGCAGCCCTGCACAGACGAAGCCTTCGGAGGAGATCGAAATGGCAGAAACGAGCATCAAGGCAGGACAGACCAGTTCAAGGGGTTTTTCGGTTCTCGGGTTCTTCCGCCGCCCCGAGGCGGGTGCTGCAGCCGGTTTCCTCCTGATCCTGATCTTCTTCAGCTATTTCGGTTGGGACAAGCAGTTCGTCACACCTTTGGGCAGCTCCACATGGCTTAACTTCGCGTCCAAGGTCGGGATCATCGCCATTCCCATCGGCTTCCTGATGATCGCAGGGGAACTTGACATCTCGATCGGCGCGCTGATCCCCGCAGGCGGGATCGTGCTGGCGATGTCGGTTGAAACATTTGGCCTGAACTTCTGGCTTGGCGCGGCCATTAGCCTCGGTGTCGCGGGGGCCATCGGCTACATCAATGGCCTTCTGGTGACGCGAACCAATGTTCCGTCCTTGATCGTGACACTGGCCACCCTATTCGTGGTTGCAGGGCTAAACGCCTATGTTTCCAAGCATCTGGCAGGAACAACGCAGCACAGCTTGCAGGATGCGGGCGCGGTGTCGGAATTCCTGATGGGTGACTATCACACACTGATCCTTGGGGCAGAGGACACCGGCTTTGTCGTATTCCAAAGCCTGCAAAGCTCGTTCTTCATCTGGATCGTCTTTGCCGCCGTCTGCTATTTCGTCTTGCACGTTTCGCCTTGGGGCAACTGGATCTTTGCCATGGGCGGAGACCAGCAAAGCGCCCGCAATGCTGGCATCCCGACGGCGCGTCTGAAGATCGCGCTCTTCATGCTTTCTGCCATGGCAGCGGCACTGGTGGGGATGACCGAAGCTACACTTGCCAACTCGGCCAGCACGACGACTCAGTTCGGCATGATCTTCAACGCCATTATTTGTGTGGTGGTTGGGGGGGTGCTGCTGACCGGCGGTTTCGGCTCGGTCTTGGGCGTCGTCTTTGGCACGCTGACATTTGGCATCGTGTTCCAAGGCATCAACTTTACGACCTTCGACAAGGACCTGAACCTCCTGTTCATCGGGGCGCTGCTCCTCTTCGCGGTCCTGATGAATGAGACCTTCCGGCGTATGGCGACCAACTGGTCGGCCACCAAGAAATCCTGATTGGGGGAACCAAAATGTCCGACCAAAAACCGATCCTGGCCCTGCGTGGCATCAACAAGAGCTTTGGCCCGATTGACGTCCTGCATGACATCAACCTTGAGGTGCGTGCAGGGGAAGTTCTTTGCCTGCTGGGTGACAACGGTGCCGGAAAGTCGACGCTGATCAAGATCATGTCAGGCGTCCACCAGCCGACCAGTGGCGCAATCGAGATGGACGGACAGGCAACCAGCTTGCCGACCCCGAGGACTGCATCCGAAAAGGGAATCGCGACCGTCCACCAATTCGGCGGCACCTTTCCCCTGATGTCCATCGGCCGCAGCTTCTTTGTCGGCGTGGAGCCGACCAAGGGCTGGGGGCCCTTCAAGGTGTACGACCGCAAACGCGCCAACGAGATCGCCGTCAAGGCGGTGCAGAATTTCGGCATCACCCGTATCGATGACGGTGACCGGCTGGTGGGAGGCCTTTCGGGTGGGGAACGCCAGTCACTCGCCATTGCTCGCGCGGTCCATTTCGGTGCGCGTGTGCTTATCCTGGACGAGCCGACGGCAGCGCTGGGGGTCAAGCAGGCCGCCCACGTCTTGCGCATCGTGAACGAGGCAAAGCGGCGCGGGCTTGCGGTGATTTTCATCACCCACCAGGTCATGCACGCCATGGCCGTGGGTGACCACTTTGCTGTCCTGATCCGGGGTGCTGTCGCGGCCGATTTCAAGAAGGGCCAAAAGACCCGCGAGGAAATCACCGACCTGATGGCAGGCGGTGAGATCATGGCCAACCTCGAAGCCTCGATTGATGGCTACATGGCCAGCCATGACGGGCACCCGCCAGCACCAGCGCACTAATCTCCCAGGAAGGCCGTCTCCTCCACGATGCCTTCCCTCACCCGGGCCGGATTGCCCTCCGGCCCGGGTCCCAGATCAACCCAAGCAAGATGTCCAAGGCGGGAAGAATGACACAGAGAGTTGCCGTAATCGGCGCGGGCCTGATGGGGGCCGACCACGCAAGGATCGTGGCTGAAGACCTGCCGGGCGCGACCCTGCAAGTGGTCTGCGACATGGACCAGTCTCGGGCAAAGTCCGTCGCCGACAGCCTTGGCGCCACTGATGTTGCCAGTGATCCCGAGGCCGTGATTGCCCGCGCCGACGTCGATGCCGTGATTGTCGCCAGCCCCGATTTCACGCACACACCGCTGAGCCTGGCATGCATCAAGGCGGGCAAGCCGGTGCTTTGTGAAAAGCCCCTGTCGCAAAAGCCCGCGGAATGTCTTGCCGTGATGGCCGCCGAACAGGCCGCTGGCCGCCGTTTCGTGCAAGTCGGTTTCATGCGCCGGTTTGACCAATCCTATGCCGAGATGAAAGCCGCGCTGACCCAAGGCTACCTTGGCCGCGCGCTGATGATGCACAACTTCCACCGCAACGTGGAAACGCCGTCAGCCGATTTTACCGGCGCGATGGCGATCACCAACTCGGCCCCGCATGAGTTTGACGTGGTCCGCCATGTGCTGGGTTGTGAATACACCAGCATATCCGCCTTTCAGCCCAAGCGGTCGGATGCGCGGGTGGCCCCGGTCGTGATGGTGCTGGAAACCACCGAAGGCCAGTTGGTCACGATCGAGATCAACAATAACGCGGCCTACGGCTATGACGTGCGCGCCGAACTGGTGGGTGAGGCTGGGTCGGTTGCCATGAACAACGTGGCCTATACCCGCACCGACATGCGGCTGGCCTCTTCCACCCGATATGACGCTGACTGGCGCAGTCGGTATCACGAGGCATATGTCCGGCAGAACCGGGACTTTCTGCATTTCGTCAACACGGGCGAATTCACCAAGATCGGCTCCAGTGCCTGGGATGGCTATGCCGCAGCGCAGGTTGCCGAGACCGGCGCGCGCGCGCTTACGTCCGGGACCAAGCTCGCCGTCGAAATGATCGCCAAACCGGAGTTCTACGCATGAAACTGGGATTTGTATCCGACAGCCTCGGCGGCATGTCGTTCATCGAAATGCTGGACCACGCTGCACGCATGGGGGTGTCCGGCGTCGAAGTGAACACCTGCGGCTGGTCCACCGCCCCGCATTTCGATTTGAAGGCCATGCTGGGCGATACGTTTGGTCAAAAGGCGTTTCTTAAGGCCTTTAGCGACCGCGGGCTGGAGGTGATCAGTCTGAACGCCAACGGGAACCCCCTGCATCCCACCGATCCGAAGCAGGGAAGTGACCTCCGCGATACCATCCGCATCGCCGGGCAAATGGGGATCAAGACCGTCTGCACCATGTCGGGACTTCCAGCTGGATCGCCCAATGACCAGATGCCGAACTGGGTCGTCTCCTCCTGGCCGCCCGAGACACAGGATATCCTGCGTTACCAGTGGCAGGAAAAACTGATCCCGTTCTGGGCCGAAATCGTGGAGCTGGCCAAGGTAAACGGCGTCGAGAAGATCGCGCTGGAGCTTCATGGCAACCAGTGCGTCTACAACGTCCCCAGCCTTCTGAAACTGCGCGATGCCGTTGGTCCCGTGATTGGTGCCAACCTCGACCCCAGCCATCTGTTCTGGATGGGCGCAGACCCGCTGATCGCGGCCGAGCGACTGGGCGACGCCATCTATCACGTCCACGCCAAGGACACCTTCCTCAACGCTCCCGTGCAGGCCACCACCAGCCTGTTGGAGACCGGCAGCCTGATGGACATTCCCGCCCGCAGCTGGAGTTACATCACCCTTGGCTTTGGACATGGCGAGGAATGGTGGCGGCAGTTCTGCTATCGGCTGAAGATGGGCGGCTATGACGGCTGGCTGTCGATCGAGCATGAAGACGTGCTCTTGAACTCGCTGGAAGGGCTCGAGAAATCCGTGTCGCTTTTGCAGGGCGTCATGCCGAAGGCCCCCGCCGACTACCAACCTCAAGCAATCTGAGAGAGACGACATGGCCTGGATTGATGCCTGCTCGACCGACGATATCGACGCCGAAGACGTGATCCGCTTTGACCACGGCGGCCGCACCTTTGCGATCTTCCGCAACCATGAAGATGGCTATTTCTGCACCGATGGCCTTTGTACCCACGAAGACATCCATCTGGCCGATGGGCTGGTGATGGAGAACACCATCGAATGCCCGAAGCATTCCTCGATCTTTGACTTCACCACCGGCGAGGTTGAGACCCCGCCGGCCTGCAACAACCTGCACTGCTACAAGACGAAGGTTGAAGGCGGGCGCGTGCTGGTGGACATCTGAAATGGCCTTTCAGCTTGCCGCCTGCGCGGAGATGCTCTGGCGCGACCGCCCGATCTCATGGCGGGCAAGTCGCCTGAAGGAAATGGGCTTTGGCGTTGGTCTCTGGAACTGGACCGACTGGGATGTAAAGGCGCTGGAACGCACAGGCGCGACTTTCACGATCATGAACGGCTATCTCAAGGGGCGGCTTAGCGACAAGGACGGTGCCGCGACCCTCCTAAAATCGGCTCGTGAAACCGCGATCGTCGGCAAGAGGCTGGGGGTTCAGAGGTTGAACCTGCATGGCACCGGGTTGGGCGATCTTGGCCTGCCGATCCCCCATCTGGCCAGTTTTGCCCCGGGGATGGAAATCAGGGCTCGCGATACGCTTCACCGCATCTGCGACCTGGCCGAGGAACTTGACGTGACCTTCACGCTTGAGAACCTGAATCTGCGCGAACATCCAGGCTGCCCGTTCAATTCGACTACTGCCGTTCTGTCGCTTGTCTCAGCTGTCAACCGACCACGCCTTCGCATCAATCTTGACCTTTACCACACGCAGATTGGTGAAGGTGACGTGATCCGCTGGGCTGAAGCCTGCCTGCCTTGGATCGGGGAAATTCAGGTTGCCGACAATCCCGGGCGCTGTGAGCCCGGGACAGGAGAGATGAACTGGCCGAACATCGCCCGCGCCCTCGACGCTATGGGTTACAATGGCCCGGTCGGCATGGAGGCATACGCTGCCAAGGAGCCCGAAGCCGCGCTTGAGGCATTCCGTGCGGCGTTCACGGTGTAGATGATGAGCGGTGTCGTCATCATCGGTGCTGGAGAATGCGGCGTGAGGGCAGCCTTTGCTCTGCGCGAACACGGATATGCTGGCGAGGTCACTTTGATCGCGGCCGAGGCCGCGCTTCCTTATGAACGCCCGCCGCTCTCCAAGACCGGCGAAATCACGGCGATCCGAACAGCAGAGGCCTATTCTGACAAGCGAATAGCGCTGCGCCTGGGCGCAGTGGTGACCAACATCGACCTTGGCAATCAACTGGTTTCGCTGAAAGGCGGCGAGGCCATGGCCTATGATCACCTGCTGCTTGCAACGGGCGCGCGGGCGAGGCTGTTTCCCGGGATGGAGGGTTGCTTGACCCTTCGCACTAATCTTGATGCGCAAGTGATCCTGTCGCGCCTGACGCCCGGCGCAAAGATAGGCATCATCGGGGGTGGCTTTATCGGCTTGGAGCTTGCGGCGCGGGCGCGCCAGGCAGGCGCAGAGGTGACGGTCGTTGAAGCGGGTCCACGTCTTCTGGGTCGCGCGGTCCCGCCGCAGATTGCGAAAATCTTGCATGAAAGGCATGCCCTCGAAGGAGTTAGCCTCAAACTTGAAACCGGCGTCGTCAGCGCGAGTTCGGACCGGATTGATCTGGTCGACGGGTCCTCGATGGAATTTGACGCGGTGATCGCCGGCGTGGGCGCGGTGCCAGAGACGGGACTAGCTGAAGCTGCCGGATTGGTAGTTCAGAACGGGATAGTCGTCGATGGCGATTTTCGGACCTCGGCGCCCGACGTCTTTGCTGCAGGCGACTGTTGCAACTTTGACTGGCGTGGACAGCGGGTCAGACTGGAAAGCTGGAAGGCCGCACAAGATCAGGGCGAGCATGTCGCGCTGGCAATTCTGGGGAAGTCGGTTCCGTACAACAAGGTTCCGTGGTTCTGGTCGGATCAATACGATCTGAGCCTTCAGGTCGCCGGGATCTTCGATCTGGGCGCGCCCATTCACAGCCGTGCAACTGGCGATGACACGACCGTCGTCTTTCAGTGTGACGCTACGCAAAACCTTGTCGCAGCGGCAGGCATCGGGCCCGGCAATGCAACGTCCAAGGACATCCGGATATTCGAGAAGCTCATCGAGCGGCGGACAATCGTCGACGCGGGCCGGTTGGCCGATCCCTATCAAAACCTGAAGCGGCTGCTTGCCGCCATCTGAGCCAAAAAGGAAAGCCCCATGTATCACAACCGTCCCCTCGTCCAGGACCTGCGCGCGATGAAGAAGCGCGGCGAGAAGATCTCGATGCTCTACGTTCAGACCAAGGAAGAGGCCGCCGCGGCGGCGGCGGCGGGCATCAACATGCTGTCGATTGAAGGCCGCTTCTTTGATGCCGAGATGCGCGAAGCGGCGGGCGATTGCTTCGTGCAGGTCGGTCTGCCTTATGGCGGATGGGGCCCGTTGCATGGCACCTTCCTGACAACGGCCGAGGAATATCTGAGGACGGCGTTCAAGTTCTCGTCCCTTGGCGGCGACGCCTTCTATTGCTCGGCTTCGTACGACATACAGAAAACCCTTGCCGACAACCATCTGGCGGTCGTCGGCCACATCGGCCTTGTGCCGTCCTATATCACCTGGACCGGCTGGCGTGCTGTCGGAAAGACTGGGGATGAGGCCGCTGCACTGTGGCGCCATACCCAGATGCTGGAAAAGATTGGGGTTTTCGCGGCTGAGCTGGAGGTGGTGCCAGACCGCGTCGCGCAATACCTGACGGAGAACTCCAGCTTGATCATGCTGGGCATGGGGGCAGGCAAACATGCCGACGCCCAGTACCTGTTCACCGAGGATGTCTGCGGCTACGGCGTCAATCACAAGCCCCGGCACGGCAAGGTCTATGCAGACATGGGGCCGAAGCTGAAGGCCATTCAAGACGAGCGGATCGCGGCTTTCAAAGCGTTCAAGGCCGATGTCAACGCTGGCGGGTATCCCGGGCCTGAACATACCGTCGCGATCAAGGACGACGAGTTCGACGCCTTCCTGTCATCTGTGAAAGGCTGACCGATGCTCAAGATCGGGGTGGTTGGCTATGGCACGGGCGGGCAGCATTTCCACGCGCCCTTCATTGCGGCGGCACGGGGTTGCACCCTAACCGCCATCGTGGCGCGGGCGCCGCAAACCGTTGCCAAAGCCCGTGCTGACTGGCCTGAAACCCCGATCTACCCCAGCCTTTCTGCGCTGATTGCTGCAGATGTCTGTGACGCCGTGGCGATCACCACCCCGCCCCAAACCCGGCGCGAGCTGGTGCTGGAAGCAATTGCCGCTGGATTACATGTCATCGCGGACAAACCCTTTGCCCCCAATTCAGAAGGGGCGATGGAACTGGACCGTGCTGCGCGGGCAAAAGGCGTGGTTCTTGGCGTCTACCAGAACCGCCGCTTTGATTCAGATCTGCAGAGCCTGAAAAAGCTGATTGATGATGGAAGATTGGGCCAGGTCTGGCGGATTGAAAGCCGCATGGATCAAGACAGTCCGCAAACCGTCGAGCAGGGGCCAATGGGCGGCCTTCTGCGCGACTTGGGCAGTCATGTTGTCGATCAGATGATCTATCTGCTCGGCCCCGTATCGACGGTGGACGCGCAGTTGGATTATGTCGACATGGCCGGAGGAACGACGGATGTTGGCTTCACCATCACCCTGCGACACGAAAGAGGCGCCCATAGCCACCTGTCGGCCAGCAAGTTGAACCACCTCGACTGCCGCGAGTTGCGCGCCTATGGCGATAGGGGTGCCTATGTCTCTTCGACCACGGATGTGCAGGCGCAGGACATCTTTGCCGGACGTCGTCCGGTCGATGATCCTGACGGTTGGGGGCGTGAACCCGAAGCAAACTGGGGTACCCTCTACTCCGCGTCTGGTCGGATGCGCATTCCGTCCGAACAGGGCCGGTATCACGACTATTACGAAGCCTTTGCAACCGCTGTCCTCACTGGCACGGCCCCGCCTGTGACGGCCGCCGAGGGCGCGCGAACACTTGCTGTGCTGGACGCGGCCCGCAATAGCGCCGCAGAAAACCGCTCGATTACACTCGTGTCTCCGTAGGAGAACGTCCGATGGATGACCTCAGGTTCGGCACCCGTAACAAGCGCGGCGACTATAGCCCGAATGCGCCCTTGGAGGGAGCGCCCTTGTTCCGCTGGCCTGTGCAACCCGGCCGGCTGATCCGCTGGCTGCCGCACTACTTCCTGCCGTGGAATGCCCTGTTCTTTGTGCTTGGCACGGCGCTCTGGCTGTGGGCAACACCGTCGCGGGCCACGCTGGCCACGTTGGACTGGCCCTGGATGGCCTACCTTCTGGCTCGCAACGCCGCCATTGTCCTTCTAGTCTTCGGCGCGCTGGAGCTGCGGCTCTACATCCGCCGCGCTCAGGGAAACCGATTCAAGTTCAACGGCAGCTTTCCGGGCGACAAGCCATCTTCGGTGTTCATGCTCGGCAGCCAGAACATCGACAATATTCTTCGGACCTTCGGCACGGGCGTGCCAATCTGGACCGCCTACGAAATCCTCATGCTCCATCTCTGGGCAATAGGCTGGGGGCCATGGACAACGCTGCAGGACCATCCACTGGCACTGGTGGCGCTTGGGCTCGCCATCCCGATCCTGCACGAGGTGCACTTCTTCGCGATCCACCGGCTAATCCACTGGGGGCCGCTATATCGCTGGGTTCACTCGGTGCACCACAACTCGGTCAACCCAAGCCCATGGTCATCCCTGTCGATGCATCCGGTTGAACACTTGCTTTATTGGTCAGACATTCTGATCCACCTGATCTTGCCGTCACACCCGCTCTTGGTGCTGTACCACTTGCAGGTGACCGGAACCGGCGCTGTGATTGGACATGTCGGTTTCGACAAGGTTGAGGCGGGGGCCGATCGGGCAATCGATACTCATGCTTATGCCCACTACCTTCACCACAAGTATTTCGAGGTGAACTATGCGGACGGTCTTCTGCCGTTCGACCGGTGGTTCGGAACCTGGCACGATGGAACTGCGGAAGGTGACTCGCGAATGAAGGAGCGACTTCGGCAAAAGAAAGTGAACTAACTGAAATGCTAAACCTCTCGAGTTGCATGCCTGCAACCTGCCCATCTTGTCTCCCTAGAGTTAGAGGCGAGTTTGGTCCGATGACCATCGCCTGCCTCCTTCAGAACACACTGACTGCCTTTCGCCGCAAACTTGCGGCAGAGGCCTCACAACAGGACCAACCATGCACCTTGCTCACTCCCGTTTCGCTCTCCGAGTTACCTGTCCGTCAACGCGCGGGATTGTCGCGGCGATCTCCACATATCTGTCGGAGAGCGGTGGCAACATCACCGACTCTGCCCAGTTCGATGATGGAGGGACGGGTCGCTTTTTCATGCGGACCAGCTTTGTGTCGGAGGACGGGCGAAGCCTTGCCGAGCTTCAAACCGGATTTGCGCCGATTGCCGAGCGCTTCGGAATGGACTTTTCTTTCTTCGATGAAGCGGACAAGCGCAAGGTCGTCGTCATGGTCAGCCGCTTTGGCCACTGCCTGAATGATCTCCTCTACCGCTCGCGCATCGGGGCGCTGCCCGTGGAGATCGTGGGCGTCATCTCGAACCACATGGACTATCAGAAAGTCGTCGTAAATCAGGACATTCCCTATCACTGCATAAAGGTGACCCCTCAGAACAAGGCTGAGGCCGAAGCGCAGCAGATGCGGATCGTGGAGGATTGCGGCGCGGAACTGATCGTGTTGGCGCGCTACATGCAAGTTTTGTCGGACGAGATGTGCCAGAAGTTCTCAGGTCGGATCATCAATATCCACCATTCCTTCTTGCCCAGCTTCAAGGGCGCAAATCCCTACAAGCAAGCCTTTGAAAAGGGCGTGAAGCTCATCGGGGCTACGTCGCATTACGTCACGGCCGACCTAGATGAAGGTCCGATCATCGAGCAGGACACGATCCGCGTTACTCACGCACAGTCGAACGAGGACTACGTCAGCCTCGGGCGCGATGTTGAATCTCAGGTTCTGGCACGGGCGATCCACGCACATGTCAATGGACGGGTATTCATAAACGGCCATAAAACAGTAGTCTTTCCAGCGTCTCCAGGCTCCTACGCTTCGGAGCGTATGGGTTGAGCATGGAGGACACAGAGATTTGCCTCTTCATGCATGGCGGGCCGGGGGCCGCTCGACTGCCCGGTCCACTAAATGCACCAAGATTGGTCGACCCTAGCCTCATTTTGCGAACGACTTACTGCCGTGCGACCGGTGGTTCGGAGCTTGGCACGATAGCACCGCCGAAGGTGATCAGGGCATAACGGACCGCTTTCTTCACACACGAACCGGGAGCGTGCGACCAACGCGTGCGCCAGCGGCAAGTTTCTTAAACCCTTCCGCCGCACGCTCAATACTCGCAGCGTCCGGAGTGGCCCCCTGTGACGCCGACAGACCTGACAGTTTGCCGACCGCTACCTTGCCCGAAACCATGCTCGCACCAAACGCCATTGACAGCGACTTCCCGTTCCTTGCCCGATCAATCGGCCCAAAGTGTCGATCCGCATAGTACCGGATGTGCCGCGCGCGGATCGGGTACTGCCCCTCGGGCAGAACCAGCACCTCATCCAGCGGAAACCGCAGCACCTCGTTTGCCGAAATCAACGGCCGCTCTTCTGATCGCCGGCTGACATTGGCGCTGTCCTCCAGCGCCCGAACCCGCGATTGGCTCTCGGTCACGGCAGTGATGGTGGAACGCCCCAAGGCATTCGACAGAACCTCGGCCGTGCGGTCATCCTGCGGGGTCATGTAGATCTGCACGCCCGCGCCACCCTGCAGGGATCGCCGCCCCGTTTCGCCGTAAATGTCGTCGAGGCCTGGAATGGTCTGGGAGATGATGAAGAAACGCCCCCCGAAGCTGCGGATCGTCTTGATCGAGGAGAGAACCAGGGGCTGCCGACCGAGTTGGTCGAACTCGTCCATCAGGAACATGACGGCATGGGGTTCGTCTGGTTCAGGCTCCCGGCGTTGTAAGGAGGCAATGGCATCCGCAAAGAGCAGGCGGACGAGGGGTGCCAGTGTTTTCAGGTGCTCCGGCTGGACGACGATGTAGAGACTTTGGGGATCGCGGCGGAAGGTCGAGAAGTCGAAGTCGCTTGCCGAGGTCACACGGTCCACTGCGGGGTCGTTCCAAAGCTCGAGGCCGGATCCCTGGATGACAGACACATAGGCCCCAAGGGTCTTTTCAGGGACGTCGGCCATCTCGAGGAAGGTGCGGGAGACGATCGGGATGTTCGTCGTTTCGGCAATTGCGGTGTAGCTCTTCTTCTTGTCGCCGCCTCCGGCCATGACCTCGCCGGCAAAGCCCAAGGTCGGGCGCCGCTGCTCGATGGCGTAGAGGCAGGAGGCGATGAAGAGCCGCTTGCCGGCATTGAAGAAGCTCTGGGCACTTTCGCCTTCCGGGATGAGGAAGAGATCGGCCATCGAGTTCAGCGCGGTGTACTGCCGTTCGGAGGAGGGCAGGGCGGCGATCCGGGCGAGCGGGTTGAAGCGGTGCGACCCCCGATCTTCGTCAAACGGCGAGAAGTACCAGATGCCGTTCTTCAGCCCATGCTTGCGATGGATGGAGGTCTTGGCGAAGTTCTCGCCCTTCACGTCAAGGATGATCGCCGAGCCTGAGAAGTGAAGGAGGTTCGGGATGACGAAGCCGACGCCTTTCCCCCGGCCGGTAGGCGCGATCATCATCGCATGTGGGAAGCGGTCGGGTGGCGCCATCACAAAGGGCGCGTCGGATTTCGGGAGGCCGAGCTTGCCAAAGATGAAACCGTTTTGATCGAGGGTTCCGACCATGCGGTTGCGCTTCAACTCCCTACGGGACTGGAAATGCGCGTCGTCGTACTGGTTGAGGCGGCCGCGATGTACCCCGGCCAGTCCGACAAGCGTCATCGCGACAGTCACCGCACCGGTGATGATCAGGGCCCCCTGCAGGACCGAAGGCCGCGCGGCTAGGTCTGCCCAGGCGTAGCGCAGAAACCATGGGCCTATGGGACTAAGCGTATCGATGCTCTCCCGGAAGGCAGTGATCACATAGATCGTCGCCAACATACCGCCGATGTAGAGACCGGTCAGCAGGCCAAGGAGCAGCGCCAGCGGATACCGCCAGGCGGTGTCGAGATTTGAGAGCATGTGTCGGTCCTCAGAGTTCGTGGCCAGTATCGCGTTCGACAGCGCGGTCGCGCTGCCCCAGTTCGGCGGCGCGATGCTGCGCCCGTGCCAGGTCGGCCCAGGGTCCGACCTCGCTCGACTGACCGAGATCGCCCTCATTCTTCAGCTCGTGTGCGACGGTCGCCCTGAGGGCCGGATCTCGGACTTGCTCGTTGAGAGGCGCCAGATCGCCGGACCGGACTCGGTCAAGATCTTCAGGTTTCAGGGTGTCGTGCAGGCGGTCGACTATGGCTTCCAGCGCAGGCACATCAGAGAGCTTCAAGTGGCGATCAGCGTTCAGCAACTGGTCTCGCGCAACCGCTTCAGTCAGCTCCGGCGCAAGGTTGAAAGCCGCGATTTCTGCCCGAACCTCCTGGCCGAGCGCGCGCTCCGTTTCCATCCAGAACACCTTTTGCATCGTGTTCGGCTGCTCAGTGATCCAGCTCGCCCGCTGGCCCTCACTGCGCTCGGCCAAACTGAAGCGGGCGACCATTTCCTCCACGGATGTGCCTGCTATGCGAAGCTCATCTTCCCGGATCGAGAACAGTGCCGTCAGTCGTTCACCGATCTCGTCGCGAACATGGGCGAGGGTCGCGCGCAGACCTTCGTCGAGGGAAACGCCCTCGGTCTGGCCCTGCTCCAGCCGCGCCAGGGAGGCGAGGGTCGGGTTGTGGTAGGGATCGGTGTTCCGGTCGGCGACCTGCGCATGCTCGACCAGGAGGATGCTATCGGGCGCGAGTTTCAGCGACGCGCGCGCCTGCTCGGCAAAACTCCGTTCAAGGTCAACTCGCCCGGCCGAGGGTTCCATGGCCCGGATCGCCTCCCAGGCCTCGGTGGCGGAAACGATCATCTCGCTGCGCGCAGCCTCAACCCGCGCGGCGGGATCGCCTTCGGCATGAAGCGAACGGTCGGGCATCAGGGGAACTCCTTGTCTGAGAGCGGCGGCTGAGGCGCCAAGCGCCCGGGCCAGCCGGGAAAGGTAGGAAGAGGCGCTCGCCTCAGTGCCGGTTGCGGCGGCAAGGCCGGCAAGGTTACCGAGGGTCTCGTACTCGCTGGCAAAGCCCTGCAACGCGGCAAGCCGACGGCCTCGCTCCGCGTCAGACAGTGGCGGCGGGGCAGGGGGTGTGGCCTTCCCACCCTCTCGCGATGCACGCAGCTCGGACTGTCGCGGCGGGTTCTCGATGATGCCGCGGGAGAGGCGTGACGAGGCGAGGATGTTCAGCCCGTGCGACTGGCTGATCTCGGCGTGAAGCTCGCGCATCACATCGAAGTTAAGCTCGGCGTGACGACAGATCGACAGGAACCGACCTTCTTCGATGCCATGCTTGTCGACCACGAAATGCGCATGCAGATGGTCAGTGTCCTTGTGAAGGGCAGCGACATAGCGCCAGACATCCCCATACTCACCGGACCCGAACACAGCCTGACCCCACTCCCGAGCAATGACCTCGGCGCGCTCGGCGTCCACCCCTCGCGGAAAACTCAGGACGATATGATCGGCATGTCCCCGACGCGGCGCGCCTGTCCAGGTCGAAGACCAGATGTCAGCTGTCCGGTCAGTTCGCGAAGGATCGAAGTCGCGCTCATAACCCGCCAGATTGCACCAGGTGCTCTGCACCCCCTCTTCCCGGGCCACATAGTCGAGAAGGCGCTTCAGCTCATGCGGCGTTCGGGCACTGCCTCCCGCGATGCGTTTGATGACCGACTGCCAGCCACGCGGCCCACCAGCGTTTCGCAGAAGCGCCCGGGTCTGACGCTCCTTGCGCGTGCCGAGACGGGACGATGCGCCATCGCCACCGCCGCGCCCGCGACGCCGGTCGTCGAGAACATGACCAAGAACCAGATCCTCGACGGAAGGAGACCGGGTCATTTCGGAGCCTCGGCAGAAGCTTCAGTGACAAGAACGAAGGAAGCGGCTTGATCACCGAGTCCCTGCTTGGCCCTCAGCGCCGAGAGTAGATGGACCACCTCTTCCACAATGTCGTCGACCCGCGCCCCGACCTTGCGCACGAGGGCGGCATCGCGGGCATTCCAAGTCAGACGACCAACCGCCCCTAGACGGGCGATCTGGTTGAGGTTGTTGCCGACGGCCGACAACTCCCGCCTGGCTAAAGCGATGGCATCAAGCTCGTTTGCCTGGATGGCCAGACGATCGCTTGCCTGTCTGACCAGATGCCGGACTGCCTCGGAAACCGTCAGACCGCTTGCCTCGGCAACCGCCTGAAAGGCTGCATGCTCGTCTTCCGTGATGCGGATGTTCAGCTTTACCGAAAGCCGCCGCACCTCCTTCCGGTCAAGGCTGCCCTTTATCCGTGACAGCGCCTGGCGGGAACGCCCCATGGACCTCGCCACAGCCGCGACGCTCTCACCAGCGAGGAGCCGCGTCCTGATGGCGGAAGTCTCGGCAGAGGTCAGGCGTGAGCGGGGCATTGCTTCATTGCATGTGTTTTGTAGTCGTTGCGCATCATGTACCACACACCACCGTTCCTGCCAACCGTCCTCACCGGCCGGTTTCCGCTCCTCCGAAGAGGAGCCCGCGTGCGGAAACCGGACAGCCGGTGAGGACTCAATATGGCGTCAGGGGTCGGCGGCTGGTCCGCCGACTGCATCCCTGCGCCCGGGCCGACAGGCCTCAGTTTGAAGCGAGACCAAAGTGGTCGAGCGCCTTGAAACGTTGGGCTTTGAAGAAGTGTGCGGTCCCTCCACGAGGGATTGCAGGGAAGGGCATGACAGTCTGAAGGAAGGTTTGCCCGGGAAGGGAAAAGGGGCCGGGGAAGGGGTCTCCGGATGTTTCAAAGCCTGTCCACGGCGGACCAAGGCAGACCATGGACGGCTCTGGGCATGAAGCCACTGGCTGGATCGGCGCAACGTCAAGCCGTCACTGGGCGAACTGGCATGCAGGCGGACATGTAAGCAAGCAGATTGTCCGGCATGCGGCCGGTTGGCGGGTCACGTTCGCGATCGTCCCCCGACGGAAGCCTGATGTCGCCTGGCCTTCGGAGCAGCAATGCGGACAGGTTCCCACGCAGGCATGCGGCCTGTCACACATGCAGGCATGCAGACATCCAAACCGTCATAAGGGCCGGAAGGCAGATAGCCTCGATTGCGGCTAGGCCGAAGGAGTGCTCGGACGCCGCGCCGCAGCACAACGGCTTCGGGAATCCTCAAGAAACATGAAGGCCTCGGCGAAGTGTTACAACTTCCAGCACATCCCATTTGACGTTTCTACAACCTTATGCCTAAACGGCGCACCGGACGCCGGTCGGATTAGTGACGCCTTAACAATGGCTTCGCTCGGTCCTGGCTTGCTTTCGGTGCATCGTCTTCCGCAGCGTCAAGAAAGAGCGCCGGGCGTCGGTGCAAGGGGTATCGAGTACCGTTTGTGGAGGCGTCATTTCATGCAAGTCATTACCATCGTGCAGAC
>JAESFP010000107.1_pt1 | contig 87435 bp, 79 predicted proteins | sample 9266181 | NCBI WGS metagenome assembly JAESFP01 (sample SAMN14502547, study PRJNA617102) | algae metagenome | isolation source: Pegethrix bostrychoides GSE-TBD4-15B and co-occurring heterotrophs from... | place: USA: Grand Staircase-escalante National Monument, Utah | collected 2006-08-15 | reverse complement strand
GCCGCCGATGGCGATGAGCTGGAGGTCAGAGAGGGCGCGTTCATCCAGGGAGATGCGGGGCAGATGGTCAGCTTGGTCGAGGAACTCGGCTTTTTGGGCTGGGGTGCAGAGACGGTTGACAAGGCTGCCGCCATGCGGGGCAATGCTGTCTGGATGATGGCTCATAGGGGTTTGACTCTAGCTTGCAACTCTTCAGATGTCGAACCCATCCTATCAGAACCCTGTCCCGCAATTGCCCCGTTTGGCTGGGTTTTACTGGCTGGGTAGGACTGGCTAGGTTTCGCGCTCAATCACGCCGCCACCCAGCAGCAGGTCGCCGCGATACCAGACTGCCGCCTGTCCCGGCGTGACGCTGAGCTGTGGTTCATCGAATACAACCTTGACTCGGCCTTCTGGCAGCGGGATCAGCGTCGCGGCTTCGGGCTGGGAGCGGTAGCGGATCTGCACCTCGGCCTGAATTGGGGCTGCGGGTTCGGAGATGGAAACCCAGTTGACCCGCGCCACGGTAAACTCGGGAGTTTGTGCTGCGCTGCGATCGCCAACTACCACCCGATTTTTGCCAGCGTCAATGCCAATCACGTAGAGCGGTCGGTCGGCAGCAATGCCGATGCCCTTGCGCTGGCCAATCGTATAGTTGTGGATGCCGTCATGTTGACCCAGCACCTGACCGTCGGGATCGACAATCTGACCGGGCTGAGGGGTCAAGTACTTTTCCAGGAAGCTCCGCATAGAGCCGTGGGCTTCAATCAAACATAGATCCTGACTTTCGGGCTTTTCGGCGGTATGCAGACCAAACTCGCTGGCCATGCGGCGCGTTTCGGACTTGGGCTGGTCGCCCAGCGGAAACAGCGTATGCGCCAGAATTTCCTGCTCTAGATCATAGAGAAAATAAGACTGGTCTTTGTTGGAATCTACCGCTCGGCGCAGCTCGTAACGTCCGTCGGGGCTTTGGGTAATGCGGGCATAGTGGCCCGTGGCAATTTGGTCAATGCCGAGCTGTTCGCGGGCATATTGCAGCATCGGGCCAAACTTGACGGCTTTGTTGCACTGCGAGCAGGGCAGGGGCGTGACTCCGGCGCTGTAGCCCGCCACCAGGTAGTCCACGATATTTTTTTCAAACAGCTCGCGGGTGTCTACCACGTGATAGGGGATTTCTAGCTCTTCGCAGAGCCGAGCCGCATCCGCCATGCCTTCGGAGCAGCACTGGCCTTTGCCCTTCATAAGCCAGAGCGTCAGCCCCTCGACCGCATAGCCTTGACGATGCAAAGCTGCCGCCGCTACCGAACTATCGACCCCGCCTGAAAGCCCGACCACAACTTTGTTCATGAACTGCCCGTCTGATTAATAAATCTGCTTTACAAAAAGCTATTTCTAGGCTATCACTTACCAGATAAATCGGCCTGCGGCTGGGGTTGCCCCATCTAGTTAGATCTAGTCAGACCAGAAGGAGCGCGATCCATTTTTGGAAGATCATGCTAGGATTAGCGCCATTTAGATAAAAAATTCTTTGTTAACGCTATCTGTAGCGGAGGTAACCCGTGACCAATTTTTCTGGACTGCGATTTCTCTCAGGTCGAGAGCTGGCGACAACCCTAGCCTGTGGCAGCCTGCTGAGCGCCTGGATCATCCCCATTCAGTCGGCTTGGGCGCGGCCATTGCTGAGCGACAGCCGCCATTTTCTGCTAGCGCAGCAGGTCACAGACGGACTGCCGCCGCCGCCCGCTGGCTATGCTCAAGAGGCCGCTCAGTCACAGCAGTATCTCGTAGTGGTGAACGGCGACAGTCAGATTTTGCTATCCCAGGTGCAGGCTGTGCAGCCCACGGCTTCTGTGCAGGAATATAACGGCCAGCGATTTATTCAGGCAGGACTCTATGACGATGCCACCAGTGCCCAGCAGCAGGTGAATTCGCTCTCGGCTGCTGGAATTGGCGCACAGGTTGTAGCAGTGGTCAATCCCGCCAGCCCAACCGTCAGCCAGTCATTGCCCTATGATGTCAACTCGCCAGGAACTTTGCCACCTGCTGAATCGCTGCCCACAACGGTTGTTCCATCTACGCCCACTAGCGTCGAGTTCAATTCTGCGCCTCCGGCCAGCAGCGCTGAGGTCGATTCAGATGGCCGCGCTTATTTCGTGGTGATCCCCAGCAACGGCAAAAAGCTGGATGCCATCTCCGAACAGGTGACGCGCCTCACGGACGGCATGGGCGTGGACGGCATGATTGCAACTGCCACCAAGCGCGGATCGCATGTGCAGGTTGGGCCGTTTAATAGCCGCAGTGCTGCCAACCGCTGGACGCGCTATTTCCGCGACTTTGGCATGGATGCGCGGGTGAGCTACGGCAGCTAGCTGCGGAGTAACCTCAGCGAGTTAGGGTCTGTTGAGCGGTCTGCGTGAGCTGTTGAGCTGTCGCCAAATCTAGGCTCGCTTCACCTGCATCTGGGGCAGGCTCTGGGAAAGGTTCTGGGGCAGACCCTTTCAGCCAGAGCAAATACTCAATGTTGCCCGCCGGACCCAGCAGCGGCGACCAGGTGAGTCCGCTAAACCGCCAGCCTAGCGATTTGGCGGACTGCCAGACCTGGAAAATTGCCGCCGCCTGATCCTTGCTGTCGCGCACCACACCTTTCTTGCCAACTTTTTCTCGCCCCACCTCAAACTGCGGCTTCACCAGCAGCACGCATTCTTGCGGCGGCAGCAGTAAGCTCCAGAGGGCGGGCAGAACTTTGGTGAGCGAAATAAACGAGAGATCGACCACGCCTAAATCGGGATGTGGCAGGGTTAGATCTGCGTAGAGATCGGCTGGCTGCAAGTGGCGAATATTGCTGCGCTCTCGTAAAATCAGCCGCTCGTCCTGGCGCAGACTCCAGGCAACCTGGCCGTAGCCCACATCAATCCCATAGACCAGACTGGCTCCAGCTTGCAGCAGACAGTCAGTGAAGCCCCCGGTCGAAATGCCGCCATCGAGACAGACTCGACCCGATACCGGAATCTCAAATTCGCTCAGCGCCTTGGCCAGCTTTTCGCCGCCGCGTGAGACGTAGGGCGAGCGGGCTTTGACTTCCAGAACGGCAGCCACATCGACTTCGGTGCCCGGTTTGTCAATCACCTGCTGATTTACCATAACTTCGCCAGCCTGAATCAACCGCTGCGCCCGCTGGCGAGAGTCGCAGAGCTGGCGCTCAACCAGCAGGGTATCGAGACGCTGTTTGGGCAAAGTCGTCAAACTGTAAAGTGGCTCATACAGAAATCCTACTATGCTTCCTACTATGGTTAGGAGAGGGTTGGGAGAGCAGAGCGGGTAGAGAACTAGGGCAGGACGAGCAGTTGACAGGAGCAGAAATGGAGCCAGACGTAAGTGCAGCGCCGAGTAATTCGCCAGAGCAATCGGCAGATTTGTCGGCAGAGATATCGGCAAACTGGCAGCAGGGCAAGCTGCTAGAGCTGACCATTGAGGATCTCAACCACAGCGGCGAAGGGGTAGGGCGTTGGCAGGGGCGCGTCGTGTTTGTGCCAGATACCGTGCCGGGCGACCAAATTCGGGTGCGGCTGGTGCGGGTCAAGCCGCAGTACGCTCAGGGCAAACTGCATGAGCTAATCACGGCCTCACAGCAGCGGGTGCGGCCTGCCTGCATCGTTGCCGACAAGTGCGGCGGCTGTCAGTGGCAACAGATTGACTATGCCTATCAGCTTCAGGTGAAGCGCAATCTGCTGGTGCAGAATTTGGAGCGGATTGGCGGCTTTGAGCAGCCTGCGGTTGAGCCCATGCTGGCCGCCGAACCGCTGGCCTATCGCAACAAAGCAACCTATCCGGTGAAGCTGGGGCAGGATGGTTCGGTGCAGGCGGGCTACTACCAAAAGGGCAGCCATTTTTTGATCAACCTGAACCAATGCCCGATTCAGGACGTTCGGCTCAACCCCTATTTGACCCGGATTAAGCTAGATATCCAGAAGCAGGGCTGGCAGGTCTACGACGAAACCACGCATCGGGGCGAAGTGCGGCATCTGAGCCTGCGCGTTGGCAGACAGACGGGCGAGGTGCTGCTCACGATTGTGGGGCGCAGCAGCAATCTGCCCAAAATCGAGCAGCATGCTCAGAAATGGCTGGAGCGCTATCCTGATTTGGTGGGAGTCTGTCTCAACATTAACGCTGAGCGCACCAACGCGATTTTTGGGGCTGAAACGCGCCTGATTGCCGGACGCGGCTACCTGCGCGAGCAATTTGCTGGACTGGAGTTTCAAATCCAGCCGACCACGTTTTTTCAGGTGAACACGCAGCAGGCGGAAGCGCTGGTTGAGATCATCCGCACACAGCTGAATTTACAGGGTGACGAAGTTTTAGTGGATGCCTATTGCGGCGTGGGGACTCTGACGCTGCCGCTATCCCGATTTGTAAAGCGGAGTATTGGGATTGAAAGCCAGCAGGAATCGATTGAGCAGGCGCGAGTCAACGCAGCTATTAATCAGATTACGAACGCTGAATTTCAAATCGGCAAAGTTGAGGCGCTCTTGCCGCAGCTCGCAGTCCAGGCCAATGCAGTCCAGGCCAATATCATCCTGCTTGACCCGCCCCGCAAAGGCTGCGATCCGCAGGTAATTGCCACCCTATTGCAGCAGCAGCCGCAGCAAATTGCTTACGTGAGCTGCAATCCAGCAACGCTAGCCCGCGACCTGAAGCTGCTTAGCCCGTCCTATCAGCTGATCCGCGTGCAGCCTGCTGACTTTTTCCCGCAGACGGCTCACGTTGAAGCGGCAGCGTTTCTGAGCCTGCGCCCGTGAGATTCGGCACTCCTGAGTTTTGGGGCTTATTGCAGTTTGTTGCAGTTTGTTGCAGTCCGGTCGTCAGCAGCCAGCCCAGCCGCAGAAAGGGCGCAGAAAGGGCTAAGATGCAAACTAGCGTATCGTTACCGGCAGCTCAATCAGGCGATGACCACAACTTCCAACTATGCAGCTAACCATGCAGCCGACCTCAGCCCCGATGACTACATCTTGCTGGGCTTAGCCACCTGCTTCATCAAAGTCGATGGCGAAGTATCACAGGTGCAGGTCATCGAACCAATTCCTTCAGCCGCCTTAGAAGCAATCATCAAGGGCATCCCCACCTCCTATGAGCTAGCCACTGCCACGCAGCTTGGCGCAGTCCTCCAAGGCGACCAGCCGCAGCTACCCGAAAACTTCCCGGCCAGCGTCCAGTTCTGCGACGACTTTGCCTTCCGGGCGACCGCCGCTGCCCGCACCTACAAAAGCCGCCCCGAAGCCCAAAGCCATATCCCAATCGGCAGCACCAAATCTGACTTCAACTTCTCAATCGAGCGCAAGCGCGTGCTCAACTCAGATCGAATTGTCAAGGCTGAAGACAACGTGAAGCAACATGCCTACACGCACCAAGTTCTTTAGCAAATCCTCTAGCATCTGAGTTAATTTTGAACCCATGCTGAAACTATACGGCGGCGCTCGTACCCGCGCTTCTATTCCCCAGTGGTATCTCGAAGAGCTTGGCGTTCCCTACGAGTTTGTGCAGCTCAATTTGGCGGCGGGCGAACATAAGCAGCCAGACTATTTGGCCATCAACCCAATGGGCAAAGTGCCGGCAATTGTGGATGGTGACTTTCAGCTTTGGGAGTCGGGGGCAATTTTGCTCTACCTGGCCGAGAAGTACGGTGCGCCGCTGACCTTAGAGCAGCGTTCAGAAATCAACCAGTGGATTCTGTTTGCCAACGCAACGCTGGGTATCGGCATTTTTGTCGAAACCAGCCGCGCCAAAGAAATGCCGGTGCTGTTTCCGCCGCTGAACGAGCGGTTTAATCAGCATGACTATCTACTGGGCAACGAGTTTACGGTTGCTGATGTGGCGGTCGGCTCAATCTTGGCCTATATGCCGCTAATGCTGAAGATCGACTTTGCTGAGTATCCCGGCATCAAAGCCTATCTAGAGCGGATTACTGCCCGTCCAGCCTTTCAGCGGTCGATTGGGGCAAGATAAGGCAAGATTATCTCCACAACTATCTATACAAAATATCTATACATCTACACAAAAAAGGGGGCATCACTGCCCCTTTGCGAATAGATTGCTAATAGATTCAAATTTTTATTGATATCTAACTTCTACCTAAAGCCCACCGAAGCCTGCCAGACGAAGGCCAAGAGCAGGAAAAACACCGGAATCACGGGCAGCACGTCAACCAGGGGGTTGAAGATTGCGTAAGCTTCGGGCAGTTTTGCGAGCAGCGCCAGTTCCATGAATCAGTCTACCTTTCCAACGCGAGTTTTATAATTGAAACCGATCGTAACATGCGATGAGACATGCAGCATGGCGCTTCCTGTGCGTTTTAGTTCAAGTTAGTTCAAGCTTTCCACCAGCTCAGCCACATCTGACTGAACTTCGATCTTGACCCGACGGGCGTTGGCCGCATCCACATTAGCAATCGCTCGCTTCGCTACCACTTTCCAGACGGTGCTGTCATCCCAGGGCGCAAAAATCAGCTCGCCGTTGGCATAGACTCGGCAGAACAGCACCTCTTCCGAATCGGCAGCCTGCACCTCAACGGTTAGGGGTTGGCTGAGCTGATGCGGCGTAATCACCGACAGCGCCGAGAGCAGCGACTTCGAGAAATTGGAGTCGTAGCCTGCTTCCAGGATATAGCGGCGATCCGCACGCACATGTAGATGGACTTTCCAGGTTTCTTTGCCGCGCCGCTCCACCTGCTTAAACTCGAGCCTTTCGACTAGGCAAGTCAACGCAGTTTGCAAAATGGGCATAGCCTCACGCGCATCGTTGAGCCAGTACCAGAGGCAATTTTGACTGCGGTTGCAGTAGATGTAGCGCGGACGGGGAGCTTCGCTGAAGCCTAGGGGCTGTTTCTGCTGGAGTAGCTCCACGACCTGCTGCAAAATCAGGTTTTGCTGAGAGATCTGCTGCAAAATCAAAGCGTCAGTTGTAGTTTGAGCTGTGGTTTGGGTTGTTGAATTGGCTGCGGCATGGGTCGTCGGATGGGTCGTCGGGTTGGTCGTCGGGTTCGTCGTCATGGTGATTCAAGAAGTAAAGTGCAGTGAAATCGCTAAACAGCGAGCTTGATCTGAAACTCAAATGTTAGGCCGCATCCAGCATTTGCAGCTCGCGGGTGGCAATCGACTCGCGAATCTCTAGCTTCAGCACTGAAAACTGGTTCCGCAGCAAGCCCAGATCGATCTCGATTTCGGCTCTGCGGTCATGGGCAATTTGCAGATTGGTGGCGGCCTTGCGGTACTCACCAGACTTCATCAGCTCTAGACGCTTGGCCTTGCGCTGGGCATCGTTGCGAAGCTCACTGTCAAAGGCAATGGTGGTATCCACTTCAGCAGTGAGGCGGTTGAGGATATCTTGCAGACGGCGGATATGCTGCTCGGCTTGCAGTAGCTCGCGCTGCTTTTGGGCAATTGTGGCTGGATAATCTAGGAGTCTCATGGTCGATACCTCGTCGTCAGGTTTGAGAGAAAGAGATGGGCTGGAAGCGGAGTTAGCAGAGGCTGGGTGCAGCAAAGGCTGCGTCTTTGGCAGACTGTAGTAGTAGCTGTGAATCAAGGCGCTCACCGGGAAGAAGATAATTGGGCAACTCTGGGTAAATCAAGCAGCTTGGGAACTCGCGGCTTCGGCAGGCAGCTTGCGAAGCTGAGTTTCAAAAGCTCGTCGATTGAAGGCGTAGGAGCGGTCGCCTGCATGAGCGTGAAATAGCGCATCTTCAACCAAACTCTCAATGGACAGCTCCAACCAGTGCGCCAGAGCGGTTTGCAAATCTTCAATGCGATAGCGTTCGCCCGACTCTTCAGCCAACCGGGCCTGGAGTTCCGCAGCCGTTGTCTGGAGGGCAGCCTGCGTTGCGTCTATATCAATGAAAAGTGCAGTCATGGGATTAGTGCTGGGGGAGAAGTGCTTCAAGAATTGGGGCTTTGGTAGCGGTGAAACCAACGAGAAATAGTACAAATGTTCTATATTTAGTTTAACGCCTGCAAAGCCAAACTGCCAGATTTAAAGCGACGATTTATCACGGCAATTTATCTCTCAAACGTAGGAAAATCGGGGAGTTGAGCAGGGTTGGCAGCAGCGGCAGATCAACAAGCTAAACCAACAAGCTAGACAAGGAGCAGAACATGAGAATCGAGTGGCAGCTAGCCAAGCAGATGGCCAAGCAGGGCATGAACTACCGAATGCTAGGGCGAGCCACCGGGCTACATCCCAATACGATTAGCAAGCTGAAGCATAAGCCACCTGTCCGGCTAGAGATGGAGACGCTGACCCGACTCTGCAAAGCGCTGGACTGCCAGCCCGGTGATCTGCTCGCCTACTCGGCTGAACCTGGCTTGGAGCCAGCGCCTTCCCTAGAGAATTCTCAGCACAAATCTAGAGAACAAAGGCAAGATTGCCGCAAAAGAGACGACTAATGTGACGTTCCATCCGGTAGGATTCTAGAGCGCAAGCAGTAGAAACTTGTAAAACAAAGACTGTAGAACAAAAACTGTAGAGCAGAGACTGTAAAGAGACGGTGGGGGAGAGATTTAAGATGACGCTGATTGGTTCATGGGCCACAGGCTCATTGGCTCAAGTTTTGAGAGAACTAGAACTACCGAGAGATCTGCAGAACAGAGAGGCTGCTCAGCTAACCAGGGTCAAGCGACGGCTGGCGATAGTGGGAGCCATGCTGGGAGCCTCCATCTCTTCTCTTCTCTATTTTACAAGCTCAGCTCAGGCGGCAGAGCAGGCGCTTTTACAGTATGCCGACCGTCGAATTACGGTTCCCCTCACCGAGCTGAAGACGCTGGCTGAAGGAGGAGAACTATCGCCCGAACTCGCGGCTTTTATCCAGAAAATTCCAATTGACGGCAGTTTTGAACGCCAGCTTTTGACCCAAAACCTGCCCGTGCGCTTTGCTCCTAGCGGTGACAGCCAACTCTCTCGCAACGCCCAGTTTATTCTTTACCAAATCGATAAGCTGATTGGCTCGCCGTCTGGTGTGACAAACTACGAAGGGCTGCGGAGCGCCCTGTTTGAGGCGAGCCAAAATCAGCGTGAATTTACCGTGCTGGGCGTAATGGATGCCTATCCAGAGGACACCGTGCGGGTCGATCTGCGGCAGATTGAGCGAGTTCATGCAGATATCAGCCTGTTTCTAGAGCGCCTGCAGCCGCTGTTTCAATCTACGCATCTGATCAACGACTGGTTGTGCGAATGTGCCGCCCCCGCCACAGCTGAGACTACCTCCCACAGCGCAGCACCCTGCGAGCTGACTGACCTGAACCACTCTGTTGCTCTGGTCGCATCTTCTAGCCTTGCATTCTCTGGCCTTACATCTTCTCGCCCAGAATCCAGCGGCGCTGCCGCAGATCCATCAGCGATTGCGCTGGCTGCTAGCCCCAACAAGCAGCTTGTCGTTACCTTTGGGCCATTGGGTCGCTCAATTAGCATTGAAGAACTGGCTGAGTTTGCCGAGACAGGTGAGCCTTCGCGGCGGCTAAGTTCCTTCTTGAAGCTGACTAACGTTGAACCCGCCGAGTTTCAGGCAGCGCTCAACAAGCCAGTCAAGGTAAATTTTCGCACGGTGGAACGTGCGTTCAGCACTGTTTTGGGCGAATATGTGCTGTTTCGGATTGGTGATGTGGTGCACACGAAATCCGAAGCAGGCAACATTCTGGCGCTGCGTTCGGCGCTGGTGCTCTCAGCCTACGACGGTCAGATCACGCCCATTGAAGTGATGCAGCGCTACCCGACTCCAGAGCTATATATAGATGGACTGGCGCTGCTGCGAGTCTCAAAGCTGGTGCAGCGTACCTTGAGCCAAGACTTCAGCCAAGTGACTGAACAGGTAACGGACTGGCTGGAAACCTTGCAGATTGCCATTGCCGGAGAAATCTGCAACTGCGAAGCGCCTAGCGACCCTGAACTCTAAAAGCAGAGCTGCTCGCGAAAGCGCTCTGCCCGCATCTAGCTCTACTAGAAGTTTTAGAGCTGCCGCGACTCAATGGCGGCGGCCAATCGATTCGTCGCATCGGCCAACTGCTGCTGAGTAGCCACCGGATCAGGCGCGACTGCGGCCTCTTCACGCTTGAATCGTTCTAGCGCTTTGATGATCAAGAAGACCACAAAGGCAATCACCAGGAAATTAATCAGTGCAATGATGACCTCTCCGGCTGGCCAGTCCCGGATGCTCTCTACGTTGGCAGCCCTCAGCGCCGGGTCGAGAATTGCGCCCGTCACCAGTGCCACAATTGAGTCAATCACCTTACCAAATGCTCCGCCAATCACCACGGCAATCGCTAGATCGACCACGTTGCCCCGGTTGATAAAATCTTGAAAGTCGCGCAAAAAGCCGCCTGCTCTTCGTCTTGCCATAGCTACCTCGCTCACGAATCCTTTAAGTGTTTAGTTGCAAAGCCCAACTTTAAGTAGAACTTCATGCCGACGGGAAACTTTGCTAAACTTTGCTGCCAAAATTTTAGTGCATCTCCAGGATTTTAATACAGTCAGGAAAAATACAGTTAGGAAAAATTTAGCAGAGTCGCACGCAATAGGGGAACGAAGCAGCATTTGCCTTCGTTCCCCTATTGGCAAACGGGTTGACAGACTGAGCAAATGGACTAGCCCGCGCTTCGCGATCTAAGACTGCTGCGTCACAATCAGCGTGACTTCGCCATCGTTATCCTCGACGTGCGTGTCAAAGAAGAAGGCATGCAGGACAGTTGGCTCAATTACTTCGAGGGTGATCACATCCTCATAACCATTCAGCGTTGACCAGGTAGCATTAACCGGCACGTTGGTTTCTTTGTTGATGATTTTACCGCCTGCAATCCAGAGCATCACCAGCGGCTCGCTGGCTTCAGGCGTCACCCCATAGCCAAATGAGCCGTCTTTAATCCGAATCTGGTAAAGACCGGGCTGAAGCGGCTTGGTGACTGCCGTTTGCTCTTGCAGATGCCGCATTTGATCGGCGTTGAGCAGGAAGCAGTTGCGGCGGCTATGTACCGTAATCTGCTTCACGTCACGGGCAGTCTGCTGGCGGTCATTTTCAGCAGGACGCGGTTCACTGACCACTGAGCGGGTGGCACCTAGGCCTGCACCTGCGATACCCGCGCCTACAATACCTGCACCTGCGATACCTGCACCTGCGATACCTGCGCCAATACCCGCACCTGCGATACCTGCATCAGCCGCCGGAGTAGGCGCATCCAGCGCCCGAATTGAGTTGGAGCTAGCTAGCTTCAGCCAGCTGCCGTCAGCGGTGAGATAGCCAACTTCAGCCAGGTAGTCGCGATTGGTGTCGGGCAGCACCAGATGGTGATCCTGGTCGCCCTCAGCGCAGTTAAATTGCTCAATCGCTGCTGGTCGGGGTTGATCGGGGCTGAGTCCTGTTACGTCATGCAACCGCAGCGAGAGCTGTTGCCCCCCCTGGGCCTTGAGAGCAGCTTTTTCGGCATCTGGCACTTCCCAGTAGGCGTAAGCATGGCGGCTCTCTCTGGGAGTCAGGATCAGACGGCTTTTGGGAGCAGTATGAGGCGTGACTGGCGCTGCGGCATGGGGACGAGCTGAATTTGCCGCCGCACCCACCGCCGCACCCACCGCCGCCGCACCCATAGCTGCCGCACCTGCCAGAGCCGCTCCACCTGCCAGAGCCGTCACGGCGGGTCTGGCTGTTTCTGGGCTAGGCAGATCGGCGACGGGGGCTGTGGCCGTCGCGGCGGGCTGCACTGGGCAGGCGGGAACCCGCACATGTTCTGAACGCGCTACCTTGAGCCAACGGCCATCTTCAGTCACGTAGCCCAGCTCAGCCACATAGTCCCGGTCATCGACGGCAATTGGCACTTGGAGATCTGGCTCGGTTTCGTGGCAGTCAAACTGTTTGACGCTGTGGGGCACCTGATGCTCCATATCCACATCAGTCACGTCATACAGCCGCATGGCTAGCTTCCGGCCTCCCTGCCTCCGGACTTCGGCCTTGCGGTCTTCATCCACTTCCCAGTAGGCGTAAGCATGGCGGCAGTCGCGGGGAGTGAGGATGATCCGGCCTGCGGGGATCGAGCGGACGGGGGGCGGTACGACTGGCGCAGCAGCCGGGGCAGCAGCCGGGGCAGCAACTGGCGTGGGCAGCGGCTCGCGGCCTTTGGTCAACCACCAGAGCAACCCGCCGATCAGCGGTAGACCTAACAGCCACCAGGGGAATCCGCCGCCTTGCTCAGTGGCGACCGTAGCGGCTGGAACCTGAGCGGCTGGAGCTTGAGCCACCGCGTCGGGACTGGGTGAGGCTTCAATCGGTGCAGCCGCAGAGGGTGAGGCCGCAGGCGAAGCGCCCGTAGCCGCAGAGGGCGCAACAGCCGCAGCAGCCACGGGCGCGACCGCACCTGTGGCATAGCCCAGGAATGCCTGAACTGCTGGATCTGCATCTCTATAGATGTAGGCGCGGGGCTGCGAGAACGGATAGCGCGGATCATCTGGCAGCGTCTTATGCATCGGCACAATCTTGACGGCACTGTTGCCCACCACCTGATCCGCAATGCTGTAGCTAATCCCGTCTCTCCCCAGCTCGTTGATCACGTCTGCCGTCTCGTCTGTGGCGACTGGAACAGCAGTTGCGCCAGTTTGAAACGGGGCAGATTGGAAGGCCGGATAGTTTCTAAACGCCTGACGGGTATCGCTGAATTCAGGCCGGGAAATAAACCGGATCGGCCCTGGCTGACCGCCAATCTCTGACCAGTCGGTAATTTCGCCGCGGAAGATTCTGGCAAACTGATCAAAGGTGACATCGCCAGCGTAGGGATTTTCTGGGCCGATGATGATCGCAATTTTTGCGCGGCTCAGCGGCACTTCTTTCAGGCCGCTCTCTTTCTCAGCAGCCGTCAGACGGCGACCGGCAGCCACTACGGAGACTGTGCCTGCCCTGAGCGCCTCAATAGCCTTGTCAGTGCCGTTTTCAGCAAAGTCGATTTTGGCATCTGCGTACTGCTGCTGGAACTTGTTGCCCAACTCCTCGTTGCTGATCTCCATGCTGGTGGAGCCATCGACCTTTAGCTCTGAGCCACTGGGCAGGGAGGCAGGCAGCGTAAAGGTTTCGCCTGAAGACTGCGCCTGAACCGACAGAGGCTTGAAGGATTCTGACAGGATTTTGGGAGTTGCAGCCAGGGTCAGCGCTACGGCTGAAAGCTTAAGAAGATAATTTTTAGAAGGCATGGTTGAGTCCCGAATGATTGAGTACCAAAGCTGAGAAGCTGAGTTTCGTCAGAAGTGAAGCGCGATCCCGATACAGGGTCACTCCTGAATGGCGATTTCCAGTTTTCATGATGTCAAGAGATTGGCTTGCACCGTTTTGGATCGTTAGCTAGATGTCAAAAGCCAGATGTCAAACCAATGCCAAACAGATATTAGAGCAACGCCAAACATTTAGTCATCATCAGTCAAGTCAGCGGTCATCCGATTTTGTCCAGCAGTAGGCTGATAGCAAACCGGAGGCATCGAGGTGGAGGATCTGAACCAGAACTTTTCCGCACAGACAGACCTTTGCACAAAGGCTGTCATTAAATTACAATGTTTAGCCATTTGCGTTTGTCAAGAATCCTCTCAGAAAGTGGTCTGAAAGGGAAGTTACGTTGTATACATTTCATTACATTTGCCACAGAGTTAAAGTCGCCGCAGAGCTAAAGCAGAGCCGCTGAAGTTCATAGCGTCCTTGCTTTCAGGCTGGAGCTGCAAACTGCTCTCAAGGCTTGGAGGAATGCTTTAGATATATTAAGAGTATATTTCCAGTCTATTAATGCAGCAGTGCATCTGAGAAACTCTGCGCTGACGGCTGCGCCCATCTCGGCTCATGCCTGAGCGTCCTGCTAGCTGGCCAGTGCTGTGCTTCACAGGTTTCTTCACAATGCAAGCAGACAGATGAAGCAGCAAAGAAGACTGCAATCGGTCGGCAGCTTTGGGCAAAATCAGATGCTTGAATTAGGTGATGATACCGAAGCGCCAAATCGCGGCAGCTCGCCCTATCTCATCTCAAGTCACTCTAGCTCTCAGCGCCGCCTATGCTGTTCAATCAACCGCTGGTTCATCAAATCAAGCGCTCCGCTACCCAGAAACTCAGACGGGTTCGCAGAAAGACCCATCGCTACAGCGGGCAGGTGATCCGGGTTGAGGTGCTGGCTGGGATTACCGTGGCGCTGGCGCTCATCCCTGAATCTCTGGCCTTTGCGGCGATTGCCGGGGTCAACCCGATGGTAGCGCTCTATACCTCGTTTGCTATGGCGGTTGTGATTGCCTTTGCCGGTGGACGCAGCGGCATGATTTCGGCGGCAACTGGCTCAATGGCGCTGCTAATGGTGAGCCTGGTACAGCAGCATGGAGTGGAATATCTATTTGCAGCCACCGTCTTAACCGGCGTAATTCAGATCGTTATGGGGCTGCTACGACTGGATCGCAGCTTCAGCTTCATTCCGCAGAGCGTGATTACGGGCTTTGTGAACGCGCTCGGCATCCTGATTTTTATTGCTCAGATTCAGCAGCTCTCTGGCCAATCCTGGCAGGCTTACGGCATGGTGGCTGCCACGCTCGCCATTGTCTATCTGTTTCCGCGCCTGACGTCGGTCGTTCCGGCTCCGCTGGTGGCCATTGTCAGCATGACGGCGGTGGCAATGGCGGTGGGTCTGCCCGTGCAGCGCGTCGGTGACGTGGGCGAAATCACCCGCAGTTTGCCCAGCCTGCATTTGCCGCAGGTAGATTTTTCGCTCGAAACGCTGGCGATCATTTTCCCCTATGCGCTGGCGCTGGCGATTGTGGGGCTGCTGGAATCATTGCTGACGGCTGGCCTGATTGACGAGATTATCGATAGCCCCAGCTCCAGACCTCGCGAGATGCGCGGACAGGGCATCGCGAACATCGTCACGGGCTGCCTGGGCGGTATGGCGGGCTGCGGCATGGTGGGGCAGTCGATGATCAATCTACGCTCAGGCGCGCGAGGTCGGCTTTCTACCTGCGTGTCGGGCGCGTTTCTGCTGTTTTCGATCTTTGTGCTGCGCGACTGGGTGCAGCAGATCCCGATGGCGGCACTGGCTGGCGTGATGATCATGGTGGCGGGCGAAACCTGCGATTTCAAGTCGCTGAAAGGGCTGAAGCGAATGCCGCTCACCGAGGCGCTAGTGATGCCGCTAACGGTAGTAGTCAGCCTTGCTACGCATAATCTAGCCTATGGCGTGCTGGCGGGGCTGCTCTACAGTGCGCTGCTCTACGTCTGGCAGGCGGCTCAAATTCGCATCACCTCAGCGCAGCATCTAGAGATCAAAACCTACTATTTGTCAGGGCATCTGTTTTTTGGCTCGGCAACCGCGCTGCTGGAGCGCTTCGATCCGCGCCGCGACCCGGCAGAGGTGGTGATTGACTTTTCGCAGGCTGATCTGCTGGATCACGCTGCCGCTCAGATATTGGCAAAGCTGATTGCTAGCTACGAGCATCGTCAAAAGCGGGTAACGTTGATTGGGCTATCGCCGCAAAGCTGCAAAGTGGCGGTCAGAGCTGGACTGCCAGTTGAGCGGATGGCTCCTGAGTGCTGATCAAATTCAGGCGCGGGCTAAACCAGTAGACTAGAGTAGCCTTTGCTGGAATCACCCAATGTCTCAATCTTCCCGCCCGCGTCTAACTCTGCGTCGCCACAAAGCCGAGGCGCTGCGTCGCTTCCATCCCTGGGTGTTTTCGGGGGCAATTCAGCGCAGCGAGGGCGATCTGGCTGATGGCGCAGTCGTTGAGGTCTACGATGACGAGGGTGAATTTTTGGCGGTGGGGCACTACGGCTCCGGCAGCATTGCGGTCAAGGTCTTGGCCTTTGAACCCGTTGAGGACATGCAGGCATTGCTGCAAGCTCGCCTCGAAGCCGCTTATGCGCTGCGGCAGCAGGTGGGGCTAACCGAGAATCCACAGACCAACTGCTATCGACTGGTGAACGCCGAGGGCGACGGTTTGCCGGGATTAATCATCGACTGGTACAACGGTGTGGCGGTCATGCAGGCACATTCGCTGGGGATGTATCAGCAGCGGCAGGGGATTGTAGAGGCGTTGCAGGCGATCTATGGCGCGAGGCTGACAGCCCTCTATGACAAGAGCGCCCCGCAGCTATTTCGCAAGTCGGATCAGGTGGACGAGTATCTGCTGGGCGAATCTAGCACAGGCGAAGTGCTGGAGAACGGCCATCGCTTCTTAGTGGACTGGGAAACAGGTCAAAAAACCGGGTTCTTCTTAGATCAGCGTGAGCATCGGGCGCTGTTGGGGCGCTACGCGCAGGGTCAAAAGGTGCTGAACAGCTTCTGCTATTCAGGCGGGTTTTCGGTCTACGCGCTGCAAGCCGGAGCCAGACAGGTCGATTCGGTCGATACTTCGGTGAAGGCAATCGACTGGACAAAAGAGAATATCACCCGCAACCCGGAAGTTTCGGGCGTTCATGCTGCCTTTACCGAAGAAGTCTTTCCCTTCCTTAAAGACTGCGATGCCGACTACGACGTAATTGTGCTGGATCCGCCCGCCTTTGCCAAGAGCCAGTCCGCCCGACATCAGGCGGTGATGGCCTACAAACGGCTCAACCAGCTGGCGATTGCCAAACTGCGTCCCGGCGGACTGCTGTTCACGTTTTCCTGCTCGCAGGTGGTGCTGCCCGAATACTTCAACGGTGCGGTGATGGCGGGCGCAATTGAGGCAGGCCGACCTGTCAAAATTCTGCACCACCTCACCCAACCGCCCGACCACCCCATCAGCATCTATCATCCCGAAGGGCTATATCTGAAAGGGCTAGTGCTGCGGGTGGATTAGATCAGCCTGCTGCTCAACGTGATCTAGCAGCCCGTCACAGGCATCTAGCAGCAGATCAATCACATATTTAAATCCTGACTCGCCGCCATAGTAAGGGTCAGGCACTTCGCGGTCTGGGTAGCGGCGGCAGAACTGGCAGATTAGCTTGACTTTCTGCGCGTAGGTGCCGCTGCGGTCGAGCGCCAAAATATGGCGATAGTTGTCGCCGTCCATTGCCAAAATTAGATCAAACGCCTCAAAGTCGGCTGGCTCAAACTGACGTGCTGCACCCAACAGCGTAATTCCTTGCTGAGCCGCCGCAGCCGTCATGCGGCGATCAGGCGAGCTGCCAATATGGTAGCTAGAGGTGCCTGCCGAATCGCAGGTGATTTGGCCAGTTAGGCCACGCTGCTGAATCAGGTAATTCGTAATTCCCTCAGCCGAGGGTGAACGGCAGATGTTGCCCAGACAGACAAACAGCAGGCGACAGGGGCGAGAAGTCATGGCAGATTGGAATGCAGATGAGACGCAAGAGACCAACGGATCAAAAACCTAACCAGCCTCAGTCTACTGCCTTCTGTTTCGATTGCCACAAGGCTCTGAGTCCAGCAAAACTACAATTGCAGCAAAAAAGGTGAGGCCAAACGCTCACCCTAATCGATATTCTAGATTCTAGATTTGGCGCTAGTGATTGCAGATCTGAGATCTGGTAGTTGCAGACCTGTTGCAGATCTGGTAGTTGCGAACCTAGCGACCGTTAGCGCTATCTTCTGCAAATTCACCCAGGTTGCGGGTTGCGGCATCAAAGTTGTCTTTGGCTCGCTTTAGCAAATCCTGGTTGTCCAGATCAGGCGTAGCTTGCCGGGTAGACTGGAGCGTCCCAAGAGATTTACCGGTAGTCTGCGTCGAAGTCCGATCAAAGACGTTATCTGCTCGATCGCCCAGGTCTTTGGCGCTATCTACAGCGCTATCCACATTCGATCTGAGCTGCGTCGTGGTGTTTTTGACGTTACGCGAGGCATCTTTCCCTAGCTGAGCTGCATTGTCTTGAGCCTGATCAGCAGTCGATTTGATGCCCTGCTTGGCGTTTTCTGTATTGCTCTTCAGGTTTTTGATGCCGCGCTCTGTGCCTGCGGTAACATCTTGCTTTAGATCTTGGATGGCGTCACCAACCGGCTCAAGGACGTTTTTGGTGCGCTCGTCCAAAGATCTGCCGCTTTTAAACTCATCAACGATTTCTTCTGGGCTTTCAGCTTTCTTGAGATTGACTTTGGCCTGATCGACTCTGGCTTTTGTCTTACTGTCCAAGCTGCCTGTAGAGCGTCGGGGGTCAGTGTCGCTGTACTGGTTCATCCCGCCTTCTTTATCTTGAGTGGTGCGGTATAGCTCAGTTTGATTGGGTCGAGCTGCGTCAGAAGAGCCTGTGCCCGAAACAGAGGGTGAGCTGGGGTTGCAAGCTGTGCTCAGCAGCAGCACAAAGCTGGCTGCTAGGGCCATCGCGGTCTTGCCTGATAGCAGGTTTAGCTGTAGCTTCAAGCGCTTTAAGGATTTGAAAAAACTGGAAATCTGAAGATTCATTGCAATACTCCACTCGCTATATTGAATTGCCAGAACATGGCTTTATAAAAGTCTGTCGCCCTGAACTGCCGCTCCGGATGAGCGCATCTGGGCAAGGCTGCCTAGGGCAAATCTGGCGGCAAATCTGGCGGTTTGTTGCCGCATCCTCAGACTAACGAGCGCTGTCTATGGCATCCTCTAGCTTAGGTAGGATCTCTGGAGTCCAGGCTTCAGCCCAGCAATCCAGAAATTACTAGAAATCAGTGCTTTTAATAAAATTTAATGGTTCAAGCTCCCAGAAACGAGAGATGCTATCACCATTGGGAAAAAGCATTCCTGAGTCAATCTATTTAGATAACAGTCCAGATAACCGTCTCTTGAGAGGGAAATAGCTATGGTTCAACGTGGTTCAACGGTCAAGATTCTGCGCAAGGAGTCCTACTGGTTTCAGGATACTGGCGTTGTGGCTTCTATAGACCAGAGCGGCATCAAGTACCCGGTGGTCGTTCGATTCAACAAGGTCAGCTACACGGGTATCAACACCAACAACTTTGCCGAGAGCGAACTCCAAGAAGTGGCTGCTCCCGCTGCCAAAGCCTCCAAAACCACTCCCACCGCATCCGGCGGCAAGCAGACCCCCCTCGATCCGGCCTTGCGCCGCACGGGACAGGGCGCCTCTACCGAAACGAAGGGTGCCGCCGCCGCCGATGCTCCCGGCACCGACAACCCCCGCGTTGAAGGCGACCCCAACCAGGGCACCGAATCCCGGTAGGCTGGGCGCATCTAAGATCTACCCTGGGTTAGAGAACCGGAAGCCCAGGCTGTCTCTATAATGAGCTACAGAATCAAGCAGATTCAAATTTCAGATTTAGGGGATCAATTTAAAAGGAGATGCTTTTGGCACCTCCTTTTTTTTGCCTATTTTCCTGCTGGTTTTTCTTCTGGCCTTGCTTATCTGGCTTATTCGTAGCTTATTCGTCCGGTGCAGCACCGCCAGCGTCAGTCCTGTATCCTGATAGCTGAAGCTAGTTTTGCGACGGAGAGATTAGGTCAAGCATGAAGCGAATTCTGGGACTACTGCTGGCGTTGAGCTTGACGACGCTCAGCTGGATTGGGTGGAGCCCGCCTGCGGTGGCAGATCGGTCGTCTCAGCCGCTGCCTGAAACGATTGAGACGCTGCGGCTAGAGGCATTTGATGCCACCAATCGCGGCAACTTTGCGGCGGCGGAGACAGCCTGGACAAAGCTGCTGGACAAACTGCCCCAAGAGGCGGCCATCTGGAGCAATCGCGGCAATGCTCGCGTGAGTCAAAACAAGCTAGAAGCTGCCATCGGCGACTATGAGCAGGCCATGCAGTTAGCCCCCACTGCTCCCGACCCCTACTTGAACCGAGGTGCCGCCCTTGAAGGATTAGGGCGCTGGCAGGCGGCGATTGCTGACTATAACCATGTGCTGGAGCTGGATCCTAACGATCCGGCAGCCTACAACAACCGAGGCAATGCCGAAGCGGGCATGGGCGACTGGGAGGCAGCGCTGCGCGACTATCAACAGGCGGCAGATCTGGCTCCTGACTTTGCCTTTGCGCGAGCCAACTCGGCGCTAGCCCTCTATCAGCTGGGACAGACGGACGAAGCCATCCGCACGATGAAAAATCTGGTTCGTAAGTATCCGCAGTTTGCCGACATGCGGGCTGGGCTGACGGCTGCCCTCTGGGTGAAAGGCGACCGGGGCGAGGCAGAGAGCAACTGGGTGGCCGCAGTTGGGCTGGATCGCCGCTACAAAGATATTGACTGGGTGAGCCACACCCGCCGCTGGTCGCCCGCTATGGTCAGCGCTCTAGAGAAGTTTCTGAAGCTTCAGTAGTTTTTTAACCTGCCAAAAACCTGTTAGCCCAAGCCCTATGCCTCGATCTGTGCTGCGCCTGCTGAGAATTACCCGCACTTTGCTCTCGGTCTACTATGCCTACATGCTGGAGTACAGAGCCGAGCTAATGCTGTGGGTGCTGTCGGGCAGTCTGCCGCTGATTTTGATGGGAGCCTGGGTGCAGGCTTCGCAGAGTGGGCAGTTTGGCCTTTCGCCGACTGATTTTATTCGCTATTTTATCGCCGTGTTTTTTGTGCGGCAGTTCACTGTCGTCTGGGTGATTTGGGAGTTTGAGCGCGAGGTGGTTGAGGGCAAGCTGTCGTTTCGGCTGTTGCAGCCGCTCGATCCAGGCTGGCATCATCTGGCCTCGCATTTTGCCGAGCGATTTGCCCGTCTGCCGTTTGCCTTGCTGCTGATGGGGCTGTTCTTTTGGCTTTACCCGGAGGCAATTTGGCGACCCAGCCTGCCCAATCTGCTGCTTTGCCTGCTGACGCTGCTGCTGGCCTTCATTCTGCGCTTCGTGACCCAGTATGCCTTCTCAATGTTTGCGTTTTGGCTGGAGCGCGCCTATGCGATTGAGCAATTCTGGTTCTTGTTTTATCTATTTTTGTCTGGCCTGGTGGCACCGCTGGAGGTCTTTCCGCCCGCAGTCCGCGAAATTGTCAGCTGGACACCCTTCCCCTACATGATTCACTTTCCGGCCAGCATTTTGATTGGCCTGCCGGTGAATGTTGGGCGGGGCCTGCTGATTATGATCGACTGGATTATCATCTTCTGGTTTCTCAATCGCTGGCTCTGGCGCAAGGGGCTGAAGCAATATTCTGGGATGGGGGCTTAGGCGAAAAGATCTCAACTTAAACTTGCAATCTCAACTCACGAAGAGCGATGCACCATTGTGGCGCTAGCCTGAGCCGTCGCCAGCACAATCAGATCGCTGATGTTGACATGCGCGGGGCGGCTAACGCAAAACAGCACAATTTCGGCAATGTCGTGGGGCGTGAGCGGTGTGATGCCTTGATAGACGCTGCTGGCTCGCTCGCGGTCGCCATGAAACCGCACTTCGCTAAATTCAGTTTCGACCATGCCGGGATCAATCGAGCTAACCCGCAGAGCCGTCCCTAAGAGATCCATCTTCAAGCCTTCTGAGAGGGCGCGCACGGCAGCTTTGGTGGCACAGTAAACATTGCCGCCGGGATAGGTTTGGTGTCCGGCGATGGAGCCAATATTCACAATATGGCCGCGATTGCGGCTGACCATACCGGGCAATACGGCGCGAGTCACATAGAGCAAGCCTTTGAGGTTGGTGTCAATCATCTCCTCCCAGTCTGACAGGCTGCCCTGATGCAGCTTTTCCAAGCCTCGGCTGAGTCCGGCGTTGTTGATCAGGACATCTATGGTGCTCCAGTCGGGCGGCAGCGTTTCCAAAGCGGTCGTCACAGCGGCCTGATCGCTGACATCGCAGGGCAGCAGATGGCTAGAGGTTTGGAACTGCTGCTTGAGTTCGGCGGCGAGCGCTTCGAGTCGCTCTAGGCGGCGAGCCGTCAGAATCAACCGCGCTCCGGCAGCGGCAAATATGCGGGCGCAAGCTGCCCCAATGCCGCTGCTCGCTCCAGTAATCAGCACTGTTTGATCGGGTTGATCGGGTTGGTTTTGGGTCATCTAGAGAAATCCTCTTGGCAAGTCGCTAACCGGGCGCTGATCAATCGCTAAACAGGTCAACCTGCAATTCAAATCCGGGCAGCAGTGACTCACCAGAGAGCTGAGTTGGCAGATCGCGTAGTTCTTTAGCTTGCCCTAGTCGGTAAAGTTCCACCTGCTGATTGGGCGGGTTGAACAACCAGCCTAGCTGCACGCCGCTGTCGAGGTATTCCTGCATTTTGGCTTGCAGCGTAGGCAGGTCGTCGGTGCGGGAGCGCAGCTCAATCACAAAGTCGGGGGCGATGGGCGGAAATTTCTGGCGCTGCTCTGGCGTGAGGCTTTGCCAGCAAGACAGCTCTACCCAAGCGGCATCGGGTGAACGACTGCCGCCATTGGACAGCTTGAAGATGGTCGAGGAGCTAAAGACTTTGCCCAGGTTAGTTTGCTTATTCCAGAGGTACAGCTCGCCGCCTAAGTTCATCTCTCGATTGCCGCTCTCGCCGCCTACGGGTGTCATGACAATTAAGGCTCCTGCGGCATCACGTTCGATAGTTAGCTCAGGATTACTGATGCAGAGCTGGTAAAACTGCTCGTCGCTCAGATGCACCTGTTGGAGATTAACTTTTAGGGGTAGGGTCAGGGTCATACATCACCGCCGCGCTCTGCAAAGTCGAGTTGTAGCACAGTAACAGTCCAGTTTACGTAATTTGCCCAGCTCATTTGTTGATCGCAGCTTTGAATTTCGGACTGGAGATGGGCTGAGGGATAGCTGGCTTCTTGCGAAGCAGTGGGCGGTTCGAGCTTGATCAGTCAATCAGGCTTTTCCAGTCCTGCTATTGCGGAGCTTGGGAGCTGCGCTGTGCCTGCTGTAAGAGCATTGCAGAGCTGTTCGCCCACTGATTATTTTGCTGCGCGGTGAAAAGCGTCTGGGCATATTGCAACACCTGCTGCGCGTCGGTTGGCTTGCCCTGCCGCAAAAATACCAGCCCTGCCCCGTAGTAGGCGTTGGGATAGTTGGGGTTAGCTTCAGCGGCACGGCGGAAAGCGTTGAGAGCATCGTCCAATCTGCCCTGCTCATACCAAATCGTGCCCAGACTGTAGTGTGCTTCGGCATAGCTGGGGTTGACCGCAACGGCTTTCTGAAGGCTTTCGGCAGCTTCCCTGGATTTGCCCTGCTGAAGGTAAAGCAGCCCTAGGTGATAGGCTGGCTCAGCCGCAGTCGTGCTCAGGTTCATTGCCTTGCGAAACTCGGTGATGGCTGCCGCCACATCGCCCTGCTGCCGCTTCACTAGCCCCAGATTGTAATGCCCTAACGACATATTGGGATCTAGCTCAACTGCCCGCTGGAGATAGTCCTCGGCCTGAGATGAATTGCCGCCTTCGAGCAGAGCCGCACCTAAGTTGGCATAGGCCATCGCTAGGTTCGGATCTGCCTGGATTGCCTGATAAAATGCCGTCGCGGAGGGCTGGAGCTGGCCCTGCTGCCTTAAGGCCAAGCCTAGATTATAGTAGGCGGGGGCTGAGCGGGGACTGAGCGTAATCGCCTGCTGAAAGGCCGCAATCGCCTGGTCGAGTTGGTTTTGCTGAATGTAGCTGAGTCCTTCGGCCAGTTTTGCGTCAGAGGCTTGCTGTTCAGGCGTTTGGGGGAGAGCGGGGGTGACGGGTGCAGCAGGCCGAGACGGGGCGATGCGTTCAGGCGGCAGACCAGCGTTAACGCGCTCAACTCTGGCCATTACTCCGGCCACTACATTCAACAGCAACAGGACTAAAGCCATGCTGATTTGTTTGACTGGTTGCCGCTGCCAATGCCGCTCGCCGCTCATGGGTCACTCCTGAGATATCGCAGGCATTGTAGCCCAGAACGCCAAAAGCGCGGCATTTTTTACAAAATGCAAGATTTCTGTTGCCCAATATGGGGAGGAGGCAGCGTTCTGGATTGTCACTTTCGTGTTTAAAAGCTGCCAGGTTAACAAGCTGCGGGTCGTCGATTGACATAACTCGCTAACGCCTTCAACGAACGCTGATTAGAACTATCTGGTAACGTACAAAACCGCAGGCAGATCATAGGCTGCTTCAGTCACCTGAAACCGGGCTGTGAATCAGCGCTGTTATCGGGGGAAGCAGCGTTTGACAATGCCAAGATTCAGGCTGAAGCTGAAGCGTCATGCCGGGTACCACCGTGCTGGACAAGCCAGCGCCAGGTAAATCGATACTGGCTAGACCTATGCCAGGTAGCACTATGCTAGGTAGCACTATGCCAGGTAGCACTGTCGAAGTCGCGCTAGCTTGTCCAACAGCATCCCAGCTTAACGAACGCTCTCGCCCTCTGCGACTTTCAGCCATTGCGCCCCGCCGATTTTCAGATTCTGACCGTTCCTCCTCATAGACTCTAGCAATCGTTGAATGCAGCAGATCTGACCAGGCTTCACTCCGCTCAGTCTGAACCAACCCCAGCAGCAGCGCTATCGGCATCAGCACGGCAATTAAGCTCGCCAAAATGCTTTGCCCTAGCTTTTGCAGCGACTGCCAGACCTGCCGAGGAAACAAATGCAGTTGAATGAACCAAGATTCGAGCATGGCGATTCAGGCGATCAACAGAGTTTCCAGCAAATGGTTTCCAGCAAATAGCTTCACTGTAGCGAATAGTAGCAAATGGCAGCGAATGCGGAGGATATAGCAAACTGCTGAGACAGCTCTCAAGGCACAATAAGAACACAAGAAAACCACGCATTCCAAGTCTCTATGTCGCCCAACTTAGTTCTTTTAGCGCAGTGGCTAGCAGGCGAATTCGACAACTACCCCCAAGCCTACGACCAGCCTGCCTGGTTCGTTAGCCTGCGGCTCTGGCATCGTCCCCTGCCCATCCGCATTAACGGTGACCTGGCCATCTTCTGCGAGCAGGCTAACTCCGTCTATCTAGATGCGCCCTACCGACAGCGAGTGCTCATCCTGAGGCTCTCAGCGGCCTGGCCCGCAGCGCAGATTGAATACAGAGCATTTCGCCAGCCAGAGCGCTTCAAAGGTGCGGGCGCAAACCCCAGCTTGCTTCAGGATCTGACACCTGACGATCTCGAAGCGCTGCCGGGATGCCAACTCAACCTTACCCAGCAGGGCGAGCGAGTCCAGGCCGAACCGCCGCTCAATGCTAAATGCTGCTTCCAGTACAGCGGCGAGACGCGACAGGTGATTCTGGGCTTTGAAGCCAGCCCAACCCAATTCTGGAGCCATGACCGAGGCGTTGACCCCAACGGCAATCTGCTTTGGGGAGCGATCATGGGAGCCTACGAGTTTCAAAAGCGACAAGACTTCGCAGCTGAGCTGCCGCTAAGAGCTAGTTAGACGATAAAAAATCCCCAGCTTTCGCCGGGGATGAGTGTTTAGGGTGCATCTACCAACATAATGTTCGCGTAGACTGTTCCCCAATCAGGACAGTTTTGAGGTTGTTCAGGGGTGTTTAGCATGAGATAATTCACCCGCACCTAGAGCCGCAGCCCCATTTCCGCCAGCCCTTGCCGGAGTCGCTCTGCCTCAGCCGGATTATGCTGGCTGTGCAGTTCAATCGCCTGCCGAAACGCCGCTAAGCTCTCGCCCACCTGCCCCAGCTTGAGCAGCGTCACTGCCAAACTTTGATAGGCCTCAGCGTAGCCAGGGTTATGCTGAATGGCCTGCTGATAGTGAGCAACGGCTAGATCAAGCTGTCCGGTAGCCTTGAGCGTCATGCCCAGATTAAAATAGCCCACCGCAAACGTCGGATCGATGACCAGGCAGGTTTGGTAAAGCCGAGCAGCCTGAGCCAGATCGCCCTGTTCTTTGAGCAGGCTGCCCAAGTTGTTGATTGCGCCCAGCTTCAGACTCTCCAAAATTGGCTGCTGAATCGCAGCTCGATACTGCGCCTCGGACTGTTTGATATCCTCTAGTCGGCTATAGGCAATGCCAAGATGGTAGTGAAGCTCGTACTCAGTCGCCGGATCGGGACTGTATTTCAATCCATTTTCTAGAAGTTCAATGCTCCGTTCAAATTCATGCGTCTGAATATACAGCGCCCCTAGCTTGCTGCATAGGTAAGCATCGTTGGGATGAGCGGTCAAAAAGCCTTCCATTGCTGTTTTCGCCTGCGTCAGCTTATCGCGCCCAGTAATTGCAGCTGTGCTGTAGCCGTAGTGCAAAATTGCGGTCTCTGACAGGTTCAAAACCTGCCAGTTTGGCTCTTGCTGAAGCAGTGCCGTCACACTGTCATCAATCATGGCGTGATAAGGCCGCGACCAGCGAATCGCCGGATGGCGACGAAACAGCCGCGACACCAGCGAATAGGGAGACTGCGCTGCGCCAATTTCCTGCCGCACGAGATTGATCACCAGCGCTCGCTGGTTCTGAATGGCCTGCTGGATCTGCGGTTGGATCTGCGGCACGAGCCGCTCGTCGGCATCCAGCACCAGCACCCAGTCGCCCGTCACGTAGTGCAGCGCTGCATTGCGGGCTTCAGCAAAGCTGTGAGTCCAGGCAAACGACTCGACCCTAGCGCCAAACCGCTGAGCAATCGCCACCGTCTCGTCAGTCGATCCGGTGTCCAGCACAATTAGCTCGTCGGCAAGCGCGCTAACGCTGGCGAGGCAGTCAGCCAGATGCGCCGCCTCGTTTTTGACAATCATGCAGAAGCTGAGACGCATAGGGCTAAATTAGTCAGACTGCCCATATTCTAGATGCTTTCTAGCGCTGTCCCCCTGTATCCAGCAGTTTGGCAGCAGTTTGGCATAAGACAGGCTGGCGTGAAGGCTATTGTCATACCTTCTGCCTGGGTTTTAGGGAGAACGACTAGGGCTGTCTACCCGAACATCCGGCGTTCGAGCCAGTAGTGGGCCTGGAGCTGATGCCGCTGCGCGTTGAGCGCTTGAGCCGACTGCTGCGCCTGAACCGATGGCCTGTCTGAGCTGACAGAGCGGCTGCATGGCCAGCTAAAGTATGGCCAGCTAAAGTTAGACAGATTGAACTGTTGATAGAGCAACATAGGAATCTGGAGGCAAGTATACTACATTATACTACAAACCCTCTTGCCCAATTCCAGGAACGGGCGAGATTGGCTCTCGTCGTTCTTTTGCGCTAAGCTGCTCTCGACTGCTGCCATTGTCCGAACCTGAGCAGCGTCAGCAGGGCTGTCAGTGGTTTCTAGATCAGCCGATGTGCGCGGAGAGATCAAGAATTAGCTGGGAATACTGAAAGCAGTTCAGACTCCGGAAATCGGCTCCGGGTACCCTCTCAATGGCTCAATCAATGACGATGTGGAATCCGTTCAGCAATATTCTGGCGAGCCTTCAGACTTACGGCGATCTGACTCCTGACCTGAAATTGCGGCAGCAGGTGACCCGGAAGCTCTGTCAACGCCCAGATCTGACACTGGAAACCTGGTTTGAGTCGTTTTATCAGCCTCAGGGCGTGAGCCATGCCGTAGCCAGCTTTGCGTACGAGCATCTGGCGCAATATTCGGGGCTAGAGGTAGGGCGACTGTTGCCGGACGATCGGCTCGAAGCCGATCTAACCTGGACGGAAATTTGCTGGTTCGACTGGGATTTGCGACTCTATGAAGATTTTTGGCAGCAGTTTGGGGTCGATATCAGCGATGCTTTTGATCCAACGCTGCTCTCTACGGTCGAAGATTTAGTGGTTTGGTTAAACGATGCGGCCAGGGGTCAAAATCTGCCACCGTCCCTAGACTTCCCCAACCCTTGAATGACCCTCTGTTTACTTCCTGTTTACTTCTGCCAAACCACCAAAATCACGCCGCAGATGATTAGCCCCAGGCCGATTAGCCGCTCCAACGGAATCGCCTCGCGGAACATAAAATGCCCTAGCGTCACCGCAAAGACATAGGTGAGAGCAACGGCAGGAGCCGCAACGCTGAGGCTAACGCGGGTCAGCAGTAAAATATAGGCGATCGCGCCGATCGCATAGCTAATCAAGCCGCCTACTAGCTCCGGCACGGTAATCATGCCGAGGATATGGCTGATGGCGTTGTTGGCATCGACTGCCCCTAGCTTCAGCGCTCCAGCTTTCAGCAAAAACTGACCAATCACGCTAGCCAGAATTGAAACAAACAGCAGGCCAAACTCTTGTAGTGTCACCGCAGCTCCTAATTCTCTATGCTGGCTCCATAGCAGTGTATAGAATTGCAGGGGGAACCTGCTGAAATCTGGCCAATTCCCACAAGATGTGGCTAAGGCAGCTTGAGTCTAGAGATCCTCAGCAGTAAACTAGACTTGAGCCAAAGTTTAACGCATCACCTGAGTCACCCCATGTCTAGCAGGCTTTCCTACAGCGACGAGCAGATTTCAGTTTGGCTGAGAGGTCTTTTGACAGTAGCTTGGGCGGATGGTCATTATGATCCTGAAGAGCAGGCGCTAATTGTCGATTTGATGCAGTCTGACTTGATCCAGTCTGAGCTGCCGGACAGTCCGCAGCGCATCGAGCCAGTTCAGCCAGAGATGTTGGCGGCAGTGCTGGGTCGCGAGAGCAAGGCAGCAGAAAACTTTATGCGAACTGCCGTGATGATGGCGATTGCCGACGGCACCTATTCCAGCCCTGAAGACGATCTGCTGCATCAGTTTTGCATCGCGCTGGGGCTAAAGCCGAAAATCCTGGAGTCGCTGCGGCTAACGCTCAACTACCGCCCAGATTCTACAATTGCAGGCGTTGAGCAAACTGAGGCACATCATCTAGAGCCGCTCAAGCCCGTGCAGGAATGGCTCGACAACCTGGATGTGCAAGACCCGCGACTAGCCAAATTCTTATGCAAGATGATTCCGCCGCAGTGCCCGTTTGAACGCGACGTGACTCTATTCGGCCAGAAGGTGGTGCATATTCCGCCCATGTGCAAGCTCAATCCGCTCTATGATCAGCTCGTAGGACTGCGGTTTCGAGCCTTAAGCTATTTAGCCGACGATTGCCAAGAGGATGTTTCCAAGTATTGCTGATGAGTATTTTCAAAATACTCTCATGAATGAGCATGCATGAGAGTATATGCTTATGGATAAATTAATATCTTGAACGTCTCGGCTGTGGGAGCCACAGCTTGCTCCACTGCTGCCGCCAGGTCTTTGAGCGGATAGCGGTCGCTGATCAGCGCATCCACGTCAATCCGCTGGCTGAAGACAATCTCGGCGGCGAGCGCTTGCAGTCGATAGGAGGAGCTATAGCTGCCGATCAGATCAATCTCGCGGCGGTAGAGGATATTCGGGTTGATCGGGATTTCTAGCTCGTCGGGAAATTCGGCAAAGAACAGAATTTTGCCGCCCTTGCGCGTGCAGTCGAGCGCCTGAAAGAAGGCTTTGGGGCTAGGAACCGCCAGCAGCGTTACATCAACCCCCATGCCTTGAGTCATCGCCTGAATCTTGGCGCTCAGCTCCGGATCGCGGGCATCAAAGGCAGCCTCAGCCCCAACGCTCAGCGCCTTGTCGATGCGGCTAGGCAGCAGATCTGTGGCGATAGCGCGCGCCCCAAAATACTTGACGAGCATGATAAACATCAGCCCAATTGGCCCTGCGCCGGTCACCAGCACGGTCTGCCCCGGAGCAATCTGGGCTTTTTTGACGGCCTTGAGGCAGCAGTTGGTTGGCTCGACGAAGCTGGCTTGCTCAAAGCTGATAGCGTCTGGAATCCGGACGAGGCCACCGTTGCGGACAATATGCCCTGGAACCTTGACGTATTCGGCAAAGCCGCCGCCGCTGGGCGTGAACCCGGCTGTGGTGGTAATGTTCTTGTAAACGTCGCACATTGAATAGTTTTCGTTGAGGCAGTAGTTGCAGTGCATACAGGGAATGTGATGCAGCACAACAACTCGCTCGCCGACCTGCCACAGGTCAACGGCTGCTCCAACTGCCGCAATTGTGCCTGCGGTTTCATGCCCAAAGATGCGGGGCGGTTCGTAGAGCGGATAGAGAATTTTCTTGATGTCAGATTGGCAAAGCCCAACCACCTGCACCTGCACCAAAATCTCGTCGTCTGCGAGTTCTGGAATCGGAATCTCTTCGTAGCTGAGCTGCCTCACGCCGCGAAACACCTGTGCTTTCATAAAAGTTGCATAGTTTTTGCGCTCTGGCTCAACTTTACCAGGTATAGTCCAAACTGAGCGCTGCCGGATAGGGCCAAAGCAACCTCAAAAACAAGCCGAAAATCAACCCGAAAATCAGAATAGATGCCCAACCGAGCGAGCGGCAGTTCGGCATCTATTTTGCTTGTATTTGTCCTCTAGTTGCAGTATCCCCTTGCCCAGCCCCATTCTTCTACGCCCACCGACACCTCTGAGCTGCTGCTCACGTTTCCCTTAGAGAGATCCACCAGCGTCACGGCGGTAGCACCTTGAAACGCACCTCGGTAGATGGGTTGCCCCAGCGAATTGGTTGAGGAAAAGCTGAGCGGCGAAACTTGGGGAGGCTGTCCCGACTGCTCCCAGCGAATCTGGGTGAAGAGGCCATTTAGAAAGGTTGCTGAGAACGTTCTGCCGTTTTTCATCCGGCCATTACAGGTAAATTGCTGAGCGGCTTGAGCCGGAGCCAGAGACATAAACAGGCTTAGACTTAGAAACGCAGCTGCGCTGAGGGGTTTAGCCAGCTGCAAACAGGTTACTGGATGTTTCACGCAACGTTTCATTAAATCTTTCACTGAGATTTTCATTATATCTTTCACTGTTACACCTATACTCTGACCATATCCATAAAATAGCGACCTCTGCTATTGCTCTGAGTCGAAATGCTGATCCGATAGGTTCCAGGATTCAACGACCGGGTAATTGCGCCAATGTCAGTTGGGCGGACGGTCGTGCTCGTAACCCGGCGTAGCGTGCGGTCATCGATCAGGCTCAGGGTCATGCGTCTGCTGTTGGAGTTGGGGTTGGAGAACTCGTTACCCAAATAGATTCTCACCCGTCTGCTCCGCGTCAGATCAAACCTGAACACATCGTCAAAACTACGTCTGACGCTGCCGGACGTTGTGAAGACTCGGTCAAACGTGCCAATTTCTCTGCGCGAGCGAGTCCCAAACTGAATCTGGGGCTGAGCGGCTTGCTCCAAGCTGCTAGAGCGCAACGCAGTTCTCGTAGAAAAGGCGGAGTTCACCCTAGAATTCACGCTAGTGTTCAAGGTGGAAGATTTTGCAGAGTTAATCATGATATTCCTTCTGAAGTTGCTCAGTAAGTCTAAAGTTGTCTGGCAAGCCTGTCAAGATTTGCCCCATCAAGTCGCCTCGTCAAGACGTACTCCATCCCAGCAGGTGAGAAATCTGAGCTGGCAGGGCAGAGGGCGTAAAGGGCTTGATTGCGCCAGCGAACCCCATCTGACTCAGCTGATGTGCTGTAAACCAGTCGGCTCTAGCCGTAATTAGCAAAATCGGGATAGAGCGAACAGCAGAATGTTGCTTAAGCTGCTCAATAAACAGCAGCGCATCTGATTCTGAGGTGGATGCATCTAGCAAAATTACATCTGGACAGAGCGATTTACACAGGTTGATACTCGCTTGAATTGAGGCCGATACCGTAACGTTCCAGCCAGTCAGCTCACCCAGACAGATTTGCAGTACCTCTGCCAGACTGATTTCCGGCTCAATCAGCAGAATTGACTTATTAGACATAGATAACCTGCTGTTGAGAAGTAGCGGCCTAGAGCATAGATTAGGCAGCTAAAACTACGGAGGATAGCTTGGACGAATACGGTCGCGCTAATCGAACGGATTGCGAATCGGGATAGACCTCCAGGAACAAATGATTTACCCCTTAGAGTAGATCAAGAAAATATGAAACTAATAGGAGTGGCTTGCACAGCACAGGAGCGGATGCCGTCTAGGCGACAGGGCGATCGGAATCTGCTGTGGCAGCGGGGTTCTGATGCCGACGACTGCCAAACAGCTGGGCATAGACGTAGGAGAGCACACAGCCGAACAGAAAAATCTGACAGGTCAAAAAGATCCAGAGCATCAGAATCATGACGCTGCCAATCACGCCATAGGAGAGAAAATGGCTGCCAATTGAGATAACGCTGTTGCTGACGAGCTGCTGCAAGCCAACGAGCAGGAAAGCCGTCAGCAGCGCCCCCAGCCAGACATCTCGCCAGCCGACATAGACCGCAGGCAGGATTTTAAACAGAATGCAGGCAGCAATCGCCAGAATCAGGAAAGACGAGCTGGCTTGCAGTCCTCTAGACAATTGCAGTTCATCAACCTGGATATAGGCAAACGTCTCTTGAAAAGTGCCAACCAGCTTCAAAATAGTTTTGATCACAATGCTGGAAATCAGCGAAGCCAGCAGCAGTAAAGCAATTCCCAGCACCAGCATGAACGCAAACAGCCGATTGGCTAGAAAGAACAGCAGCATTCTGGGCAGCGATCCCACCTCTGAGACGCGGCTGGGAGACTGCCAAATCTTATTGACAGAGCTTCTGAGAATGGTGAAGACAGCGCTGGCTGCCCAGAGCAGCAGACCAAAGCCAATCACGCCTGCCCCAACGCTATTTTCGTTGAGCGAGGTAATGGTGGCTTTGATTAAGTCATGCACTTCGGGCGGCAAAAACCGCTCAATTGCCGTCAAAATCGCCTGAAACGCCTCTGTCTCTGGGCCAATGAACGCCCCAACCACGCTGAGAATAACTAGCAGAATTGGAAACAGCGAGAACAGCGAGAAATAGGCTAGCGAGGCAGCCATTCCAGGGCAATTGTCCTGATCCCACTTCAGGCCAGCTTGGACAAAAAGCTGAGCTGGTTTTGAGGGCAGAAGAGTAGACCGAATATACTGAAGCATAAAAATTAAAGCATATTAATAAAATTTTTTAATAAAAGCCGAGCCAGGGAGCGGCACCAGCCTCAAAACGGACTAATCCGGCTACCAGAAAAGCGATCCAGCCAGCTCTTTCTCCAAATCCAGCGCAGCGACAATGCCCAAATTAGGCTGACCAGTCCAATCTCTAAATAGTGCACCAAATCCAGCGGGTAGAGTTCAAAAAAGCGGCGCAGCGGCGGCAGCAGTAAAATCCCCAGATACAGCAGCACCACCAGACCCGTCAGGCCAGCATAGCGCCAGTCTTGGGTGAGCGGCTCGCCTCCTACCCAGGCCGGACTTGGTGGCTTCAAAAACAGAATCAGCCATAGCCCACCCAAAACCTGCATGGTGATCAGCGCTGTTTCGGCCACCCACTGCGCCCGCACCAGATCTTCAAAGCTAATCTGCGCGTCGAGTTCACTCAGCGGCAGCTGACCGCTGAGCCAAGCCAGCACAGGCCCAATATTCTCAGCCAAAAAATAGAGATAGACCAGAACGCTCGCCAGTCCCAGCGTCAGCGTTGCGGGAATGACAAAATGCAGAAACGGATTGCCCTGAGCCGAAGCTGCCTTTCCAGGCTTCGCCCAGAGCGTCACAAAGAAAGGCGGCAGGCCGACGGTGAGAAAGGTGACAATGGTGCTGGTTTTGATCCCAAACGGGAACGACAGCGAAATCATCCCCACCGCCACAATCACCAAAATAAACGAGAAAATCCGCACTACAAACAGCTTGCTGATGTCGGTTGCGCCGTTGCGAATCCGCTGACCCTCCAGAAAAATCTTAGGCAGCGCCCCAAAGGCATCTTGCAGCAAGACAATATCGGCTACGCCCCTGGTTGCCTGACTGCCGCTCTCCATCGCAATCCCGACGTTAGCCTGCTTCAGCGAGAGCACGTCATTCACCCCATCCCCCATCATCGCCACGTAGTGCTGCTGCGACTGGAGGCTTTTGACCAGCCGCGCTTTCTGCTCAGGCGTGATCCGGCCAAATACCGTGCTCTTCAGGGCAGTCTGGGTAAACAGCGCCTCATCCATCTGCTCTAGCGCCTGTCCCGATACCGCGATCAGCTCCTGGCTCAGTCCGGCCTGCTTGGCTAGCGCGGCCACCGTAGCCGGATTATCGCCTGAGATCACCTTCACCTGAATCCCCGCCTCCCGAAACGCCGCCAGCGTTTGATAGGCATCCCGGCGCAGCTCATCGCCAAAAAACAGCACGCCCAGCGGCTGGAGATCAGTGGGCAGCAGTGGATTAGCTGCGGCTGGAGCCGCTGATTCAGGAGGCGCTTCTAGCTCGGCAGGGCTATAGGCAAACAGCAGCACGCGCAGCCCCTGGTCAGCTCCGGCCTGAATTTGCGCTTGGATCTGCGCCTGGATTTGAGCAGACAGGGAGTTGCCCAGCGACATGGCTCGCAGCAAAATCTCGGGCGCACCCAAAACGTAAACGCCCGGAGACTGAGCAAAGCTGATCGCGCTCCATTTGTAGGCTGAGCTGAACGGAATTTCGCGCTTGAGCGGCTGTTTGGGGCTGGGGAAGGCGGCGAGAATGGCAGCATTGGTGGGGTTGCTGGCCGAGGCGCTGGCCGCATAGTCTCCCAGCAGCCGTTCCAGGCTGGCGCGATCGCGATCGAGCGGCTCAAGCTGCTGCAAGCTGATCCGGTTGGCGGTGAGCGTTCCGGTCTTGTCCAGGCAGATGATATCGACGTTGCTGAGCGACTCGACAGCGTTAGCCTGCTGCACCAGCGCACTCTGCTGGGCAATCCGCACCGCTCCAAACGCATAGGCCAGCGTGATCATCAAATAAAGGCCGCTGGGAACTAGCCCGACAATCACGGCAATATTTTGAATGCCTGCGGTCAGAGAGGTCACGCCGAGCAGCACCCGCAGCCCCGTGATCAGGCCGAGCAGAATGGCAATGCCCAGCAGCAGCCGAATCAGACGATTGATCCGCTGCTGGAGAGGGGTGAGCAGCTTGCGAAACTTGCGGGCCTCAGCCGTCATTTTGTTGGCCAGACTCTCGGCTCCGACTTTTTCGGCGGTGTAGCAGGCGCTGCCGCTGACGCAGAAGCTGCCGGAATAAAGCGGGCTACCCGGCTGCTTGGCAATCAGATCGGACTCGCCAGTCAGCAGTGATTCGTCCACCTTAATTTCGCCTCTGGCAACCGCACCGTCTACCACAATCTGATCACCGGGACGCACCACCAGCAGATCGCCGACGACGATTTCAGAGGGGTCAAGGTTGCGCTCCTGCCCTGAGCGGATCAGGCACGCTTTGGGGCGCGTCACCAGGGCAATGCGGTCGAGCTTTCGCTTGGCGCGGATCTCCTGAATTACGTTGATTACTACGTTCAGCAAAATCACAAAGGCCAGCACGATCACATCGCTGGCTCGCCCTAGACCAATCAGCACCAGACTCAGGAAAAAATAGACCCCATTAATAAAGGTAAATAGGTTATCCCGCAAAATATCCCAGTAGGTGCGGCTGGTCTGAATCGAGAGGTTGTTACCCTGCCCTGCGGCTCGACGGCTGGCCGCCTCGCGATCGCTGAGTCCTGGGAGTTGCTCTAACGTGGAGTCCATGGCTTGAGATGGCTTGAGATGGCTTGAGTTCGAAAGGGGCTTGATGGCGAGAGCGAAGGCGAGAGTGATGGTGACAGTGAGAGCTGAATGCAAATTGCTAAAGCGCTGGCGACTCGCAGGGCGTAGCGTTCGGGAAGTTCAGCATCTCTCCTAGCGAGAAACAGACAAACGGATTTTCGGGCACGGGCGGACTGCCTGCCGCCACCCAGATCAGCAGCTTGTCGGGGTCGTAAATGCCTTGGCGCAGCGAGCCATTGCCGCCGGGACTGGCATCGTCATCAAAGAGATCGAAAGGGCTAGCCTCTAGCGTCTGCGGGTTCACCCGGTCGCGGCCAATTTGCGCCATGACTGCCGGATCAATCCTGCCGTAGAAAGTCTGGCCGCCCTGCGGCTCCATCAGCTGCGAAAACCGCTGAAACCGCAGCAGGGTGGACTGATCAACGGGCTGCCGCTGCCTGCTGTACATTTCCTCGGAAACCGCGTGATTGGTCATGAACAGCACGCCCGTTTCTGGCAGCTCCCGCACCGCCTCATGGCGACCTGTGAGTTCAAATGCGCCCGCCTCTTTTGATTTGCCGTCTGTGATCATCACCAGATCTGCCTGAACGCGCGGCTGCGTCTCCATAATCTGACGGGCTTGAGTGAAGCTGGTGGCGGTTTTTAGGATCTGCCCCATCGTCTGGACAATGCTGCCACCCTGAAACGACAGCTCCTCCGGGCCGCTGGGGTGCAGCGTATCTAGCCCCAGCGTTATCCCCGCAACGTTCACGCCCCAGTTCGGCCAGACGACTGCCGGATAGGTAATAAAGACATGGGGCAGACCGTCGTTGGGCTGGCGGACAAACACCACCGGATTATTCACAATGTAGTCGATGGGCTTGGTATCGTTATCCAGCGTGCTGCCGTGATAGAGCCGTCCGTCTCGCGTGGCATCGCCCGTGGCCACCCACTGACTGCATCCATCCCAAAACAGCACTTCCGGCAGCGTATTGGCAAAGACTTCTTGATAGACATCACCGTAGGCCAGCACCAGACAGGCATCCAGCGTCATGCCAATATCCTGGGTTGCATCCGCCAGCCCGCGACATTCTTCGACCACGGCTGGATACGAGCGATTGGCGGCCAGCTGCCCCAGCGCCAGTCCGCGACCTGCAAACCGCAGCGCCCCGATGACCTTGCTGCCCAATGAGGCAATCTCATCGTGCAGATATTGCCCATGCTGATAGCCCATATCGTAAGGCGTGCCCTGGAGCCAGACGACTTTGATAATGCCGTAGTCTTCGCGGTGGGCGGCGACGGGCTGCCAGTTAGCGGGGAGAAACTGCGCGATCTCGGCGGACGAAATGGTGGGAGCCGTGATCGGCGGGGCGGCGGCTTCGCAGTTGCAGCGACTGACGGCGGCTGAGGCTTGCAGCTGCACCAGCCAGTCTTCAACGGCGAGCACGGTAGTTTGCACCGCTCCGGCCACGCCTTCTCTAAGGCTTGCGCCCTCCAGTCGGGCCCGCAATCGGCTGGCGTTGCTCCCAATCCGAGCCAGCCGCAGGCCGTTGATATGCATCTGGCGAGTTGGATAGCGCTGAATGATCTCCAGCAGCGACAGACGGCCATCTTTGACAACCGACAGGACGCTGGCGGCGCGCAGGGCTTGAATATTGGCAGTATTGGAGGGGGTATGTACGACTTGCCCTACCTGGTAGAGCAGAAATTCGCCCAGCAGATTGTTCAGCGTGCTGTCTAAAAATTGCAGGCTGACGGCAATCTCTTGGTTCAGCGCCGCCCGGACATCGGCTGGATCTACGCCACCAACGTTGAAGAAAAATCGCCAGCCTCTCGATAGCTCTCCGGTTTCGGCAAAGCGAGTCAGGTCTTGAAGCGCGATGGAGCGACCAAAGGGGCCAAACTCGATCACCAGACTTTGACCTGCCAGCGCGGGGGAGTCGCTGGGGAGTTGGGCAATCAGCACCGGGTCGAGCGCTGGGTCGAGCGCCGGGTCAAGAGCTGGTTTAGGATCAAGGTCTGTTGCCGCCAGATTAGGCAGCAGCGATTTGACGGCGGTGCGAGTTTGGGCATAGGCGACGGCCTGAGCAGAGTCGGGGGCAGTCACTGCGACGTTGCAGTCACAGAGTAATTCTGGCAGCAGCGCTTCGGCCACTTGCAACACAGGCTGAATCCGCGTTACCAGCAGCGTCACGTCTGTATAGACTTGCTGTAGGCGGCTCAAATTCAGCCGTCGCTCTGAGCCGGGGTAGTTTTCTATAAGTTCCAGCAGCGAAAAGGAACCGTCGCTAGTCGCCTGAGTGAAGGCAGTTCTGAGCGCTGACAGGCTGGTTTCTCGCCCCAGCGGATCGCCCACGAGCTTGTTGAGCTGTAGCAGCACAAAGTCGGGCGCAATATTTTGCACCAGCGGCAGCTGAATCTGCGCCGTCAGCCATTGTTTCAGCACCGCCGGATCTAGCTGAGTCTCCTGCAAAAACTCCCGGAGCGCGGCTGTTCTGCCCTGTAGGTTAGGTGCGCTGTCGGGTGGATCGGGCGCTGGGTCAGCGGCTGTATCGCTCACGAAAGTCTCGAAGGTCGCCAGCGGGATCTGCATTTTCAGATCGTCATATTCCAGCAGCAGCGTTTGACTGGCCTGGGCTTGGGTGGCCAAGCAGAGCAGGCTAATTGCAGCTCCCAACAGCGAATACAGCCCCCAACGCCTGAACCGTGAGGCTCTCCCCAGATGTGCTCGCAGATGTGACCCCAGTGACTGACCTCGAAATTGACCCCGAAATTGACCCCGAAAAAATTTAGACATAGATTCAGTAATTAGACCTGCTCGACGGGCGGCTCAACCTCTTGGGCTGGCTCTAGGCTCATATCTAGATTCAGATCTGGCGCAGCCGCGCGGGTTTCAGATGCCCGCATCCAGGCCGCAATCATTCCGGCAATCGGAATCGAGAGAAAGATGCCCAGCAGTCCGGCAATCCGTTCGCCAATAAACAGCGCCAAAAACAGCAGAACTGGGTTCAGTTCCAGAGCATCGCCCATTACTTTGGGGCGCAGGTAGTTATCCTGAATCTGCACCAGCAAAATACAGACAATCACCACGCGCAACGCGACCGCCCCGCCCTGAGAAGCCAGCACCAGTAGACTCACCACAGTGATCCCTAGCGTCGCGCCAATCCCCGGAATTGCGTCAATTAAGCCGACAATGATCGCCAAAATCAGCGCGTAGTTCACGCCCAAAAACGGAAAAATCAGCAGCGTGCTGCCTGACAAAAACAGCATCAGCAACAGCTGCCCTCGGATAAAGCCCAGAAAGCTCTGCCGAAACGTGGTCGAAAATCGCTCGCGGGATGACGCTGGCAACCGCTTCAGGAACGACTGCCAGAGCTTATCGCCATCGATCAGCATATACAGACAGATCACGACTCCAAATATGCCGATGAATAGCCCTGAAAAGATGCCCTGCAAAATTCCCAAGCCTGAGACCAAGCCAGTCTGGAGCGTGCCAATCACCTTGCTGAATTCGATGCGATTTAGCAGATCTTGAAACGGCAGAAAGTCTGGCTGGCTGAGGCTCGTCCGCAGCGTCGCAACTAGCCCTTGCCCCTGATTCAGCACCTCTAGGCCGACAAAGGTGACTAGACTCAGCAGCAGCGCGACCGCTACTAGGAAGGTGACGGCAATCGCCCAGCCTCTTGGCATCGAGCGCGATAGCCAGCCCACCGGATAGTTGAGCAATGCTGCAAAGATGCCAGCAGTCGCAAACAGGGCAATTGTGCTGTAAAAATAGGTGATCAGCAGCACGGTGATCCAGCCACAGGCAAACAGCAAAATGTAGCGCAGCAGCGCCGAGTTTGCGAGAGTTTGCCAGGGAAAAGAAGATTGGGGAGATGGCGAAGCCATAGGATGTTTATAAAACCAAAGAAGGAACTCGCAATTGATCGAAAGTCAATTTAGAATTCATTCTTACTGCGATGCTGTCCAACCTGGAAGATCAGCAGCAGCGAGACAATAGTGCCAATCAGTCCGGCGGCAATTGCGCTCACCATCGCCTGGATCGCAATCATGTTGGAAGGCGTGATAATCGCGCCCTGCGTCAGCATTGTGCCAACCTGAGTTGGAGCTACCACCGTTGAGCCTTGCGGCAGAACCAGCATCCTGAAGGTAAGCTCCCCGACTCGCGCCAGGGCAATCGTCACCGCAATCACCATGATGCTGAGATTTAGCAGCAGCCCCAGCTTCAGATCGCGCTTGACCTGAGCCTTGGCCGGACGCAGATCTTGAGCCGCCAATCTGCCAGCCAGCTTCGTGTAGCGATAGCACCAATAAATGCTAAAGCAGAGCGCTAGCAGGCAGAGAATGGCGAGTCCGATGCCGAGCGTCAGGCCGCCACCTGGCGATCCAGCCCTGGAAAATACGGTGGACAGCACGACTAAAATTGGGATGAATCCCAAGAAAGCCTGTAGCCAAAATGCGCCCCAGCCCAGCCAGCGAAATGAATGAGCGATCTGCTGGGGCGATGGATTGGTCGCCAGATCGGGCTTAAGAAAGTTGAACATGGCAGGGGGACTTGAGAGTGAATAGAGAGACTATAGAGGAATTTCTAGGGCTGGAGCAAGTGACCTTATTCTAATTTAATCGTGAAGTCAGGCGTGATTTCGTCGGCGGCAGCGGCAACTCGCTTGATCACGTTGGGCGGCAACGCAATATAGCCGATTGGCGCGGCCTGCTTTTGCCCATCCGTCAGGCCGTACTGAACCATTGCCTCCATTGCAATTGCCTTATTGGGATCGTCATATTTTTTGTAGAGCATCATCCAGGTATAGGTGACGATTGGATAGGAGCCATCTCCAGGTGGGTCAGTGATAAAGACGCGCAGATTATCTGGCAGCTCTACCTGAGCCAGCGCTTCCGCTCCAGATTCGCTGTTGGGGGTCACAAACTTACCCGCCTTGTTTTCCAAGGTGGCGAAGCTCAGATTTGATTTGGTGGCAAAGCCATATTCTAAGTAGCCAATGGCTCCCACCGTTTGGCTGACCAGTGCCGTCACGCCTTCGTTGCCGCGTGCGCCAATAAAAGTCTTACCTGACCCGCTCGGCCACTGAACGGTGGTTGCAGTCCCAATTGACTGCTTCCATTCCGGGCTAACTTCAGCGAGGTGGCTCGTGAATATGGCGGTGGTGCCGCTGCCGTCAGAGCGATGGGCGACGGTAATGGGCTGATTGGGAAAAGTCACGCCGGGATTCGTTGCCGCAATCTTGGGATCGTTCCAGTTCGTGATTTTGCCCAAAAAGATATCAATATAGGCTTCTCTGGAGAGCTTCATATCTTTGATATCAGGCAGATTGTAGGCCATGACGATACTGCCTGCGGTCATCGGCAGCAGAATGACGCCGCGATCGATTTTGGCAATCTGCTCGTCGGTCATGGCGATATCGCTTGCGCCAAAATCGACGATATTGTTTGTGAATCGCTCAATTCCAGCTCCGCTTCCGGTAGACTGATAGTTGAACTGCATCTGCGGGATTTTGCTGTTAAAGTTGCGAAACCAGCCTTGATAGAGCGGAGCCGGAAACGATGCGCCTGCACCTGTAGCTCTGATGGTGTCAGTAAAGGGCAGCTTCAGCTCGACGCTGGTTTCGGGGCGCTCGCCTGAAGGTTGCCCGCCCAAGCAGGCGGTAATGCTTACGGTCAGAGTGAGCGCGGATAGAAAAAGAATCACACGTTGGAGATGGGGCTTCATCAGTTTAACCTTCTCAGAGTTGCAAATTTAGCGTTCAATCAGGTGACCGATGATGTCGTCTACTATACGTTGTCCGGACTCTACTCAGCTATCAACTAACAACATCAAAATTACTATACTCTAAAATACTTATTACTACAGCTATTTGCTACAGCTATAGAGTCGCATTTACCCAGAGTTCCAGGCCAACAGCAGGGCAGCAGAGCTGTGATTGTCTAAAGCTTGAGAGAGTTTTTGAACATCCTCTGCTGATGACAGCTCTGCCGCGTCGCCCATGATCGGGTCAACCTTGCTGTAGTCAGCGTCATCTAGCTAATCGATCTCGCTCATGGTCACGTTGCCATGCTTAAACCTATCCCAAAGTTATACCGTTTCTCTGATTTGGCCAGACCCCCTAAACAGTCTCTTGCCGCGGGCTGTTTTGCAGCAGCGCTCTAATTGACTCTGCTGCCGCTTCGCCCGTCCGCACAGCACCCTCGAAGAAACCAGGCCAGCGATCGGCCATTTCGGTGCCTGCCCAATAGATCCGCCCCACTGGCGCGGCGAGCGCTTCACCAAAGCTCGTCCATACGCCGGGTGGCATAAAGGCTGCATAGCCACCCCCTGCCCAGGGGTCACTCGGCCAGTCTACTTCGTCATAGGAAGCAGGAGTAAGCGCCCGATCGCCAAAATAGTTGGCTAGATCAGACAGCACAGCAGCTTGCCGATCGGCATCATGCATCGCCTGCCAGCGCCGATAGCGATCACCGACGACAAATGTGGCAATCACGCCTACGCCTGTTTCTGGATCGGAACTGTCCGCGCAGAGTTCAATCCACTCACAGTTGCCCAAGCCAATTCCTGCCAGCCCCTTCTCTCGCCAAAACGGGCGATCGTAGGAGACTAAAATCTTGGCACAGCAACCCATTGGGACGCGCTGAGTCAGCTGTTCGCGCAGCGGCGGCAGCGGTGGATGATAAATAATCCGGCCTGCTAGATGCGGCGGCATGGACACAACAACATACTGTGCAGCATACTGTCCCTTTGCAGTGAGAATTTCAACTCCGGCTGCGTGATGATTAATTTGCAAGACAGGTTCACCCAAACGAACCTGATGGTCTAACTCAGCCACGATCTTTCCCGGAATTTGACCGGCTCCACCATGCAGCAGCTCGGCCTCTGGATGTTCTGACTGCGGCGCACAGTTTTGTCCCCAGAGCACATGTAGCAGCGAGACTTGGCTTGGCTCTGCGGGGCCCAAAAACCCAACTGCACGCGCCATGTAAGAGAAGTACCAGTGGCCAAAGGCGGTTTGCGTATTTTCCGCAATCCACTGGGCAAAGGTCTGGCTATCTAGCTTTTGATTCTGCTCAGTTTGCTGCGGATGCCCTGGCGGAAAGATTTTGGTCAGGGCATCAAACCGCTCCCAGGCTGTCATTGCATCCTGCCAGTCTGCCTCCCTTACGCCGGGAGGTTCACCCTCGGGAAGCCCCTGGAAGAAACCGTCAAACTCGTAGCGGTTGCCATCGTATAGGAACACTTTTTTCCCTTCAGACGGAGAGGGAAAGCGCCGGATTTGGTATTCATCTAGCAAAGCCAAGAACCGATCTTGAGTGGAACCCACCCACTGGCCGCCTCGATCAATCCACTGGCCTGAGGGTAACTGCTCGCCATGCATCCGTCCCCCCACCCGATCTCGCGCTTCAATGACTAGCACGGTCTGTCCTGACCGTTGGAGATTACGGGCAGCCATCAGTCCTGCTAGTCCAGCACCTACGACGACGCAATCGTAGGAATTAGAATTTTTGGCTAACATGATTCGCTCTTTCTCTAAAATAAATGCCTCAGACTCCTGCATGGCCGCTGGGCGCTCAGGCTGGAGATTACGGATGGAGATTGCTAGTAGGAATTACTATTGGCAACCTGTCACAGCAATGGTGTAAAAGTTGCCGTTAACGCCGCCAACACGCATATTGACGACGGCAGGTTGCCGACCTGTGGGAGATTGAAACGGCACTGAATAGGTTTCGCCAGACGTTAAAGTAGACTGAAGCCGAAACAGCGATTCGGTTGAGCCATTGCTAAACCGCAGAGCGGGAGTCATGTGAAAGGGCGCATTATGTTCGGGAGTGAGAATCGCCACAAAATAGCTGAACTCTTGGCCAGACGGCACCAGAAAATCGGTGTTCCAGTTGCCCTGCGTGATCAAACGATTCTCGATCCGCTTGCGAATTTCGGTTTTGCCAGTCGTCACCTCTTGTAGCGCTACGCAAGAGTCAGTGGGGTCATCAGAGGTTTGCTGTGCCCAGAGCTGGGGATTCGGATTCGCGATTGCCGCTAGGTCTGGCGCTAAGAGGCCTATAGTCACGCCCACAGCTGCGGCAGATACGGCAGTGACAGCAGAGGCGAGCTTTTTTCTACGGGTCATAGGGCTGAACAGTAATTCCTAAAAAATGGATGCGTAAAATGATTGTAGTTGCTCAGGTTGAGGCTACGTTCTATATATGTTGCAAATGATGTGTTGCGAATGATATGTTACGAATGCATTACAAGTGCATTATCCCAAGCTCGCCTATTACCACAGCCCCCTGACGTTTTGACCAGCATTTTGACCAGCAAATCGCAGCACGCCTGACTCTTGATCGGTGCGGTAAAAAATGGCGAGCTGACCCTCGTCGTCTAGCTCATAGCGCTGAGCCGCCTGGAGTGCCTTCAGATACTGCGCTTCTTGGTTCGCAGTCGGCTGTTCGCAAGCCATGAAGGTGGAGGCCAGTGGGCCAATGCTGAGCGTTCCAGCCTGCGGGATTTCGTAGCCGCCCATAAAGCGGTTGCAGCCTCCTGAGCCTGAAATTCGAGATTCGGCGAACTCTGCTGTCAGTTCGTTGGCCTGTGGCACCACCCCCGGAGAGCCGATTTCGCCCATATTCACCAGCCGCCAGCTCCCGGTCAGCGAGTCAGCTTGAGCCATTTGCAACGCAGCGGGGCGAGAGTTAGACTCTGCCAGAGCTGGAGTAACAGCGCTCAGCAGCCCCATTGACAGGGCAAAGATATATCGCGAAACGTGATTAGACATAGATTTAATTGGCTAATTAGATTTAAACTCAACACACTCAACAACCTTAGCGGTGGTACTTGGCTAACTCTCCCGGCGCGATTGTATCCAGCACGGTTTCTTCGGTGAAATAGCCCAAAGCCTGGATGATCCGAGCGACACAGCCCGTCCAGCCCGTCTGGTGACTGGCACCAATTCCGGCTCCGGTATCGCCGTTAAAATACTCGTAGAACAGAATCAGATCGCGCCAGTGCGGATCGGTCTGGAACTTCTCGGCCTGGTTGCCGTAGACTGGACGGCGACCCGACTCATCCTGAAGGAAAATGCTGACAATTCGCTCGCTGATTTTTTGGGTGATCTTAAATAACGTTAAATGCTCCCCGGATCCGGTAGGATATTCAATCGTGAACGCATCGCCGTAGTAGCTGTAAAGCTGAAGCAGCGAGCGCAGCAGCAGCAGATTCACCGGCATCCAGATTGGGCCGCGCCAGTTGGAGTTGCCGCCAAACATCCCGGATGTCGAATCCCCCGGCACATAGCCGACCTTAAACTCCATACCGTCGTGGTAGTAGGAGTAAGGATGCTCTAGGTGATGGCGAGACAGCGAGCGAATGCCGTAGTCGCTGAGGAATTCGGCTTCATCCAGCATTTTGGAGAGCACCCGCCGCAGCTTGGCCTCGTTCAGAATGGAGAGCATCACCCGATTGCGCTCGCCCAGCTGATTGGGCAAATGGATATTCTGCGTTAGCTCAGGGTGACGGACAATGAACAGCTGGATGCGCTCTCTGAGCCGGGGCAGTTGTTCAAAGGCTTCGCTGGGGAAAACCGCCACCGCCATCAGCGATAGCAGCCCGACGAGAGAGCGCACCTTGAGTCGGGTTGAATCCCCGTCCGGTAGACGCAGCACGTCGTAAAAGAAGCCGTCTTCTTCGTCCCACAGCTCGTCCTGATGTTCGCCGATTCGATCCATCGCTCCGGCAATCCACATCGTATGCTCAAAAAACTTGATCGCCAGATCCTCATAGATCGTGTCGTGCAATGACAGCTCCACCGCAATCTGGAACATCCGCTGGCTAAAAAACACCATCCAGGCCGTGCCGTCCGCCTGTTCCAGATGACCACCCGTGGGCAGCGACGAACTGCGATCAAAGACGCTGATGTTATCTAGCCCCAGGAAGCCGCCTTCAAACAGATTGTTGCCACCTTGGTCTTTGCGGTTGACCCACCAGGTAAAGTTAATCAGCAGCTTTGAGAAGGCGTACTTGAGAAATTCCACGTCGCCGATGCCGTTGTTGCGCTCGCGGTCGCGCGTGTAGATTTCCCAGGTAGCAAAGGCGTGAACCGGTGGATTCACATCGCCAAAGTTCCACTCATAGGCCGGAATTTGGCCGTTGGGATGCAGGTAGTCTTCCCGCAGCATCAGCATCAGCTGGTCTTTGGCAAAGTCTGGATCGATCAGGCTAATCGGAATTACGTGAAAAGCCAGATCCCAGGCTGCATACCAGGGATATTCCCATTTGTCGGGCATGGAGACAATATCATCGTTATGCATATGGAACCATTCGCTGTTCCGGATATGCTTTTTCTGAGCTACGGGTGTCCAGGCCGTAATATTGCGCTCCCGCAGCCACTGATCCACGTCGTAGTAAAAGTATTGCTTTGTCCACATCATGCCCGCTAGCGCCTGCCGCATCACGTTGGCGCGGTCAGGCTCTGCCATCACCGACGGCGGAATCACCGTGGCGTAAAATTCGTCGGCTTCTTGAAGGCGAGTCGCCAAGATTGGATCAAAGTCGGCAAACGGCTGGCTGAGCTGTGTCGGATCGCGCTTCGTCAACCGCAGCCGGATCACCTGGGTCTCTCCTGCCCCCACCGTCATTTCGTAATGCGGCGCAACTTTGGTGCCAATATCGCTGGGATTCACCGCATCCTGCTGACCATGCAGAATCGCGTTGTTGATCCCATCTTTGACAAACGGGCTGGCGTTGGGCGTATTAAACAGCCGCTGCTGGTTGGTTTCGTTCTCGGTGAACAGAAGTGGCACTACGCCATCGCAATAGAGGTAGTAGTCGCGGATATAGACATCGAGCAGGGTATCGTTGATATGCGCGTGAACAACGCTGCTGCCTGTGCCTTCGATTTTGGTCATTGTGGGCTTAGCGCCGCCGACTGGCCAAGACCAGGTGTTGCGAAACCAGAGCGTTGGCAGCAGATGGATGGGAGCTGCTTCGGGGCCGCGATTGGCAACGCTGATCTGAATTAAGACATCTTCAGTATCAGCCTTAGCGTATTCCACAAATACGTCAAAGTAGCGATCTTCGTCAAAAATGCCCGTATCCAGCAGTTCGTACTCCAGCTCATAGCGACTGCGGTGACGATTAGTTTCCACTAAATCGTTATAGGGATAGGCCGCTTGCGGATACTTATAGAGATACTTCATGTAAGAGTGAGTCGGCGTGCTGTCTACATAGAAGTAGTACTCTTTGACATCTTCGCCGTGATTGCCCTGGCTATTCGTCAAGCCAAACAGCCGCTCTTTGAGGATGGGGTCTTGACCGTTCCAGAGCGACAGCGCAAAGCAGAGCAGATTGTGGTTGTCGGTAATGCCACCCAGCCCATCTTCACCCCAGCGATAGGCGCGTGAGCGAGCGTGATCATGCGGGAAATAGTCCCAGGCGTTGCCGTCGCTGCTGTAGTCTTCGCGCACTGTTCCCCACTGCCGCTCGCTCAGGTAAGGTCCCCATTTATACCAGTCGGCCTGCTTGGCGCGGCTTTGCTTGAGTCGCTGTTCTTCTGCAGTCATGGGATGCTCCTGAAATAGAGGGGATACTGGGTTGCTCGCTGAAGATATGCTGGCTGGAGAGACTTGCCGAGCGCTGCTAGGCTGACCAAGCTTCGCGGAAGTCGGCATAGAGCGTTAGCCCACCGTCGATGAATAGGGTCTGTCCGGTAATATACGAGGCATCATCAGAGGCTAAAAAGGCGACGCTGGCAGCCATTTCTTCTGGCGTACCGGCCCGCGCCATCGGAATATGACTCTCCACCCGCGCCTGCTTTTCGGGATGGTCAATCCAGTCTTGGTTGATCGGCGTGATTGTAGCTCCTGGCGCAACTGCGTTCACCCGAATGCCTCTAGCCGCATATTCTAAGGCCAGCGTCTTGGTCAGATTCTCCATGCCGCCCTTGCTAATCGAATAGCTGGCGTACATGGGGCGGGGAATACTTTCATGCACGCTCGAAACGTTGATAATAATGCCGGGATGCCCTTGACTGAGACAGTGCTTAATGGTTTCGCGGGCACAGAGAAATGCGCCGCGCAGATTCACTCCGAGCACCTGGTCAAAATCTTGGGTGCTGGTCTCGTGGGAGGGCGACTCTTTCTGAATTCCCGCATTATTGACTAAAATATCCAGGCTGCCGAATGTCTCGACTACCGTATTGACCATGCTGAGGATATCGGCCTCCTGGGAAACATCTCCCTGGACTAGCAGCGAGCGTACCCCACAGCCTTCTACTTGACCGCAGGCGGCCTGCATCGCCATCATCTCGGTATCTTGGGCTTCTTCGATGCTTTTACGGTAGTTAATGGCTACATTGCAGCCTTCTTGGGCGAGACGAATCGCGATTGCCTGCCCAATACCTGAACTCGCTCCCGTAATCAGGGCGTTTTTCCCGGCTAGTCCTTTCATATCGCAGTTGCTCTTTAGTCGTTCTTTCTATCCAAGATAATAGAATAATAGAGTGCTGGCTGTTCTCAGCAGCTAGAAGTCATCATTCACCGCTAGCCGCTGAGACTAGCCGCTGAGACTAGTCCCAACCCAATTAACTAGGCTTCTTCCGAACCAAAGTCTTCCCGTAGCTTGGCTTCCTGCTCAGCCGACAGATTAGACTGGATCAGCTCACCCTTCTCTTCAGGCGTAAAGGCAGCTTCCACTTTGTCAAGCGTGACTTGACCCGTCATCAAGAACAGCGCCGAAGTGCCCTCGGTGACTTTGCTCTGCACGTCTTTGATGAAATCATCATTGATGCCATAGTCGGTCATGCGGCCTGAGAGTGCGCCTGCGGTCGCGCCGACGACCATGCCCAGCAGCGGCACAAAAAAGATCAGGCCAAACAGAAAGCCCCAGAATACGCCGCCCAATGCGCCTGCTGCCGTTGTATCGATAGCCTGACGGGTTTTAGGTTTTTTACGACCCACTGGCCAAGAGACAATAGCGGCATCCAAAACCTGAATGACCTGCTGTTTTTGTAGCTCTCCCAGCTTAGCTAGAGCCTTCTCTGCCCCTTCAACGCTGTCAAATTTCCAGACGGTTAATGCTGACATGATTTGCTCCTAATGGTTGAGATATGCTTGGAATACCAAGTCAGTTCAATGTTCCAACAGCCATTATAAAATCTGTTTTAAATAAAATCTGTTTTAACCGAGAAGCTTCAATTATTTGGCTAATTGATTCACCTAACCGCACTCAGCTGCACATCTGGCGTTTGCCCCTTAGATTAAACTAAGAAGATATGAAACTGATAGGATTTTTTGATCGGAATTTCATGCAAATCAGGCGTCGGCATCTATCACAGCCGCATCAGACGCTGAAGCTGACGGCTCTCTAACTCTAAGACGCGGCGCGTAAAAGCTGGGTCTTGGTCGAGCAGCTGATCCAATGCCTCCACTGAGACGGCCAAAATCCGCGTCACCGCAGTCTCAGCAATGATCGTATTTTCTGCGTCACTCTGCGTCAGCACTTCTAGTTCATCGAGCATTTGCCCCACTTGCAGATGCTCGACGCGAATGCCGTCTGCTAGCTGATAGTGAATTTTAGCCTGACCGTCGATCAACAGCAGCAGTTCCCGACAGGTATCTCCGGGTTCGGTGATGGTTTGATCGGCTGCGTAGGTTTCGACGCTAGAGTGAGCAGCCAGCGCCATCAGGGTTTCGGTTTGCACTGCTTGGAAGAAATCGCTGTTAAACAGATAGACCAGCTTCTCTAAAGTCGGGAAGGCTTTGAGCGGCGGAGCGGGCGGCAGCGTTAACAGCTGAGCGGCAGTTTCCTGGAGCAGCGACGAGGATGATGACGGGGGTGATGACGGGGATAATGAGGGTACTGATGACGGCGACTGACAGAGCGTCTGGGCAATCGCAATAGCTCGATCCGCATTGAGCTGAGCTATCAGATAGAGCGCTGCAGCCTCAACGAGCGGATCGTAATGCTCCAGCAGAGCTTCCAAGTGGCTCAGCAGGGCTGACTGAGCGGTGGAGCTGGTTTCTAGAGTGCCTTCTGGAGCGCCTTCTGGAGCCGCCGCATCTGCCGAGGACTGGAGTTGCCGTCGCAGCTCTGGCGAAGCTTGGCCCAAGCGAGCAGCCAGCGCTTTTTCGGTTTGGAGCAGCTTGGCAGTTTTCTGGGGCGCGAGCCGTTGGAGCGCCTGCACGGTAGCCTGCACGTTCAGATCGGCAGGTGGATCAGCCAGCATCTCCAGAACTGTCTGCACAATCAGGGTTTGCTTGCGGGAGACGCTGGTTTGCAGCAGCGTTGCGACTGCCCGATTCGCAGGTGTATGTCGATCTGGAAGCCAATCTGGGAGACAATCTGGAAGCCGATCTAGGGCATAGCCGCAGTCTGACCAGTCGGCCAGTCGCGCCAGCAGCAGATCGGCCTTTTGGTCGCCGCTCGCCTGCGAAGAAAATTCCTGTAAAATCCAGTCTTCCTCTGCGGACGTGATCGAATATTCGCGGCGCAGAGAGCTAATTGCGGCGGCATCTTGCGGCAGCAGATCGGGCTGGCTTTGCCGCAGCCGCATTACCCGCTCCAGCGACTTTTGGTAGCCGCTCAGCCGAATCTGATTTTCGAGCGAGCGCTGGCGGTTGGGGTTGAGCAGATCTGGGTTTTCGATGCCCAGCTCTTCCAAGACTTCGCGGTGCTCCGCGTCGCTCACGCCTAGCTCCTGACGCATCTGTTGCAGCAAGGCCAGACTGCTGGAATAGTTGACGTAGCCCTCTTCTAGCGATTCTCGCACCACGCCTTTGTAGGCTTCATGCCGCTTTTCGCGGGTAAAGTTGGGCAGCACCTTGGCCAGCACATAGAGTTCATCGGCATGTAGATCGCTGAGGGTGCGCCCCTCCAAGAGCTGAGGCGCGAGCTGCAATTTTTCGAGCTGCTTGCGGAATCGACTAGCCAACTTCTCGCGGCTGTAGAGATCTGGGTTGCGTCGCCAAGACTTTTGCAGCCAGAGCGTACTCAAAAACACCAGGCCAACATCAAACCCGTACTGCACCCAGAGCGGCAAGAGCAGCAGCAGCGGACGACCTGCAAAAAAGAAAAAGAAGTTGAAAGCAAAGAAGGTGCAGATTGCAAAAATTCGATGCTGGACGATATCGGCAGAGAGACGGGCGCGATGTTGGGATTTTGCCCGCCGCTCAATCCAGCGACCCACCGCGTAGCCCGCTGCCGTAAATCCACCCAGCACCAGCGGCACGGCAAATAGCTTCGGAATATTGATCGGCTGCCCAAATACGTACAGCCCCGGATTCATTAGCGCGGCCAGCTGATTTGGGTCGCGGTTCCAGGCTCCCGAAAAGTAGTAGTCCCAGTTCCCTGCGTATAGATAGTAGTAGACAAAGTAGCCAATCACTAGCCCCACATAGCCATAGCGAATCCAAGCCTCTTCGGGCTGGTTCAAGCCTGCCCAGTAGGTGCGCTCTGAGTCAATATCAAAGCAGGGACTTTGGCAAGCGACGCAGGCGCTCTTCTCTTCGCCATCGGGTGAGACAGTGCGGCACATTGACTGCGTAATGGCCTGTTCGCTGGTCTGCGCCTGACTGCTGAGCAAGCCGCCGGGTTCGCTAAAAATTGTCTGCACCGGAGCCATTGGGCAAAAATACTGGCACCAGGACTTGCCGCCGTAGAAATAGCCGACCGCAATTGCCATCGCAATCGTAAACACCAGCCAGAGACCCAGCACGAGCCGATCGGCATTAAAAAACAGAATCCTGCCGCAAAGTCCCACAAACAGCCAGCCAAACTGGAGGTAGGCATAGTTGCGCCCCAGCCAAGAGTCAGGCTTGACCTTTGCCAGCTCGTAGCGCACCTTGCCGGTCGCTGGGTTCTCTCGCTTAAACTGCCGCTGCCAGCCCAGCGCTCGCGGAATCTGCGACAGAAACGACAGCGGGCAAATCCGTCGCCACAGCTCATGCCCAAACACCAGCAGGATCAAAATCCCCGACGGCACAATGGCGCCCCAAAACAGTGTGGCTCCCAGTGGATAGGGCTGCTGCGCGAGGCACTGCCCCTGGACGCTGACGCAGGTCTCTGAGAGCCGCAGCGGACTCCAGGGATGGTCAGGCTGAGTCAGCGCTACCGTCCAGGGATCGTAAAACAGCGAGGCAATCACCAGCAGCCAGCCGATCGTCAAGATCCAGCGCAGCCGATGCATCTGTCGTTCCGGGAATTGTGCAACCATTCAACTCTTCTGCCGTTAGAATTTCGCCGTTAGAATCTCGCCGTTAGAATCTCACTGAGAACCCAATATACAACCGAATATACAGCCGCTAACCATCTGCCAAAAATGCCTCTGTAGAGAATGCTTCTGTGGATAATCCTGGGATATCTGGCGTGAAGCAAAACAGATCGCCCGCCCAAATGCCCTGCTGAATTTCTTTCTGGCTGAGTCCCACCGAGGCCGAGGTAATGTACAAGTTCTGTAAATGCTCGCCGCCAAAGGTGAGGCAAGTCGGGCGCTGCACGGGCATTGGTACCCGTTGCAGCTCTGCCCCGGTGGGGCTAAAACAGACTACCGCCCAGCCGTCCCAGAGCGCCGACCAGAGATTGCCCTGACTGTCCACGGTCAGCCCGTCTGGCTCGACGGGTTCATCGCCCAAATCGATCAGAACGCGGCGGTTGCTGATGCTGCCAGTTGCGGAATCGAAGTCATAGGCATAGATTTGGCGGCGCGGCGAGTCGGTCAGGTAAAAGCGGCTGCCATCTGGACTCCAGCCCAGCCCGTTGGAGATGGTTAAGCCTGTTTCCATCAGGTGTAGCGAACCGTCTGGGTCATAGCGATAGAGGGCGGCCTGCCCGGTGGCTTCGCTGATTGAGCCAATCCAAAAGCGCCCCTGCGAATCGCATTTGCCGTCATTGAGGCGCGTGTCGGGGTGAGGAAATTCAAACTGGCAGAGTGGCGTAATCTGAGCGGTTTGCAGATCGAGATAGGCCAGCCGATCTTGGAGGGCAAGCAGCAGCCGATTGCTGCCCGCGAGCGCAATGGCGCTGACCAGCTCGCCAGTTTCAAACCAGCGGCTGTTGCCTGTGGCTGGATCAAACTGGTGAACCCGATGGTTATGAATGTCAGTCCAGTAGAGCTGCTGCTGCTGCGCCTCCCAAACCGGGCATTCCCCCAGCCTAGCCCGTGCGGCCAGCACTGGAACGGGAGATGGGCTGGGTGACTGGCTCCTGGATGACTGGCTCCTGGATAACTGGCTCATAGTTGCGCCTGGGTAGCTGTATCAAGTAAGTGGCTGTATCAAGTCAATATTATCGAGTAGCGGTTCCAGTTTTCTAGCAGATTGCCTAGCGGCTGAGGCTCGCCCCCATAGACTAGCGCCCAAAAATATGAAATTGATAAGATTTGCAGCCCAGATTTACAGACTAGATTTGCAGCTCAGATTTACAGACCAGTCCCGGCAGTCTAGCTCCAGGCCAAGAGTTCGGCGATCTGCTGCCAGAGCGTCAGCGGATCAAAGGGCTTGGTCAGCATCCCGGCAACCGCCAGAGCTTTGAGCCGTAGCCGATCGCTGGGAAGGGCTTTTGCCGTCAGGACAATCACCGGAATCTGCTGCGTCTTTGGCTCGCTCTGAAGCGCTTCGCAGAGTTGGAATCCGTCCATATCCGGCATTGAAATATCAAGCAGAATTGCATCCAGCCTGGTCGTCTGGGCGATCTGCAAGCCTTCTCGGCCTGTGGTGGCTGTTAGCGTCTGCCAGCCCGCAAATTCTTCTAGCGATACCTGCAAGACATCTCGAATATCCTGATCGTCATCCACAATGAGCACTAGCTTGGTCATCGGTTTATTACTTAGGCAATGACTGATTTATGATCGCTGATTTGTGATCGCTGATCTCTGCACCCGAGAGCGGCAGCGCCACATAAAACGTACTTCCCTCTCCGAGAATACTCTCAGCCCAGATCTGGCCCCCGTGCTGCTGCACAATTTTTTTGCAAATGGCCAGACCGAGTCCGGTTCCGCCTTTTTGATGGGCATCGGAGAGATCGACCTGCTGAAATCTCTCAAAGATGATCTCTAGCTTGTCGGCTGGAATGCCGCGCCCCTGATCGGCAACTGAAATCAGCATATAGGGCCGAGAGCCGAGAGCGCTAAGAGCGCTGACCCTGGCGCTGTCGCCCCGTTCGGCCTTGAGCCAGACCGTATCGCCCGCAGCCGAGAATTTGATGGCGTTGCTGAGTAAATTGGTGAGGGCTTGAATGATTGCATCGGGAACGGCTTGCAGCTCTGCGGCCGGCGGGCTAATCGGCGGGCTAATTGGCGGGCTAATCGGCGGACTAATCGCCAGCGTCACCGCAGCCTGATCGGCAATGGTCTGGACGCTCTCTACCGCCTGCCGCATCAGATCACTCACCCCGCAGCTCTGCATTACCAGCTGGACTCGGCCTGATTCTAGGCGCTCTAGACTCAAAATATCATTCACTAACCGCACCAGCCGCTCGCTGTTGCTGATGGCAATTCGCAGCATATGCTGAGCTTTTTCGGGTCGGTCGTGGAACAGGCCTGTCCCCAAGATACTTAGCGCCCCGCGAATCGAAGTCAGCGGGGTGCGGAGTTCGTGGCTGACCACTGAAATAAACTCGTCTTTAATCCGCCCCACCTCTAGCTGCTGACGCATATCTTGAATATGTCCGACAAAGTAGAGGATTTGCCCCTCGGCATCGCGAACCGGAGCGATATGCATCAGCACCGGAATGGCGATACCCGATCGGCTAATCGCTCGGTTTTCGAGTTGAAAGGTGGGTCTTGCGCCGCTGATGAGCTGCTGAAGTCCCTCCAGCGCGGCGCTCAAATCGGCTTGATGCGTGGTTTCTTGAAACGTCAGCTTCAGCAGCTCGGCTTCGCTGTAGCCCAAAAGCTGGCAGTAGCAGCGGTTGACCTGAAGCAGCTGGCCGCTGGGCGCAATCAGCGCGATGCCGATCGGCGCATCCCCAAAGGCGCGACGGAACTGCTCTTCGCTGGCTCGCAGCGCGGCTTCTGTCTGCTTGAGGCGGGTAATATCCACCTCGACTCCATCCCAAACCGTGCGGCCATCCTCCAGTCGGCGCGGGCGTGACCGTAAGGACGACCACTGAACCTCACCATTGGGCCTGCGGTTTCGCATCTCAATTTCGATGGGGGTCAGGGTTTCCAGCGAATGCTGCACCAGCTGATCGGTGAAGGACAGCTCTTCTGCAAATCCGACCGTGCGGATTACCTGCGGATTCTCAAGCACGGCCTCTGGCTTAACGCCCAGCAGACGCTCGATGCCCGCGCTCACGTAGGAATAGTAAAAGCCTTTGCCCGGTTCATGGACGCGCTGATAGATGAAGCCTTTGGGCAGGTTGTCGCCAATGGCTCGCAGCATGGCCTCGCGCTCCTGCAAGGTTTTTTCGGTCTGTTTGTGCGTCGCCAGCTCTGCCTGGAGCTGCTGATAGAGGTTGGCCTGGGCAATCGCAATCGCGAGCTGGTTGGCGATCTGCTGCAAGCATCGCGCTTCTGAAGCTTGCCACTGGCGATGGTCAGCGCAGGCTTGCACCACCAGTAGTCCCCAGACTGGAGCGAAGTCTGCGGCTGAGTCAGGGCGGGACTGGAGAATTGGCGCAATCACTTTTGATTTCACGCCCCGATCTAGCGGATTAGCTGGCCATTCATCTGCGGCCAGATCTGCTAGATCGGAGATGATCCGAGGATTTCCCTGCCGATAGTCGGCATCGTCCGCTTTTGAGAGCAGGTCTTCCCAGCGTATCTGATCCGGTATCTGGCCCGGTATCTGGCCCGGTATCTGGCCCGGTATCTGGCCCGGTATCGGGTAGTCTGAAACAGTTGCCGCCTGGATCACCTCAGCCAACCCCGCATTCAGCCGAAAAATTAAGGCGCGATCGGCGTTTAGCCTCTGCTGTACTTCAGCGACCGCCGTGGCCAAAATTTGATTGAGATCCAAAGACTGACGGATATTCTGAGTAATAATCGTCAGCAGCCGCTCTTCTTCTGCCTGGGCGCGCAGCGATGCCTCTAGCTGCTGACGCTCGGTGATATCCCGGCCAACTGACTGAATTTTGGTCACGGTTCCCGATGCGTCAAACAACAGCCGATTAATCCACTGCGTCCAGCGCACTGCCCCCTCGACAACCACGCGATTTTCGATCATCACCATCGGCTGGGTGACGTTCATAGACTCAATCCGCTCAGCCACTCTCGCCTGATCTTCTGGATGGATTCGCTGGCTATATTTCTGACCCATGACAGATTCTCGCTGTATATCAAAATACTTACAGTAAGCATCATTCACAAATATCAGCGTTGAGTCCGGGAGTAAATAGCAAATAAGCTCTGTTTGATCTTCGACAATGGCACGATAGCTGGCTTCACTCTGCTGCAACGCCAGCTCGGTTGCTTTGCGCTCGGTAATATCCCGCTGGATCACAATCAGGCAGTCTTGCCCTTCTAAGCTGCGAACTTCAGTCGAGAGCAGACAGGTTTTAAACTCGCCAGATCGAACCCGCATCTGTACCTCCAGATTCCGCAGGCTCCCCTGCATTTGCAGCAGGCTGCGATACTGATGGCGCTGATCGAGATCGCTCCAGAGATTGAGTTCGAGCGCCGTGCGGCCAATCATCTCCTCGCGGCGGTAGCCAAAAAACTGAATCAGGCTGTCATTCACCTCAATAAACCGACCCTCGGCGAGGCTGGCGATCGCGATTGGATCCGGGCTGGTGCGAAAGATCGTCTCAAACTTCTCCTGCGAGGTTTGCAGGGCAGTTGTGATCTGCCCAAAAGACTGCTGCATCTGGTCTGCCATCTGGTTGAAGACCTCAGCCAGACTGCTCAGCTCAGAGATCGGGCTGTCGGTTGGCAGCCGCCGATCGAGATGGCCAGCTGCTAGCTCGCGGCTGGCCTGACTCAGCTGCCTGAAGCGAGCCATGAGCCGTTCGGTGGCCAGTAGCCCTAGCCCAACCGCTATGGCCAGCGTCAGCAGGCTCAGCAGCAGAGTTTGATGCCTCTGCGCCTCGATCGCACCCGTAAAATAGGAGTCAGGAATGATCGTGACAATGCGCCAGTCTAGACCCTGCGGATCTCGAAATGGCGTGATTTGGACAGAGTGCTGCTGACCGTGGCGAAAACTAAACTCTGAAGGCTGGGCTACAGCTTGTAACAAGTCAGGATGACGGTTCAAGTAAACACCGAGTGAACGATTTAGATCATTTTGGCTGTGCTCTAGCTGGAGTTGCTTAAACTCGTTCAACTTTGTGCCAGGGCTAAACCGATAGGGCAACTCTTGGGTCGAGCTAGCAATCAGAGCGCCTGCTTGATCGAGAATTAGCACCTGTCCGGCGCGGCTGATCTGTAAATCATGCAGAAACTGGCTCAAATAGTCCAGCTGGATATGTACAGAAAACACGCCCAATAGCCGCTTGCTGTCCGCAGCATAAACGGGTTGCGAAGCGTTCAAGGTCAGCGTTGGAAAAGTGCCATACTGAGAAATTGGGTTCCATCCCAGCTGACCTGTCGCCGCTGCCCGCTGATACCAGGGGCGATCGCGCCGCACATCTAGCCCGTGCTTCGTCTTAAGGAGCTTTCCCCGGTTGCCCCGGCTATCTAGCGGATAGATAGAGATCTGATCGAAACGCGGCGGATCGGCTGCGGCTACATACAGCTTTGGCAACAGCTTTGGCAAGCGTTCCACAATTCTCAACTGCCCCTGAGCGCTGGCGAACAAGACTGCCGAAACCTGGTCGAACTGCTGTAGACGATCAAACAGCGCCCTCTCTAAGCTGGCAATGTTTTCAGGATCAAGCTGTCCTCGATGCACGGCATCGACATTCAGCCGATTGATCAACAACGGCGGCTGCAAATAGGTCTTGAGTTCCTGAATCACTCGCTGATTGGTTTCTGCAACTAGCTGCCGCCCCAGAACTGCCACAGCCTTCTGGCTGTTTTGATCAGACCAATAGCCAACCAGTGCCACAGCCCCAACTGTAGCCAGCAGAAAGGGTGCAGTTAACGCCCAGCGCAGCGGCAGGTTCCTGAACAGGCTGGGAAACCGATAAGCAGGTTGAGGGATTGGCATAGAAGGGGCTGAATCAAGCTGCTGCGCGCAAAGAACATCTCAGCTCAGAATAAACCATCTGTGCTCTAGGCAACTGCGCTCTAAGCAACTGCGCTCTAGCGGCGAGCTTCCTGGATGACAAGGCTGGAGATGACGCTAGGATTGTCAGACAGCAGATGACGCTAGATCTTGCTTCAACGCCGCCAGAAGCTGCGTCATCTGAGCAGCTAGCTGTAGCTCTTGGCTGACTTTTGAGTCAAGAAGCTGTTCAATCGCCTGCGCCGCTTTGGAGGCTTGCAAATAGCCAAACGTGCCCAAGCTGCCCGCCAGCTTGTGGGCTTCGGTGCGGGCAGCCTCTCCCTGCTGAGCGCTCAGCTCTCCAGCCTGAAGCGACTGCACTGCCGACTCTAGCTGAGCAATCCGCTGCTCCAGAGAAATCTGAAACCGCTCTGTCACCTGCTGAAGTGCGATGTTGCGCTCCGGGGCAGCTTGGGTTGCCCAAGCTGAACTCGCCGCCGCTGAACCTGCTGGAACCGCTTTTAAGCGATAGCCTAAGCCGTAGACTGTTTCAATCAGGTCACTGACACCAGCAGCTTTCAGGCGCTGGCGCAGGTCTTTGACCAGATTCGTCACTGAAGCTTCGACTGGCGGCTCCTCCATTGACCAGAGGTGATCAATAATCGCACTGCGGTTGAGCAGCCGCTGCGGATGCCGCAAAAATAGCTCTAGCAGGCTGTACTCTTTGGGTCGCAAAACAATTTCTCGCTGATCGTAAGTGACCCGCACCTGAGCTGGATCAAGGCAGAGCAAGCCCCAGCAGAGCAGCGGTGACGATGAGGCCAAACCGCGCCTCAGCAGCGCCCGGACGCGAGCGAGCAGCTGATCAGAGGCGCAGGACTTGACCAAATAGTCGTCGGCTCCAGCGTCGAGTCCGGCAATTACGTCTTGGTTAGCGTCTTGGGTCGTCAGCATCAAAATTGGAGTTTGGCAGCCTGTGACTCGAAGCTGGCGGCAGAGCTGAAGGCCGCTGAGCGTCGGCAGCAAGAGATCTAGCATGATCAGATCGTAGGGCCACCGAGTCGCTAACTCTAGCCCAACTGCCCCATCTTCCACAGGATCCACCGCATAGCGATGCTGCGAGAGCATCGTTGAGAGCAGTTCACGGGTCGGCAGGTCGTCTTCAATCAATAGAATTTTCATCAGCAACCCTCTCGTAAGGAGGAGTCAATTCAGTCGGAACTTTACCCAAAGCGAGCAGGCCAGCCGTGAGAAACCTGTTGCGTGCATTCTCTGAGGCGCATCTAACATCTGCCAACTGTAATTCTACGGAAGCTAAGCTGTAGCTTAGGCCGTTGCCTATCAATGAGCAGCAAAATCTAGCGCTGACTTTATTAATGCGCTTTAATGCGCTAGCTCATGCTCCAGCAAGTTCACCGCATGTAGATAGCGCTCTTTAATGTCCTGGCGGTCTAATTCTTCTGAAATGCCCTGCTCACTGCCGCGCATCACCATTTCGGCCTGTCGCTGGAGCGCTATTCTGTCGCCGGGACGGTGAGTAAAGGTGGCAATCGTCGCAATCGCCTCCAGGAGCCGCATCGTTACTGCCACGCTAGACTGCCCATACTGACGGATTTGGTTGAAAGCGGCATCGACCACATCGCCAAAGCTGGTCGGCTCAGCAATCACCCGCAGCTGGTTCTGGTCGTCGTAGCGGTAGGGCGAGGGCATATCGCGCTGCGCCAAGCGGCAGAGGGCAGCGCTGAGCTGATCAATACAGCGAACTGCCGTAAACGGATCGTTCACGCCCGGTGAGAGGGCGCGAGCCGCAATCTCCACCAGCTGATCAATCGAAAACTCGACATCCTGCTGCTCGGTGCGCTGCGAGCCATAGACAAAGGCCGTGTTGATTTGGGCTGCCAGATGTTTGGTCAGCTTCTCGCCCGGAAAAACCTGCACTAGGGCACTGCCTTTGACCACAAAGCGACCAGGCCGCTGGTTGACCCGTAGCAGCAGATCATGCTCGATAGCCAGCGTCATGATCTGGTCATGATCAACGGCCTGAACATAGCCGCCATCTGCCGCTCTCACCGTCTCAGCGGCCTGATCAAAATCGGTGGGAATATCGGCTGAGCCTGCATTTTGCCGCTGCCTAGAAGCAGATCGCCCAATCTGTTCTGGAAAGATCTGCTCAATGGTTGCATTTAAGTCACATCCAACTCGATGAATCACCTGGTCAACCTGAATCGAAGAGGCAGAGTGATGAATAAAGTAGATCAATACGCCAATGCTGGCAATTGCTAAACCCATCCCGCAGGTGACGGCCAAATGCGGCACAAACTCGTTCTCATCGACCCCGTTAATCGTTCGCAGCACCATCAGGCTATAGACAAACGTGGAGATGAATGTGCCCAGCACTACTTGATTGCCAGTATCCTGCATAAAATTACGCAGCAGACGTGGCCCAAACTGAGAAGAGGCGAGCTGAAGCGCCACAATCGTAATTGAGAATGCGGTAGTGGCCACACTCACCATCGAGCCAGCAATCGCTGAGAGAATGGCGCGTGAACCGTTTGGCCCTAGCGCATAGGCCCAGCCAATGTTGCCAATCAAATCGGTTTCGCGGCTTTGGTCAATCCCAATGGTAATAAACGAAAGGGCAATCGACAGCGCTACCATCAGCGTGGGCACAAACCAAAAGCTAGAATTCAGCGAGTCCCAAAATTTGCTAAACCGGATATAGTTCATGTAACGTTTATGCGTCCTGCTGCGCCACGGTTTTCTCTGCGTCTGCGCCGTTCTCTGCTCCGGCTCTCCCGGTCTGCTCCGCTAGATGTCGCAGCGCATGGGCAACGCTGCGCGGCCTGGGAATTTCGCCTTGACCCGCAGGCCAGCCTTCCCGCTGCCGAGCGCGGTCGCCGTCTGTGGCTTCGGTCTGATCATGCAACAAGATTTGCTGAGTTGGGAAGGGTAGATCGATGCCGCTAGCGGTGAGCTTGTTTTTGATATTGGTTAGCACCCGATCCTGCAAGTCCAAAACGTCAGCGCGGCGCGGCGGTTCGACCCACCAGCGAGCGCGAATATTGACGCTGCTGCCCGCTAGCTCTACCACAATGGCATCCGCTGCGGGATGCTCTAGCACGCCTTCTGTCTCATAAACAGCTTCTAAAATGAGCTGTCTGGCGGTTTCAATATCATCGCCGTAGCCGATGCCAACGTCGTACTCCAGGCGGCGGTTCTCGAAGGCCGTATTGACCGTCACTGAGTTGGTGAATAGCTCAGAGTTTGGAATGACGATCCGCCGCCCGTCATAGGTTCTAATCGTTGTGGCTCTGGTTTGAATTTGCTCAACAGTTCCTTCAAAATCTTTAAATACAATCTGATCGTCGATTTGAAATGGTTCAGTCAATAAAATTAGAATACCTGCCAGAAAATTCTGGAGAATATCTCGGAACGCAAATCCGATCGCTACGCCGCTGATTCCTAGAAGCTGCACCAAATCATTGGCTTTGAGCGACGGAATGACGATGGATAGCGCGATAAACAGCCCCGCCAGCACGGTTGCTCCCTGTGCCAGTCGCCCCAGCACCATGCCTAAGTTACGGGCTTGGCGGCGAGAGCGGGTTAAACGTCTGACGACTCGTTTGATCGTGCGGGCTGTGAAAAAGAAGACAGCAAAGACAATTAGCGCCAGCACAATATTAGGCAACAAAATTATAAAGTCGTTGGCCATCATCTGAATTTTGTCCCAGACGGTGGATATTTCTGTATTCACAGTGCGTTTTTAACGAGTGCGTCTCTAAAGTTTCGCTAGAATTATATCTGAAGACAGATTAACAAATCTCTATCAAAAGTCTGGATTTTTTAACTGCGGCGGATCTTTTGGGTAGAGCGCTCGGATCTCGGCGCGCAGGGCAGCAATTTCAGTATGCAGGGCATTGATTGAACGTTCGCCAGCAATTTCGGTGGCGTCATCATCTGCATCTTGGCCAATAAAAAACGTCGCCAGCGTTGCCGTCACATATCCAAATACTGCAAAGGCATAGAGTGCTAGCAGCACACAGAGAATGCGACCTTCGGCAGTCTGCGGAAAATATTCTGAACCCATGGTGGTCATCAGCATGGCCGTCCACCAGAGCGCCGCGCCGTAGCTCTCAAACCCAGGCGCATCAGGCGCATCTAGCTCAAAGGCATACATACCAGCCGCACCCGCGACCGTTATCATTCCGCTCAGCAGCATCACATAGCCAAAACCCCGCCGCGTGAAATTAGCGCTCAGCAGCCGCATACTGCGGTTGGTACGGGTCAGCACCCGCAAGAGCTGCAAGCCGCGCATGGCTCTAGTTGTTTGCAGCACCCGCAGCAGCCTCACGACTCGCAGCGTTCTAAAAGCTGGCAGCAGCAGCGAAACAGCCGTCAGCCAGTGGGTCTTGAGATAGGTGAGCCTGCGAGGCGCGATCAGCAGCTTTACGCCAAACTCTAGGACAAACAAGATCCAAATCGCGGCGCTCAGCCCGTCTAAAACGGGTGTCAGCCCCCAGGTAAGCTCGACTACAAACAGCGCCAGCCAGACGAAACTCAACAGCAGCATGGGTAGATCTAGCCAGTCTTCAAGCTGCTGCAAGATCTCAACGCGCTCTTGCTCTAAAACCTGCTTCTTGGAGATCTCAGAGATCTCTGAGTTTGGTAAGGAACTCATAGGCTCATCTCAGGCTTTTACTCAGGGGCTTCCAGCACGTTGACATCCACCAGTGGCGTGATGTTTCCCTGCTGCACCAGCCGTTCTTGAATCGCCTGCGTCAACTCAGCGCGAATCTGCTCAGAAGACTCTGCCAGATTCGCTTTCCGCTGCACGTAGACCACAGAGAGCAGGCTGTTTTGACCCGGAATATTAGCTCTGGTAAATCTCACGTTTGATTCAACCAAATCAGCTAGATTACTCTGCTGTACCACCTGCTGCACTTCCGCATTAGCTCGCTGAGCGCGGCTGGATCGCAATAGGTTAGGCGGACTCGAAAACTGCCAGACCAGCAGACCAGCCAGCAATACAACGCTCAGGGCAGTCGCCACTGGAAATACCCCACGCTGCCCGCGCTGGTAACGAGCGCCCACAACCGACAGCCCCCCAAACAGGCGAAACACCAAAGCTGCCGCCAAATTAATGCCACCCAGCTGCAACAGCAGCAGAAAAATACCGTTGGTGGCCAAATCCCAGCGGCCAATTGCTGCTCCCATGCCGACCAAGCCCGCCGGCGGCGCTAGCGATGCAGAAACCAGCATTCCTGTCGCAGCACCTGACACAAGGCTGCTGCGCTCAGACTGCACCAGAGACAGTGCCCCCGCTGCCCCCGCCGCCAGCGGAATCAGAGCCGAGACCGACGAGATCTGGCTGCCATCAATCATCAGGCTCGTCGGGTTTTGCTGCTGAAGCACCCAGCTCAAAAGCGCCGTGGTGGCAATCGTCACGCTCAGTGCGGAGAAATAGCGGAAAATGCTGCTGCCCAAGAGCTTGCGGTCGCCTCTGGCCGTGGCTAGCGCCGTGTTCATGGCAGGGCCTGCAAAGGGAGCCAGCAGCATCGCGGCCACCAGCAGGTAGCTTGTGTTGGTGTAAAGACCGATCCAAACAATAATTCCGGCGATCGCAGCATAGCTCAGAAAGCCTTTCCAAGACCCAGTGCTCTGCAACCCAGATAGAAAAATCTCAATCGGACTGCGCTCTTCAACGTTCGTCACCTGCTCCGGGGCGGCATCGCTAGGCGGGTGCAGCGCCATGACACCCGTGGGCAACAGCGTGACGCTTAGCTCTGGTAGATCTTGCAGTTTGTCGAGCAGCCGCTCAACTTGACCGTTAGAGATATGAATCAACACTAAATCTAACGGCTGCTCAGTGCCTTGAGCGGGCATCTGAGCTAAATTGGTGCCGTCGCAAGACTGAGCAACCTCTAAGACAGTTTTGCCCTGTCCTTTGGGCACCTGTACAAATAGCTGTCGCATGGTTTGAGCCTAATACGGGACGTATCGCGGGACGTATCGCGGGACTTATTGCTAGAGGGACTATCGCTAAACCTGTCTCAGCGACCGACAACATAGCGGGTGGCCGCTTCATCGCTGGGCAGTGGAATCATCTTGCCTTGATAGACCAGAGCTTGATGAATCAAAGCTGCAATCTCGCCGCGTGTAGCGGGCTGAGTTGGGTTCAAGATCTGTGGATCTGGATAGTTCACGACAATGTTAGCTGCTGTTGTCTCAGCCACGCTGCCAACTGCATACTGCGGAATTTGAGCCGCATCTTGATAGTAGTTACTCAAATCTATTGGGATAGATTGCTGTGCTGAACTGCTGGCGGACTGAGCGCTAGCGGCAGAGTTGGCAACCGGCGCAGATCGCACAGGCGGCTTGACCAGCGGCTGCATCAAGGTGGTCATGGCTAGCGGAAACATCAGCGGTCTTTTGGCTCGTCTTTGAGGGGCAGGCTGCTGAGACAAGGCTGCTGGCGCTGCTGGCGCTGCTTCAGATCTGACCGGCGACAAATTCAGGTTTTGAGCTAGTGAAGCCAATGCCTCTACTTTCGTGACGGGCTGATTGGGACGAAAGTCGCCTTCTGGATAGCCCTTCATAAATCCCATCTCATAGGCTGATTCAATTGCAGATGCAGCCCAGTAGCCTTCTGGAATATCTGTGTAGGCGCTACCGCTGCTAATCTGACGCTCTGAAGGCTGTGAAAACGCTTTTTGAAGAATGGCCGCAAACTCGTCGCGATTCACAGTTTGCTCAGGGCGATAGGTGTTGTCCAGATAGCCCGTGACAATATCGCGTTCTGCAAGGGCTGCGATGAAAGGCTGCCCCCAGTAGTCTTGCGTGTCGGGAAAGCTGGCATCTTGCGCTAAGACGGGGGCTTGGAGCATGACGGTGGATGAGACAACACCCGCTACCAGGCTGAGCGTGATTGCAGTATTGCGGGCAATTGAGCCGTGCCAAAGTTGAGTATTCATAGTTTCTGCCTAAGTTGCTTGTGAGGTCGGTCTGAATGGATCAATCTTTTAGTCAAGCAGTCAAGTTCAGTCAAAGTTCAGTCAATGCTTTACGTATGACGGTACAGGCTTCTTGGAATGGTTTTGTATATCAGATGGGGTAGATCCTAGAGGCCGAAACCGCCTGTATAGACTTAGCCTGCTGAGGATGAGCCTGACGCAAAGCGCTATCTCTACAGGCGCTAAATCTCGAAAATCTCGCATTCTCTTTGCAAATTAGTACATTTGTTCTACAATGACAGCAATCGGCTTTGCGGTGCAGCCTGCCTTGCAATCTAGCCCCTGCTGCAACATGCAGCCTGCTTCGGAACATAGCCAAGTCAGAACATAGCCAAGACAGCTGCCGAGACAGGTGATGTCCGCCCTGCCCAATCCAAAATCTAGCCCCTTGCAGAGAGTGTGCTCTTATGGTTCAAACCCGAACTCCCAATCCTGCTGCGGCTCGCCGCCGTCCTGCCCGCAAGCTGGTTAAGCATAGCCGATCGCGCGCTCATCGCCCGTTGTCTCCCATGTTGTCTCCCATCCTGTTGCGCTGGGTGGCGCTGGTGGCGCTGCTAACGCTGGGCGGCAAGCTCGTAGGTTCTGCTCAACGCAACCCTGCGCTCTACAATGCTCAGCAGCCTGAATCAATGGGGCAATTTGACCAGGCTGACCGCTCGTTGGCTGGTTCCAATCCATACCCTGATCCCTCTCATTCCTACGGCCAGTCAAACGGTCAGCCCCATCAAGTCGAGCCGCCTCAGTCTGGCTTGCTCAATCCCCTCAGTCGGATTCCGGCTTTTGCAGGGCGGTTGATACAGCCTCAGCGGGATCCAGACCTCTCGCCCGATCTGCCTCAGCCCATTGCCGATGCCAACCGTTCGGTGGTGATGCTGCAAGGCCGAGGGGCTGTGGGTTCTGGGATTATCCTGTCGCCGGATGGCCTGATTCTCACCAACAGTCACGTGGTGAGAAATGGCGGCAACGGCACTTGGCGGGTGCGGCTCTCGGATGCCCAAGAGCTGCCAGCTACCGTGATCCATCCGGGAGCTGGGGAAGGCAATATCTTCCGTGATTTAGCGCTGGTGCAAATCAACGGAGCCAGCAACCTGCCTATTGCCAAAATGGCCAGCGCTCAGCCGCAGCAGGGAGAAACTGTCTGGGCAATTGGCTCTCCCTATGCGCGGCCAGAGGTGGTGACGCGCGGTGTCCTGCGGCAGCTCACGCCAGACGGGATCATTCTCACTAGCGCTGAGGTACATCCTGGTAATTCTGGAGGGCCATTGCTAAATCAGCAGGGTGAGGTGGTTGGCATTAATACAGCGGTAAATCCACAGCTGCCTGGAGATGCAACGACTGTGGCAATATCCACGGCGCTAGTCGAGCGCAATCTGGCCGATTTGACCACTGGCATACCGATACCGGGATCTGGCTCGATGCAGGGGAGCGGTTTTCCGGGGCGAATCAGCAGCGCTTCCCCCAGTGGCTCACCCGGAGAGATGCCGGGTGGAATGCCCAACCCAATGCCGGGATTTGCAGATCGGCCAGGAGGGGGCTTGATGCCGTTTGGTCAAGGTAACCGCCCCTGTCCATAGCCTCGCTAGCGCTCTCAGCCCAGCGACATCATCAAAGGTAACCCAGCAGATCTCTAGCCCCTTGAGCTGGAGATCTTGAGCTGAGATCTTGAGCTGAGATCTATGGAGCCTTCTAAGTCCCTGGACGATTCCGCAGCGCGTCACCCATATAGGAACGGTCGCCTAGCGATTGCAGCATTGGGCCATGCAGATCAAACTTAACGACACTAATTGAAGCCGCAGGCATATCAATTCTGTCCCGATAGCGTCCCAAATCAATCCCTAGCAGGCTACAGAGCACGACTCGAATGGTGGCTTTATGCGACACCACCAACACATTGCCGCTGGGATATTTCTGTTCAATTTCGGTGATCACCAACGAGGCGCGGCTGGCAATTTGCACGGCAGTTTCGCCGCCTGTGGGGGGATTCCAGGCGGGTTCAGTCAGCCAGTGCATGTAGTCATCTGCATAGGCCGCTTTGACTTCAGCCTGCGTTTTATCTTCCCATTCGCCGTAGTTAATTTCTTTTAGCCCGTCGCGGAGCTGCATCTCTAGGCCGATGGCTGTGCAGAGTGGACGAGCCGTAGCAATAGTGCGCTTCATCGGGCTGCAATAGATGGCCTCCCAGGGTAAAGCTTGGTGCGCTTCGCCAAATGCCTGCGCCATGGCTTGGCCTTCTGGAGTCAGGTCAGGGTCAGTGATGCCGCAATAGCTGCCCAACTGGCTGTAGGGGGTTTCGCCGTGACGCAGGAAGTAGATTTTTAGGCTCATGCCTTTGCCCCGTGATCTGCCTGAGGATGGGGTTTATAAACTTCGCAATTTAGCCCCAGTTCGTTGATCACGGTGCGGGCGTGAAGCAGGCGATCGGCGACCGAGAGGGCATCGCTCAACGCGCCAAAAATCGCAATTTCAGCTTCCAGCTTGTGGAGATCCGCCTGCATCTGCTGCTGTTCATCCGGCGGTAGCTGACCGTGCAGACTGCTGATCATCGCGCTCTTCTCGGTTTTGTAGTGCGAGTACGTATTATCAAAGTAGCGGTGCAGGTGAGAGATCATCGAAGCGACCGACTGATTCTCGGCTAAGAAACTCGGCTCTTTAGCGGCATGGTCTGGAGAATGGGGCATAGCATAGCGTCAAGAGGCGGACATGTTCAAGATACACCATTCCGCAGACTAGAGCTGCAAATAAGCTAAAGCTGCGAAAGGGGAGAGCTGCTACTCCCCCCATCAAGTTGATCAACCTACGAGCGCTGAATCTTCAGCATCGCGTTGGCCTGACTATAGGCTTCGACTTCCACGTTGACTGGCTCAGCCGCCCAAATCTCGCGGCAGTAGTCGCGAATCGAGCGGTCGGAGGAGAACTTGCCCATCCGCGCCGAGTTGAGAATCGACATCCTTGTCCAGTGCTCCTGATCGCGGTAGGCAGCGCTAACTCGATCCTGGCAGTCGATGTAAGCTTGATAGTCGGCAAACAGCAGGAACGGATCTTGGTACATCAGCTTATCGGTCAGGGGCTTAAACAGCTCGGTGTCGCCGCGTGAGAAATGACCGCTGTTGATCAGGTCGATGGCGCCCTTCAGCTCGGCGTTAGACTCGTAGTAGGAGGCTGGATTGTAGCCCTGCGCCTTCACCGCCGCCACCTCTTCCGCCGTCAGGCCAAACAGGAAGAAGTTTTCGGCTCCTGCCTCCTGCCGAATTTCGATATTCGCGCCGTCCAGCGTGCCAATCGTCAGCGCCCCGTTCATCGAGAACTTCATGTTGCCCGTGCCGGAAGCTTCTAGTCCTGCCGTCGAGATTTGCTCAGAGAGATCGGCAGCAGGATAGACCATCTGGCTGTTGGTGACATTGTAGTCCGGCATGAAGACCACCTTAAGGCGATCGCGCACGTCCGGATCAACGTTGAGGACTTCGCCCACCGAATTGATCAGCTTGATTATCAGCTTCGCCATGTAGTAGCCGGGAGCTGCCTTGCCGCCAAACAGGAAGGTGCGAGCCTGAATATCAATATCCGGGTTTTGCTTGATCCGGTTGTAGAGCGTGATGATATGCAGCACGTTCAAATGCTGTCGCTTATATTCGTGAATTCGTTTTGACTGAATATTAAACAGCGTATCCGGATTGATCGTAATCCCGGTACGCTTCAGCAGATTTGCAGCCAGATCTTGCTTGATGGCTCGCTTGATATTGCGCCACTCATGCCGGAAGCCCGGATCTTCGATGTAAGCTTCAATCTGGCGCATCTGATCGAGATGCGTAATCCAGCCTTCGCCAATTTTGCTGGTAATCAGCTTAGCCAGCCGCAGGTTATTCAGCACAATCCAGCGACGCGGCGTTACGCCATTGGTGACGTTCTTGAACTTGTCAGGATACATCTCGTAGAAGTCATGCAGCGTCGTCTGGACTAACAGCTTGCTGTGCAGCTCGGCCACGCCGTTGATGGCATGAGCGCCAACGCAGGCCAGATAGGCCATCCGCACATAGCGTTCGCCGGTTTCGTCAATAATCGACATCCGCGCCATTCGCGCAGCGTCACCCGGAAACTTGATCCGAAGCTGGTTAATAAACCGACTGTTGATTTCATAGACGATTTCCAAATGGCGCGGTAGCAGCGAACCAAACAGGTTAATCGACCATTTTTCTAGCGCTTCCGGCAGCAGCGTATGGTTGGTATAGCTGAGCGTTTTCTGGGTGATCTCCCAGGCTCGATCCCAAACTAACCCATGCTCATCGAGCAGCAGCCGCATCAGCTCAGCCACCGACACGGTTGGGTGCGTATCGTTCATCTGGATCGCAAACTTTTCATGTAGCGTATCCAGGCTGTTACCCGCCTTGAGATGCACCCGAATCACATCTTGCAGCGAGCAGGAGACAAAGAAATACTGCTGCTGTAGCCGCAGCTCTTTCCCCTGAATCTGCTCGTCGTTGGGGTAGAGCACTTTGGTAATATTTTCCGAGGTGACTTTGCTGGCCACCGCGCCGTAGTAGTCACCCTGATTGAAAGCCGTAAAATCAAACGAGTCGGGCGCTTCGGCTTTCCAGAGGCGCATCGTGTTGACCGTGTTCACCTTGTAGCCCGTGATCGGCGTATCGTAGGGGATGCCCATCACCACAATATGCGGCACCCAGCGCACTTGATAGACCCCCTGCACGTCGGTATAGGCTTCGGTATGGCCGCCAAACTTGACTTCCATGGCGTTTTCGGTGCGGGCAATTTCCCAGGGGTTGCCGTAGCGCAGCCATTTGTCGGTAATTTCTACTTGCCAGCCGTCGCGGATTACCTGGTCAAAAATGCCGTACTCGTAGCGGATGCCGTAGCCAACTGCGGGCACTTCTAGGCTAGAGAGCGAGTCCATGAAGCAGGCCGCCAGCCGCCCCAAACCGCCATTCCCCAGCCCCGGCTCTTCTTCTTGCTCCAACAGCTCTTCCAGGTTCAAGCCCGACTCTTCAACCGCCTGCTGAATAATGTCGTAGATGCCAAGGTTGATCAGGTTATTGCCCAGATGTGGCCCCACCAAATATTCAGCCGAGAGATAGCAGACAATCCGGGTATCAGGCTTCAAATAGGTTTGCTGTGTCGCCAGCCAGCGGCTCAGAAGCCGGTCGCGCACCGTGTAGGCTAGCGCCATGTAGAGGTCGTTGGCTGTCGCTCCAGGCTGAAAGCGCCCCTGAATATATTGCAGGTTGTCGGCCATGGCGCGGCGCAGCGTCTCGATGCCCAGCCCGGTGCGGTCATCTTCGATTTGAACGAACTGGTCGTGGTTTTGAGGATTATCTACAGTCTGCATTGGCTTCTCTCCAAATGGTGGGTCAGCAACAGCGCTTCCCTCGGCACAGCTTTGGCACTGTATAGGGGGCTGTTGTGATTAACCGCCAGATTCCGCTGGCTGTAAAGCCAACTCTGATACAAACCGCGAAACTGGGCGCGACCTAAACTCACCTATCTCTACTCAAATCTCTGCTCAAATCTCTGCTTAAATCTCTGCTTAAACTGTTCCCTGTGCTGATCTAGCCGCAGATATTCTGGGTCAATCTGTGCCCACCGCCACTTTTCGTAGAACATCAAATCCTTGAGATGACGCAGTTCCCGGTTTGTGGGCAGTCTCAATAAGCAAAGAAGATGTACGGCAGAGGACTTGGCGGCTCGGCGCTGTCGTGATACCGTTTTGTCAAGCTTTAAATAGCTATTCGGCAACTTGGCTAGATCGTTTGCTAGGTCGCAGGCGTTGATAAGATCAGCGGCTCTGGGCATCCTAAGTGTGTATCCCGTATCGGTTCCTACATTCATCACTGTCTGTAGATCTGAGATAGCAGCACTCATCCTCAGCCTTTATCGCCATGCAGAGCTTATCTTCCTCGACCGCGCTCACCCTGTATCACGCTCCTTCGCTGAAGCTGGTGCAGCTGCCAAAATCTTTGGTGATTGTTGATGCAGCCATCCAGAATTTCTCGATTCTGGTGCATAGTCTAGATGCCGCCGCCGAACTGCTGGTGTTGGAGGCTCATCAAGACGGCATCGCGCAGATCAGCAGCAAGCTCAAGACCTGCTCTCAGCTAGAACATATTCATATCATTGCGCCGAGCTGTCCCGGCATGATGAAGCTGGGCAAAACCTGCCTGGATACAGCAACGCTAGAAACTTACTGCACAGAGATCGAGGCATGGCGGCCAGCGCTCAATCCTCACGCACAGATTTTACTGCATGGTCAAACTGTGGTGATTGGCACTCAGGGTATGGCGCTCGTGGGACGGCTCAGCCAGCTCACGGGTGCAGTCGTCGCGCCTTCTAGCCTACCGATTTCTACGAGCCGCAGCTCTGCCCAGCCAGAATTTGTGCCGCTGGCCGGGTAGAGTATTTTAAGCAGGCAAGCTGCGTTGGCAAGGTAAGTAAGCAAGGAGCAGCGTGAGCAGCAAAATTGGCTTAGTTGGCACAGGGCTGATGGGAACACCCATGGCAGAGCGACTGCTGGAGCAGCTCAGCTCAGGCGATTCGCTGACACTCTACAACCGCACGCCTGAGAAGCTGGTTAAGCTCCAGCAGCAGGGCGCAACAATTGCCGCTTCAGTGCCGGAACTCCTAGCCTGCGAAGCGGTAATTCTGATGCTGAGCGATGCGGCGGCGATTCGGGCGGTAATGTTGTCAGATGCAGCTAAGCCGCACCTAAGCGGACGAACGATGATTCAAATGAGCACCATTGCCCCCAGCGAGAGCCGTCAGCTCTGCCGCGAAATTCAGGCGGCGGGCGGCGACTACCTAGAAGCTCCGGTGCTGGGTAGCATTCCAGAAGCCAGATCAGGCCAGCTCTTAGTGATGGTCGGCGCGAATCCGGAGCAGTTCGAGACTTGGCTGCCCCTGCTGCAGATATTGGGGGAGTCGCCCAGACTAGTCGGTGAAGTCGGCACGGCAGCAGCCTTAAAGCTGTCATTAAATCAGCTAATCGGCTCCCTGACTGCCGCCTTTGCCCTGAGCTTAAGCTTTGTGCAGCAGCAGGGCGTGCCCCCCGAATCCTTCATGCAAGTTCTGCGGCAGAGTGCCCTCTACGCGCCCACCTTTGACAAAAAGCTGGCGCGAATGTTGGATCAAGACTACGCCAATCCCAATTTCCCGACCAAGCATTTGCTCAAAGACACAAAGCTGTTTTTAGACGAAGCGACCGCCGCTCGCCTCCAGGTCGACAGTTTGGCCGGAGTGCGGCAAATTTTGGAAATGGCTTGCAGCTTGGGGTTGGCTGAGGCTGATTACTCAGCGCTGTTTGCAGCAATTCAGCCTCAGCCAACCGCCGAGACTCCGTAACCACTACGACTCGACGGCATCACCATTTGCCTCCAGCGTCGCAATCGGCAGATCCTCAACTCTGGGCTGCTTTTCGGCCACCAGCATCGCGGGCTGACTCTCTCCTGAAAGCTGCTTGAGCAGGCGCGGGCGCGGATCATGCAGCAGATAGATCACTCGGTCGCCTATCTGCCACTCTTCGTTGGCCGCAATCACCGAGAGTTGCTGATCACGCTCAATCAGCAGCGGCACCAATTCATTGACGCGGATTAGCGCCTTGAGACGTGCTTGCTGAGACGGCAGGTCAGATTCGCGCAGAATTGTTTCGCCCAGCTTCACCGCCTGCTCTTCCAGGTAGCGATTCCAGGTTTTGAGCGAAATCTGCGGTGCAAAAGCCATCTGAATTTTGGTGGGGCTATTGCTTTCAACTTCCGTGGCAGCTAGAACTCTGGGCGGATCAAATTCTTCGGCGGCATGCTGAGCCAGCACCAAATTCACCTCGGCATTGTTGGTCAGCGCCAGAAACGTCCCGGCTTTGGCCAAGCCTGCCTGTTCCAAAATACTGGGATCTAGAGCACTGCTAGAAAAGACGCGGAAGTTTTCGGCTTTGGCGAGGTCGCAGGCGGCGGCATCCGTGTCGATCAGCACAACGGATTCGCCGCGATCTCGAAACAGCCGCCCAATCAGCCGCCCCAGCGGACTGCACCCGACAATCACCGCTCCGGTGGCCTGATTCGAGGTAATCCGCAGCAGGCGAGCCACCCACTGAGCGCTCAAGCCCTGCAAAAAGACGGTGAGCAGAATCGTTAAAAATACAAGCGCTTTAATCGAGTCGCCGCCGTTGATGCCGTTTTGGGTGAGCAGAATCGCAAACAGCGAAGCCACCGAAGCCGAGACAATCCCCCGCGGAGCCACCCAGCACAGAAATAGCTTTTGTCGCCAGTTCAAATCGCTGTTCCAGGTGCAAACCCAGATATTCACAGGCCGCACCACAAACATCAGCACCAGCACTGTCCAGAGCGCCCCCCAGCCCAGCGCAAACAGGCTGTCAATCGACAGCTCAGCCGCCAGCAGCACAAACAGAATTGAAACCGCCAGAATCGTCAGCTGGCCTTTGAAGCGGCGCAGCAATCGCTCTTCGGGTAGCTCTGCCGCGCTCAGCACCAAGCCCGCAATCACCATACTCATCAGCCCAGACTCGCTGCGGATCATCTGCGCCAAGCAAAATAAGCCCCAGACGCTAGCCAGCACCACCAGATTTTTGAGTTCGTCAGAGAGCGCTGTGGCTCGCTTCAGCGTAAAGCTCAGCAGCCAGCCGCCCAACGCCCCGATGCCGCCACCAATTCCCAGCCGCAGCACCAGACCGCTGACCACCGAAACCGGATCTGCATCGCCGTTGAGGATCACGTCTAGCACCACCACCGCCAAAATTGCGCCGACCGGATCAATAAAAACGCTCTCGCCTTCTAGCAGAGCAGAGACCTGCCGATCGACCTTGACCTGCTTGAGCAGCGGGTTAATCACCGTTGGGCCAGTCACCACCACCAGCGCCGCATAGAGAAAGGCAATCGTCCAGGGAAACTCACCCAGCCAATGTGCCGCCATACCGCCACCCAGCAGCGTGATCAGCACGCCAAAGCTGACCAGATTCCGCAGGCTGTTGGAAACGCGACTCAGCTCCCGCAGCTGCAAGTCAAGGCCACCCTCAAATAGAATCAGCGCCACCGACAGCGAGACAATCACTTCCAGCCCTTCGCCAAACAGCCGGGGCTGAAGCAGCCCCACGCCATCGCCCCCCAGCAAAATCCCGAACAGCAGCAAAAACACAATGCTGGGCAGACGAAGATAGGTTCCCAACACCTGAGCGCCAATTCCGGCCATGACCGTCAGCGCAATTTGCAGGGTCAGTTCAAATGCGGTTCTGTCCATAATTGGCTCAAGCTGTCCCGGTCAAACAGCTTGATGGTCGAAGATTATTCAAGTCAGGTATTGAGAAATTTTAAAGCTGAGCATGCGTCTAAATAGCATAGCATCGGCAGAAACCATGCTCTTGGCAGCACCACTTAGCTCACCCTAAGCTCAATCCCTAAGCTCAATCAGACTCTAGGGTTTGAGCAGCAGATAGTAGAGCTGGCCGTCGGTGTTGATCAATCCAGCCTGTTCGCCTGCGGCTGCTCCTGTGCCCACAAACAGATCGACGCGCCCCGCCCCCCGAATCGCACCGCCGGTATCTTGATCCAACACAAAGCGGCTCATAGGCTGGCTATCTGACGACCCGATCTGGATCAAGGCCAGCGCTCCAGGCGGCATCAAGCTTTTGTCGGTAGCAATCGAGCGACCGGCGGTGACGGGCTGATTCAGCGTGCCGATGGCGGGCGCGCCGTTAGTTTCTTTGAAAAACACAAAGTGATTATTGCGGGGCAGATAGAGATCTAGCTCAGCGGGATGTGCTCTAAAGTATTGCATTACCGCGTCCAGCGTCAGCCCAGCTGCGGTAATTTTGCCCGCTTCGACCAGCTCGCGCCCCAAACTCACGTAAGGATAGTCCGTGCGTCCGGCATAGCCCACCGAGAGCAGCGTCCCGTCATCAAGCCGCAGCCGCGCCGAACCCTGCACCTGCACGAGATAAGCCTCTAGTCGGTCGCGCAACCAGGCAATTTCCAGTCCGCGCAGTCGTCCCGCACCGCCCTGCTGCCCATCTGCGCCTTCAAGCTGTAGGCGGGTTGGCTGGGGATCTGGCCACTGCGACAGATCGGGCGGCAGCGCATAGAGCGGATAGCGATATTCGGCAGTGGGGCGGCGGCTAGCAGCATAGACTGGCTCAAAGTAGCCCGTAAAATGCACCCGTCCTGCCCCGTCTAGACCCACCGACTGATAAAAGTCAAACTCGCGTTCCACGGCGGCTCGAAATGCGGCGGGCGACTGAGCCGTGAGCAGCAGCACCCGGAATCGCTCTAGGCTCTTTCGGACATGCTCCCGGCTGAAGGCAGGCAACCTGTAGTTGCGGTAGGCTTGAACAGCTGCCTCGGTTTGCAAATAGCTGAGCGAATGGTCGATTGCTGCTAAGAGCGCCTGCCGATCGCTGGCTTGAACTGTCTGGCTCCAGAGCGATTCGTCTAGTACCGGAGCACTCACCGATTGCAGTGCTGGTTCAGACGGCACAACCTGCGGCTGAGCTGAGCTGGGCTGAGCTGAGCTGGGCTGGACAGAACTCGTCTGAGCAATCAACCCTACCCACAGCACGCCTAGCGCCAGTCCCTCAAATCGCCGCATCTTGCTCTAATACTCGCGATCAACGCTGCCATAAAAGACTGGCTCAACGCGCAGCGCCACCACTTGCGAAGGCCGCACCACCATATATTCGCCCTGCGTGGTCTTCAGCGGCACGTTGATAAACTCAGTCGAAGCTGATTTGGGCACTAGCTCACCGCTGTACCACTTTTGAAAATCCTGAATCGTCGAGAAGCGCACCTCTTCGCGGTGGCCGCCCTCTAGCATAATGTGAACCGCATATTCGCTCGGAGTCCTAGCCATACTGCGGGAATTCCTCAACGCCTAAACAACAAGACAATATCGCATGTCTGGGGTAAATGTTCCCCGATTCGCCAGAAAAGCCCGCAGGTTTGGTAATCTACAGGTTTTGCTAATCTACAGGTTTGCTAATCTACAGCCTGCGTCAGCCACTCGCCAATCCCCGCAGCCAGCGCGTCGGCCAACTGCTCCTGCGATTGGGCATCGGTGATCCATTCAAACTCGTTGGGGTTGATCATAAAGCCGAGTTCCATCAGTACAGCAGGCGCGGTAGTGGGGCGAGTCAGCGCCAAATTATTCCAGAACAGCCCGTATGAAGGCCGATCCAGCTTTTCCACTAGGTAGTTGTGCAAAAACCGGGCGAGGCTGTGCGATTGAGCATTGTACCAAAATGCGCCGATTCCAGCCGTCTGCGCTGCATCTCCCTCATCGGGTAAGGCATTGTAGTGCAGGCTGATGGCCAGCGTCGGCGCGAGCTGTTCAATCATGGCGGCGCGATCCTGTGGGTAGAGATCGATATCGCCCTCGCGGGTCATCAAAACCGTGGCTCCCTGGGCTTCGAGTCGGCGGCGTAAAAGCTGAGCCACCATCAACACCACCTGCTTTTCGGGATAGCCCGTTGGGCCGCGAGCCCCCAGATCTTCCGGGCCACCATGTCCGGGGTCAAGCAAAATCCGCACGCCCTGAAGCGGTCTGTCTCGACTGGTTTCTGAGCCGATCTTTGGCGGATGCCGCAGCGACAGAATCAGCGTCGTGCCCTCATAGCGCAGCCTGTAGCCCCACTGCTGCGCCGACTTGAGATGGAAGCGATACTGCACCTGAGTCGGGGCGATTTGCTGCCAGTCGAGGCGTTCAATCACCGGATCGTCATTTAGCAGAATCGTGTCGGTTTGGGCAGTGGTGTTGTGGAGCGTCAGGGTAAAGCTGCCGTCGTCCTGCACCACGCTGATCGGCACAGGCACTTGCAGCGGAAAAGCAATCTCCGTCCAGCCCTCAACAGTCTGGGCGTGCAGGCTGCGGATCAGGCTCTGCGGGGGGGCGGCGTTCGGCAGAGTCACGGTTTCTGCGGCCTTGATCCAGCCGCCATAGTCGAGCCGCAGCCAGTCGCCCTCGCGCCCGGTGACGCTAGCCTGCGTGCCTTTGGGGAGCGGCGTTAAGCGCGAATAGTCGGTGCTAGGGCCACTGCGAGCCGTGCCGGATGCGGCAGTGACGGCCACGACCTGCGGCTGCGCGGGCGAGAGAATCGTAATCGCTGAGCCAATCTGCCGTACAGTTTGGCCGTTTAGAGCGAGCTGGAACTCAGGCTGCCCCAAACTAGCAGGCGCTGAGGCTGTCAGGCAGCCTTGATACGTCGGAGCCGTCACCGCCAGCGGCTGATTGCTGTTGGTGAGTACTGCCGAGTTGGGTGGTAGATCGGTGGCGCTGGCCTGAGCAGAGAGCGGCAAAATCTGGTTGCCCAGCTTGACCGTGACTGCCGCCCCAGCCGGAGCAACAGCGCTGAAGCAAATCAGCTCATTCGGCAGACGGGCAATCTCCACGTCTGGCCTCAGCGTACCTGCTGCAAACGCCACCCCAACGGGCATAGACACGCCTGCTACAGCTCGATTCACCCGCAGCGTCAGGCTTTGTTCGCCGCCGCTTGGCTCGCGGTAGCGCAGCACAAACTCATTCTGGCCGATTTGCAGCGGCAGGCTGGGCGCAAAATGTCCGGCGGGGCTGCGTTCGACGGGCTGGCCGTTGACGGTGACTTCTCCTCCGGCTGGCGCTGTGCCAATTAAGAAAATCTGGGCGGCGGTCGTCTCATGCTCGTCAGGCGGATAGACCACCGAGAGCGGATTTGGCTCTGCCCTAACGACAGTCATGCCTGTACTGATCACCGCCAGCCCGACTCCAAAGCCAATTACAATACCTGCTTTCATCTGCAATTCCAGTCCTGCCGCCTGCGAAGTCTGCCAAAGTTCCTGCTTCAGAATATCAGCAAAACTCAAAACGACCTGTCGAGCCGAGCATGGTCGAACAGAGAATAGCTGATTCCAGCCTGCATCTGAGTCTGCGCCTGCTAAACTAACTAAAATTATGAGTAGAGTGAGTACATATACACAAACTCCCCAAACAAACTCCTCAAACTCTCTCCCCAAACTCTTACAGACTCTGAAGAAATCTCTCGCCCCCGATCTCCCGACAGGAAACTACTATGGCCGGTACCACGAGCGGCGATCCCGCCTCAGGCGTGCTTTCTGAGCGAGAGCTGCAAATTGTCGAATTAGTCGCTGCTGGTTTGACCAACCAAGAAATTGCCGAAAAGCTGGAAATCAGCAAGCGCACAGTCGATAATCACATCAGCAATATTTTGACAAAAACTGCAACAGGCAACCGTGTAGCGCTGGTACGCTGGGCATTGCAGTGGGGCAAAGTCTGCATTGATGAGGTCAACTGCTGCCGGCTGCCAGTCTTTAAAGAAACGCTGCCCCCTGCCGATGATCCACTGCTGGGAGAAGCCTCTTCTGGCTAATTTTGGTCGTTTACCAAGCTCTAGACTCATGTCTGATGCCGTTTCCCCATGTTCCGAATCACAGCAGATCTGCTTTCCGCAAATGTCGCTGGCTGTCTACCGCGAGCTAGCCGCTCATCTGCGGCAAGTGGAGGGCGTTGAGGTTGAGCTGCTGCCGCAGAGTTCTCAGGTGTTTGACTACCAGCAGAGTCAAGTAGGCGGCTTGCGGCTGCGGCTGCCAAAGCTATCACCAGAGCCATCATCCACCGCTTCAGAGCGCGTCCAGCAGATTTTGGCCTATTACAGCCAGCGACATGGCGCTTATTCTATTGCCTAGCCATTCACTGCCCAGCTATTTCATGTCCTTTTCATATCTTCACTAGAGCTTGTTCTATGACCGCGACTGACAGCCTGAACGCCATTAAAGGAACCCGCGATATTTTGCCAGAGGAAGTGGCCTACTGGCAGTGGATTGAGCAAGCCGCTCGTCAGATCTTTAGCAGAGCTGCCTACCGCGAGATTCGCACGCCGATCTTTGAGCAGACCGAGCTGTTTGCTAGAGGCATCGGCGAGGCCACAGACGTGGTGGGGAAAGAGATGTATACCTTCATCGACAAGGGCGACCGCTCGGTGACGCTGCGGCCAGAGGGCACGGCAGGCGTAGTGCGCGCCTATATCGAAAACGGCCTGCATGTGAAGGGGAGCTTGCAGCGCCTCTGGTATCTCGGCCCGATGTTTCGCTACGAAAACGTGCAGGCTGGCCGTCAGCGCCAGTTTCATCAGCTGGGCATGGAGGTGCTGGGCAGTGCCGATCCGCGTGCGGACGTGGAGGTGATTGCGCTGGCGGTTGATCTACTCAACGATCTGGGACTACCCAATCTGCGGCTCGACCTCAACTCGGTGGGCACGCCAGAAGACCGCTTACGCTACCGTGCTGCCCTAGTGGACTACCTCACGCCTTACCAAGCCGAGCTTGACCCCGACTCCCAAAATCGACTCAGCCGCAACCCAATGCGGATTCTCGACAGCAAGATTGCCGCTACCCAAAAAATCGTCGAAGCAGCCCCCAAAATCTGGAGCTATCTGGCTCCCGACTCGCAGCAGCGATTTGAGCGCGTCCAGCAGCAGCTCACCGATTTGGGCATTGCCTACAGCCTCAACCCTCGGCTGGTACGCGGCTTGGACTACTACACGCATACCGCATTTGAAATTATTGCCGAAACTGGGTTGGGAGCGCAAAATGCAGTGGGCGGCGGCGGACGCTATGACGGCTTAGTCTCAGAGCTAGGCGGCCCCGAAACGGCAGCTGTCGGTTGGGCAATGGGCTTAGAGCGCCTGCTGCTGCTGCTGCAACAGCTCAAATCTGCTCCGGCCAGCCCGCTTGACTTTTACATCGTTTCGCGGAGTCCGGCTGCCGAAGCTCAGGCTTTGCGGCTGGCTCAAGCACTGCGCCATGCGGGATTTGCCACCGAGCTAGACTTGAGCGCCAGCGCCTTTGGCAAGCAGTTCAAGCGAGCGGATCGCAGTGGGGCAGCAGGCTGCTTAATTCTGGGTGAGGCTGAGGCTGAGGCGGGCACAGTCCAGCTCAAGTGGCTGGCCTCAGGCGAACAAGAGGCGCTCAGTCAGACTGATTTGCTCAATCAAGTTGAGACATTGCGGCAGCGAATGCAGCGTAGCCTTGAGCTGCCTTGATTTTGGCCAGTTGTAAAAGCGCCACATTTAGCCAGACTATTCTGGCGTAATTGCCTATGATCAAAAGCTGAATTCACTGTAGAATGCCTCTGTGGTGTGGATAAGTAAAAATGACTACGCAAGTTTTAATCTCCGAGCCAGAAGCTCTATCACAATCCTTGAATAAAAGCCTGCAAGCGACATCTGCTAACGGTTCAGACAGCACAACTCGCCCTAAGGCGCTGCCCTACCAGGCCAACCATCAGGTTGAGTTGCTGCATCTTCAGGCCGAAACTGAGGCGCTGCTTCAGCATCTGAAGACCCTCAAACAGCGAAACTCGGCTGCGGCACTTTAGCATTGCTGATTTAACCCATCAAAATTTTGAATAATGGCTTTGATCCTGCCTTAGCAACCGTGCAAGGCAGGTTTTTTAATGGGTTGCAGCGACGGCAGAGCACCATATTCAGCCTGCCTACCCCAAATTAGTTCAACTTGAACAACTTCTTCCAGACTAACTTGCTAGAACTAGCTCAATCCAAAGATGTACTCACAAAGGAGGTGGCACATTTGTCAATTAGTTGTTACCTTTTGTAATTAAGTGCGGAGTACTATGGGCATAGGCTGAAGTTGAATTTAGCCTCATGAGTGTCCGGTACATCTGTCACCGTTTTATCTCTACCACTCAGATCAATTAGCCTTCAGATTAACGAGGAGAAACGCTATGGATCGACCTGCTGAATTGAGTTTGGAGCAAAAGTTCAACCTGCGTTCGTTTGAAACCCAAGTTGAAAAAATGGATCTTGATCAAGCTCAGCACTTTCTTGTCAAGCTCTATGAGCAAATGATGCTGCGCGAATCTATGTACAAGCATTTTCTCAAGCACGAATGGGGAATTGAGCCTCGCCCTCAGTTTGAGTAATCTCTCTTAAACTCGAGTGGGCGACCTCCCTCTCTTGCTTGGTTCTGTAGGCAGAAAGGAGCGGGGGATGCTGGGGCGTCAACTCTTTGTTTATTTAGCTTTAGTTAATTAGCAGAAAATATTCAGTCTAGATCTGTAGATTCAGACCCAAAAGGCTTTTGGTAAGACTATAGACAAATCTTATGTGTAGAGCTATTTGAGTTCAGACGCGCAGAATAGATGGCGGTACTGAATCCAACCAGCAAACGACAGCAGCAGCTTTGCAGAGTTGAAGCTAACTGTGTAATCTGATCGGAATCACTCGATAGGGATTGAGATCAGATCTTGGGTCGTTAGAGTACGTCTGCTGAAAGCTTGCCGCTGCGGCTCTTTAATGCGTTTTTTACAATAACAAATTAGGACAAATTAGGATTCTGAATCAGGTGTGACCTGTTCGGCCATTTTTAAGAAGCTAGCCGGATCGCCTGATTCCCCTGAGCCAGAGTTTCCTGAACCAGACTTTCCTGAACCAGATGCAGCAGAGCTGTCAGCCTTGGTATCTCGATCAACATCAGCCACGGCGAACTGTTTTGAACGCTCATAGTCAGCATCTGCGTTCACTTGGGGCGTTGCTGCTTCGCCAGTCTCAATCTCTTCAGCGAGCTGCTCAGCGTCATAATTGGTCTTGGCGGGATCTGCTGCATTGAGATTTGCTGCGTCTGACATGGCCATACTCCTAAAGATAAAAGTTGCGGTCTATGCGGCAATGGTACGAGAGTGGTCTATCTATGTTGTTCCACCTTTAGAGAGATTTAGTAGAAATACACGGTATCGCAGCTCATCAGGGTTCTGGAGCATCTCTCTGGAAAGGCAGGATAGTAAGGCAAACTGTAGCGTCAGATTTACTTCCCTGGACTGGTTTTAGGTACGCCGCAATTTGATTAACTGTGGATGCAAATTGTATTTGGATATAGAGAATAGCAATGTCTACTCAATCCACCGAGCTATTATCTTCTACCACTCAAGCAGCCTACGATGCTTACAGCCATCTGGGCATTGACGAGAAGCTAGCCTTACTTTACTTAATTTACGAAGCTATGGGCGATCAGATTACGCCTGCTGCTCCAACTGCTGCTGATCCCAACTTAGCGCCTGTCCTGCTAGGAGATTTTTACAGCATTGCGCCAGAACATCAGCTAGCAGCCATGCGCCAGATTGCGGGCGGCGAAGATAGCGACTACAGCCGTGCTTACGGCAGTCTCACGCCCAACAATCAGCTGCTAGTTTGGTTTGCTTGGGCGCAGGCAATGGGCGACACCGTCATTGACATGCCTAACGACTACCAGGCGACCCAAGCGATCAGCAATCTGCTTGAGCAAATTGAACAGCTTGATTTCCAGGATCAAATCTCGGTGCTGCGCGCAATAGCCGAGAAAATGGGGTATAGCCAGGTGCAGTCAATTCCAACGCAGGCGGAGACGGGCAAAACGGCTAGCCTCTAGCATCAAGCTGAACCTCCCTGACTCGGCTCGAATTGGGGAGGGTTAAGCTTGCAGTAGCGACTGGCCCCCATCAATCCAGATTTCGGTGCCGGTAATATGGCTTGAAGCATCAGACGCTAAAAACAGCACTAGCTCTGCCACTTGATTGGCACTACCAATTTGCCCTGGATCAAGCGGAATTGCGCCGTTCGGATATTCAACTTTGGGTTTAACTGCATCTAGCGACTGAAGCTTAGTGCTGGAGAGCGCATCTGTGCCAATTGCCCCTGGACAGATGGCATTGACGCGCACTCGAAACTTGGCGAGCTCCAGCGCCACCATTTTGGTAAACGCAACCTGCGCGGCTTTTGAGCAAGAATAGGCTGTTGCCCCCGTATTGCTAAACATGCGCGTGCCGTTGACTGAAGAATTGATAATAATTGATCCGCCCTGCTGCTTTAGGTGAGGCGTAGCGTATTTCACCGTTAGAAATGTGCCCGTTAGGTTTACGGAGAGCGTCTTGTTCCAATCTTCCAAAGACAGCTCATCAATCGGTGCCCAAGTCCCGTTCACACCAGCGTTCGCAAATACAATATCTAGCCGCCCCCATTCAGCGATTAGCTTCTCGATGGCCTGCTGCATTGCCACCGGGTCAGAGACATCTGCCACCAGCGGCATAGCGGTTCCCCACTGCTGTATTTCATGCGTCTTCTGATCGATATCGCTAACTGTATGCCCCAGAAGAGCCACTTTTGCACCCTGTCGAGCTAGCAGACAGGTCGTTGCCAGCCCAATGCCAGAGCTGGCTCCGGTAATCAGCGCTACTTTTCCGGATAGTTGCCCAGATAGTTGTCCGGATAGTTGCATAACTCGTTCTCCCTAGCGTCGTCTTCATTTAACGCGATAGTCCCCTCAATCAGTTCATCCATTAGGTAGAAGCGATTGACTGAGATGAACTCTCTTGAGATAGAAATTTGCAGCGGCTGGTTTTCTGACGGTAGCTAATGTGGTAAGCCAAAGAGGAGCTGAACTCAAAACAGGATAGAGCGAATGCCAGAATTTGTCGGACAGATGCCCCAGATGCCGTTGCCCTGGACAACGACAAAACCTACAAGTCAAATTGAAATCAACCCGCAGCAGATCCAAATCTGGAGCGAAAATTGCCAGATGCAAATCAGCATTCTGGCCGAAAACTTGATGCGGGTGCGCTTAACCCCTAAAGATCAGTTTCGTCCGCGCCGTGCTTGGGCAATAACGCCAGAAGATACAGCATTTGCAGAAATTAAATACAGAGTGGCAGAGTCATCTGAGACTTTAGAGATTACGACAGCGCAAATGCAAATTCAGCTCGAAAAAGCCAGCCTGAAGCTAACCTGCTTTGATCAAGCCAATCGCGCCTTTGCCAGAGATCTGGGCTGCTGCTGGCGAGCTAACGAAATTGCGGCCTGGAAGCAGATTGAGCCAGACGAACAGTTTTATGGCTTTGGCGAACGCACGGGTCTACTCAGCAAGCGCGGCCAGCGGCTGACCAACTGGACAACTGACTCACTGGACTATGACACGCTGACGGATGAAATGTACCAGTCGATTCCGTTTTTTATGGCGCTGCGTCCGCAGGTCGGCTACGGCATCTTGCTCAACGACAGCCGTTGGAGCCAGTTTGACATGGGGACACAGCAGCCGGAAACCTGGCAAATGCTGGCTCAAAACGATGAGCTAGACTACTACATTATTTATGGCCCCCAACCTGCCCAGATTCTGGCGACCTATGCTGATTTGACTGGACGCATGCCGCTGCCGCCACGCTGGGCGCTGGGCTATCACCAGTGCCGCTGGAGCTACCGCTCGGAAACCGAAGTGCGCGAGCTGGCCGCTCAGTTTCGTCAGCGCCAGATTCCCTGCGACGTAATTCATTTGGACATTGACTATATGAATGGGTTTCGGGTGTTTACCTGGCATCCAGAGCGCTTTGCGAATCCAGCGCAGATGATTGGCGACCTGAAGCAGCAGGGCTTTCAGATTGTGACGATTGTTGATCCGGGCGTGAAGTATCAGCCGGACGGTCACTATGACGTGCTGGAGAGCGGCTTGCAGCAGGATTACTTCGTGCGCCATGCCGATGGCCGCATCTTTCACGGCTATGTCTGGCCGGATCGGGCGGTGTTTCCCGACTTTATGCGGCCCGCCGTGCGGCAGTGGTGGGCGGAGCAGCATCGTGCCCTGACGGAGGCGGGCGTGGCGGGCATCTGGAATGACATGAATGAGCCAGCGCTCAACGACCGTCCGTTTGGTGATCCGGGGGTGAAGATACCGCTGCCGCTGGATGCGTCGCAGGGCGATGTTCCGGAGGGTCAGGAGCAGGCCACTCACCGCGAAACGCACAATCTCTATGGCCTGATGATGGCGCGAGCTGCTGCCGAAGCTTTAGCAACTCAGCGCCCGACTCAGCGTTCGTTTGTGCTGACGCGCGCTGGGACGGCGGGCATTCAGCGCTGGTCGGCGGTCTGGACGGGCGATAATCAGTCGCGCTGGGAATATCTGGAGCTGTCGCTGCCAATGCTCTGCAATCTGGGGCTGTCGGGCGTGGCGTTTGTGGGGGCGGATATTGGCGGCTTTGCGGGTGATGCAACCCCAGAGCTATTTGCTCGCTGGATGCAGGTGGGGATGCTTTACCCAATGATGCGTGCCCATACTACAATCACCAGCCGCGCTCATGAGCCTTGGGTCTATGGCGAGCAGGTTGAGCGGATTTGCCGGGAGTATATTGAGCTGCGCTATCAATTGCTGCCTTACATTTACAGCCTGTTCTGGCAGGCATCCACCACGGGCGCGCCGATTCTGCGGCCTTTGCTCTATGAGTTTCCGCAAGATCCGCAGGTGGCGCAAATTGCTGATCAGGTGATGCTTGGTTCTGCTTTGATGGCGGCTCCGGTGCTGCGTCCTGGTGTCACCTGTCGAGCGGTTTATCTGCCTGCTGGCAATTGGTTTGACTGGTGGACGGGCGAAAAGCTGTCGGGCGGCAGGCATATTTTGGCGGATGCGCCACTGGAGAAAATGCCGCTTTACGTTCGTGCTGGAGCCGTCATTCCGCTGGCTCCCGTGACGCAGCAGAGCCAGATTCCAGCGCAGCTTCGGGTCAAGATCTGGCCTGGAAGCAGCGAATGGACGCTTTACGAAGATGATGGCGACAGCTTTGACTATCGAGACGGCGGCTTTGCTGTCACGACCTATCGGGTTGAGCTGACTGAACAGCAGGCCATTGTCCGCATCGACCGCAGCGGCGCATGGTTGCCGCCTCAGCCTCGCAGGGTGACGGTAGAGCTAGTGGGCTGGGGCGAACAGCAGTTTGAGGAGGACGGAGAGCACCGCGAGTTGCGGTTTAGCCAATCTGTCTAAGAAACATTGAGACTGTATCGCCTTGCAGCAGGATTGTGAGCGATTACAATGGCATTGCAGCAGCGACAGAGGGATTGTGATGACTGCAAATCGCTTTGTTGGCAGTTTCAATGCCATTGTGGGGCGTGACAATGCTGTTGTGAGGACTGATTATGCGATTGCTGTCTGATCACAGGCGGTAAGCCAATCTAGCAATTTGACTGTATTCTTTTTGGCGTTGCTGAATCGAAGTATGAATCTATCTGAGTTGCAAGTTCCCTCGCCCCCTAAATCCCCCAATTCTGGGGGACTTTGAGAAATCCGGCTCCCCCTTTCTTCGATGCCCGCAGGGCTATGAATTGGGGGCTGGGGGGCCAATTCATACCGTGATTCAGCAACGCCGTTATAGTTATGTTCTCTAAAGTATGTTACGGCAGTGTATATCCTAATATGTAAGGTGCAGGGGAATATAGAGTCGTCCAGCGAGTTCTGGGAATCGGTCACGATCCGCCACGATGAAAAACCCATGTTCCCCATTTTCGTGATAACCCGTGCCAAAGCGGAAGGCTTGCTCTCGTCGATCGATTCTGTCCATTAACTGATTGAAGTGATTAATTACTGCCTCGACATCCATCCAAGTGCCCCTGCAATCTGCTCGAAACTGATACGTTTCGCCATTGAGCATGTACTGCACAACCCAATGGGAACCCTGATCGCTGAAGAGGCCAATTCCTTCAGCGCGTTGGTCGGAGATCAAGAATTGCGTCGTTGTTCCATCAGGATTTCGCATAGAGAGTTCAGTTGTTGCGCTCACATCCTTAAACCGCTCTTCTTCTTCGATGCCTTGCGAAATGCTGTTCAGACAAATGGGAGGACTTGCTGACTTAGCAAGATCCCTGAAAAGTTCATCATGCCGAGGCTCAAAACCTATATCACGTAGGCTTGCATAGACTACCCGTAGCCCAAATAGTTCATAAATGATGCTGATATGGTCATGCAGTATTAAGGCTGGGTTCTGAATCCACGAGTTGATTGTTTCGATAGACTCTGGTGTCCATTGCTCAACGATTCCAGCTTCTTGTAGTATTTGTGAAACATGAGAAGCCGTATGCCCCTCTTCATGCCACCTAAACATAAGACGATGCCAGGGATGCGATTGTGCTAATGTTTCCGGTCTTCTACAACCATATTTCAGCAGGGTGTAGGCTAGAAAGTGCCCAGCATAGTCAGTGGGATGATCCACTAAAGCTTCTCTCAAAGCATCGACAAGATCTTGCTCTGCTGCCCAGGTGCCATGCTTGTAGATTTCTTCGCTATGTTCCTTGTACGCGCGATTTGAAAGCTCTATGCACACCTCATAAATACGGTAAACCTCATCATTTTCATCTCGAAAACTGTGGCGGTCATACCATCTAAGCAATTTGAAAAGCTCTTTGGTACTGGGCTTAAAATCGTTGGACATCGGTCAATGTTACCCTCTGTCGGGAGTGAAGCCTAACGTTCCGGCTGGTAGCTTCGATTACTTGCGGCTTTTCCAGTAACCAGGCTCACGACTGCAATGCATAACCGCCAAAATCAAAATGTAGTCTTGTTCAATTGTATAGAGAACACCATAAGGAAACTTACGCGCCATACAACGCCGAACATCTTCATCAATCGCAGCATAGCGGGTTGGGGCTTCCTTGATCCGATAAACTGTATCCTCGATCGCGTTTATGAACGCTTGAGCAACTTCAACTCTTTGCTCTGTATAGTATTGAACTGCTCCAGCGTACTCATTCAACGCTTCAGGGTGAAATACATATCTCATGGCTCAATCAGCCGTCTGACCTGCGCTAAAGCATCTTCGCCTGCAATTGGTTGAATAGAGCCATTTCGCACCTCATCGCGTCGGCGCTTGGCTTCAGTTACCCAAACTGCCTGAATTACTGAGTCGGTGTCGAATTCCAAGCTTTCCACCAACTTGTCTGCAAGAAGTGCTCTTGATGCACTCGGCAAGGATAGTATTTCCTCCGTCAGTTGCTCAATTGACCGCATAATTTCTCGCAGAAGGCTAAACTTTGAATACAATTGTAGCAAAATCTGGTGTTAGCAGAACTTGATGAAGCAGTCGCGAGCATTAGGATTTGGTAGGTGAGTGGACACACTACTTTAAACTTTTCTTTTAGTCTTTGCGATCACAACTATTTCTATACCGTTTTTAATTCTATTTTCTTTCAAAATCACTTATGCACTTATCTATTTACGGCGTTGCTGAAAGGCTAATGTTAAGTTTGCTAAAATAGGAGGATGAAATGTCCTCAGTGCGATTCCACTCAAACAATTAAGAACGGGCACCGCAGCGGCAGGCAGTGTTACAAGTGCAAGCAGTG
>JAESFP010000106.1_pt1 | contig 91585 bp, 76 predicted proteins | sample 9266181 | NCBI WGS metagenome assembly JAESFP01 (sample SAMN14502547, study PRJNA617102) | algae metagenome | isolation source: Pegethrix bostrychoides GSE-TBD4-15B and co-occurring heterotrophs from... | place: USA: Grand Staircase-escalante National Monument, Utah | collected 2006-08-15 | reverse complement strand
GACGGAGATCATGTCGCTCACGCACCCGCTCGATCATGGTCCTGACCGCGCCGACCTCAGCCTGGCGCACCGCCGTGGTGGCCTCGACGTCAACGATCACTGCGTGTTCGAGATCGATCAGATAGTTGGTGGCGTAGGCGAAATAGGCCGGCCCCTTGTCGGCGCCGGTCCAACGTGCGGCCGGATCGGCCGGCGAGATGAACTTCGGAACGACCGGCGTCGCGCCTCCAAAGGCGGCGTCGTCGAGCATGGCCAGATACTCGTCGATCGCGCGGCTGCCCGCCTCGGGTGGAAGCCCATCGGCGCCTGGGACGCCGCGCTGACGGTTAGCCTCGGCCTTGATCAGGCTGGCGTCGGCGGCGAAGCCTTCTCCGCCGACCAGCCCCTCCGACATGCAGCGATCGACGACCATCTCGAACAGGTGGCGCAGCAGATCGCTGTCGCGGAAGCGGCCATGGCGGGTCTTGGAGAAGGTCGAGTGATCGGGCACGTCGCCGTCGAGGCCGAGGCGGCAGAACCAGCGATAGGCGAGGTTAAGATGCACCTCCTCGCATAGCCGCCGCTCCGACCGGATCCCGAAGCAGTAGCCGACGATCAGCATCCGGATCAGCAGCTCTGGATCGATCGAGGGCCGGCCAATCGGGCTGTAGAACGGCGCGACGTGGGCGCGCACGCCGTCCAAGTCGACGAACCTGTCGATGGCCCGCAGCATATGGTCGGAAGGGACATGGCGCTCGAGCGAAAACTCGTAGAACAGCGCCGCCTGGTCGACTCGACGATCACCCATCATGGCCATCTCTCCTGTCGTCAGGAGAGTGAATCAGGCCCGAGTCATCGCTTCAACCGGCCTTTTTCAACACAATCCGCCAGGAGCGGACCGTAGCTCACGGCCAAGGCGTTTTCGCTCCCGCAAACAGCCTAGGCTTCGAACAGCCACCCCTGTGGCAAGGTGGAGAGCTGCACGGCGCTGAGCGTCATTCGGCCGACGCCCTCCATGAGGATGACGGTGTCCGCCCCCCCGCTGGCCGGCGGAACGCCTCGGCTTTCCGCCCCTAGAATGAACTGATCTCACCGATCTCGGCGCATGCCGACAACAACGCTTCAATGGCTTCCTGCAGGTGGTCGCCCGACATCCGGGTCTCTCCGTTCGAGACGGTGATCGCCGCGACCGGGCGGCCATCTGGACCAGAGATCGCCGCCGCCACCGCTCGCACCCGGGCCGTCAGACCGCCGGTCACCGTTGCAAAGCCGTCGCTGCGGATCTGAGGCAGTTCCTGCATGATCTGGTCGAGCGTCATGTCCAGGTCCGGCCGTTCGGCCAGGCCGCGCCTGATGATGTCCTGCGGTTCATGCATCGCGCTGAGGAATATCCGCCCCGAGGCGGTTACGGTCATCGGGGCGCGCGTGCCGTTCAGCGGCGTGTAGCGAAGCACTCTGGCCGGTGCGACGCGGTCCAGGAACAGCACCTGTCCATCCACGGGGACCGTCAGCAGCACAGTGTCCTGCGTCAGTTGATGCAGCTTCTGCAGGTGCGGTGAGATCATCCGACGCAGCGCATTGGTCGAGATGATGGCGACGCCCATCTCCCAGGCCTTCAGGGAGGCGAAGTAGCGCGCCGTCTCCTCGTCCTTCTGAACGTAGCCGAGCTCGATCAAGGTCCCCAGCAACCTGTGGACGTTGCTCTTTTGGAAGCCGAGCACCTCGGTCAGCGCACTAAGCCGCATCGGCTTCTTGGCGCGCGCCAGAACCTCAAGGACCGCAAACCCCTTGGCGACAGTGGTGTCCATAGAGCCCTCCCCCAGTGAGGATATCAGCGAGTTCCGCACAGTGAAACGAACACGTTGTTCTATATAATAGAACGATGATCTATTATATAGACGACTGGTTTGTTCGACGCCTATGGTTGTCGTAACGGCGGTCAATCAATGCCCGCTGAGAACAAATCAGGGGGGACTCATGTTGAAGTCCGATTGTCTGCGCGGCGCGTCGGCGGCCGCTATCTTGCTGGGCGCAGGATTGACGGCCACGAGCGCATTCGCTCAATCCGGCGAGATCGCCGAAGTCATCGTCACCGGCTCCTATATTCGCGGCACTCCCGAGGACGCGGCCCTCCCGGTCGACGTGCTCTCGGCCCAGGACCTGCAAAAGCAGGGCGCGCCGAGCATGGTGGACATCGTCAAGTCCATCCCCGGCGTGCAGAGCGTGCTTGGCGAAACCAACCAATTCGCCAGTCAGGCGACGACGGGCTCAGGAAACATCAACCTTCGCGGCCTGGGAGCCGTACGCACCCTGGTGCTGATGAACGGCAGGCGCCTCGCCAGCTCGCCTGGCGGGTCCGGCGTGGACACCAATCTGCTGCCCACCGCGGCCATTGGCCGGATCGAGGTGCTGAAGGACGGGGCGGCCGCCACCTACGGGTCGGATGCGATCGGCGGGGTCGTGAACTTCATCACCCGGACCGATCTCAACGGCCTGGAGCTCACTGGCAGCTACACCGCGATCGACGGTTCGAACGGCGACTACACCCTGAGTGCAAACTATGGCTGGGTCGGAGACCGAGGCGACGCGCTGCTCTCCGTCGGCTACCGCCACCGCTCGGAGCTCGACACGCTCGAGCGCGACTGGGCGGTGAACGACTACCTGGAAAACCCGAACGGCAGCTGGTCGGGATTTGGCAACCCGGGCTCCTATGTCTCCGGAACCACCCGGATCATCGATCCCAACTGCACCGCGCTCGGCAACACCCTGGTGACCGCCGCGGCCGGCACCCAGAGCTGCTACTTCCAGTTCGGCCGGTTCAACAACCTAGTCGAGACCGAAGACCACTATCAGATCTACGGCCAGATCAATTGGGATCTGACCGACAAGATCAAGCTGCACGCCGAGGCGCTCTACGCCAGCCATGACGTCCCCCATGAGGGCACCTCGCCTTCGTACGGTCCCACTCAGGCGTTCGGGCCAGGCGCGGCCTCCGGCTCGTTCATCATTCCGCGCAGTAATCCTGGCCTTTGCGGAACCGCGGGCCTGGCGGCGTGCCTTCCGGGCAGCCTGTTCTCGCAACTGACGCCGGCTCAACAGACCGCGGTGAATACGGCCGGCTTCACGGCGGCCAATATCCTCCTATGGCGTCCGTACGGCGTCGGCGGCAATCCGCTGACCGGCGGCTCAAAGCCCGACCAGCGCTTCTTCGAGGGCTGGCGTTTCTCGGGCGGTCTCAGCGGCGAGTTCGACAACGGGATCGGCTGGGACGTGGCGGTGACCCACATGGTCAATCGCAGCGACATCGTCACCTACGATATTCCCGTCGCGCGGCTCTACTACGCCCTGAACGGTCTGGGCGGGCCCGGCTGCGACACCGATCCCGTCACGCCCGGCGTGCAGGGGGGCGTCGCAGGCGTCGGCGCCTGCCTCTACTACAACCCGTTCTCGAGCGGGATCGCCGCCAACGCCGCCAGCGGCGAGGTAAATCCAAACTTCGTCGCCGGCTCGGCCGCGGCCAACGCCAACAGCCGGGCCATTGGCCAGTGGCTGTTCCAGCCCTACGGCTACCAGTCGGAGACGACGCTCACCGTAGTCGACGCGGTGATGAACGGGCAGCTTTCCATCGACTTCGGCGGCGGGCCGATCGGATGGGCCGCCGGCGCCCAGTACCGCGACAATGGGTTCAAGCGCGACGTCAACGACATCAACAACATCGCGCTCAACCCCTGCCCTGAGGAGAACGTCCTCAACTGCGCCACGGGCCGCGGCAATGGGGTGTTCGGGTTCCTGGGCCCGCTTTCAAAGCAAGACCTCGATGCTTCGGTCTACGCCGCCTTCGGGGAACTTCAGGTCCCCATCACCGATACGCTTTCGCTTCAGTTGGCTCTGCGCCACGAGGAGCACAGCGGCGACGTCGGGTCGACCACCAACCCGAAGATCGCCCTGCGCTGGCAAGCTACCGACTGGCTGGCGTTCCGCGCCTCGGCGGGAACGACGTTCCGCGCCCCGACGCCGTCCAACCTGCTGCCGGACGCTAACACCACTCAGGCCTTCATCACCCAGACGAGCGGCTATCGCGCCTTCGACACCACCGGCAATCCAGCCCTGAAGCCCGAGACCGCCGACACACTGAACATCGGCGCCATCGTGCGGCTGGGCGATTTCAGCGCCACGCTGGACTACTGGTCGTTCGACTTCCAGGACACCATCGAGGCCGAGTCCGGATCAGGACTGCTGTCGAAGGTGTTCCCGAACGGCGCTTCCACGACCCTGCCCAACGGCTGCGCAAATCCAGCGCTCGCCCCGCTGGTCGCCCGGTTCGTCTTCCAAGGGGGACTGTGCTCCCCGGCCGCCATCCAGCGGGTGAAGCTCACCACCATCAACGGCACGGGAACCAAGACCTCGGGCGTCGATTTCGCGGCCAACTATCATGCCGGGGACGTTTTGGGGGGCTCGATGAACTTCGGGCTCGATGGCTCCTTCCTGCTCAAATACGACAGCGGTCCGGCCTACATCGAAGGCATCCAGGTTGAAGCTGGCCAGAAGCTGGCCGGAACCCACGGCGGCACGGCAGGCGGCACGTCCTTCCCCGAACTGCGCGCCAATCTGTTCGCCGAGTACGCTCGCGACATCCACAACATCCGGGTGACGCTGCGCTACATCGACAGCATGCAAGATGTCCGAGACGGGCGCTTTGGCGGGACCAACATCTTCGGACCCAACGGCGCAGTGTTCGGCTACCTGCTGCCGCAAGGCGCGAAACTGGACGCCTTCATCACCACCGACGTCACCTATCGCGTCCACCTGCCGTGGGACACGACGGCCACCGCCACGATCGCCAATCTGTTCGACGCCGACCCGCCGTTCGCCCGGCGCGACCTCAGCTACGATCCGGCCACCGCCAACCCGCTGGGACGGACCTACAAGCTGAGCGTCACCAAGCGCTTCTGATCGCCACCTCCGCCCCTCCCCGGCGGACTAAACTGAGCGCCGCTCGCCTGAGCGGCGCTCGCTCTTTGTCTCCCCCAGGAGTTCTGCAGTGAGCACCCCGAAGGTCGCCCCGCCCCTCAGTCTTGCAACGAAACTTCTCTACGCCAGCGGGGCGGTCGCCAATGTCATCAAGCAGCGCGGCATCTCGACCTTCCTGCTGCTGTTCTACAACCAGGTGGTCGGCCTCCCGGCCGCCACCGTCTCGACAGCGATCATGATCGCGCTGATTTTCGATGCGTTCGTCGATCCGATGGTCGGTCAGATCTCGGACAACTTCCGCTCGCGATGGGGTCGGCGTCATCCGTTCATCTACGCCGCCGCAGTCCCGGTCTCGATCGCCTTCTTCCTCATCTGGAACCCGCCCCACGATTGGGAAGGCGCCCAGCTCTTCGGCTTCCTGCTGGTCTGCCTCCTCTCGGTGCGTCTGTTCGACACGTTCTTCGAACTGCCCTCGGCCGCCCTGCTGCCGGAACTCACTCGCGACTACAACGAGCGCACCCGCATCATCGCCTGGCGCTCGCTGTTCGGGGTGATCGGGGGCGTCGCCTCCACGCTGCTGGCCTACCAGGTCTTCCTGCGTGAAAACCCAGATGGATCGGGCGGCGTCCTCGCCCGCGAAGGCTACTTCGGCTACAGCATCGTCACGGCGATCTTGATCTTCACCTTCATCATGATCTCAGGGCTCGCGACGCACCGCCAGATCCCCTACCTCGCCAGTCCGCCAAGCCGCAAAATCACGCTGGGCGCTATGTTCCGCGAAGTCGGAGCAACCCTGAACAACCGCGCCTTCATCGTCCTGACCTTGTCGGGCATGTTTCTCTATGTGGCGCTCGGGGCGAAGGGGGCGCTGGAGCTCTATTTCAGCCTCTACTTCTGGGGCTTCACCCAGGCTCAGCTCTCGCTGTTCACGATCTCGGCGATCTTCGCCAGCATCATCGGGGTGATGATCGCCCCGTGGCTCGCGGCCCGGCTGGGGAAGAAGCGCACGTCCTTGATCACCTTCACGCTGGCCGTGGCGGCCGGCATGGCCCCCATCGGGCTGCGACTGGCCGGCGTCATGCCGCCGAACGGATCGAGCGCTCTCTTCTGGATCATGTTCTTCGACTACATCGTCAATGGCGCGCTCTCGATGATCAACGGGGTGATGCTCAGCTCGATGATCGCCGACGTCGTCGAGGACTCCGAAGTCCGCACCGGCCGCCGCTCAGAGGGCTTGCTCAACTCGGCCGACAATCTGTTCAAGAAGATCGTCAGCGGCGTCGGCGTGTTTGTATCGGGCTGGATCCTGACCCTGATCGTGTTCCCCAAGGGCGCCAAGCGCGGGGACGTCGATCCCGAAATCCTGCAGGGACTGGGCATGCTCTACCTGCCGATCAACGGCGCGTTCTACGCCGCGGCGATCCTCTGCCTCCTCCTCTACAACATCACCCAGCAGTCTCATGAGGAGAACGTCCGCAAGCTGAGCGAGCGCCAGCTAGCCCAGGAGCCAAGGCCGGGCGGCTAGGGCCGCTCGCGCTCGCGCCCTAGATGTTCGCGCCAGAAGACCAGCCAGCTGTCGCGCTCCCTGGCCGGGATAGCGACGTGACCGCCGGGATTGACGTGCATGGTTTTCTGCTTGGAGCCAAAGGCGTCGAAAAGCGCCATGCCCTGCTCGCGGGACATGAGCTCATCGTCCCACTGGAAGACGAACATGAGCGGGATCTGGATCTGCTCAGCCGCCGCCCTGTGGTCCTCAAGGCCCGGGAAAACGCCGAACAGGCCAAAGACCGCGCAGGTGATCCTCGGCTCAGCAGCGACAAACGGCACCCCGAAGCGGGTTCCCATCGAAACGCCCCAATAGCCGACCGGGCCGCCAGCCCCGACGACATCGAGCTGTTGAACGCCATCAAGCGCAGCTTTCCACTCGGCGAGCGCCTTGTCGGCGTTTCCCGGAATGCGCGAGGGCCGCGGCGCCTTGCCCTCACGCGCGGTTCTGCCGGCTTCCGCCGCCGCCTCGCGCGCGCGCAGCGCGTCCTCCCGGGTGATACGATCACCATGCCCCGGGGCGTCGATGGCGACCGTGGCGAACCCAAGCTCACGGGCATGGGTGACAGCTGCAGCGGAGATGTTCTCGGACTTCTTATGCTGAGATCCGCCATGGCCCATCAAGATCAGCGGCCGCGGTCCAACGGCGCCTTCAGGCGTCCAGATGCACCCGGGCACGACATCATCGCCAACCCGCAGACGAAACTCACGCCTGGTGACGCCGCCTTGCGTCTTCTCACCGACAAATTCCATCTCGCCCCACTCCTCTGCCGCGCGAAACTTTGTTCCGCGTAATGGAACTTAATTCCGACACTTGGAATCCATCACCACCGTATGCGAGGATCAGGCTTCAAGGCGAGAAGGAACTTCCAAGCATCATGGACCGGGCGGTAGCGCGCAGCTTTCAACTTCTTGAGGCCCTTGCCAGGGCGCGCGGCGGCGCACGGCTTTCGGATCTCGCCCCTGCGGCGGGTCTGCAAAAGAGCACCGCCCACCGCATCCTGGCCACGCTTTGCGCCCTGGGCTACGCCGAGCAAGACGCCTCCTCGCGCTACCGCGCCACGCTCAAGGTCTGGGAGCTGGGCGCTGGGGTGGTCGGCGACCTGCCAATCCAGGCGGCGGCCGCAGGTTTCCTGCAAGGTCTCCATCGCACCACCGGTGAAACAGTCAGCCTGACCATCCTGTCCGGGGATGACGTCATTTATCTCGAGAAACTTGTGGCGCCCCGCCCTGTCCGCTTCCTCACACGGATCGGCAGCCGCGTGCCGGCGGTCCTGACCGCGGGAGGCAAGGCGATGCTGGCCATGCGATCGGACGCCGAGGAGATCGTGTTGCGCGCCGCAGCCCTGCGCCCCCTCGATGTCCCCGCCATCATGGCCGAGCTGGAAGAGGTTCGGCGAAGAGGTTACGCGCTTTCGAGCTACAGCCCCGGCGTCGCCAGCTTTGGCGCAGCTATTGGGAGCGACCACGCCGAGGCGGCCCTGTCGGTCTCGGCGCCGGCCAACCGTCTGGGCGGCCGCAAGCAAGAGGCCATCGTCGATGCGCTGCTGGAGGCGCGCGCCCGGATGACCGAGGCGCTGGACAACCGATGAGTACGCCCGCCCCCGTCGTCCTCGTCGAGCCCGCCTTGGCGGACTATGTTTCGGGCGCCCTGCACGCGGTCCCGCCGCAGGCCCATCGCGAGATGGGACGCCTGCACATTCTCGACACCCTGGCGTCTGTCGTGGCTTGTCGCGACCTCGAGCCGGCCCGGCTTGCCCGAGACTACGCCATTGCGCTGAGCGGCGATGCGTCAGCAACGGCCGCGACGATCCTGGGGACAAGAGACCGCGCCAGCCTGGTGGACGCCGCCTTCGCCAGCGCCATGACCGCCCATGGCGCGGAGATCAACGACTTCATTCCCTCGGCCTTTGTTCAGCCGGGGCCCGCCGTGGTCAGCGTCGCCCTGGCGATCGCCGAGCGCTACGGCGCAACGGGAGCCGAACTGCTTAGCGCGGTCGTGGCTGGTTACGAACTGGCCGGACGAATGCCGAAGTCGCTGGGGATCGACAACCTGCGCAAGGCCGGGCTGGCCAACCATGGGATCGGTCCGATCTTCGGCGCTGCGACCGCCGCGGCGATCTTGCTACGACTGCCCAAGGACCGAATAGGCGATGTCTGGACCTACTGCGCCCAGCAGGCGGCTGGTTCATGGCAGTGGCTTCTCGACGTTGAACACATCGAAAAGTCCTTCGTCTTCGCCGGGCTTGGCGCCCGGGCCGGACTGCAGGCCGCTATGATGGCCAGGGCGGGTTTTCGAGGCGTGCGAGGCGCGCTCGATCACCCGATCGGCTGGATGCGGGGCGCGCTATTCACCGGCGGCGACGCCAACCGAAATTACCTGATCGAAGGCTTGGGCGAGCGCTCGGAGCTTCCACTCACCGCCTACAAGCGCTTTCCTGTCGGGGGGCCGACCCAGCCGGCCGTAGAAGCCCTGCTCACGCTCTTGCCGGCGATTGGACGCACACCCGTCCAATCGGTGCTGATTGAGATGCCCGGCAGGTGGCAGGCGTTCCGTGACGCCGACATGCCCGCCCTCAACCTGCGCTATCTGTCGGCGATCATACTGTTGGACGGCCGTCTGGACTTCGTGGCGGCTCAGAGCCTTGAGCGCATGGCGCAAGATGAGGCGGCGCGGGCGCTGATGCAGCGGGTGGAGATCCGTCATGCGCCCGATCAGGAAATCCCGCCACCGGCGCCTCGCCCGGAGTCCGCGCGCGTCACCGTGCACCTGGCCGATGGTCGTCGCGAGGAAGCCTTCGTGCCCCACGTCCTGGGATATCCCACGCACCCGATGGGGCCTGCTCACGTCGAGGCCAAGGCCCTGGAGCTGATGGCGCCTCACCTGGGCGACCAACGCGCCGGGGCGGTGGTGGCGGCGCTACACGACCTGGAGGCCGCGCCGGACTGCCTCCACCTGATCCAATTGATCGCTCGCTAGGACGAGGTGAAGTCATGAGTTCTCCCATCCCCGCCCTGACAGAGGTCGTCGAGACTGCTCAAGGGAAGGTCCGCGGCCAGCAGTCCAATGGCGTGCTGGTCTTCAAAGGCATGAGATACGGAGCCGACACGTCTGGCCTCAACCGCTTCCGTCCGCCGCAGCCGGTTCCTTCCTGGAGCGGCGTCGCCGAGGCTTTCGAGTACGGTCACCAATCGCCACAGATGCGCAGCCCGCTCGCCGACAAAGGTCCCATGAGCGAGGACTGCCTGCGGATCAATGTCTGGACCCCAGGGTCGGAAGGCGCGCGCCGCCCCGTCATGCTGTGGTTCCATGGCGGGGGCTTCGAGGCCGGCTCGGCCACGCAAAAGGTTTATGACGGGACACGTCTTGCGTTGCGCGGCGACGTCGTCGTGGTCTCGATCAACCACCGGCTTAACGTCTTCGGCCATTGCTTCTTGGGCGACCGACTAGGCGCAGACTATGCTGGCTCGGGAAACGTCGGCTACCTGGACTTGGTCGCCGCCCTGCGGTGGGTGCGCGAAAACATCGGCGCGTTCGGGGGCGATCGCGACAACGTCACGATCTTCGGCCAGTCCGGCGGCGGGCGTAAGGTCAGCCTTTGCTATGCTGGCCAAGACGCCCAGGGCCTCTTCCGGCGCGGTATTGTCCAGAGCGGCTCGCACCTGCGGGTCCAGCCGCCGGAGCACGCAACCCGGCTGACCGATATGCTGCTGGCGACGCTGGACATAGCGCCCGCGGACGCGGCCAAGCTGCTGGAGGTTCCGACCGAGACCCTGACGGCTGCACAGATCAAGGTCATGCGAGAGAGCCGCTCGCGGTTCTCGCCCGTGTTGGATGGGCTGGCGTTCCAGAGTCACCCCTTCCTTCCTGAAGCGCCCGCGATCTCCAGCCATATGCCGATGATGGTGGGCACCACCCGGACGGAGCTTTCCAATCAGCTCGGCTACGAGCCAGGCGCTTTCGAGCTGGACATGCCCGAACTGCAACGCCGCCTGACACGATACGTCGGCGAAGACGCAGTGACTGAGGCGATCGCCACCTTCCAGGCTGAATCGCCGAACGCCTCGCCTTCCGAGCTCTACTTCCTGATCGCCTCGGCGCGCGGCTACGTGCTCGACCAAACCATCATGGCCGAGAGCCGAGTGCGGGCGAGATCTGCGCCGACCTACGCCTACCAGCTCACCTGGCGCTCTCCCGCCGAGGGCGGTCGGCGGTTTAGCCAGCACACCCTCGATTTGCCGTTCATGTTCGACAATGTGGACAAGGCCCCTCACCTCACCGGACCTGAAAGCGATGAGACGCGAGCCCTTGCGCACGCGATGTCCGAGACCTGGATCAGCTTCGCGCGCACGGGCGACCCCAACAACGCCGCGATCCCGGCCTGGCGGCCCTACGATCTGACCGATCGTCCGATCATGTTGCTCGACGCCTGCTCACACCTCGCCCAAGACCCGCACGGCGCCGAACGCCAGTTCATGAACCGCTTCGAAACCCAACAGACGGCTCGCGCCCTGCACCGCTAACGCTGGAGGACCAATGACCGATCAAAGCTCCACCCTGGCCTCCGCAGACGCCTTGGGACCGGTACGCATCGCCGAAGCCCGGCTGTTCCCCATCGTGGAGACTGCCGAGGGCAAGGTCCGCGGCGTCAGGTCCGGCCGCATTTCGATTTTCAAGGGCCTTCGCTACGGCGCAGACACCTCCGGAGTGAACCGCTTTCGTCCGCCCCAGCCAGTAGAGCCATGGGCGGGAATTCGCGACGCGCTCGACTACGGCCACATCGCTCCGCAGATCCCGGGCGACCGGCGCCATGCCTATGCGGACCTGATCTTGAACGACGTCCAGCCCGGCGGAATGGGCGAGGACTGCCTGGTCCTGAACCTCTGGACGCCTGATCCAAACCCCAGCGCCAAAAGGCCGGTGATCGTCCGTTTCCATGGCGGCGGCTTCTACGGCGGGTCGAGCAATAACCCGGGAGGCGATGGCGAGATGCTGGCTCGCTTCGGCGACTGCGTTGTGGTGACGGTGAACCACCGCCTCAGCGCACTCGGTTACCTGCACCTTGGCGATACTGGCCAGTTTTCTGATTCCGGATCGGCCGGAATGCTTGATCTCGTAGCCTGCCTGCAATGGGTGGCGCGCAATATCGAGGTGTTTGGTGGAGATCCCTCGCGCGTTCTGATCGTCGGACAGTCCGGCGGCGGCGCCAAGGTCAGCCATCTTTTGGGCATGCCCTCGGCCAAGGGCCTGTTCTCAAGCGCCGGCGTGATGAGCGGCTCGCGGTTGACCGCCATGACCCGGGAGCAGGCCGCCAAGGCCACCGACCTGCTGCTGCGCCGGCTCGACCTTCGCCCCGACCAGATCGACGCGCTTCAGTCCGTTCCCTTCTCCACACTTCTGGCGGCGCAAGCCCAGGTGGAAGCAGACGATCGCGCCCGCGGCGAGGCGCCGCGATCATTCGCCCCGGTGCTGGGCGATGCAATCCCGCACCATCCTTTCGCGCCCGGTGCGCCCCAAGAGTCTCTCGACGTCCCGCTGATCGTCTCGACAGCCTTGGACGAGCGGACCTATCGCGAGACCAGGTTTGATATGAACTGGGGCGAGGTCCGCAAGAACCTCGAGCGTCGAGCAGGCCAGGACGCCGACATGCTTCTCGGCGCCTATCGGGACGAAGACCCGAGTGCGAGCGCCTTCATCATCAACGCCCGGATCAACTCCGACACGACGTTCCGTTTGGCCGCCACCACTATGCTTGAGCGGCGCCTGGCCGCTGGCGGCGCGCCCACCTGGTCATATCTATGGGCCAGCCCCAGTTCAGCCTTCGGCGGGCGCTATGGTGCCGTTCACGGGATCGACGTCGCCTACTCGATGCATGACATTCGCTTTCCGCTCGCGGGCCCGACCAGCGACAACCTGAGGCTGGCCGACGAGATTGCATCGGCCTGGGTGGCCCTGGCGGCCACCGGGGCGCCGACCAACGACCAGACGCCGGCTTGGCGGCCTTACGATCTTGCAGATCGCAGCACCCTTGTTTTCGGTGATCCCACCGAATGCCAAGCCGATCCTCGGGGCTTTTTCCGGGAGTATTGGGCCAATGCGCTCAAGCGCGCCTGACATGCCAAGCCGTTGCATAGGGGGCCGCACCCAGCCCCCAGTCCCGGTGGCTTGGCCCGGCAAGTGCGCCGCCTCTGTTGATTGCGACAACGACACTCAAACATCAGCGTCACCAATCGGGGCGGCTACCGCGTCGCGGGAGACCCGGCCAATGAGGCGGCGCACCTCTATGTCTGCAATGGCCGCGGGCAAGCCGTAGACAAGCGCGATCTCGCTGCTGTCTTCCATCATGAAGCGCCTAGCAATCGCCCCCTCCCTGCGCCCCAGCGCGGAGCGCATCCTACGGGTGTCCAATATGCTGGTGTTCAACTTGTCGGAACGGCCATGGCGTCCAAGCGCTATAGACCCCGCTGGGGACAGTCCCGGGAGATCGCTATGCGACCCGACGAGCCGACCAAGTTCGACCCGCACGAGCCCATCGATCTCGCCAACGCGGCCAAGGTCAAACAAGTCACCGAAGCGCTAGACGCCACGCATGAGGAACTCGTCGAGGCCGTCGAGAAGGTCGGCTCGCAGCCGGTGGCGGTCGCCATCTTCCTGGGGCGGCCAGGTGCGGTGTGAATAAGGAACCACGGCCGCGCTTGGGAATTGCCTCACCTGTCCGCCGGTTTCGCCCCCGATTTTCGGCGGACACCGCCAGAGTTCGGCTCAGCGCGGGCCCCGTCTATCCTTGAGTGGGCGGGGTCTAGCTGCTGGCTCCAGGGCCTAGATCTGACCATCGAGCGCGGCGGCGACCGCGGCGGCGACCGAGGTCCAGTCCCCGCGCGACGGCTGACGGAACAGGCGCAGACTCGGGTACCAGGGTGAGTCCTCGCGCTGGAGCAGCCAGCGCCAATCGGGGACATAGGGAAGCATCACCCAGGCCGGGCGGCCCAGCGCGCCGGCCAGATGCACCGGGGCGCTGTCCACCGAGATCAGCAGGTCGGCGATGGTCAGGATCGCCGCGGTGTCCTCGAAGTCAGCGATCTCGGTGTCCAGCGGCTCGATCCGCATGCCCGGAGGGGGATTTAGCGCCTCGGCCGCCGCCGGCCCCTTCTGAAGCGCCAGGAACGTTCCGCCCGCCGCCGCCAGCGGGGCCATCTGGTCGAGGGTGACGGAGCGGTTGGCGTCGTTGAGGTGGGTCGCCCGTCCCGCCCAGACAAGGCCGACCAGCGGCCGGGGCAGCCCGGCCAGCCGTTTGCGCCATCGCCTCAGGCGACCCGCGTCCGCGCGGAGATAGGGAATTCGCCCCGGCAGATCGGCGAGTTGCAGGCCCATGACCATCGGCAGGCTCATCATCTCGCAATGACTGTCGAAGGGCGGCGGCAGGGCGTCGCGCAACACGATCTCGTCCACCCCGGCGAGGCGCCGGGCGAAGGCGGCCTGGTCGGCGTTGATCTGCAGCACGATGCGCGCCTGGCTGCGTTCCTTCGCCCAGGCGACCATGCGCATGAACTGGAAGGTGTCGCCAAAGCCCTGTTCGTCGTGGATCAGCAGGGTCTGGCCCGGCAGGGGCCGCCCATCCCAGCGCGGCCGCTGCACCCGCCGCTGGAGCTGCACCGTATGCGGCATGCCGTAGCGGTGATGGTAGTCCCGCCAGCCGCGCTCGAAGTCGCCCAGCAACAGCAGCAGTTCGCCCCGCTCGAAGCGGAAAGTGAGATTGCCGGGCAGGGTGTCGACCAGCCAGTCATAGACCTGCAGAGCCTCCTCGATACGCCCCTGGACGCGCAGCGCCACGGCAAGCCCCTGCCAGCAGGCGGCGGTGACGGCCCCGGCGGCGCCGGCCGCGGTGATCGCCTGCCGGGCGCGGGCCTCAGCCTGTTCGGGCTGCCCCGCCGCCAGCAGAGCCTGCACCTCGGCCTCGGCCGTCACCGGCCTGCTCGCGCCTGCAGGGCCAGTTCGCGGGCCTCCAGCGCGGCCGCATTGCCCGGGACCGCGGCAAGGACGGCGTCGGCCATCGCCAGCGCTTCGTCGAGTCGGCCAAGTTCGCGCAGGACCCTGGACAGACTGAGCGGCAGCCGGGGGTGATCCGGGGCGAAGTCGCGCAGCGCCTCCAGCCAGCGCAGCGCCTGCGGCCAGCGCTCGCGATCGCCCTCCAGCATCGCAGCGTTGGCGTAGGCGTCCCCCATCTGAGGATCGATCTCGATCGCGCGGCGCAGCAGGGCCAACCCGTCGTCGGGCCGCCCTTGCTCGCCCGTCAGGCTGCCAAGATTGCTGAGCGCGTCGGTATAGAGAGGATTGAGAGCGATCGCCTGCCGGTAGCAGTCGGCGGCGTCCTCCAGCCGGGCCAGCAGGCGCAGGGTGTTGCCTAGATTGTTGTGCCCCTCGGCGAAATCGGGCGCCAAAGCCAGCACGCGCTGCAGGCATTGCGCACTTTCCTCGAGGTTTCCTGCTTCCTGCAAGATGATGCCGAGATTGTTCCAGACGGCGGGGGCGGCGTCGTCGAGCGCCGCGGCCCGGCGGGCGGCCTGCTCCGCCTCCGCCAGGCGGTGCAACCGGCGGCAGATTTCGCCGAGGTTGCTGAAATAGGCGGCCGGCGCATCGGGCGCCGCGCAGGCCTGCTTCAGATAGTCGACCGCCGCGTCGTGCTGGCCGTAGGTATGGGCCATCAAGCCCAGCAGATGGAGGACGTCGGCTTGGCCTGGCCAAACCTCCAGCACCCGGCGGCACAGCATCTCCGCCTGCTGCGCCTGGCCAGCTTCCCAATGACGGTAGGCCAGGTCGATGGCGGTCTCCACGGGAACGACCTCGGGCTGCCCTGCCCCGGGCTGAGAGCCGGGGGCCGGCCGTGGCGGCTTGCGGACCATACGCAGCCCTACGACTGCAGCTGCTTCAGGGCGGCCGACAAGCCCTTCAGCGGAACCGGGATGTCGTGCGCCTGGCTGTCAGCGGCGACGAACCGCACCGTCATGCTGGCGCCGCGCCGGATCTGGTCGAGGCTCTGCTCGTCGAGTTCAACGATACTGCGGCAGCCGCCGGCATGGCAGCTTTCGAACGGCAGGGTGACGGACTTCCCCCCGTCGATGGTCATGACCAGTCCCGGGATCAGCTGGATGCCGAGCGGCGCCGTCATGATGAGCCGCGCCCTGCCGCCCTGCCCGGTGAACGCCATGCTGACATTCAACAGCACCGTGTTCTCAGGCATGGCGACGGCGTACTGCTCGACATAGCAGACCTCGCGCCCCGCGCCGTCGCGGGCGCATTGCTTGCTCCACAGGGGGCCGGGGGCCTCTTCCTTTCCCTCCGCCCGCTTGTCCGGCGCCGCGAAGGCTGGGCCGCCGCCGGCAAGGACAAGCATCATCGCCAACAAGGCTGGATGCCGGGCCGCCTTCGCAATTGATGCGAGCATCACAAGCCTTTCAAGCAAGGTTCATCAGTCGCAAGATCCTACTGAAGTCCGACGGCGAAGTCCGCCCTGCGTGGAGCACGCCCCAGGTCGGACCTCGACGGTCGGCGGCCGGTCTACCAGCTATAGAGCAGACCAGCCGTAACGGCGTTGCTGTCGCCATGCTTGCCGGTTTCCACGGCGTAGTTGCCGAACAGCCGCAGGCTATCGGCGACCGCCACCGACAAATCGAATCCCGCCAGCAGGCGGTCGCGATCCAGGCGGTTGCTTTGCACCGCGAAGGCGCCGCCGCCGCCGGCCAGGCTGTTGATGCTGGTCACGCCGCGGTCGCCCAGTTCATGCGCCCAGCCGACGCGCGCACGCGGCACGACCGTCATGCTGTCGAACTTAAACTCGCGCTGCACCCGTAGCATCACCGTCGAGCGCAGCGCGTCGAGATCGGCGGAGGTGCTGTTCAGCGCCAGACTGCCGCCGCCGGCTTCGACGACCGAGTTGCGGTCGAGATGGTCGTAGCGAAGGCCGACCGACGGCTCGAAGGTGAGACCAGCCGCCGAGGCGAGATATCCCAGGCGGGCCGACGCGCCGCCGTTCCAGCCTCGCTGTTTGTCGCCGGAGGTGCGGGCCAGCCCATCGAAGTCCAGCTGCCGCCAGGTTTCGGTGCGCGTCCACGCGGCGTTGGCCTGGCCGTCCAGGAAGGCGCCTCCAAAGCTCGTGCTGGCGTAGAGTGACAAATTGACGACGTCGAGATCCGCCTTCGAGGCCACCTTGGTGCGCAGCTCGCCACGCGCGAAGCCCAGCGACGCGCCCAGCGTAGCGCCACCGTCCAGCGTCACATCCGCGCCGGCGACGGCGCCGCCGGTCCGGGTGTCAGCCTTGGCGGCGTCGTTCGAATTCTGCTCGTCCAGCCGGCCGAACGCCTGGCCCCAGACGCGCGTGCCGTCGGCCTGCGGCGCCGCGGCTTCGCCGGGCGTCGAAACGGCGCGGCCATTCGCGTACTCCACCCCGCCGGTTCCGCTCCACGGCGTGCCGCCGCGCAGCCGCGACAGGCGGTCGTCCAGAACGGTCGCGAACTGACGCTGCGCCGACAGGTTGGCCAGCAGCGCTTCGCCATGCACCGCGCCGGCTACCTGATCCAGGGCCCGGCCGATCTGGCCGGCCGGCATGCCGTACAGCGCATTGAAGACGGTGCTGATTTCGCCGCTGGTGATCGCAGCCGGACGCAGCGCGTCGAGCGCCGCGCCGGCGGCGCGCTGGTTACCGGTCTGAGCCAGCCCCAGCGCCGTCAGGTCGCCATAGGACTGTGGCGTGACGACCAGGTTCAGATCGTTGGTGCTGTAGACTAGGTCGAAGCGCGTCCCGGCGGCCATGCCGCTGGTCGGCTGCGTCAGGGTGGAGAAGACGCCGGTGAGCCCGCCATCGGCGTGGATCACGTTGAAGCGCTGGCCCAGCGCGGGCGTATAGGTATTGGTGGCGCTGCCCGTCATGCCGCGCAGGATCGGCGCGATCGTGCCGCCGACCGTGATCGGCGCGCCCAGGACCACCACTCGCGAATAATTGCCGGCCCCATTGCCCGTCCCCGTGCCGTCGATATCGAGCGCCAGGGTGGCCGTGGAGGCCAAGGCCACCGGCTGGGTAAAGGTCAGGGCGCCGGGCGAATTGCCGGGCCTGAGCGTACCGGCGATCGAAGCCGGGCCGCTGACCCTGCCAGTGCCGCGCAGAGTGGCGTCCGCCCCGATCTGGAGGGCGCCGTTGAGCACGCCGTTGAGGCTGAGCTGGGTATTGGCCACCGTGGTCGTGCCGCCGGTGATGGCGCCGCTCAAGACCAATTGGCCGCCGCCGACGATCTGCAGCGCGCCGGCGCTGGTGACATCGCCGGTCAGGACCAGTTGGTTCCGATTGGTGTCAATGACGCCGCCGGTCGCCAGCACCACGAAGTTCTGCGCGGTCGTGGTGTTCTGCACCACCTGCAGCGTGCCGCCATTGAAGGTCACGGTCTGGCCGCTGCCCGCTGGGTCGGCGAGGGTGAAATAGGGCTGGCTGCTATCGACGGTGGTCGGCGGCGGCGGGGGTGGCGGCGGCTCCGGCTCGGGCTCAGGCTCGGGTGGCGAGACCACCGTGGCGAGGGTGACGACCAACCTGTTGGTCGTGCCTATGATGGTGGTGGCGGTCGTCGCGGTGAAGCCGGTCGCGGTGACAGAGACGCCGGCATAATCGGTGCCGGTGACGCTGCCGCTGACGATCGTGTAGCTCCCCGCCGTGATCGTACCGGACGGGGCCGCCTGCATGACGATGGTTCCGTTGGTGAGCGTCGCCCCGCTCGACACAGTCAGGGAGCCGTAGTCGGCGCCCGAGGTCACTCGCACAACCAGCTGCGCCGCCCCCGACTGGCTGTAGGATCCGGTGACTTGCGTCGCGCGCTGCGTCATCAGAACGCCGGTGTTGGTGACCCTGCCCGCCCCCGCCTGCGCCGTGACGTTGTTGGCGAGGTAAGTGTTGCCGGCGAAGGTCACGCCGCCGGCCGACACGATGGTGGAGTACGCCGAGCTGGTCGTCCCCATCAGCGTGCCGTAAGTGGAGCCCGAGCCGCCGGTAATGGTGAGGCCCGTGGTGCGCTGATCGCGGATCGGGCCGACGATCGTGCCGGTGTTGGTGAAGCTGATCGCGCCGACCGAGGCGTTGAGGTACACGGCCGCGTCGGCGCCGCCACCGCCGGTGGCGCGGATCAGGCCGCTGTTGGTGAGGACGCCGACCGAGCCGCCGGCCGTATAGATGCCGTTGCCGCCGGTGATCGTGCCGCTGTTGGTGATCGTGCCCACCGACGAGCCAGCGGTCTCGACATACAGTGCGTAGCCGCTGTTGGAGTTGATCGTGCCGGCGTTGTTGACCGAGGTGGCGGTGATATTGGCGCGCAGCAGCAAGGCGTAGCTCGACCCCTGAATGAGGCCGGTGCTGGCGTTGCTGATCGTGCCCACCCGCCCGCCGTCCAGGCGAATGCCGCGGGTGCCGCCGCTGATCGTCCCGGTGTTGGTGATCGCGGTGATCGTGTTGTTGTTCAGACCGTATATGCCGTTGTTCCCCGAAGGGACGGTGATCGCGCCGTCGTTCCAGATCGACCCGATCGACACGTTGCTGGCGATCACAACGCCGTCGGCCGCCGTCGGCGCGAGGCTGCCTGTGGAAGTGATCGACAGATTGCTCCCCGATGCAATCGTCTGCGTCGCAGTGGTCGCCGAGGTGATCGTCGTCGTCTGCGCCATGGCCGGCATCGCGGCGGTCAGCACCATCACCGATGTGCCCGCCAGGAGCACCCGGTGGAACGTGTCGGAACTGCAGATGCGAGCGGGGACCGTCATGAATACGCGTTCCTATCGTCCCGGCCGATAGGGCGCCGAGCTTGGCTGTTTCCCGCGAAGGGCAAGAGGCAGACGCGCGACCGCCGAAATTTCGGTCGCCGCCCTGCCGGATGGCAACCATCACAAGATGATTAACAACCAATTTTCAACGCTAAGGCGGGCGCTTCCGAAAGTCCGTAAAAGCGCCGATGGGGCGGCGTTGAGCTGGCCCGGCGACCGACAGGCAAGGCCATGCGGTCGGGCCCGATCCCTACCGCATGGCCTTGCCTGTCGGTCGGCGCCCGGGCCGGGGCCCGTCGAGGACCCGTAAGGTCGGCTCAGCCATGACCTGTGCTCGAAGGAATTCGGCTTTTCAAGCCGACCGCTCGCGACTCGTTAACTGCTGCTCGGCGATCACGCGCGCCCCTGCAAGCTATGTCGTTCGATCGGGATTATCGTCATGTCGACTGTCTTTAATTTCACCAGCGGCGTTGTCGCCGACACCGACGCCAACGATGGATCGACCACGCGCCAGGCCACTCAGACGATCGGCGCCGATACGCTGACCGTGGCGCTCGATAGCGCCAGCGGTGCGACGGCGGTGGTGATGGCTGACACGGCCTATTTCGGCGCTGACATCGCCAATCTCAACGGCGCCATGTTTGCGATGGTGAATAATGGGATCAACATCGCTAATTCTCTAACGCTGTCGTTGGACGGCGGTAAAATATTTGATCTTACCAGCATTAATATCACTGACCAAAACGCCACCCCATCCGTCAATTTCATCTTCACGACGACAAAGGGCAGCGTGGCGGTGACGATCGATTCGTCTTCCGGCGCGATCGTAGTACCGCTTTCCGATCCGAAACTTCACGGTGTGACGTCCGTCACAATTACCCAGCAGGGCGGCGGACTGCTGCCTGCGGTGGATGACATAACCATCGACAACATCACGCCGCCCAACGCGGCGCCCACCTTCGTCGGCGCGAGCTCGACGCTGACGGTGGCGCAGAACAGCGGCGCCAGCAGCGCTAGCGCCCTGCTGCATGTAAGCGACACCGACAGCTTTCAGACCATGACCTGGACCTCGTTCTCGTCGCCGTCCCACGGCACGCTGAGCATCTCCAGCGCCACCGCTGCCTCAGGCGCAGCCGACATCACGCCGGGCGGCGTAATCACCTATACGCCGGCCGCGGGTTTCGCCGGCGTCGACACCTTCACGGTGCAGGTATCCGACGGCGTCGCCACCACCACCCGCGTCATCAGCGTCAATGTGGGGCCAGCGACGCCAGGCACGCCGGACCTTGCGGCGGGCAGCGACAGCGGCTCCTTAAACAACGACAACATCACCAACGCCGCGACCTTGAATTTCAGCGGCGTCAGCGCCGCCGGCGACAGCAACAGTTCGGTGCGGGTCTTCGTCGATAAGAACAACAACGGCGCCTACGACGCCGGCACCGACTTCATCGCCACGGCCACGGTCGACAACGGCAGCTGGAGCGTGAGCGGCCTAAGCACGACCGGCATGAGCGACGGCGCCTACAACGTCTACGCCCAGGTGACGTCGGCGACCGGGAACCTGACCAGCTCGCTCAGCAGCGCGCTGGTCATACAGATCGATAAAACCCTGCCAGGGCAGACGCTGAGCGGCCTGTCGCTGTCGGCCGACAGCGGCGACAGCGCCAGTGATTTCATCACCAACACTGCGACCCAAACTATCAGCGCCACACTCAGCGGCGCCTTGACCGGCGGCGATATTCTGCACGGCTCGCTCGACGGCGGAAGCACATGGACTAACATCACCTCCAAGGTCAGCGGCACCACAGTCACCTGGAACGGGGTCACACTGAGCGCGAGCGGCGACCTGCAGATGCGGGTGGTCGACGCCGCAGGCAACGGGGGCGCAATCGCCAGCCACACCTACACGCTCGACACCGTCCGGCCGAACCCGCCCGGGGCTCTCGACATGACCACGGGTACGGACACCGGCGCCTCCCACACGGACAATATCACGTCAAACACCACGCCCGTCGTGACCGGCACGGCCGAGGCAGGCGCCACGGTCACCCTCTACGACACCGACGGCGTCACGGTGCTGGGAGTCGCCACGGCCACCGGCGGAAACTGGTCGATCACCACCACGGCGCTCAGTGAGGGCACGCACACCCTGACCGCCAAGGCGACCGATACGGCCGGAAACGTCTCCGACGCCAGCTCCGGCCTAACCGCCACCATCGACACCACACCTCCTACCCTGGCGATCACCACCGACGCCTCGACGCTGAAGATAGGCGAAACGACGACCATCACGTTCACCTTCAGCGAAGATCCCGGCGCGAGCTTCTCCAGCGCCAATGTCATCGTCTCGGGCGGCACGCTGGGGGCCCTCTCGGGGAGCGGCCTCACCCGCACAGCCACCTTCACCCCAACCGCCGACCTCGACAGCGGCGCTGCAAGCGTCGCCGTCGCGAACGGCAGCTACATCGACGCCGCCGGCAACAACGGCGCTGCCGGCATAGTCAGCCTATCCTTCGACACCCGGGCGCCGAGCGCGCCCTCCGTACCCGCGCTGACGAGCGGATCGGACAGCGGCGTGCTGGGCGACCGCGTCACCAACATCGACACTCCCACCTTCACCGGCACGAGCGAGGCGGGCGCCACCATCAAGCTCTACGACACCGACGAATCGACGTTGCTGGGATCGGCCGTCGCCGACGGCTCGGGCAATTGGACAATCGTCTCCTCGCGACTTTCCGTCGGCGCGCACACCATCGCCGCCGAGGCGACCGACCCAGCCGGAAACGTATCGAGCACTGGCCCGGTGGTGGTGGTCACCATTGAGGCGGTTCAAACACCCGAGCCGCAACCTGAGCCGGAGCCGGGCGTGGTCACCGTGGTGACTCCGTTCGGGAACGAGGTCACCGGCGATGCGCATGACAACCTCATCGCGCCCTCCGGCGGCGCGGACACCGTCTCTGGCGGCGGCGGGAACGATACCGTGCAGGGCGGAGCCAGCAGCGACCTGCTGCAGGGCAATGTCGGCAATGACAGCATCGCGGCGGGCGGCGGGTCCGACTTGGCCTATGGCGGCCAGGGCGACGACTTCGTGAACGGCAACGTCGGCGACGACAGGCTGTATGGCGACAAGGGCGCGGACACCGTGCACGGCGGCCAGGGCGACGACTTCGTCCACGGCGGCCAGGGGAACGACTATGTCTTCGGCGACCTCGGGGACGACGTGCTGCTGGGCGGCCAGGGGGACGATCACGTGGTCGGCGGGGCCGGGAACGACTACCTGTCCGGCGACCTCGGCTCCGACACCCTGACCGGCGGCGCCGGGGCCGACACCTTCCACAGCTTCGGCGGAGCGGGGCTCGACCTGGTGACCGACTTCAACCAAGCCGAAGGCGACCGCGTGCTGCTCGACCCCGGCACGAGCTACGTGCTCAGCCAGGTTGGCGGCGACGTACATGTGACGATGAGCGGCGGCGAGCTGATCCTGGCAGGCGTGCAGCTCTCCAGCCTGACCGAAGGCTGGATCATCTGACATCGACGCCGAAGCCGATTTGCTCGGCTTCCTCTTTGAACGCCTGGCGTCAGATCGCGCACGCGCGGCCGATGATGAAGTAACTGCACACGCCTGCGGCTTCAGGCAGCCCGCCGCCTCAGCGCGGTCGCCATAAGCGACCCATAATTGACCCCAACGGAGCATGAAGGTCCTGTGGCTTGGCAGTATGGGGAGCGTTGGTGTTTCATTTTCTAGGTCTTGCAGTCACCGTCGCGTTCGCAATCGTTGTCATAGGCCTCGTCGGATACTTGATCCTCGTCCGCTTGGGTCTCGCTCCCGGCGTCGAGCACCGTAGGGGTCACTGGCTTTAGGGCCACCGACACCCTCACTACGCTTATCAACATCCCGGCCTTAAGCGACGCCTAGGCCGGGCGCTGAACTGCGAGCTCGTCACCGGGATCGGGCTCGCTTTGGACATCCAAGTGTCCGCTCTCCGAAAAAACATGCTCCCCGATGTCACCTTCGCGATGGCTGCCTCGTCTTCGCTGAAGATCGGCTGAGGCTTCGACGGCGAAGCCCGGCGCGATCGGGAGACGGACATGAAAATCGTAGTGATCGGCGGCACCGGCCTGATCGGCTCTCAGGTCGTCTCAGGGCTGAAGGCCCTGGGGCACGAGGCGATCGCCGCCTCGCCCAACACCGGCGTCAATACAATCACGGGCGAGGGTCTGGATGAGGCGCTGGCAGGCGCGCAAGCCGTGATCGACGTCGCCAATTCGCCGTCGTTCGAGGCGGACGCGGCGCTGGAATTCTTCCGCATCTCCGGGACAAACCTGCTGGCGGCCGAGCAGCGCGCCGGCGTCGCCCACCACCTGGCGCTATCGGTCGTCGGCACCGACCGCCTGCAATCGAGCGGCTACTTCCGGGCCAAGCTCGTGCAGGAGGACCTGATCAAGGCCTCGCCGACCCCATGGACGATCCTGCGATCAACTCAGTTCTTCCCGTTCGTGGCCGGCATCATCCAGTCGGGCAGCGTCGGCGACGAGGTTCATCTGTCGTCCGCCATGGTGCAGCCGGTGGCGGCCGAGGATGTGGTGGCGGCGCTGATCCAGCTGGTCCTGGCCGCCCCCCTTAACGACACGGTCGAGATCGCCGGTCCGGAGGCGATCCGCATGGACGCCTTCGCTCAGGAATACCTCGCGGCGAAGGAAGACCCGCGCACGATCGTGGCCGAATCCCAGGGCCTGTACTTCGGCTCGGTGATCGATGACGGGTCGCTGACCCCGGGGCCGAACGCGCGCCTCGGAATAACCAGACTGGAAGACTGGCTGCGCGACTCCATCAGCGCCGACTGACATCCGCATTCAGCATCAGGATCAAGCCATGAAACTCTATTACAGCCCGCTGGCGTGCAGCCTGGCCGATCACATCGCCCTGCGCGAGGGAGGGTTCGCTTTCGACCTCGAGCGGGTGGATCTGAAAACGCACCGCACGGAAACTGGCCGCGACTTCCATGAGGTCAGCGGCAAGGGCTACGTGCCCGCCCTGGTGTTGGCGGACGGCGAGGTGATCACCGAGAACGTCGCCGTCCTGGACTGGATCGCATCGGCGGCCCCGGTCCTTTCCGTCGACGCCCCCCTGGGACGCACGCGGGTGCTTGAGGCGCTGACCTACATCACCACCGAGATCCACCGCGCTTTCAAGCCGATGTGGCATGGCGGTTCGGCCGAGGAGAAGGCCAAGGCCGGAGCGACCGTGTCGGCGCTGCTCGATCCGCTCGGTGCCTCGCTACGGGGCGACTATCTGTTCGGCAGCCGGCCCAGCGTGGCTGACTGCTATCTGTTCGTCATGTTGTTGTGGGCCGAGCGGTTCAATGTGGCGACGCCCGAACCGCTGGTGGCGCTGCGGCGGCGGATGCGCGCGCGACCGTCTGTTCGCGCAGCAATGGTGTACGAAGGTCTCCTGTCCGAGGAAGCTGCGGCCCAATGACACCGATCGATCCCGCAACCGAGGCGTTCGAACAGCACCGCCCCCGGCTGCTGCGGTTGGCCTATCGGATGCTGGGATCGTCGTCCGAGGCCGAGGATATCGTGCAAGACGCCTGGCTGCGTTGGCGTCAGGTCGATCCCGACAATGTCCGTGAGCCGGCCGCCTATCTGGCGCGAACGGTGACCCGGCTGTGTCTGGACACCTTGAAGTCGGCGCGCGCCAGGCGGGAGGCCTATGTCGGCAACTGGTTGCCGGAACCGATCTTCGAACCCGAGGAGACGGCGCCGGCCCTGGATGACCTGACCTTGTCGCTGATGATGGCGCTCGAACGATTATCGCCGCTGGAGCGAGCCGCCTTCCTGCTGCACGACGTGTTCGGGACGCCCCTGACCGAGGTGGCTCGGACGCTGGATCGAGATGCGGTCGCCGTCCGCCAGTTGGCGGCCCGAGCGCGGAAACATGTCCAGGAGGCACGGCCGCGTTACCCGGTCACGCGCGACGAGGGCGACCGTATCGCCCGGGCCTTCTACGCCGCGTCCAACCAGGGTGATCTCGATGGCCTTCGCGCGCTGCTGGCCGACGCCGTCGTTCTCAAGGCCGATGGAGGCGGCAAGGCCCATGCCTGGCTGCGGCCCATCGTCGGGCTGGACCACGTGGTGCGCCTGTTCGAGGGCCTCTATCGCAAGCTGACCCGCGAACCGCCCGTCCTCGTGGAGTGGGTCTGGATCGACGGTTTGCCAGGCTATGTCAGCTACGAGCGCGACGGCGCCTTGCAGACCACCGCCCTGGAGATCGAGGAGGGTCGGATCGTCTCGATCTTCATCACGAGAAATCCAGACAAGCTGGCGGTTGCCGAGAGCATGGCCCTCGGACGACAGCCGCTTCACTAGGTCGGGGCCACTGGAAATGGCTGGCCGCGACGCCCGTGGGGCGCTCGATCACCCGGCCGCGATGACTTCGACACGCAGCGGACGACCGCCAGCGGCGATCTCCAGCAGGCGGTCGACATTCGGATGTGCGCCTGGGCGGTTGCGTGCATCCGCCGTGTGTTCAGCGAACACGGCCAAGCCGTGCTTCGCGGCCTTCTCGTCCAAGGAGTCAAAGGACTGCTTGAGGTGTTGGTAGACCGCCAATGAGCCTTGCTTGCCCGGCTGATTCTCGATGGAAGCGACCACATTGCCCTCGCCGTCTACGAGGTCGATGCGTTGCACGCCGTCAACCGGTGGCAATTGCTGGAGATTTTCCTTGAACGTCGCACCTGGTTGAATCATCGCCAGCCCGTCTCGATTTCCGAAATTGATCGCGGAGGGCATGTAGCACCGACCTCAGGTGTCGGCCAACGCGGCCGGAGGTCGGCAACGCTTAGTTCCTGCGCTTTACCTTCGATAGGGCGCGGGAGGCGGATGCAATCGAAGGCTGGCAAGACGCCCCGGCTAATGGCGGTGGGGGCGTCCGCCCCCACCGCCGATGTCAGTTAGCCAACTTGTTCTTGTAGATTTCGCCGTCCTTCATGATGACGACGAAGTTCCGTTCGGGATCGGCGACGAGGTTGATATTGGTCGTCGGATCTCCATCGACCAGGAGAAGGTCGGCCAACGCGCCTGCCTCCACCACCCCGAGCTTGCCCTTGTACGGCGACCGCAGCCCCGAAAGCGTCAGCAGCTCGGCGTTCGTGGAGGTGGCTTGGCGGAGGATTTCCGCAGGGGTGTACCAGCGTGACAGGCTCGCCAGCAGGGCCCCCTGCCGCCGCGCCATGGCTTCGGAGAACAATACGTCCGTCCCGAAGGCGACCTTCAGCTTGTACTTCTTGGCCAAGGCATAGATTTGGTCGGTCCCGGCGATGACCTCCTGCGCCTTCGCATACTGTTCCGTACCGGGCGGGAACATGCCCCCAAAATCCTCTTGCAGGATCGGCTGGGTCGAGAGCCATACGCCCTTCTCGGCCATGTATTTCACGGTGGCGTCGTCAACTAGGTGGGCGTGCTCGATCACCTTGATCCCGGCGTCGATCGCGCGACGAACCGCCACCGGCGTGTAGGCGTGGACCATCACATAGGTCCCGTCGGCCGCCTCGACCGCCGCCCTCAACTCCTCGGGCGTGAAGGTGGAGACGTCGAGCGGGCTGTGCGGCGAGGCCACGCCGCCGCCGGCCGTCAGTTTGATCTGGCTGGCGCCCAACATCAGTTGTTCACGCACGCGCTGGCGCATCATGTCAGGGCTGTCGACGACCATTGCGCCGCCCAGCTCCTCGATCCGCGACAGGGGCTTGGATCCATCGCGCGGAATCTCGGACAGCTGGCGGAAATCGCCATGACCGCTGGTCACGGTGATCATGGCCCCCGATGGCCAGATACGCGGGCCGGGAACAACCTTGCGGTCGATCGCCTGCTTCAGGCCAAAGCTCGGGCCGCCCACGTCCCGCACCGTGGTGAAGCCGCGCATCAGGGTCGCGGTCGCTTCGGCGCCAGCTTGAATATTGTTGAAGCCTACATCGCCGAAGGTCAGCTGCTCCGGCGTCGCGCGAATGAGCGTGCTGTGCCAGTGAGCGTCGATCAGGCCGGGCATGAGGGTCTTGCCCTGCCCGTCAATGACCTGGGCGCCGGGGGCTTCCGCATTGGCGCCGACGCGCGCGATCTTGTTGCCGCTCACAAGCACCGACGTCGGCGCCGACAAGCTGGCCGATTTGCCGTCGAACACTCTGACATTTCGAAACAGGACGTCGCCCGCCAAGGCCGCCGTAGGCATGGTCGACGCCAGAACCGCGCATGCTGCCACAAGCGCTTTACGCACACTGAACATATAGCTTCTAGCTCCCCAAAAGCGCCTGGCGTCCTGAAGTGCATTCTTCAGATGACGCCCCGAGCGTCGACCACCACTTGTGCGGGGCCAGACCCTTCGCTCGCCAAAAGGTAGACCGGGATGTGACTGTCGCGACCAAAAAATTTGACAGAGCCGCGACCGCCTGGCGCCGGCACAGGCTCAGGCCGCCGCCAATGCCTCAGCAAGCTCGAACTCGACCATGGCCGGCGCGAAGTTCAGGTTGTCGTGCTTGTCGCGCGTCAGCTTGAGAAGGACGAACCGCTGCAATTCGGTGAGCCCTGCCCACTGCGCCCGGCTGGGCGGCGCCAATCCTACAGAGCGCGCTTGGCGCACGACCATCGGCGGGACGGTGGAGACGTCGGTCCACTGTCCACATGGCGGCTCGGCCAGGACGCGCGCGGGCTCCCCCGCGCGCAGGGCGATCAGGTCCACCAACGCCGCGCGGTAGGTCTCGATTTCCGGCTGGCTTTCGCATGGCGCGGTCAGCAGGGCCTGGCGGTCGTCTCGCGTGAACCGGCTCCACTGGCGGAGGGACAGCTTGATGCCGCAGGCGTCCAATTTGAAACGCACGGCCATCGGCACGCAACGCAGGGTGCTCACGAAGTCGCTCTCGAAGTCGAACAATTGGGTGTCGTTCATGACATGGCGCTCCTCTGAGGCTTCAAATCGTAGATCGGGCTGGCGGCGGTCGCGCGCGCGGTGACATCGCCGATCAGCAGCAGCACGGGCCCGCTGGGCCGGGCGGCGTCGAGCAGGCCCGGCAAGTCCTCAAGCGTGCCCCAGAGGGCGCGAGCGTCGGGATGGCCCGCGTTCTCGACGGCGGCCGCAGGCGTCGAGGCCGGCCGCCCGTCGCGGATTAGTTGGCGCGCGATCTCATGAACCTGATCGCGTCCCATATAGATTGCGAGCGTGGTGTCGGCTTCGGCGGCTTTCCCCCCGATGTCGAACGCGCCGCCGCCGGCCGCCGTGGCGGTGCAGATCAACAGCCGCCGGCTCTCTCGGCGGTGGGTGAGCGGGAAGCCGAACTGGGCGGCGGCGGCGCTGGCCGCCGTGATGCCAGGCACGACCTCGGTCGCCACGCCGTGCGCGTGAAGGAAGGCCTGCTCTTCTCCGACCCGGCCGAAGATGGAGGGGTCGCCGCCCTTCAACCGCACCACATCCACCCCGCGCCGCGCCAAACGAAGCATCAGGCGGTTGATGGTCTCCTGCTTCATGCTGGTGCGGCCGGCGCGCTTGCCGGTCTGGATTTTGAGGCAGGCGGCCGGCGCCAGGGCCAGCACCTCCTGCGAGATCAAGGCGTCGTAGAGCAGCGCCTGGGCCGACTCGATGACGCGAGCCGCGCGCAGGGTGAGCAGGTCGGCGGCGCCGGGACCTGCGCCGACCAGTTTCACGGTTCCGAGGCGAACTTCAGGCGGCATCGAGGATCTCCGTTCGCGGCGTTGCAGACAGGATGCGGGCGATTTCGGGACGGCAGGAGCCGCAGCTTGAGCCGGCGCCGGTGGCGTCGCTGACCGCATCGACATCGTGGGCGCCGGCTTCGATCGCCTTGGTGATGACGGCAGCCCGAACATTGCGGCAGGCGCAGACGACCGGCGATGTTTCCACCGCACGGCCTGGCGCGCGACCGATCAGAAGCGCGGCCCGATCCTGGGCCGTCAGACTTTCGGCGACGAACAACTCAGCGAGCCAGGCGCGCGGCGGCAGGACGCCGGAGGTGGTGGTGAACAGCACCCTGTCCACGCGCTCGCCATCCATGAACGCTTCGCGCAGAGAGCCCGCGGCGGGATCCTCGTAGCGCAAGGCGCCGCCCGACGCGCCGTGCAGCAGGAGTTTGGCGAGGGCCGCGCGCTCGTCGGCATCGCCGCGCCCGGCGAACTCATAAAGATGGCAGCCATCCTGCGGAATCCGCCGCCAGACGAGATCCAGGTGGGCCGGCGGAGCGAACGCCTCGCGCGAGATGTGAAAGCCCCGCCAGGTCTCCCGATAGGGCCGCACGCGGGCGGGGGTATGCTTGAACTCCGGCTGGCCCGATCGCGGATCGACCTTCGGAGCCACCAGGGGATTGGCCCGGCCTGAAGGCGCGAAGCCCTCGGTCCAATGCATCGGCATGAAGATCGAACCAGGGCGCTGACGGTCAGTGACGCGGGCCAGCACCACCGCCTCGCCATGAGCAGTCCGCACGCGGGTCAGCACGCCCTCGCGAACGCCCACCGCATCAGCGTCGGCAGGGTGGATCTCCACGAACGGCTCGGGGATATGACGCCAGAGACCCGGCGCCTGACCGGTGCGGGTCATGGTGTGCCACTGGTCGCGAATGCGCCCGGTGTTGAGCGCCAGGGGGAAGGCCGCGTCGGTCGCCTGGGCTGCCCCCGCCGCGGGTGTGGGGAGCATCTGGGCTCGCCCATCCGGGGTCTGGAATTGTCCGTCGACAAACAGCCGCGCCGCGCCGCCCTGCGTCGTCACCGGCCATTGAACCGGCTGCAAGTCATCGTAGGCGTCGGGCGTCATCCCGACCAAGCCTGAGAGATTCAGCAGCCGCCCATCGTTCTCGTAGGCGGTCATCCGCGCCCATTCCCGGAACACCTGAACCGGAGCACGCCAGGAGAACGCGTCGGCGTGGCCCATGGCGCGACCGACGTCGGCGATGATCCGCCAGTCGGCGCGGGCTTCTCCCGGCGGCGCCATCAGCGCCCGTTGCCGCGAGATCCGGCGCTCGGAATTGGTGACCGTGCCGTCCTTCTCGCCCCAGGCCAGAGCCGGCAGCTTCACATGAGCGAAGGCCGTGGTGTCGGTCTGGGCCATGCAATCGGAGACCACGACGAACGGACAGGCGGCCAGGGCCGCACGCACGGCGCTGGCGTTCGGCATGCTGACCGCCGGATTGGTCGCCATGACCCACAGGGCCTTGATCCTGCCGTCCGCGACGGCCTCGAACATGTCGACGGCCTTCAGGCCCGGCCGTTCGGCGACACGCGGCGCACCCCAGAAACGCGCGACCCGCGCGCGCGCCGCCTCGTCGAAATCCATGTGGGCGGCCAAGGTGGTCGCCATGCCGCCGGTTTCGCGCCCGCCCATGGCGTTGGGCTGGCCAGTGATCGAGAAGGGGCAGGCGCCGGGCTTGCCGATACGGCCGGTGGCCAGGTGGGCGTTGAGGATCGCCAGCCCCTTGGTCACACCCTGGGCCGACTGGTTCGAGCCCATCGAGAACAGGCTGACAGTCCGAGGCGTCTGCGCGAACATCTGGAAGAAGCGCTCAAGATCCGTCAGCGCCAGGCCGCAATCGGCGGCCACCGCCGAGGGCGACTGATCGTCGGCCGCCAGCGCGGCCTCGACCTGGGCGAACCCGGACACGTGGGCGGCGATGTAGTCGCGATCGATCGCGCCGCGGCGGATCAGGTCCGCCAGCAGGCCGTTCCAGAGCCGCACGTCGGTCTGGGGCGCCAGGGGCAGATGCAGGTCGGCCACTTCGGCGGTGTCGGTGCGGCGAGGGTCGATCACCACATGGCGTTGTCCCCGCGCCCGCGCCGCCTCCATCCGCCGGAACAGCACCGGGTGGGTCCAGGCCGCGTTGTGGCCGGCGAACACCACCAGGTCGGCGAGGTCGAGGTCCTCGTAGCAGCCCGGCACGAGGTCGGCGCCGAAGGCCAGCTTGTGCGCCACCACGGCCGAGGCCATGCAGAGCCGGGAGTTGGTGTCGATATTTCCCGATCCGATGAACCCCTTCATCAGCTTGTTGGCGACGTAGTAGTCCTCGGTCAGCAACTGGCCGGAAACGTAGAACGCCACCGAGTCCGGGCCATGCCTGGCGATCGTTTCGGAGAACCGACGCGCGACCAGCGCGGTGGCTTCATCCCAGGTCGCGCGACGGTCGCGGATCGTTGGGAACAGCAACCGCCCGTCCATCCCGACGGTGTCGGCCAGAGCCCCGCCCTTGGAGCAGAGCCGGCCCTGGTTGGCGGGGTGAACGTCGTCTCCTTTGAGCGTCAGGCTTCGCCCTTCGGCGCGGCCGGACACCCCGCAACCGACCCCGCAGTAGGGACAAGTGCTCTTCCGGGTTTCGGCGCCGAGGGCCATGGATCAGGTCCGACCAAGGAACAGGCGGCCCTCGCGGACCTCCAGCGGAACGACGGGCGCGCAACCCTTGCCGCGATCGGCCCCCATCGGCTCGCCGGTGGCCAGGTCAATCGACCAGGCGTGCAACGGGCAGGTCACCGCGTGCCCATGAATGATGCCCTGGCTGAGCGGGCCGCCCTTGTGCGGGCAGGCGTCCTTCAGGGCGAACACACGCCCGTCGCCGGTGCGGAAGATCGCCACGTTGCCGTCTGGCGTCGGCACCCGCCGCGCGCCGCGCAGCGGAACGTCGGTGACGGCGCCGACGTCGGTCCAGGCGATCGGGTCTTTCACGAGCGCGTTCATGCGGGGGCGAACTCCATGCGGCGGCTGAGCGGGGTGAACTCGTCGGAGTGGCGGCCGGCCACCCGCTCGGCCCAGGGGTCGACGCGGAAGAACCGCTGCGAGTAGGCGAAACGGTCGTAGAGGGCGCGGCGCAGGTCAGGGTCCTCGACCTGGGCGCGGATGCTGTCGAGGCCGACGCGGGCCATCCATTTGTAGATCCGCTCCAGGTACCAGCCCTCCTCGCGGTAGGCCTGGGTGACGGCGCAGATCGTCCAGATCGCCTCCTCCTCGGTGGCGACCTTGGTGAGCAGCTCCGTACCCTGGATATGCAGGCCGGCGGCGCCGCCCACATGGATCTCGTAGCCACTGTCGACGCAGATCACGCCGATGTCCTTGCAGGTCGCCTCGGCGCAGTTGCGGGGGCAACCAGAGACCCCGAGCTTGACCTTGGCGGGGGTCCACGAGCCCCACATGAACTTCTCGAGCCGCACGCCCAGGCCGGTCGAGTCCTGGGTTCCAAACCGGCACCAGTCCGTGCCCACGCAGGTCTTCACGGTGCGCAGACCCTTGGCGTAGGCATGGCCCGAAACCATGCCTGCGGCGTTGAGATCGGCCCAGACCGCGGGCAAATCGTCCTTCTGGACGCCCAGCAAATCGATCCGCTGTCCGCCTGTGACCTTCACGCTGGGAATCTTGAACTTATCGACCACGTCGGCGATGGCGCGCAATTCGTCGGAATTGGTCATGCCGCCCCACATCCGCGGCACGACGGAATAGGTGCCGTCCTTCTGGATGTTGGCGTGGACCCGCTCGTTGATGAACCGGGACTGCTTGTCGTCGCGATACTCGCCGGGCCAGGCGCAGATCAGGTAGTAGTTCAGGGCCGGACGGCAGCTGGCGCAGCCGTCGGGAGTGCTCCACTCCAGGGCCTGCATCACCGCCGGCATGGACTTCAGGCTCTCGGCGACGATGCGGCGGCGGGTTTCGGTGTGGCCGTGATGGGTGCAGCCGCAGACCGGCTTGGGGCCCGTCTGCGCCTTGAAGCCGTCGCCGAGCGTCAGCATCAGCAGCTTCTCGACCAGCGGCGTGCAGGAGCCGCAGGAGGCCGACGCCTTGGTCACCGCCCTGACGGAGTCCAGGGTGTTCAGGCCCTGCTCAACAATGGCCCCGGTGATCGCACCCTTGCACACGCCGTTGCAGCCACAGACCTCGGCGTCGTCGGCCAAGGCTGCAACGGCCGCGCTAGGGTCCAGACCTCGAAGGCCCTCCGTGGCCGATTGGCCGAAGATCAGGGTCTCGCGGATGTCCGCGACCTCGGCGCTTTGGCGCATCAGGTCGAAGTACCAGGCGCCGTCCGCCGCATCGCCGAACAGCACGGCGCCGGCGACCTTGCCGTTCTCCAGCACCACACGCTTGTAGACCCCGCGTCCGGCGTCGCGGAATACGATGTCCTCGCACCCCTCCCCGCCCGCGAACTTGCCGGCGGAGAACACATCAACGCCCGACACCTTCAGACGCGTCGAGAGCACCGAACCTTCATAGGCCCCGGCCGTATCGGTCAGGCCGGCGGCCAGCGCCTTGCACATCTCCCAGATCGGGGCGACGAGGCCGTAGCACTGGCCGCGATGCTCGACGCACTCGCCGACCGCCGAGATCCGCGGATCGGAGGTGCGCATCTGATCATCGACGATCAGGCCGCGCCCGGTCTCCAGCCCCGCCGCCTTGGCCAGGCTGGTGTTCGGCCGGATGCCGACCGCCATGACCAGCAGGTCGCACGGCAAGGTGCGGCCATCCTTGAGCTTCAGGCCGGCGACCCGGCCATCCACGCCGACGATCTCTTCGGAGACCGCGCCCAACTCGGTGGCGACACCTTTATCGGCCAGGGCGTCGGCCAGCAGGAAGGCCGCCGAGGCGTCCAGTTGCCGCTCCATCAGCACGTCCACGAGGTGAACGACCGTCGCCGCCATCCCCCGCCGCACCAGGCCATAGGCCGCCTCGATGCCCAGCAGCCCGCCGCCGATCACCACCGCCCGCGCGCCAGCCTGGGCCGAGGCGGCGACCATCGCCTCGACGTCGTCCAGGTCGCGGAAGGTGACGACGCCCGCAAGGTCGCCGCCCGGCAGCGGCAAGCGGATCGGGTCAGAGCCCGTCGCCAGGATCAGCCGGTCGTAGCCGACCTCCAGCCCGCCTTCGGCCCGCACGATGCGCGCCTGCCGGTCGATGGCCTGCACCGCGCGGCCGGCATGCAGGGTGATGGCATTGTCGCAGTACCAGGCCTCATCGTTGATCACGATGTCGGCGAAGGTCTTTTCTCCGGCCAGCACCGGCGAGAGCATGATGCGGTCGTAGTTCACCCGCGGCTCGGCGCCGAAGATGGTGATCTCGTAGCGATCGGGATCGCGCTTCAAGACCTCTTGAACCGCGCGGCAACCGGCCATGCCGTTGCCGACGACGATCAATCGTTCCTTGGCCATCAGGGTATCTCCGATCAAACGCGCGAGGGGGAGCCGGCGGCTTGCGCCGAGGCGGTCCAGGTCCTGCGCCACCGCGCCTTGACCCCGGTCAGGCAGACCAGCGCCACCAGGGCGAGGGCGGCGAAAGCCAGCAGACCGGCCTGGTAGGAACCCGTCGCCTGCTTGGCCCAGCCGAGGCTGGCGGCGAGGTAGAAGCCGCCGACGCCGCCGGTCATGCCGACCAGGCCGGTGACGACGCCGATCTCCTTGCCGAAGCGTTGGGGCGCGAGCTGGAACACAGCGCCGTTGCCGGCCCCCAGCGCCATCATGCTGAAGAGCAGGACCGAGAAGGCGAACCATACGTTCGCAGCGTGGAAACTCGCCAAGGCGAGTCCCAGCGCGGCCAGGACGTAGACGACGCTCAAGGTTCGAACTCCGCCGAACCGGTCGGCTAGAGCCCCACCCACCGGCCGCAGGAACGAGCCGCCGAAGACGCAGGCCGCCGTGAAGAAGCCCGCCGTCACCGGGCTAAGCCCGTATTCGGCGTTGAAGTAGATGGTCAGCGAGGAGGAGAGGCCGACAAAGCCGCCGAAGGTCACGCTGTAGAGCAGCATCAGCCACCAGGCGTCCGGCGTCTTGAGGACATCCATGTATTCCGACAGCGCCTTCGGCGGTGGCGCGTTCGGCGCGTCCTTGGCGAAGATGAGGAAAGTGACGAAGGCGATCATGAGCGGCAGGCAGGCCAGGCCGATCACATTGTTCCAGCCGTAGAGCTGGGCCAGGCCGGGGGCGAACAAGGCCGCCAGGGCCGTGCCCGAATTGCCGGCGCCGGCGATACCGAGCGCGAGCCCCTGGTATTCCGGCGGATACCAGCGCGAGGCGAGCGGCAAGGCGATGGCGAAGGAGGCGCCGGCCACGCCAAGGACCAGACCCAGGGCCAGCACCTTGTGATAGCTGTCGATGCCGATGAGCCAGGCGGCGCCGAGACCCGCGAGCACGATCAGCTGAGCGATGATCCCGGTTTTTCTGGGACCGATGTGATCGACCAGAACTCCGGCGACCAGCCGCAACAGCGCGCCCGCCAGGACCGGCACGGCGACCATGAAGCCCTTTTGGGCCGGGTCGAGATTGAAGTCCTTGGCGATCGCAACGCCCAGCGGGCCAAGGATCACCCAGACCATGAAGCTAAGGTCGAAATAGAGGAACGCGGACAGAAGGGTGGGCGTGTGCCCGGCCTTCAGGAATGAGCGATTCAGCATCGGATGAGCCCCGTACGGATTGAACGGAAGCGGCGGCGTCGCCGAGGGTTTTGGGAGGGCTCTTCATCGAGCCGTTCCAAGAAGCCGCGAACGCCGTTGTCCTGGGCCTGGGGCCAGCAGGCCACCACCGGGCCCGGTCGTCATCATCCGCCGGCGGATGGCCAGCTCGGATTCATGTTGCAGTGCAAAAACTAGGCGCCCGATTTTGGGCGCTGACTGCTTTTCAAGCTAGGCCGCCGCCCGGTCGTGCATCTCGGGGGCGTAGACGGCGAGAGCCGCTTCAAGGTCGGCGCCCCTCGTGACCTGTCCCCAACGCTGCATCTGCGCGATCAACCAAGCCGCCTGCGCGGGCTCGGGCCGCGCGACCCCGTCTCGGTGGAACACCACATGACGCAGGCCCGCCGCGATGACGTCGGCAGGCACGCCGATATGAGCCGGCTCAGCCAGCAGCGCCGCAAGGGTCTTCCGGTTCTGCGGTGCGTCGGCCCATTCGAGCCCGCGGAGCAACGCCCGCAACACAGCTTGAAGCACATCGGGGTTTTCCCCCGCCCAGGCGCGCGTGGTGGCGAAAACCTTGTCCGGCGCTCTCGGCGCGATGGCCGCGGCGCGGGCGGCGACAACCCCGACCCCGGCGTCGACCGCCACCGCGCTCCAGGGCTCGCCCACGCAAAAGCCTTCGATCACGCCCCCCGCCAGCAGCTCGGCCATCCGCGGCGGCGGCGCCACCACGATGCGCACGTCACGATCAGGATCCAGGCCCGCCTGGGCCATCCATAAGCGCAGGAGGTAGTTGTGCGTGGAAAACGGAAACACCACGCTGAAGGTCAGCGGGCTGGATTCCATCTCGCGCCGCTGAGCGACCAGTTCCGCAAGCCCGATGGCGCTTGGACCGGCGCCAAGCCCCAGCCGCGTGGAGATGGTGATGGCTGAGCCGTCGGTGGCCAAGGCCAAGGGTGCGATCATGGGGGTCGCTTCGCTGCCGATGCCCAGGCTTTGGGCCAGCACCATCGGCGCCAGCATGTGGGCGCCGTCGAGCGCGCCCACCGCCACCTTGTCGCGGATCGTCGCCCAAGACGCCTCGCGCGACAGCTCTACATTCAACCCCTCGTCGGCGAAGAAGCCGAGCGCCTTGGCGGCGATCAGGCCTGCGGCGTCGTCCAGCGGCATGAAGCCCAGCTTCACCAGCCCAGTCACGACGCATCTCCCTTCAGTACGCCCGCGAAGGCGAGCAAATCGGCCGCGACGGCCCCCAGGGGGCGGCCGGTATCCATCGAGAGCTTGCGCAGCAGCTTGTAGGCGTCTCCCTCCTCCAGGCCGCGCTCCTTCATCAGCAGGGCCTTAGCGCGCTCGATGGTCTTGCGCGACGCGAGATCGGCCTTGGCCTTGTCCAGATCCTTGCGCAGCTGGTTCATCAACTGGAAGCGGCTCATCGCGACTTCCAGCACGCCTCGGACACGCCCCGGCGCCAGGCCGTCGACCACATATGCGGCCACTCCGGCGCGCACTGCGGCCTCGGCCAAACCCGGCTCCGAACGATCGACAAACATCACCACCGGCCGCGGGTTAGCCAGGCTTGCGTCACGCAGGCTGTCGATCGTGTCCCGATCCGGGCTTTCCGTGGCGACCACGACGACATCGGGCGCGAAAGCCGCGGCCTCGGCCTCGTCATAGAAGGGTCGATGGCGCACCTCGAGCGGATCGACGCCCGCCAGGCCTTCGGCCACGAGCGCGGCTCGGGCGGAGTCAGGATCGATGACCAGAACGCGCATGCCGCGACTAGTGGGCCTGAGCAGGCCCAAGGCAGCGCTTTTCACGACACTTAGAATACGACCGCGTCACAACGCCCAAAAGTCGCTCACCCGACGCCTAGTGTTTAGGCGCCGCCCTGGCGTTCCTCAGTGCTGGGATCGCCAGGGCCGGCGGTTCGGCGGCTAGTAGGCCGCCCGGATCGAGACTGCGACGCTGCGCGGTTCGCCGTAGTAATTGCCGCGGCCCACGCCGCTGATGCGGGCGTAGTAGACCTCGTCGAACAGGTTGTTCACCGAGAGCCTGACGGTCACGTCCTCATTCACGCGATAGCCCACATTGGCGTTCACCACGACATAGGCCGGCTGGCGAACGGCGATGGGCATGGTTCCACCGATGGTCTCGCCAAACGCGTTCAGCCCCGCCCCGACATCGAAGCCGGCGAGCGCGCCCTCGGTGAAGCGGTAGTTGGTGTAGGCCTTGAACATGTGCTTGGGGCTGACCAGGGTGAACGGCTTGCCGCCGTTGTTCACATCGGTCTCGTACTCATTCTTGTTGTACGAATATCCGGCGTTGACGCGCCAGTTGTTGGTGATCTGGCCCGTGGCCTCGAGCTCGACGCCCTTGCTGAGCACTTCGCCGGTCGCAATGAAGAAACCCTCATTGTCCGGGTCGGGCTGCGAGCGGTTCACCTGGTTGATGCGGTAGACGGCGCCCGACAGCAGCAGGCGATTGTCGAAGAACTCGGCCTTCACACCGGCCTCCACCTGCTCGCCGATGATCGGGTCGAGGAAGTCGCCATCCACAGTCCGCGCGCTTTGCGGCGTCAGAGTGTCGGCGTAGCTGGCGTAGATCGACCAGTTCTCGTTCAGGTCATGCACGACGCCGAGATAGGGCGTGAACTCGTGCTCGACCTTGTAGGTGCTCCAGGGGCCGTAGGTCCAAGGCTGCGGCGGATTGGTCGGCGTCGCGCGCGTGCCGCCCGAACGGGTGCTGTTCTCGTACCAGCTGAATCGGCCGCCCAAGGTGACGATGGTGTTGTCGAACGGACGCAGGCGGGCGTTTCCGTAGACGCCATACTGCTCGACCTCAGAGCGCCCGCCGCCGTTGTTGCCATAGAACGGCTCTGGGACGTTGGTCACCGGATTGAAGACGTCGATCCGGGCGAAGGCGCTGTGCCGCCACTCCGAGTACTTGTTGTCTTTCGTCTGGTAGTCGGCGCCGACCAGCAGGTCATGGTCGCGGCCAAACAGGTTGACCGTCCCGCTGAGGTTCACGTCGAAGCTGTTCTGGCGTGTGAAATTCTCGCCGGAATAGGCGATCTGGTTGGTGAAGCCGTTGGTCGGCGTGACCGCCCCGCTGCCCACATAGGCGTACTTGTCCATCCGCTCCTGCTGGGCGGTCTGGGCCGTCGCCCTGATCCGCCAGCCGCCCGCGAACTCATGCGCGAGTTCGGCGAAGGCGACGGTGTCCTGCGTCCGGAACCGGTTCCAGTCGGCGCCGAGGAAGGTTGAACGGTCAACCTTGAGCAGGCCGCCAGTGGTGTAGCCCGGCAGCCCGGTCTGGTTGGCAGGCTTGAAGTCCTGGTAGTGCCCGCCCACCGTCAGCGTGGTTTGCGGCGTCAGGTCATAGGCCAGCGCGCCGTAGACAATGGCCCGCCGCTTGTGCGCGACGTCGTAGAACATGTCCTGGTCCTGGAAGGCCCCGACCAGTCGGCCGCGCAGACGACCGGAATCGAGCAACGGTCCGGAGATGTCGCCCTCGATCCGGTAGTTGTTCCAAGAGCCGGCCATGAATGAACCAGAGGCGTGGAAATCCTCGGTGGGACGCTTGCGCACGAGGTTGATGCTGCCCGCCGGGCTGGCGGTCCCGCTGTAGAGGCTGGCGGCGCCGCGCAGCACCTCGACGCGCTCATAGATCGACATGTCCGGCGTCGAGCCGGGATATCCGATCCCGGCGACCCCATCGAGCAGATAGGCGTCGATGGAGAAGCCGCGCGACATATAGGCCGGGCTCTCGGGCGAGACGCCGGTGATGGTGATCCCCGGGACCTGGGTCATCAGGTCTTCCAGGGTGAACAGGTTCTGCTCGACGATGCGGGTCTGGCCGATCACCGTGACGGTCTGGGGAATTTCGCGGATTGGCGTCGCCGCCTTGGCGCCGGCCGCGCCGGCTTCCTTGGCGCCGACCAGCACCAGCTCCGAAACCGTCGTGGCGTCGTCCGCCGCTTCAGCCCGCGCCACACCGGCGCTTAGCCCAGCCGCCAACACTCCGGCGCCGATCAGGGCCCCGTTCAATCGTCCAAAACGCTGCATGCGCCACCCCAAAAGGAAAAGTCGGCGCCCTGGTATCGGGACTCAGTTGCTATTGCAAGTCATTATCATTTAGGCCTTCAATGGGTTTAGGACGTCCCCGGCCAGCCGAAATCATCGCCTTGAGCCATGCCCGCACGGCGATCTATAAGCGCCGAATTCGGCCACTTGCGACTGATACTAAGAATCGTTTGCAAGATAAAGGACCACCCCTCATAACCCCGCAAAACCGTGCCAGCCAGTGGCACGGATCAACGTCGGGGCAGTTCTTTGCGTATTCGAAACACCATTCGCCGTGAAACCCGCCGGTTGCTGCCGGCCATCGCCGCTGTCACGGCGAGCGCGCTAATCGTGCCTGGCGCCCTTGCGGCCGACGCCGACGAGGCGACGGTCGAGGGGGTCGTCGTCACCGCGGCCAAGGATGGCTACAAGGCGAAGGCGACGACGTCGTCGACCAAGCTGCCGCTGTCCCTGCGCGAGACGCCGCAATCGGTGACGGTGATCACCCGCCAGCGGATGGACGACTTCAATCTGACCTCCGTCGCCAATGTGCTGGAGCAGACCACCGGCGTCACGGTGCAGGAAAACGACTCCAACCGGGTGAACTTCACCTCTCGCGGCTTTGCGATCACCAACTTCCAGATGGACGGCGTGCCGACGACCTATTCGTCCGGCAACAGCACCATGAGCGACACCCTGATTTATGATCGGGTCGAGGTGGTGCGCGGCGCCACCGGCCTGGTGACCGGCTCGGGCGATCCTTCGGCGACCGTCAATCTGATCCGCAAGCAGCCGACCCCGACCTTCACCGGGTCCTTCGCCGTCACGGCGGGAAGCTGGGAGCTTGGGCGCGTCGAAGCCGATGTTTCCGGGCCGATTTTCGCTGACGGAAAGGTTCGCGCGCGACTGGTCGCCGGCTTCCAGGACAAGGCCTCGCACATCGACTTCTACGAGGAAAAGAAAGCGGTTCTCTACGGGGTGCTGGAGGCCGACGTCACTGACTCGACCCTGGTGCGCATCGGCTACGACTATCAGCAGGTGACGCCGCGCGGGACGACCTGGGGCACCGCGCCGCTCTACTACCGCGACGGTACGCCGACCTCGCTGCCGCGCTCCTACAATGTCGCCGCGCGCTGGAGCACCTGGGATCGCGAGACCGGCAACCTGTTCGGCGTGATCGAGCAGAAGCTGCCGGGCGACTGGATCCTGCGGGCCGCGGTCAACCACCGCGACAGCACCTCGACCGCCCTGCTCTACTACGGCTACGGCGGCTATCCCGACCCGATCACCGGCGGCGGTCTGACGGTCGCCGACTACTACAATATCTATGAGGAGAAGGAGACCGGGTTCGACGTCTATGCCAGCGGCCCCCTGGAGCTGTTCGGCCGCAAGCATGAACTGGTCTTCGGGGTGAACGGCTACGACCGCGATGGGACGACGCTCAACACCGCGATCACCGCCCGTCCCTATCCGATGGTCATTCCGGACTTCCGCAACTGGGACGGCCGTATCGCCGAGCCTGTCCGCATCAACTATGGCACCCCGCAACAGGTGCTGCGGACCACCGAAAGCGGCATCTACGGGGCGCTTCGCCTGAACCCCACCGACAAGCTGAAGGTCATCGCCGGGGCCCGGCGTTCGGAATGGGAGACCAAGACCGACCGCTACGATCTGAAGGGCGCTTACACCTCGACGAGCAACGCCTACTCCGAGGATCGGGTGACCCCGTATCTGGGCGTCATCTACGACATCACCTCGCAGATCTCGGCCTATGCCAGCTATTCGGACCTCTTCAAGCCGCAGAGCAACAAGAACAAAGACAACGAGCAACTGGCCCCTGTCGTCGGCTCCAACTACGAGGGCGGGCTGAAGGGCGAGTTCCTGGACGGCAAGCTCTATGCCGCGCTGGTCGGCTTCTACGTCAAGCAAGACAATCTCGCCGAACTCGACCCCACCGTTCCCGACGGCTTCCTGCTTCCCGACGGCGGCTCGGCCTATCGCGCGGTCAGCGGCGCCGTCACGCGCGGAGCGGAATTCGAGGTCGCCGGTGAATTCAGTCCGCAGTGGCGGATCAGCGCCGGCTACACCTACGCCTATACCGAGAACGCCGCCGGCCTGCGCATCAACACGCTCAACCCGCGCAACATCGTCCGGATCTATTCGACCTACGATCTGCAGGGCGCCTTGCAGGGCCTGACCGTCGGCGGCGGCCTGAACTGGCAGAGCGAGATCTATACCCTGGCCTCGATCCCTGTGCCGGGAAACACCAGCGCTCCGGGCACTAATCCGCCGGTGCTGCGCACCAATGTCAGCCAGGACGCCTATGTGCTGGCCAACCTCATGGCGCGCTACAAGATCAACGATCACGTCAATCTGGCGCTGAACGTCGATAACCTGTTCGACGAGAAGTATTACCGTCGGGTCGGCTTCTACAACGGCGGCTATTTCGGCGAGCCGCGTCGGGTGACGGTCTCCGTCCGGGCCGCGTTCTAGAGCACGCGCGCCGATGACGACCTCGACCACCCTCGCGCCCTCGCCGGCCGCAAAAGCCAAGAGCGCCAAGGCGGCCAAGCCGCCGCCCTGGCGACGGCGGCTGGACGTCGCCGCGCGCTCGGTCGCGGCGATCTTCCTGGGCTATCTGTTCGCGGCGCTGAGCACCGCCGTGCTGGCCCGGGTCCTGCCGGGTTCGCGGGCGGAAGCCTCGATGGCCGCCACCCTGCTGTCGTTCGCGGTCTATGCGAGCGTCGCGGTCTGGGCCTTCGCCGACGCCAAGACCTGGCGGGTGTGGCTCGGCCTCATTGCGGGATCGGGGCTGCTCGCCACGATCCTCTGGATTTCCCTGACCCTGGAGCCCCGGCTGTGAACGGCTCATTCCGCCAGTCGATGGCCTGGCTGCACACCTGGACGGGCCTGGTGTTCGGCTGGGTCCTGTTCGCGATGTTCATGACCGGGACGGCCACCTATTTCCGTCCCGAGATCACCCGCTGGATGGAGCCGGAAACCGGGCCCCCCGCGGGCTACGAAACCACGGCCGGGGCCGCCATCGCGCACCTGTCGAAGGTCGCGCCGAACGCCAAGAGCTGGTCAATCACCCTGCCGGACGAACGCCAGGGTGTGACCCGCGTCTCCTGGCAACCCGAGCGCAAGCCCGGCGAGGAACGGCCTCGCCGTCGCGGCGGACGCGGGCAGAACCAGGCCACCCTCGACGCGGCCACCGGCGAAGTCGTCAAGGCGCGCGACACCCGAGGCGGGGAGTTCTTCTACCGCTTCCACTTCCAGATGCACTACATGCCGGTGATCTTCGGCCGCTGGGTGGCCGGTCTTTGCGCCATGTTCATGCTGGTGGCGATCGTCTCCGGCGTCATCACCCACAAGCGCATCTTCAAGGACTTCTTCACCTTCCGACCGAAGAAGGCGGCGCAAAGATCCTGGCTGGACGCCCATAACCTGACGGCGGTCCTGGCCCTGCCGTTCCACGCCATGATCACTTATACGGGCCTGGTTACGCTGATGGGGCTCTACATGCCCTGGGGCGTGCAGGCGAACTACAAGAGCGATGAGGCCTACTTCGCCGAGGTGTTCCCCCGCAGTGAAGAGATCGCCCGTAGCGGGACGGCCGCGCCCCTGGCGCCGCTTCCACTCATCCTCAACAAGGCCTCCGAGTCCTGGGGCGGCGGGCGCCCCTGGATCGTCAATGTCAGCAATCCCGGCGACGCCACCGCGCGCGTCGAGGTGACCCGCCATTCCGGCGACAAGCTGTCCTATCGCGGCGGATCCCTGACCTTCGACGGCGTCACCGGCGCGATGATCTCGGAATCGCCCAAGGCCGGCCCGGTCGATGTCACGGGCGGGGCCATGTATGGCCTGCACATGGGCCGGTTCGCCGATCCGGTGCTGCGCTGGTTCTATTTTCTGGCCAGCCTGGCCGGCTGCGCCATGGTCGCCACCGGCCTCGTGCTATGGACGGTCAAGCGCCGCCAGCAGCTGCCAGATCCGGACAAGCCCTATTTCGGCTTCCGCCTGGTCGAGCGCCTGAACATCGGCACGATCGCCGGCGTCCCCGCCGGCATGGCCGCCATGCTCTGGGCCAATCGGCTGCTGCCGGTCGAGATGGCGGGTCGCTCGACCTGGGAGGTCAATGCGGTCTTCATCGGCTGGGGCGGCATGATCGCCTGGGCCACGCTGCGGCCAACCCGCAAGGCCTGGGTGGAGACGCTCAGTGTCGCGGCCTTCCTTGTAGCCGCCCTGCCCTTCGTCAGCGCCCTGACCACCCAGCGCAACCTGGCCCGCAGCCTGATGACCGGCGACTGGGCCATGCTGGCCTTCGACCTGACGCTCTTCGCACTCGGCGGCCTGCTGGCCTTCTGCGCGTGGAAGGCCGCCCACTACACCGCTCCGGTCAAACCCAAGCGCCGCGCGGCGAAGCTGGCGGAGGAAGCCGCATGATCCATCTCGCAACCCTGCTGTTCGCCTACGCCGGCTTCGTGGCGATCTGTCTGTCCATGGCTAAGCACCAGCCCGAAATACTGGGCCGCAAGCTGACGCCCAAGGAGCACAAGCAGCTCCGGATCGGCGGCCCGCTCGGGCTCGGCGTCTCCTACGCCAGCGCCGTCGTGGCTTCGGGTTGGAAGTTCGGGTCGGTGCACTGGATCGGCGCGATCATGCTCGCTGCGCTCTCCGTCACCCTGCTCCTCCCCTACCGCCCCAAATGGACCGCGCCGGCCGGGGCGGGCGCCGCCTTCGTGGGCGGAATGCTCCTGGCCTCCGCCGCCCTGTTGTCGATCAAGTAGAGACCGCGTCATGGAAACGACCGCCCCCGCCCCGGTGAAGGCCAACGCTGCGTTCAATACCGAGCGCGTCACCCACATCCATCACTGGACCGATCAGCTCTTCACCTTCCGCACCACCCGCTCGCCGGCCCTGCGGTTTCAGAGCGGCCAGTTCGTGATGATCGGACTGCATCTCGCCGGTCGCCCACTGGTCCGGGCCTATTCGATCGCCAGCCCGCACTACGCCGAGGAGCTGGAATTCTACAGCATCAAGGTCCCCGACGGCCCGCTGACCTCGCATCTGCAGAACATCGCGGTGGGCGACGAGGTGCTGGTCGGACGCAAGCCGACCGGAACCCTGGTGCTGGACGCCCTGTTGCCCGGCCGCACCCTCTATCTCCTGGGCACCGGAACCGGCCTCGCGCCGTTCCTCAGCCTCGCCAGGGACCCCGATGTCTATGATCGCTTCGAGCGGGTCGTCGTCACTCACACCTGCCGCCAAGAGGCCGACCTCGGCTATCGCGCCTATCTGGAAGCCCTGGATCAGGACCCCGATCTCGGCGAGATCGTCGCCGGCAAGCTCAGCTACTATCCGAGCCTGACCCGGGGCGCCTTCAAGACGACGGGGCGGATCACCGACCTCATCACCTCGGGACGCCTGGCGGAGGACCTGGCCCTGCCAAGCCTCGACCCGACCCAGGACCGCGTCATGGTCTGCGGCGGCCCGCCGATGCTGGCCGACCTGCGTCAATTGCTGGACGGGCTGGGCTTCGCGGAGGGCTCGCTCGCCGAGCCGGGCGCCTATGTCTACGAGAAGGCCTTCGCCGCCTGAGCGCTATGAAGCGGCCGGGGCGTCCAGGGCGACACTGAGGAAGCGCTCAAGCGTCGGGGTGATGTCGCCCTGCCGCCAGACAACGCCGCTCTCGAGCGACGGCGCGCCCTCGGCCAGCCCCACATAGGCGACCCCCTTGCGCGCCAGACTGCGCAGGGAGTCCGGGACAAGGGCGATGCCCATCCCCGCGGAAACCAGGCTGATGATCGTCTGCATTTGAATGGCTTCCTGGACGATCCGAGCCTTGCCGCCATGAGCGGTGAAATAGCCGGTCACCAGGTCGTAGAAGGCCGGAGCCGAGCGGCGCGGAAAGATAATCAGCGGCGCGCCGATCACCGCCGCGGGAGACAGCTCATCGCCTGACAGAGTCAGACGGCCCTCGTCGATCCAGCTCTCGGGCGCGGCCACGACGAGCGGCTCGGACACCAGTCGGCGATAGCTCAGAGGTTCGGGTAACTCGCCGCTCGCCGGCGGGATGATGATGCCGGCGTGCCCCTGGCCCTCCACCAACGCCGCGATCTGCACATCGCTGGTCGCCTCGGTCAGCGCGATCTCTACAGCCGGATAGAGGCTTGCATAGCGGCGGACGAGATCGGGCAGGATGCTGTAGTCGGCCGTGCTGACGAACGAGAGTTCCAAGCGTCCGGCGTCGCCGTCGCGCAAACGCTTGGCGAAGTCCGGGAGGGCGGCGACGCCAGCCAGGGCGGCGCGCACATGCACCAGCCATTGCTCGCCGAAGGGGGTCAGCGCCACGCTGCGTTTTGTCCGCAGGAAGAGCGCCGCGCCCAACTCGCGCTCTAGCGCCAAGATCGACTGGCTAAGCGGCGGCTGGGTCATCCCCAGCCGCGTGGCCGCACGCCCGAAGTGCAGGGTGTCCGCCACGGCCTCGAAATGTCGGAGTTGCCGGACTTCCATCACTCAGTCTCCTGACGACCCAATCTCGGCACATTAATATATTTCACAGCCACTCGGCGACGGGCTATCGAGAGCCGGTCATCATCTGGATATCGTCATGCCGGTCTATCGCTCACGCACCTCCACCCACGGCCGCAACATGGCCGGCGCTCGCGGCCTATGGCGCGCCACCGGCATGAAGGACGGCGACTTCGGCAAGCCGATCATCGCGGTCGTGAACTCCTTCACCCAGTTCGTGCCGGGGCACGTGCACCTGAAGGATCTGGGGCAGCTGGTCGCGCGCGAGATCGAACAGGCCGGCGGCGTGGCCAAGGAATTCAACACCATCGCGGTCGATGACGGCATCGCCATGGGCCACGACGGCATGCTCTACAGCCTGCCCTCGCGCGAACTGATCGCCGACAGCGTCGAGTACATGGCCAACGCGCACTGCGTCGACGCCATGGTCTGCATCTCCAACTGCGACAAGATCACGCCCGGCATGCTGATGGCGTCGCTGCGCCTGAACATCCCGACGGTGTTCGTGTCTGGCGGCCCAATGGAGGCCGGCAAGGTGGTGCTGAACGGCAAGGAGGTCGCCCTGGACCTGGTCGACGCCATGGTCGCCGCCGCCGACGAGTCCATCAGCGACGCCGACGTCGCGGCCATCGAGCGCGCGGCCTGCCCGACCTGCGGTTCCTGCTCGGGGATGTTCACCGCCAATTCGATGAACTGCCTGACCGAAGCGCTGGGGCTGTCGCTGCCCGGCAACGGCTCGGTGCTCGCCACCCACGCCGACCGCGAACGCCTGTTCCTCGAGGCCGGCCGCCTGATCGTCGACATCACCCGCCGCCACTACGAACAGGATGACGCCAGCGTCTTGCCGCGCTCTGTCGCGAGCTTCGAGGCGTTCGAGAACGCCATGAGCCTGGACATCGCCATGGGCGGCTCGACCAATACGGTGCTGCACCTGCTGGCCGCCGCCCACGAGGCGGGCGTCGACTTCACCATGGCCGATATCGACCGGCTGTCGCGCCAGGTGCCCTGCCTGTCGAAGGTCGCGCCGGCCAAGTCCGACGTGCACATGGAAGACGTTCACCGGGCCGGCGGCGTCATGGCCATCCTGGGCGAGCTGGATCGCGGCGGACTGCTGAAGACCGACCAGCCCACCGTCCACAGCGCCACAATGGCCGACGCCCTGAACCGATGGGACATCGCCCGCACCAACAGCGAGGCGGTGCAGACCTTCTTCAAGGCGGCGCCGGGCGGGGTCCCGACCCAGGTGGCCTTCAGCCAGGCCCGCCGCTGGAAGGAACTCGACCTCGACCGTGAGGGCGGCGTCATCCGTTCGGTGGAGCACGCCTTCTCCAAGGACGGCGGCCTGGCGGTGCTGAGCGGCAATCTCGCCCTTGAAGGCAGCATCGTGAAGACGGCTGGCGTCGACGAAGGCTCCCTGGTCTTCGCCGGTCCGGCCCGGGTGTTCGAAAGCCAGGACGCGGCGGTCAGCGCCATCCTCACCGGCGTGGTCAAGGCGGGCGACGTGGTTGTCATCCGCTATGAGGGGCCGCGCGGCGGGCCGGGGATGCAGGAAATGCTGTACCCGACCAGCTATCTGAAATCGAAGGGCCTCGGAAAAGCCTGCGCGCTGATCACCGACGGCCGCTTCTCCGGCGGCACCTCGGGCCTGTCGATCGGTCACGTCTCGCCGGAAGCCGCTGAGGGCGGTCTGATCGCGCTGGTCGAAGACGGCGACCGGATCGAGATCGACATCCCCAACCGGTCCATGGAACTGAAGGTGCCCGACGCGGTGCTGGCCGAACGGCGCGCCGCCATGGTGGCCTTGGGCGACAAGGCCTGGAAGGCACACGGCCGGACACGGAAGGTGTCCACGGCCCTGCGGGCCTACGCCGCCTTCACGACCAGCGCCGCGCGAGGCGCGGTCCGCGACGTCGACCAACAGCGGTAGACAGGGCGGGCGGCTTCGGCCGCCCCTCCACCCTAAAGGAACTGCGCTTCGCGGCCTGGCGTTTGGATGACAAGCACAGGCGGACAACGCGATGGCATTCGACCCCGACAAGTTCCGCCTGGATGATCGCGTCGCGATAGTCACGGGCGCCGGGGCGGGCATCGGTCTGGCGATCGCCGAACTCTTCGCATCTGCCGGCGCGAAGGTCGTGGTGAGCGATCTGCGATTGGACGCGGCTGAAGGCGCCGCGGAGCAGATTCGCCAGGCGGGCGGTCGGGCAGTCGCGGCCAGCTGCAACGTCATCGATGATGGCGATCTCGAGCGGCTCGTAGCGAGCGCGATCGAAGCATTCGGCGGGCTCAGCATCCTGGTGAACAACGCCGGCGGCGGCGGCCCCAAGCCGTTCGACATGCCCATGAGCGACTTCATACGGGCCTATCAGCTCAACGTGTTTTCCGTGTTCAGACTGGCGCAACTCTGTGCGCCCCACATGGAAAAAGCTGGCGGCGGCGCGATCATCAACATCAGCTCGATGGCAGGCGAGAACAAGAACGCCCGCATGGCTTCCTACGGCTCGTCCAAGGCCGCCGAAAACCATCTCACGCGCAACATCGCCTTCGACCTCGGGCCGAAGGGAATTCGGGTCAATGCGATTGCGCCAGGCGCGACCAAGACCGCGGCGTTGAAGAGCGTGCTCAATCCAGAGATCGAGAAGGCGATGCTGAAACACACCCCGCTGGGACGTCTCGGCGAACCCGACGACATGGCCTATGCGGCGCTGTTTCTCGCATCCCCCGCCTCTGGGTGGATTTCCGGACAGGTCCTCACCGTCAGCGGCGGCGGCGTCCAGGAACTCGACTGACGAAGGGCCCCTTTGCCGCCTTGACGACCGCGGCTATGGAGGGATGACGAGAAGGAGCGCCAACGCTCTCAGTCAGAAAAAGGGGGAAACAAAATGGCGACAAATGAACAGGTGATCCGCGACTTCATCGCGGCGTGGTCCCGCCTGGATGTCGAGGAACTCGTACAGTATTTCTGTGAAGACGGCGTCTATCACAACATGCCGACCCAGGCGGTGGCGGGCCACGCGGCGCTTCGCCCGTACATCGCGGCTTTTCTGAAGGGTTGGACTTCCACCGAGTGGGACGTCCTGAACTTGGCTTCCAGCGGAGACGTGGTCTTCGCCGAGCGCCTCGACCGAACTGTTGTCGGCGACAAGCCCGTCAACCTGCCCTGTTGCGGCGTCTTCGAGATGCAGGACGGCCGCATCAAGGTGTGGCGCGACTACTTTGACATCGGAACCTATGTCGCGGCCCTGCGCACCTGAACGATGAGGCGCCCATCGCGGGCGCCTTTATCAGCATCGCAGAGCATTAGTGCGCCCGTGGCTAGATCAACGAAGCGTTGATTCTAGGCGTCAGACCTCAATGAGGGACAGAGTCCACTCTGGAAGCGCCTCATCAAGATGGCGGAAAGAACACAGTAAGCAGGAATTCCAAAAATTCCTGAAACTCTGCTGTTGCAACGATTAGTTTCAGATGAAACTAATCGCCCGCGCGCCACATTTAAGAGCGTCGCCGCGGGGGATTACATGATCAGACTTAAAACGACAAGACAGCGTACGCGCTTGCTTGGAGCGACCGCCCTGGGCTCGGCCCTGCTGGTCGCAGCCGGCGGTGGAACCGCCGCAGCGCAAGGGACCGCAGCAGGCGGTGCGCAGGTTGAAGAACTCGTCGTCACGGCGCTGAAGCGCTCGACTGTTCTTCAAGACACGCCGATCGCCATTTCCGCCGTCACCGGCGAGACCCTGGCCAAGATGGGCGTCGACAACATCAGCGACTACGCCAAGGCCGTGCCCGGCCTGACCCTGGTCGACGGCGGCCCCGGCGCGCGACGCATCGTGATCCGCGGCATCCAGGGCGCCGGCGAGGCCCAGGTCGGCGTCTATTACGACGAAGTCCCGGTCGGCGGTTCGCCCGGCACCACCAGCGACAGCGGCGCCCGTTCGCCCGACCTGAAGATGTTCGACGTCCAGCAGGTCGAAGTGCTGCGCGGACCGCAGGGCACGCTGTACGGCTCCGGCTCGATGGCCGGCACGGTGCGGGTGATCTTCAAGAAGCCCGCCTACGAATATGAGGGCGCGGTCGAAGGCAACGTGTTCTCCACCAACGAAGGCGGCATGGGCTACGAGGCCAACGCCATGGTCAACGTGCCGCTGGTCGAGGACAAGCTGGCCGCGCGCGCCGTCCTGTTCTACCGCGAGGCCGAAGGCTACGTGGACAACACCTATCTCGGCCTGAAGAACGTCAACGACGAAACCACCTGGGCCGGCCGACTGCTGGTTCGCTTCGAGCCGACCGAGAACCTGACCATCGATGCGGCGGCCTTCGTCCAGCGCACCGACGGCGCGTCCTCGCTGGTCAGCGTCAAGGCCGGCGACTACGTCTCGACCGCCCGCGCCGAACTGCCGCTGTTCGACGATTACAACATCTACAGCCTGACCGGCCGCTGGGACCTCGGCTGGGGCACCCTGACGGGCGTGACCTCGAAGTATACGCGCAGCCAGTTGCAAACCACCGACGTCAGCAACTTCATCAGCAACCTGCGCAACAACCCCGCCCTGTGCGCCTCGCGCAACGGCGGCCTGCCTTGCGGCCCTGGCGAGTTCGCGACCTACAACGCCTATGTGAACACCCACACGCCCAGCACCCTGCACCAGCCGCAGGACGTCGACACCTGGACCAACGAACTTCGCCTGTCCTCGAATGGCGACGGCGCTCTGAACTGGACCGTCGGGCTGTTCTCTGAAGACCGCGACGCGTTCATTCTCAGCCAACAGCAAGGCGTCGATCCGGCCACTGGGATCGCCTATTCGCCGGCGCGAATCTCGACCGTTCGGACCATCGACGACAGCCTGAAGCAGACGGCCGCCTTCGGTGAAGGCTCCTACGAGATCACCGACAAGCTGACGCTGACGGCCGGCGCCCGCTACTTCAAGTATGAGAAGAAGATCGTCGGCGAGACCACCATCGGCCTCGACCTGATCGGCGCGCGCGTCACCCCGCCGACCACCGTCTCCTCCAAGGAAGACGGCTGGGTGTTCAAGTTCAACGCCTCCTACGAGGTGAACGACGACATCATGGTCTACGCCCAAGCCGCCGAAGGCTTCCGTCCGGGCGGCGCCAACCAGGTCATCGGCCTGCCCGGCGCACTGACCCCCTACTCGTCCGACAGCCTGATCAACTACGAGATCGGGGCGAAGACGGCGTGGTGGAACAACCGCCTGACCCTGAACTTCGATGTCTACCAGATCGACTGGGACAACATGCAGGTCAGCGGCCGGACGCCGAACGGCGCGTTCTCGTTCATCAGCAACGCCGGCGCCGCTCGAGTGCGTGGCGCGGAGATCGAGGCCTTCCTCAACCCGATGGACGGTCTGCAACTCCAAGCCAACGCCAGCTTCAGCGACGCCAAGCTGGTCGAGGACCAGATCAATCCCGACGTCAACGCGCCAGGCCGTGAAGGCGACCGCATCCCGTACATCCCGAAAGCCACCGCCGGCATTGCGGCCCAGTACACCTGGCCGCTGAGCGACACGCTGGACGGCATGGCCCGGCTCGACGCCAACTATGTCGGCTCCAGCTATTCCGAGTTCCGGCCGACCAACGCCTTCCGTCAGAAGATCCCCGACTACACGCTGGCGAACGTCCGCGTCGGCGTCGAGGCGGATGACTGGGCGGCCTATCTCTACGTCAACAACATCACCGACGAACTGGCCTACGTGCTCAAGAACCAAAGCGCGATCAGCGCCGGAACGATCAACGGCATCACGGTGCGTCCGCGCACCGTCGGCATGAGCTTGAACAAGAAGTTCTAACCCGCCTTCACCGTTCACGCGGCGGCCTCGCCCGCCGCGTGAACGGCTTTCTCTTCACATCCCTAGACTTTCGCCCTCCCCGCGCCGGGGCGGAGCGCGCCGGCTTGCCTCAGGCGCCGGCATTTCCCTGCAGGAGACTCGCCCCTTGAAGATCAGCTCGCCGCTCCGCGCCGCAGCCATGGCTTCCGTCGCCGCCCTGGCCCTCGTCGCCGCCCCCGCCCAGGCGAAGGACGTCGTCGTCCATGCCGGCCGGCTCATCGACGGGGTCGGCAAGCAACCGCGGACCCAAGTCTCCATCCGCATCACCGACGACAAGATCGTGGCCGTGGAGCCTGGCTTCGTGACGCCGGCCGGCGCTGAGGTGATCGACCTGTCGGGCGCGACCGTCATGCCCGGCTTCATCGACAGCCACACCCACATCCAGTCGCAGAAGCCCAAAGGCGACCCGATCGCCCGCAAGATGACCCGCACCAGCCTGGACTCGGCGCTGTCGTCCACGGTCAACGCCCGCAATCTGCTGCTGGCCGGCTTCACCTCGATCCGCGACGTCGGCGGCGGCGGCGGCGTTGACGTTGCGCTGAAGCGCGCCATCGACGGCGGCCAGGTCGTCGGACCGCGCATGTGGGTCTCGATGGAACCGCTTGGTCCGACCGGGGGTCACTCCGACCCGACCAACGGCCTTGATCCCGAACTACAGCATTCGGGCTGGGGCAACTCGGTCGTCGACGGCCCCGACGAGGTCCGCAAGGAAGTTCGCGCCCACCAGAAGCGCGGCGCCGATCTGATCAAGATCATGCCCAGCGGCGGCGTGCTCAGCATCGGCGATGATCCGAGCCACGAACTGATGACCGCCGAGGAGGTCAAGGCCGCCGTCGATACGGCGCACAGCCTTGGCCTCAAGGTCGCCGCCCACGCTCATGGCAAGACGGCCATCGACATGGCGGTCAAGCTGGGGGTCGACTCGATCGAGCACAGCTCCTTCGCCGACGCCGAGAGCTACAAGCTGTTCAAGCAACACGGGACCTATCTCGTCCCCACCCTGCTGGTGGCGTCGAACTCCCTGGAACTGGCCCGCACTCATCCCGAACTGATGAACCCCTCGGCCGCGGCCAAGGCGATGGTGGTGGTGCCTCAAACCCTGCGCAACTTCGGCGAAGCCTATCGCGCCGGCGTGAAGATCGCCTTCGGCACCGACACGGCGTTGGGCGAGAACGGCAAGGAATTTGCGCTGATGGTCAACGCCGGCATGCCGGCCATGGAGGCCATCCTCTCGGCCACCCAATCAGCGTCCGATCTGCTGGGCGCCACCGACAAAGTCGGCTCGGTTCAACCCGGCCGCTTCGCCGATCTGGTCGCGGTCAATGGCGACCCGCTGACCGACATCACCAAACTGCAGCACGTCGATTTCGTGATGAAGGGCGGCGTGATCTACAAGCAGGATGGCAAGGCGACCGTCGCCTCAAACTAGAACCAGCTCGCCGGCGCAGCCTATCGCGCCGGCGGCCTCGACATTCGAGCTGTGATGAAGTCCGTCCGGATCGCCGCCGCCCAGACGCTCGAATACCGCGAAGACATCGGCGCGGCGCTAGCGGCCGCCGCTGACTTCGCCGCCCGCGCCGAGGCCGAAGGCGCCTCGCTGCTGGTCTTCCCCGAAGGCTTCCTGCAAGGCTATCTGACGCAAGAGGTTCCGGCGCGGCGCAATGCCCTCGATCTCGAATCCCCCGCATTCATCGACGTGCTGGACCGTTTCCCGAAGGGCGGCCCCATGATCGTCATGGGCGTGATCGAGCTCGATGGCGGCCGGCTCTACAACACCGCCGTCGTCGTGCAGGACCAGGTCCTGATCGGCCGCTATCGCAAGGCGCATCTGTTAGCGGGCGAACGGATATTCGACGCCGGGCGGGAGAGCCGGGCGTTCGAGGCCGGCGGCCTGCGGTTCGGGATCAACATCTGTTACGACATGAACTTTCCGGAAGCGGCGCGGCAAGTCGCCGACATGGGGGCCTCACTGATCGTTGGCCCAGCCAACAACATGATGCGACGCGAGACCGCCGAGGCCTGGAAAGACCGACACAATCCGGCGCGCGGCGAGCGATGCCGCGAGACCGGTCTCTGGCTGATTTCAGCAGACGTGGTCGGGGCTCGCGATGGGAAAATCTCATGGGGACCGACCGCCGTCCTCAATCCCTTGGGCGAAGTTGAGGCTCAGTTGCCCCTAGGGCAGCCTGGCTTGCTGATCTTCGACGTGCCCGTAGGCTCGACAACACCTGAGTCCGAGTGAACTCCGAGAAGAGTGCACGACTCTAGAGATCGTCGCGCACTAGATCGCCAGGGCTCCACCCTTCCGCACCCAGACCAATACGCTCCCCCCAGATTCGGGCGCGATTGGTGATTCATCAGGGAAAACCCTTGGATTCCACATCAATAAAAACCCGGAGAAGACGCCACTGACTTGAATCAAGGCCTCGGCTGAATGCTTGACCGCTGAGGTCAATTCAGTAACGGTAAGGAAATATTTACCTCGCCACTGAGGAAAATGACCGTGCGCATAGCCGTATTTCTGATCATTAGCGCCTCATTCTTCGCCACAACATCGGTTCAGGCGCAGGTTACCGGCGTGGTCACGCACACCAGCGCGGAGGTGGAATTCCGACCCGGCGCCGATGGCTCGAAAACCGTACACGAGGTGCTGGGGCCACAGATCGACGGGTCGCTCGGCGGCCGCACCTGGGGTTCCGGCGCCAGCTTCGCCGCCACTTCCCGCGTCGAGCCGAACTTCGTTGAATTCCAGAATGGCAACGCCTCGGGCGGCGCCTTCAGCTACGTCACCTCGCGCACTCTGGTGGACATCAGCTTCACCAATGACGGCCAGATGGCGGTAACGCCCAGCCTGCTCTCGACCATCACGCCAGCCGGACTTGGGTTGTTCACGGACACCCAATGCCTGAACAACCTCAACACCTGTTCAGCCTTGGCGCCCAACCCAGTCGATAGCCGCAACTTCCTGGACTTCAAGCCCGGCGCCGGCACGGAGGATATCGCCGGCGCGTCGTTCCTCTTCCGCATCACCGGCGACGGTCAGACGCTATATGAACTCCAGGGCAGCCTGGGCCTCGTCTACGATCCGGTCAGCAACACCAATATCCTGGTGAGCGATTTGGACGCCGCGGCAGGCGCCTTGTCCGGCTTCCGGATGGTTTCCGCGCCCGGGGACCTGAACGAGTTCAGCTTCGTCTGGGACGCCACCGACATAGATGTGGGCTTCCCCCCGGGAACATTGCTGCTGCCGGGGCAGTCTTCGACGCTCACCTACGAGACTGTCGTCCAGTCCTACTCGCGCGCCCAATGCTCCGAGGCCCAGAACGGGATCTGCCTGCTCTCCTATTCCTCGTTCGGCGACCCCATCGGACGGGGTGGCACCTCGCGGCCCCACCTGCGCCAAGCCCTGGCGGTCAGTCCGGGTCCGAGCGACGACATCGAGTTCGACCCCTTCCGGTTCGAAATTCCGACCTTCAAGGACGGCGTGCTTTCATTCCGCCTGCTACCCGTGTCGGCGGTGCCCGAACCGTCGACCTGGGCCATGATGATCCTCGGCTTCGGATTGATCGGGGTGGCGGCGCGGCGACTTCGGACGATCCCGGCGACGACCTAGCGAGCGCGCTCGTCACTTGGCGCCGCGCTACAGTGCTTTTCTGAGCTACAGCCACCGCGACAAGGCGGTGGTGGTTTGGCTGCATCGCACGCTCGAGACCTATCGGGTCCCCTCTAAGCTCGTGGGCCTTGAAACCCCGCTCGGGGTCACGCCCGCCAGGCTGCTGCCGCTCTTTCGTGATCGCGACGAACTTCCCGCCTCCGCCGATCTGGGCGGCGCCATTACAGCAGCGCTGGCCGCCTCGCAGTTCCTGGTGGTGATCTGTTCGCCCGCGGCGGCGGCGTCGCGATGGGTCGATCAGGAGATCCTGTCCTTCAAGCGGATGCACGGCGAGGGCCGCATATTCGCATTGATCGCCAGCGGCGAACCCTTCGCCTCCGCCTCGCCAGAGACGGCCGACCAGGAGTGTTTCCCGCCCAGCCTCCGCTTCAAGATCGGGCCTGACGGAGAGCTGTCCGACGAAGCGGCCGAGCCGATCGCCGCCGACATCAGGCCCGGCGGCGACGGCAAGCGGCTGGCGAAGCTGAAGCTGGTCGCCGGCCTCCTTGGGGTCGAGCTTGACGCCCTGGTCCAGCGCGAGACCCACAGACGTATCCGCCGCATGGCGATCATCTCGTCGGCCGCGGTCGTCGGCATGATCTTCGCCGTTGGCTTGGCCTTCTATGCCAACGCGCGGCGGATCGAGGCGAACCAGCAGCGGCAAGTGGCCGAACGCGAGGCCGCCACCGCGCGGGCGACGGCCGACTATCTGGTCGACACCTTCCGGCTTTCCGAACCTTCGACCCAGAACCCGCGCACGATCACCGCGCTGTCCATCCTGGACCGAAGCGCCGAGCGCGCCCGCACCGAGCTGGCCGACCAGCCTGTGGTGCTGGCCCGGCTGATCTCCACGCTCGGCATGGCCTACAACAATCTGGGCCTGGCCAATGAGGCGCGGCAGGCGATCGAGGGATCGGCCCCGGCGATCGCCAAGGCTGGAGCCGACGGCGCCGACGCACAGCTGACGCTCGCCGGAACTTACCTGATGCTGGGCCAACTGGACCGCGCGATGACCACGGTCGCCAAGGCCCAGGCGACATTGGGTTCAGATCTGGCCAATCGCCCCGACGTGCGAGTGCGGGCCGCCGTTACCGAGGGGATGATCCATGCGGCCGCCGGTGAGACCACCCAGGGCATCGCCGCCTTCGACCGCGCCCTGGCCATCTATCGCACCTCGCCGGCGATCAACCCCGCCCGGTTGGCGACCGTGCTTCAAGCGCGCGGCAATCTGCTGTCCGACGACGGCCAGTTCGCCGCCGCAGAGACCTCGCTCGCCGAGGCGCTCAAACTCAACAGAAGTACGCTCGGCGACCATCATATAGAGACCGGGCAGACCTGGTTCGCCCTGGCCCAGAACGCCTTCCTCGCCGGCGACCTGCCGCTCGCCGAAACGCGGATCGCCAACGCCCTCAAGATCGAACGCGAGGTGCTCGATCCTGACAACCCGATCATAGCCGACGCGCTCTCGATGCAAGGTCAGATCTACCAGGCGCAGAAGCGGCTGTTGGAGGCCGAGAGGTCGCTGGAACAAGCGGTGGCGATCTACAAGAAGGCCTTCGCCGGACCGCACTATCTGATCGGGATCGCCGAGGTCTATCTGGCCCTGGTCGAATCCGAGCGTGGCCGCACCGAGATGGCGCTGCGCATCCTGGACGACGCCAAGCACAACTACGACCTCAGCTACGGCAGGATCCACCCCAATCACGGCGACCTGCTGGTCAACCGGGCGACCATCCTGGCCCGGGCCGGGCGCCGCCGCGAGGCTGAGGCCGATTGCGCCGAGGGCCTGAAGATCCTGGTTCAGACCATGGGGCCGCAAGCCAGCTACACCAGATCCATGACGGCGGTCTGTGCGCAGATCTGAGGGGGTGACATCATGCCAGGCCTTGCCATGAGACCACGGATGCGCGCTGCTGGCCTGCGGCAGTCAACGGGGATGAGCAGGGACTTGGCCAGCCAGCACCCTCCACGCGTCCGGCCGGTACTGACGGTGGGAATCACCGGCCACCGGCGGCTGACCGATGACTCGCTGGAACCGCTGACGCGGTCGATCGAGATCATCCTGCGCGAACTGGCCCACCGCGCCCGATCAGTGGCGACCAACAATCTCGACGTTTTTGAAAGCGCAACACCGCAACTTACCCTGCTGTCCGGCCTGGCGATGGGGGCCGACCAGATAGGCGCCGGCGCGGCGTTGGAGCTCGGCTGGAGCCTGGACGCCGTCCTGCCGTTCTCGGTGGACGAGTACGCGCGCGACTTCGAAGGTGAGGCCGCCGACAACTTCCGGCGACTGCTGGCCCTGACCCGCCATTCATGGTCATTGCCGTCCACCCGCGATCAGGGCGACCAAGGCTACGCGCTGTCCGGACAGGTGACGGCGGCGCAATCGGACCTGATCATCGCGGTCTGGGATGGGGACGAAGCCCGCGGTCCAGGGGGAACAGCCGAGGTCGTCGACTACGCGATCCGGCGCGGCGTGCCGGTGATCTGGCTGCCGGCCGATGGCGTTTCAGCCGCCTCGATCCTGTGGGCCGGGTTTGATCATCTCTCGCCCTGCCTCCTCGACCGACATGGCGCGCCGCGACGCCCCTGCAACCGCCCACAACTGCGCGAACTCGTCACCCGCCTGCTGGCGCCGCCGGCCGCCCCCGAACAGAAGGCAAGCCTGGCGACCTATCTGGCCGAGCGCCAGCACCTGTGGCGCGTGCGGCCGGAGTATCCGCTCCTGCTGATCCTCACCGGCACGCGCGCGATGACGCGATACCAGCCGCGCATTCGCCCCTATGCCGAATCGGCGGAGGCCGATTGGCGAGCCTTTCGGGCGAGCGAGGCGGCCTCCGCCCCCTCGGCCCAGGCGGGCCTGGACGAACTGCAGGACGCCTTTGGCTGGAGCGACGCCCTGGCCAATCACTATTCCCAGACCTATCGCGGCGGCCTGGTGTTCAACTATTCGGCGGCGGCCCTGTCGGTGCTGCTGGCCCTGACCGGTCTGCTGGCGCCGGGCGCCAAGGTCTGGCTGCTGCTGTCGGAACTGGCGGTGCTGGCGGCGCTGATTGGCAACACCGCGCAGGGCACGCGCGCCAACTGGCACCGCCGCTGGCTGGACTATCGCTATCTGGCCGAACGGCTGCGTCCGTTGCGCAGCCTGCGCCTGCTCGGCGCGGCGACGCCGGGCTTCAACCTGAACCCGGCCGGGGCGAGCAAATGGAGCGACTGGTACGCCCAGGCGCTTTGGCGCCAGCTGGGCCCGCCGGCGGCGCTTGAGACGACCGCCCAGGTCGCCGACCTCGCCGAACAGGTGGCGCTGCACGAGCTGGACTCCCAGATCGCCTACAACCGAGCGAACGCCGAGCGAATGCATCACCTGGACCACAGCCTGCACCGGGTGGGGACGGCGCTGTTCTACGGCGCGGTGCTGGTCGGCGTCGTCAGCCTGGTTGGCTACACGCTCCACATTGAGTTCATCTCGTCCTGGAGCAAGATGCTGACCGTGCTGTCGGCAGGTCTGCCGACCATCGGCGCGGCCTTGTTCGGCATCCGCGGCCAGGGCGACTTCGCCGCCGCCGCCGGTCGCTCCGAAGCCACGGCCGAACGGCTGGAGGCGCTGGCCCATCGCCTGCGCTCGAGGCCGATCGACCTGTCCATGGCCGCAAGGGCCGCAGAGGACTTCGCCACGACAATGCTGGACGACCTCGACGAATGGCATGTCAGCTACCGGCATAGGAAGTTGGCGATTCCCGCCTAGAATCAGGACCTGTCTTCCATGCCTGAGGTCTCCGCCGCGAACGACGTTCAGATCGGCGCCGTGCGTTTGCGCGAGCACCTGCTGAACCACGCAGAGCTGTTGTTCCGACGCGCGCTCGCAGCGGTGCCAGGCCACCCGACCGCAACCCGCCTCCTTGGGATCACGCTCTTCAAGATGGGGCAGGTCGACGAGGGCCTCGCCCTCCTGCGCGCCGCGACCGAACAGGGCACAGTCGAACCCGCGGCCTGGAGCGACTTGGCGACCGCCCTGCAACGTCAGGGAGACGCCGAAGGCGCGGCCCAGATATACGCCCGCGTGGCCCAGCAGCCGGGCGCGCGCATTCCCGCCGACCTCGGCTTTTCCAGCGAGCGCGCGGTTCATGAGTTCAAGGTGGTGGACTATCCCTACCGTTCGATCGTCCGCTATGGCGCAGGTCGGCCGCCGCACCGTGAGCTGGACGAACTGATCGGATCCGGGCGCGACCGCTATCGCACCTTCCTGTCGGACATGGGCCAGATTCAGGAGGACTTCGCCAAGGTCCCGCTCGGCGGCGCGTATGAAACCAAGACGCCCTTCTGGCTGAACGCCTGGTTTCCGCCGCTCGACGGCATGGTGCTCACGCAAATGCTGCGCGCCGCCAACCCGGATCGCTTCGTCGAGATCGGCTCAGGCGTCTCCACCAAGTTCGCCCGCCGGGCGGTGGATCTCTACGGCCTGCGCACCAAGCTGATCTCCATCGACCCGCAGCCGCGCAACGAAATCGACCTCATCTGCGATCAGGTGCTGCGCAAGCCGCTGGAGCTTTGCAATGTCGAGATGTTCGAGGATCTGAACCCAGGCGACATTCTGTTTCTGGATTCATCGCATCGGTCGTTCCAGGGCTCCGATGTCACCGCGTTCTTTATGGAAATCCTGCCGCGCCTGAAGCCGGGCGTGATCGTCCACATCCACGACATCTACCTGCCGGACGACTATGTCAGCGGCCACGTTCCGCGCATGTGGAACGAACAATACCTGCTGGGGGTGGCGCTGATCTTCGGGCGCGAGGCCTTCGAAATCCTGTTCCCCTGCTGGTTCGTCGGCCAGGATCCGGAGCTGTCACACCATGCTGACGCCATGCTGCGGCAAGGTGCGCTGAACGGCCTTAACCTCTACGGGGCTTCGTTCTGGATGCGGAAAGCCTAACCCGCAATCCGCCGACCGCGTTCACCATGCATGGCGGCGTAGCTAGAGGCGATTGCCATCTGCGGGGCGGCGCGGCAGGTTGCCGGCCGCCGCCTTCCTGGCCGTGAGGGCGACGCGCATCCAACCCGCGGCCTGGGCGTGTCACATGTCGAATTCGCAGATTCCCGTCGCCGCGCATGACGAGTTGAAGGAAGCCGCGCGCGACGCCTGGATCTACGCCCTGCCGCTGATCGAGATCGCCATGACCCGCGCCAATCGCGGCGGGTTCGGCGGCGAGATCAACACCCTTGGCCACACGCGCGACCTCGCCAATCACAAGATGCGGGCGGTCACCACGCCCAACAACGACACACTCTACACCAGCGCCCAGATCGACCTCAGCGCCGGCCCTGTCACCATCACCGTGCCGGCCGCGGGCGAACGCTACCTCTCGCTGGCGTTGATGGACGCCTACACCAACAACTTCGCTATCCTCGGAACCCGGACCACCGGCCCTGACGGAGGGACGTTCAGCTTGGTGGGACCGAGCGACGCCGCCGAAGGCGCCAACGTCGTGCGCGCGCCGACCAATCACGTCTGGGCTTTGGCCCGTATCCTGGTCGATGGCCCGCCGGACCTGGAAGCGGCCCGCGCCATCCAGTCCGGTTTCTCGCTGCAAGGGCCGGCGGTTCCGCAGGCCAAGTCCCACGCCCGCCGCTCGGCCCCCTGGAACGAATACTTCGCCAGCGTCGACGAACTGATGGTCGCCAATCCGCCGCCGGTGACGGACTTGGCGCTGCTGCGCAAAATCGCGGCCCTGGGCCTCGGCAAGGGCGACTTCTCGGCCGAGCGCTTCAGCGCCGACGAGGCGGCGGCCATTGAGGCCGGCGTGGCCGAAGCTCGGGTCGCAGTCCGACGCGGCGGTGGCGGCGCCAACTGGATCGACGGCTGGTTCTACCCGCGGGCCGACCTGGGGAACTTCGGCCAGAGCTACGCCTATCGCGCCGGCGTGGCGCTCGCCGGCCTGGCGGCCCTGCCTCCGGTGGAAGCGATGTACATGCGCGGACGCGGCGAGCGCGGCGGCATCTATGACGGACATAAGCGCTGGCGGCTGCACTTCCCCGCCGACCAACTGCCGGCCGTGAACAGCTTCTGGTCGCTCAGCCTCTATGAGGCCACGGCCGACGGTCAGTTCTTCTTCGCCGACAACCCGTTGAACCGCTATTCGATCGGCGATCGCACCGCCGGACTGACCTACAACGACGACGGATCGCTCGACATCTGGATCGGGCATGAGCCCCCGGGCGGCGAGCGCGACGCCAACTGGCTGCCCTCCCCGCCGGCGCCTTTCGCGCTGTTCATGCGCGCCTACCTGCCGAAACCGGCGATGCTGGACGGCAGCTATCGATTGCCTCCCGTGACCGCGCTCGCCGCCGAATAGTACCCCGTCGGCCTCTAGCGGCGCCGGTCAAGCCGCCCCAACCGCCCGAAATGCGCGTTTTACGCGAGCATCGGCGCGCATTGAGCGGCTGCTCGCCTTGGGCCGACACAACCCTTGGGTCTGAAAACAGGCCATTTGGGCCGCGCTACTGCCCATTCTGGCGCAGCTTCACCGTATTTCAGGTCCTCACGGCGCGCTTCGGACCCGATTTCTTCGAATTGCCGAGCTTTCAGGCGCCGACTACTCCGGTTCCAACAAACATGTTCGCTGAGCATGCTCGTCTATCGTGCAGCCGAGGGTCAAATGCACGCTTTCCAAAGCAAAAATATGGGACTTAACTTCCGGGAATCCAACGCGAACCCCGGAGCAATCGCTCCGCTGGCGGACGTTTAGGGGTGAGGAGACCAAGATGTCTGCGGAGCCTTCAAACAAGACCCCCGATCCGATGGATGTGGCGCTAGGCGCCGCCGTCCGGATCCGTAGGCGAACGATCGGCATGTCGCAGGAAGCGCTGGCCGAACAGTGCGGCGTTAGTTTCCAGCAAATTCAAAAGTACGAGAACGGAGCCAACCGCATCTCGTTCTCAAGGCTCGTCCAGATTGCAAGAGCCCTGCGATGCCGGGTTGTAGATCTGATGGACGTCCTCGACACCCCGGCTGGAGAAGGCGACGTCGATCTGCTCAGTCGGATGCGAACGCCTGGCGCGCTGGAACTGCTCACGGCGTTCGAGCGCCTGCCGCAGGAAGCACGTTCGTCACTAGTGAATCTGCTGCGGGTCATGACCGATCCCGACGCAGGGCAGAAAACGCGCCAGAAGGAACTGGCCTAGTCAGCTGGAAAACAGGCGCCGGCCCCGCTCGGGATCCGGCGCCTGTAAGGCTGCACCCGATTTCTAGAGAGGCTTGAGATCGACCGCGGCGATCTTGCCGCGCTCTTCCTTTTCCTCATAGTCCAGCTTCTGTCCTTCGTTGAGGCCGCGCATTCCGGCCCGCTCCACGGCGGAGATGTGGACGAAGACGTCCTTGCCGCCGTTGTCGGGTTGAATGAAGCCGAAGCCCTTGGTGGCGTTGAACCATTTGACGGTGCCGGTGGCCATAACGCTCTTGTCTCCCTGACAAGCGTTGGGCGCACGGCGGAACCCCGCCAGGTCGCCCGGAAACAATCTCGGTCATCTGGGAAGCGGCGAGTTCGGTCCGCAAGACGGCGGCCAGAACATGAGCAGGCCCAAGTCCGGATTGCGGGCGAAATTTTTGCACACGGCCTGGCTGCACCGTCAACACGGCGCTCGGTTCAACTTTCCGCCAGCACCTTGTCGATCAGGGCCTTGGCGTCCTTGCCGCCCCAGTCCGCGCCGCCCGCCAACCGCCCGCGTTCAACACCGTCAGCGCCGTAAATGATGGTGGTCGGCATGCCCGACGCCGTCGGCTTGAAGGCGAACGGCAGGGCCATCTTCGGATCGTGATAGAAGGCCAGCGGCGCATGCTTGGCGATGAAGGCGCGGGCCTTGTCGGCGTCGTCCGGCCGATCGACGCTGATCGCCAGCACCTCAACCGGCTGCCCCTGATACTCGGCCGCCAGCTTCGCCAAGGTCGGCATCTCGATCACGCAGGGACCGCACCAGGTGGCCCACAGATTGACCACCGTCACCTTGCCCTTGAAGTCGGCGATCCGCTTAGGCGCGCCGGTCGGATCCTGGAAGCTGTTGACCGGCGCCGGCGCGGCTTCGACCGGCGTCACGAATTTCGCCATCTCGCCGGTGGCGAGCGACTTCAAGTTCGTTTCCCGCTGGGGGTTTATGGAAGCCTGGGCGATGATGTAGACAATCCCCGCGACGCCAAGCACGGCGACGCCCCGGAGCGCCCACTTCAATGGGATCGCCTTGGGTTCGCCCTTGGCCTCACCATCTGATTTTTCGCTCATATGACGCACTCTTCCTCGACTGCTTCCGGTAAGCCGGCGCAAGACCCGCAAGGCGCGGGCCAAGCCATGTGGGGCGGACGGTTCTCGTCCAAACCGGCCGAATTGATGCAGGCGATCAACGTCTCCATCAGCTTCGACAAGCGGCTCGCGGCCCAGGACCTTGCCGGGTCCCGCGCGCACGCGGCGATGTTGCTCAAGCAAGGCGTGATTACAAGCGAGGACGAGGCGGCCATCCAGGGCGGCCTCCAGGCGATCGAGGCCGAAATGGCCGCCGGAACCTTCCCGTTCCGCGACGAATACGAAGACATCCACATGAACGTGGAAGCGCGTCTGCGCGAGTTGATCGGCCCGGCGGCCGGCCGCCTGCACACCGCGCGGTCGCGCAACGACCAAGTGGCGCTGGACTTCCGGCTCTGGGTTCGCGACGCCTGCGATCGCACGGTTCAACAGATTCAGGCCCTGCAAGCCGCTCTGCTGGCCAAGGCCGAGCCGCATGCCGCGACCCTGATGCCGGGCTTCACCCACCTGCAACCGGCCCAGCCCGTGACATTCGGTCACCACCTGATGGCCTATGTGGAAATGTTCGGCCGCGACGCCTCGCGCTTCGCCGACGCCCGCGCCCGGATGAACGAGTGCCCGCTGGGCGCCGCCGCCCTCGCCGGCTCCCCCTTCCCGATCGACCGGCATGCGACCGCCGCGGCGCTCGGCTTCGCCGCGCCCACCGCCAACTCGCTGGACAGCGTCGCCGATCGCGACTTCGCGCTGGAGAGCCTGGCGGCGGCGACCATCTGCGCCACCCACCTGTCGCGGCTGGCCGAAGAGATCGTGATCTGGATGACGCCGCAGTTCGGCTTCATCAAGCTGACGGACGCCTTCACCACCGGCTCGTCGATCATGCCGCAGAAGAAGAACCCGGATGCGGCCGAACTGATCCGCGCCAAGGTCGGCCGCCTGCTGGGCTCCTTCACCCAACTGACCGTGGTCATGAAGGGCCTGCCGCTGACCTATTCGAAGGATATGCAGGAGGACAAGGTCCCGACATTCGAGGCCTTTGACGCCCTGGAACTGTCGCTGGCCGCCATGGCCGGCATGGTCGCCGACATGGAACCGGCCGCAGAGCGCATGGCCGCCGCCGCCGGGGCCGGATTCTCGACCGCCACCGATCTCGCCGACTGGCTGGTCCGCACTCTCGACATGCCGTTCCGCGACGCCCACCATGTCACCGGAGCCGCCGTGAAGAAGGCTGAGGGCCTGGGCTGCGATCTGCCCGGTCTGCCGCTCGCCGAATTGCAGGCGATCGAGCCCCGCATCACGTCCGCCGTCTACGAAGTCCTGACGCCGCAAGCGTCGGCGGCCAGTCGCAAGAGCTACGGCGGAACCTCGCCGGAACAAGTCCGCGCCCAGATCGCGCGCTGGAAGGAGAAGCTGTAATGACCCTTCGTCCGCTACTCGCGATCGCCCTGATCGGCGCCGCCGCGCTCGCCGCCTGCGGCAAGTCGGGGCCGCTGGAACGTCCCGGCCCGATGGTGGGCGCAGGCTCCGGCGCCGACGCCGGCCCTAATCCCGGCCGCACCATCCACACCGTCGATCCACGCAACCGCGATGATCGACCGGCACCGCCGCGCACCCTGCCGATCGACTCGGCCCAGAACCCGACCGCCACCGCGCCCCAGGGCGTGCTTCCGGACCCCTACGCGAACCCCCGATGAATCACTTTGAGCTGAAGGGGGGCGAGCTCTTCTGCGAGGGCGTGGCCCTCGCCGACATCGCGCAAGCGGTCGGCACGCCGGTCTATGTCTATTCCAGCGCTACGTTGGAGCGCCACTACACCGTCCTGCGCGACGCGCTGGTCGCTGAGGGTGTGAAGGGCGACCACGGCGGCGATCCGCTGATCGCCTTCGCGGTGAAGGCCAACTCCAACCTGGCCGTACTGAAGACCCTCGCCCGCCTGGGCGCCGGCGCCGACACCGTGTCCGAAGGCGAGATCCGTCGCGCGCTCGCCGCGGGCGTCCCACCTGAAAAGATCGTGTTCTCCGGCGTCGGCAAGACCGCCGATGAACTGGCCTTCGCCCTCAAGGCAGGGGTCGCCGAGATCAATGTTGAGTCCGAGCCGGAGATGCGGCTGGCCAGCCAGGTCGCCCAGTCACTGGGCACCCGCGCCACCATCGCCATTCGCGTGAACCCGGACGTCTCGGCCGGCGGGCACGCCAAGATCGCCACCGGCAAGGAAGACAACAAGTTCGGCGTCTCGTTCTCCGAGGCTGAACGCCTCTACGCCAACGCCTCCAACGACGCCGGGCTCAATCCGGTCGGCGTCACTTGCCACATCGGCAGCCAGATCACCGACCTGGCGCCCATGGCTGCCGCCTTCGCCAAGATGCGCGGCCTTGTCGAGCGCCTTCGCGGCGAGGGGCTTTCGGTTCAGCGCCTCGATCTCGGCGGCGGGCTGGGCGTGCCCTATTTCAACCAGCCGACGCCGCCCTCGCCGGCCGACTACGCCCGCATGATCGCCAAGACCATGGATGGTCTGGACATCGCCTACGCCTTCGAGCCGGGCCGCATGATCGCAGCCAACGCCGGCGTCCTGGTCGCGCGGGTCCAACACATTCACGAGCGTCCCGGCGGTCGTAAGTTCGTGGTCCTGGACGCGGCGATGAACGACCTGATCCGCCCGGCCATGTACGACGCCTATCATGAGATCGCGCCGCTCAAGCCGCGCACCGGGGATCCCGTGGTCTATGACGTCGTCGGCCCGATCTGCGAGACCGGCGACACCTTCACCCGCGAACGCGCCCTGCCGCCGCTGGAGGCTGGAGACCTGATCGCTTTCATGAGCGCCGGGGCCTACGGCGCGGTGATGTCGAGCGAATACAACAGCCGCCTGCTGGTCCCCGAGGTGCTGGTGAAGGGCGAGGACTACGCGGTCGTCCGCCCGCGCCCGACCTACGAGGACATGCTGGCCAAGGAAGCCGCCGCCCCCTGGCTATGAAATTGCTCGCCGCCCGGCGTTAATCCTAAACTCTTCTTGCACACTAGCTGCCCCATAGTCTGGGGGAGCAGTGGAGACGACAAGCGTGCAGGGTTTGCAGGGTTTGCAAGGTTTGACCTGGGGCGAGATTCTCGACGACGGGCTGCCCGGTTCGACCCTGGAGGTCAGCAAGCGCAGCTGGCGCAACCGGCTATTTGGATGTGGCTTGGCGGCGACCCTGCTTCTGCTCGGCTTCGGAATTGCGGCCGCCTGCGTCTGGATATTGGTCAACATCGCGCTTGAGGCCTCGCTGTTCTTCGCCCGGGCGCGATACGAGCGCCTGGGGCGCCGCCCGCCGATTGTCGAGCGCCTCGCCCCGATCCTCGCCTTCAGCGCCGTTTGGTCGACCATGGCCAGCGTCTGCCTGTTCTACGGCGCCCCGCCGCTGCAGGTTGCGGGCGTGGTGATCCTGCTTGCCCTGTTGGTGGCCTCGCTCAAATACGCCGCCCTCAGCTGGGCAGGGTTCATATTCCTGGCCCCCGCGCCATTCGTCGCCCTGATGCTCGCGCCGGTCCTGTTGACCGACTTCCGCGGATGGGCGCTGGCTCTGCTGCTCCTGGCCCTGCTGGGTTTCGGCGCCGTCATCGTCAATGTCGCCCATACAATCCGCCGCAACGCCCGGGCTTTGGAAAGCGCACGGGCCCATGCGCTAGACGCCAGCCGCTCCAAGTCCGCCTTCCTGGCGATGATGAGCCACGAACTGCGCACCCCGATGAACGGCGTGCTGGGCATGGCCCACGCCTTGGCGGCCACCAAACTGACCCCCCAACAGGCCGGCTACCTCGACATGATCGTCCAGTCGGGCGACGGCCTGATGGCCGTGCTGAACGACATCCTCGACCTGTCGAAGATCGAGGCCGGCAAGCTGGAGCTTGAAGCCGTCAGCTTCGACGTCGACAAATTGGGCCGCCAGATTTTCCTGATGTGGAGCGAGACCGCTCGGCTCAAGGGCCTGGAACTCGTGCTGGAGATCGATCCGGCCACGCCCGCATGGCTGGCCGGCGATCCGGTGCGGGTGCGCCAGATCCTGCTCAACCTGATCTCCAACGCCCTGAAATTCACCGAACAGGGCGGGGTCACTGTCCGTATCGCGCCGCTCGCAGCGCGCGGCATCGAGATCCTCGTGACCGATACCGGCATCGGCATGCGGCAAGACCAGCAGGACAAGCTGTTCCAGGCCTTCTCCCAGGCCGAAGCTTCCACCACACGCCGTTTCGGCGGTACGGGCCTGGGCCTCTCGATCTGCCGCCAGCTGGCGGAGATGATGGAAGGCGACATCTCGGTGACGAGCGAGCCAGGCAATGGCACGACCTTCCGGGTGGCCCTGCCTCTGCCCGCGGCTCAGGCCCCACCCGAGGCCGAAGCCCAGGGCGAGATTGTCAGCCTGGAAGGCCGCGAGATCCTCGTGGTCGACGACAACAAGGTCAATCAGGCGGTCGCCAAGGCGATCCTTGAGGCCGCCGGGGCCGTGGTCACTCTCGCCGATGACGGGCTGGAGGGCCTTGAGAAGCTTCGCGCCGGCAACTTCGGCGTGGTGCTAATGGATGTCCACATGCCGCGCATGGATGGCATCGAGGCGCTTAACCGCATCCGCGCCGGCGAGGCCGGTCGCTTCGACATTCCGGTGATCGCCCTGACCGCGGACGCCATGTCCGGCGAGGGTGAGCGCCTGCTGGGTCTGGGGTTCGATGAGGCCCATCCCAAGCCCATCCAACCGGCGGAGCTGCTGTACGCAGTCGGCGCCTGGTGTCATCACGCCGAAACGCCGGCGCGCCTGTCGGCCTAGTCGAGCGCGCCGATGTAGGGCAGGCCGCGCATCGCTCCGGCAGCGTCCATGCCGTAGCCCACCAGGAACCGGGCCGGCGCCTGCCAGGCGACGAAATCCGGCACGATCGCCCTGGCGGTCGGCCATGGCTTGGACGCGAACACCGCCGTCAGCGCCCGGCTGGCGCCGGCGTCGCGAACCAGACGCTGGGCTTCCGAAAGCGACAGGCCGGTGTCGATCACGTCATCGATGATCAGGGCCGTGCGGCCGGATAAAGGGCGTTGCAGATCAGCGCGCACTTCGCAGCGGCCAAGGCTCGCGCGTTCGTCGCCGTAGGAGGCCAGCCAGAGCGCATCGAAGCGGACATGCCGACCGGCCCTGGACAGCGCCCGTGTGAGATCCGAGGCGAACCACAACCCGCCGGTCAGCAGACAGACGGCGACTGTGTCGTCATCAATGCGCGGGGCGATTTCACGGGCCAAGGCCTCGACCCGCTCGGCCACCTCGGCCTCCGAGAGCAGGACCACGGGTTCACGGTTTGCGGGAACTTCAGTCATGCGAAGACAGGGCGTCCGGTGTGCCGGCCGCCAGCGGCTGGGCTTCGACAGGCGCCGGGGTCGGCGCACTGGTGGCCGGCCGCAGGGCTGGCCCGGCGGCCGGGGTCGGCGGCGCGGGATCCGACGACCGGACCTTCTGGTTCACCGGCTCATGGGGCGCGAAAGCCACTTCAAGCTCGCGCGCGGTGGCCGGCGGATCGAGCAGGGCGATAGCGAAATGACGGGTCTCCCCCGACGGGATCTTGGCGTCGGCGGGCCTCGCGATCTTGGTGGCCACGACCTTGCCCTCGGCATTGAGCAGACTGATGCGCAAGGCCGGCGACACCACCGGCTTGTCTTCGATGTTGCGGATCATCCCCGACACCGCGAGGGCCGCGTGGCCTTCCTGTAAGGCCGGCTCGAAACGCACGCCCTCGATCACCAGACCCAGGCTGTTCACCGGCAAGCCGACCCCGGTATAGGCGCTGGCCGTGCGCGGCCACAGCCTCACGACGTCGACCCGGAAGATGATGGCGACCGCGATCAGCACGGCGAGAACCCCGGCCATGCCGGCCCAGATCACCCCCGCCGTCGCTGCTTCCCGAACCCTTCGATCGGTGTCGGCCTTGGCGCGAAACACCTTGGGCAAGGCCTCGCCAGGCAGTTCCTGAATGGGCCGCTCGTCCACGCCCGCGGCCGCGAACGCCGCCTCGGACGCCGATGGCGCCGCAGGCTCAGAAAACTCCAGGGGAGGCAACTCGGGCGTCGCGGTCCAACGCGCGCCACAGTTGGCGCACTTCACAGCGCGGCCTTCCGTGGGGATCTTCGAATCATCCACGAAATAGCTGGTGGCGCACTCTGGACAGGTCAGTATCATGACGGCCGAATCGGACGCTCCAGCAACCTCATCCGAGGTCGCCGATTTCGGCCCCCATGTCCAGAAACCCGAACGCCACAGGCGCCCCTGACGCCGACCCCGCCGTTGTCCGCTTCGATGATGTTTCGATGCGCTATGGTCGTGCCCCTGAGACTCTGAAGGATCTGACCTTCACTCTCGCGCCTGGGTCTTTCCACTTCGTGACCGGAGCGTCAGGCGCAGGCAAAACCTCGCTGCTGAAACTGCTGTTCCTGGCCGCGAAGCCGTCCAAGGGACTAATGCACCTGTTCGGCCAAGACGTCTCCACCGTCGCGCGGGAAGACCAGCCGTTCCTTCGCCGCCGCATCGGCGTGGTCTACCAGGAGTTCAAGCTGCTGGAGCACATGTCGGTGTTCGACAACACGGCCCTGCCCCTGCGGATCGAAGGGCGCAAGCCCGACAGCTATCGCAATGACGTGGGCGAACTGCTGGCCTGGGTGGGACTAAAGCATCGCATGCACGCCATGCCAGCCACCCTGGCCGGGGGCGAGAAGCAACGCCTGGCCATCGCCCGCGCCGTCGTGAACCGCCCCGAAATCCTGTTGGCCGACGAACCCACCGGCAACGTCGACCCGGAAATGGGTCTGCGGATCCTGAAACTGTTCGTCGAATTGAACCGGCTGGGCACCACCGTGTTGTTCGCGACCCACGACGAGGAGCTGGTGGCCCGGTCGGGCATGCCGGTCCTGCACCTTGAGAACGGCCGCTTGACCGCGCACGGGGCCCGCCGATGAGCGATTTCGACATCGGCCGCTGGCGTCCCGCGCCGTTCTTGCCAGAGGCCGACTCCCGCGACGGGTCGCTCACCTTCGTGGTGGCGACGCTCTGCTTCCTCGCCTGCCTCACCCTGATCGCGTTGCTCGCGACTAATCGCGCCGCGCGCGACTGGACCAGCCAGCTCGACGGACAAGCCACCATCATCGTGCGCCCCAAGGCCAACGAAACGCCTGACGGAGCGGCGGCGCGCGCCGCCGAGACCCTGGCCGGCGTTCCAGGGGTGGCCGAGGCCCGGGCCCTGGAGAAGGAAAAGGCCGAGGCCCTGATCGCGCCATGGCTGGGCGACGCCGACCTCTCAGACCTGCCGGTGCCGAGACTTGTCGCCGTTCAGCTGACCAAAGACACGCCGGCGGACGCCACCGCCCTGGACCGCGCGCTGAAAGCTCAGGGCCTGGACGCCGTCGTCGACGACCACTCGGTTTGGATGGCCGACATCCAGCACGCGGCCCAGGTGGCCCGCTGGATCGGCATGGCTGTGTTTGGGCTGATCGCCACGGCGGCGGCGGCCGTCGTCGCCTTCGCCACTCGCGCCGGCCTCGCGGCCCGCCGCGAGGTGGTCGAGGTCCTGCACCTCTCCGGCGCGGAAGACGGCTTCATCGCCGGCCTGTTCCAGCTGCGTTTTGCGAAGATGGCGGCGATCGCGGGCTTGTTCGGCGCCGGCGCCGCGGCGATCATGGGCGCAATTCTACGCTTGGCGGGGGGAGGCCAAGGTTTGACGCCCGTTCTGCCGATCACCTGGCTCGACTTGCTGGCCGTGCTGCCCGCGCCACTGGCGGCCGGCGCCGTGGCGGCGCTCGCGGCCCGCCTGACCGCCCAGGCCATGATCCGAGACCTCGCATGAGAGGGTTGATCGCCCTGCTGGTGGTCGCGGCGATCTGGGCGTCGGGCCTGCTCGCCTTCGCCGCCCGAGTCGACCGTTCGACGCCGGCTCCCGAGCCGGAGGTGGCCGACGGCATTGTCGCCCTCACCGGCGCGGGCTCCAACGCGCGCATCGGCGCGGCCATGGAGCTGCTGGTGGACGGCAAGGCTCAGCGCATGCTGGTTTCCGGCGTCAACCGCGAAGCCTCGCGCGAGGACATCCGCACGGTCAGCCGCGCCGTTCGCCGGCTGTACGACTGCTGCGTCGACTTGGGTTTCGACGCCGCCAACACGGTCGGCAACGCCCGTGAGACCCAGGAGTGGGCCCGCGCCATGGGGTTCGACAGCCTGATCGTCGTCACCGCCGACTATCACATGCCACGCGCGATGCTGGAGTTGCGCGGCGCGATGCCGAACGTCGAGCTGACCCCCTATCCCGTCATCACGCCGGTCCTGAAAGCCAATCGTTGGTGGCGCACCAGCGGCGGAGCGCGGCTGATGGTGATGGAGTATAGCAAGTACCTGGCGATCCTTGGCCGGGAAGCCATCCTTGGGCTAGGACCGCGCGCCGACGCTGAAACGCCCACGCCCGCGACCGGGCCGAAGAAAGGCTGAACTGCTTGATCGCCCTCCGCTCCATCATCTTTGTGGCCCTGTTCTACGTGTGGTCGGTCATCGTCGCGGTCGGCCTCTCGCCGTTCCTGCTGGGGCCGAGATCCTGGGCGATGGAGCTGATGCGCGTCTGGGCGCACGGCATCATCTGGCTGTTGCGCGTGGTCTGCGACATCAAGGTCGAGGTTCGCGGCAAGGAGCACATGCCCACCGGCGCGGCCCTGGTCGCTCCCAAGCACCACTGCATGTTCGACGTCTTCGCCCAGTTCGCCTATCTGCCCGACGCCTGCTTCGTGATGAAGAAGGAGCTCACCTGGATCCCGTTCTTCAGCTGGTGGGGGATGCGGGCCAAGATGATCGTCGTGGACCGCGCTGGCCATTCGACGGCGCTGCGCAAGCTGATCCGCGATTCCAAGGAACGCTTCGCCGAGAACCGGCAACTGCTGATCTTCCCCGAGGGCACGCGTTCGGTTCCTGGCGCGCCGGCCGACTACAAGCCCGGCATCGCGGCCCTCTACCGAGAGATCGACGTCCCCGTGCATCCGGTCGCGACCAACGCCGGCGTTCACTGGCCCAAGCATGGCTTCCTGCGCAAGCCCGGGACCATCGTCTTTGAGTATCTTGAGCCCATCGCGCCGGGTCTGAAGCGGGCGGAGTTCATGCGCCTGCTGCAGGACCGCATCGAAACGGCCTCCACCAAGCTGCTGACGCTGTAGCGCCCCGGCGCGGCCTACTTGGCGACCAACTCCAGCCCCTCGACCATGCCGAGCAGCTTTTCCATGGCGTGATCGCGCACGCCTTCCTGGCGCAGGTGCAGGATGAGGTCCCGCAGGTACTCGACATTACGCCCCGAAAGGCCGGTGGCGCCGGCGATCAGCTCGGCCTGCCGCTCCAGCGACAGCGCCCCGGCCCACTGCGGATGATGGGTATCGGACAGGAAGACCAGGGTCTCGATCCGGCGGCCGTCGGCGCCCCGCACAAAGGCGCTCGCCTCGACATAGGTCTCCGTGGGCTGTTCGCGCTCTCGCAGATATGCGTAGACTTCCGGCCAGAGGTCCTCGGAAACGCGATAGGCCGCCCCACGCACGGAGCCGCCCGGCGCCAGGCCGAGAACAAGCCCAGGCCGTTCATAGGTGCCGCGATGATGCACGGAATAGATGCAGAAGGCTCGACGCCGCCCGTGTAAGGTGGCGGCCTGACGCTCCAGGAATTCAAACCCCGGCCGCCACATCAGCGACCCATAACCGAAAACCCAACGCTCAACAGACATGGCCCGCCGCACCAAAACCGATCCGCCAGCCTCCCCTGTGCCTGATACGGCGAGCCCTCGCAAACGCCGACGGTGGGGTTTGTTCATTCCGTTCATCATCGCCGGGGTGGCGGTGATCGCCTGGACGGGCGTCTGGATCTACGCACACGCCGAAGCCGGCCGGCAAATCGAGGCCGGCGCTGAGCGGCTTCGCGCCGCCGGCTACCAGATCTCTTGGACCCAGCGGCGGATCACCGGCTACCCGTTCCGGCTCAACATCACCCTGACCAATCCGACCATCCGCGAGCCCTCCGGCTGGGGTCTCGCCGCCCCGCGCCTGGAAACCCAGGCCTATCTGCATGGCCTGGACACCTGGGTGATCGCGGCCCCGGTCGGCCTGACCTTCACCCGGCCGCGCGGCGGCGCGGTGAACGTCACCGGCGACATCATTCACGCCAGCATTTCCGAAGTGAACACGGCCCTGCCGAACTTCTCGTTCGAAGGCACCAAGCTCGCCTTTGCGCCCGCGGCCGGCGCCAATCCGTTCGCGTTGACGGCTGCCGACAAGGTGCAGATGCACTTGCGTCGCGGGCCCGACGATCAGGCCGCGGTGATGCTTAAGGTCGACAACGGCAAGGCCCAGCTATCGGGCCTGTTCGCACGCATGGCCGGGGACAAGCCGATTTCGATCATTCTGGATTCGACCCTCTCGCACATCAGCGCCATGAAGGGCGACAGCTGGCCGCAGATGGTCCGCAACTGGGTCACGGCCGGCGGGCGCATGACGGTCCGCGAGGCCGGGGTCACCGCGGGCGACGTGATGATCGGGTCCAACAGCGGCATCCTCAGCGTCGCGCGCGACGGGCGCCTCAGCGGGCGCCTTGACGTCAATCTGCGCGAGGCCCCAAAGGCGATCGGCGCCATGGTCGACACCGGCTTGATCCGTCAACAAGCCGCCTCGGCCGCCGCCATTGTCGCCTCGGCCCGCCAAGGGTCGGGCAATACCGCCCAGGCCAACATCAACTTCGAAGCCGGCCAGACCACGCTTGGGCCAGTCGCCATCGGGCCGGCGCCGGAAGTCTACTAGCCGAAGGGCCGGTCGATCGAAGTCGGCGGGGTCGAGAACCAGCGAGGCCCCGCTGGCGTCATGTACAGGCAATCCTCCAGGCGCACGCCGAACTGTCCTGGGAGATAGAGGCCCGGTTCGTTAGACAGGCACATGCCGGCCGCCAGTCTGGTGGACTCGCCATGCACGAAGTTGACCGGCTCATGACCGTCCAACCCGATGCCATGACCGGTGCGGTGCGATAGCCCCGGCAGTTTGTAGCGCGGGCCATAGCCCAGGCTTTCGTAATAGGCCCGCACCGCATCATCGACCGCGCCGGCCGGCACGCCGATCTGAGCGGCCTCGAAGGCGATCTGTTGGCCGCGCGCCACCTGGTTCCAAACCTTGCGCTGCGCCGCGCTGGGCTCGCCGTAGACGAAGGTCCGCGAGACGTCCGACTGGTAGCCCTGGACGTTGCAGCCGCAGTCCATCAGCACGACCTCGCCGTCGCGCACCGCCTGCGGCTTCTCCGAACCATGCGGATAGGCGGCGGCCTCGCCGAGCAGGATCAGCTCGAACTCCGGCTGGCCGCCCAGCGCGATGGTCGCCCGGCCTACGATCGCCCCGATATCGGCTGGCTTCATGCCGCGCTCGATCCGAGGGTGAGCATAGCGATAGGCGGCGAGCGTAATGTCGGTGGCCGTCTGCATCAGCGCGATCTCGGCCGGCGACTTGATCATCCGGCAGCCACGCACGACATCGGCCCCTGAAACGATCTGGACCTCCGGCAGCAACTGAGCGACGCCGTCGCTGACGAAGAACCGCACAGTCTCCTCGATCCCGATCAGGCCGCGTGCCAGTTTGCGCTCCTGCAACCATCCAGCGATGAGCGCGGCGGGGTTCTCATCCTCCTGCCAGACGCGAACCTCGGCCGGAATAGCCAGGGTTTCACGAACAGACGGCTCTTCGAAATGCGGGGTGACGATCAGCGCCTCGCCGGCGACCGGAATGACCGCCGCCGTGACCCGTTCGCTGCGCCACCAACGAACGCCCGTGAAGTAGGTGAGCGAAGCGCCCGGCTCGATGATAATCGCCGACAGGCCGCTCGCCTTCATCAACCGCTGCGCCTTGGCGATCCTCGCCAGCCGTTCAGCGGGACTGATCGGGACCACGCCGCCCGTCATCTTGGCCAAGCCGCTAGATTGCGCGAACGCGCCCCCGCCTGCCGCGAGCGCCAGACCGGCGCCCCCCGCCAGCCCCAGAAACGACCTTCGATCCGCGCCTATCATCGCCCCACCCCCGTGCTTTGTAATTGCTTGCATGGGGCGGAACATGCGTCCAGCAGCCCAGGGAGGCGCACGCGTGCGCGGATAGGCGACACAAGCGGTTTCTTGTGCAACTTTCTTGCGGCGACGGCGCCTATTGCGCCCTTCGCCGCAATGACCTAAGCGCCAAACCTTCGTTTTCGGGGGACAAAATGGCCGAGGCTGATCCCAAGACCGCCGCACCGAGCCTGGATGCCGTCCGGGCCCGTATCGACGCGATCGATGCTCAGCTTCTGACGCTTGTCGATGAGCGTGCCGGCCTCGCCATTCAGGTGGCCGCAGCCAAGGCGGCCGCGGGCGACGGCGACAAGTTCGCCCTGCGTCCGGGCCGTGAGGCCCAGGTGGTCCGCGCCCTTCTCGACAAGCCCCGCAAGGCGGCGCGGCCCAGCCTCGTCGTGCGGATCTGGCGCGAATTGATCGGCGACAGCCTCTCACGCCAAGGCGCTTTCCATCTCACCGTCTTTGGCGGCCGCGATCCTGGCCGAGCGGTCGAAGGCGCACGCCTGCGCTTTGGCGCCGCCCCAACCCTGCGCCAGGTCGCCAGGGCCGAGGACGCCTTGGCCGCGGCCAAGACTCCTGGCGGCGTCGCCATCCTGGCCTTGGCGTCGGACACGCCCTGGTGGGGCCGGCTGCTGGCCGAGCCGAAACTGAAAGTGTTCGCCGCCCTCCCCTGCCTCGCCGCCTGGGGGCCGCTCTCGGCGCTCGCGGTCGCCGACGTCGATGTCGAACCAACCGGATCGGACCTGACCTACTGGGTCACCGACGCAGGCGGCTCTCCCCGCTCCATCGAAGAAGCGCTGGGCCGCGACGGCGTCGCCGGCGACATGATCGCCGAGGCCGGCGGATTGAAACTGTTCGCCCTGCTGGGGTTCTACCAGGCCGACGACGAGCGCCTGGCGCGCGCGCCGGGCCGCCTCAGCGGCGTCATCGGGGCTGCGCCGGCACAGCTGGACGTGTAAGGACAGGCGTCCTCCCCGTCACGACCGGCCCCTTCCGCCCATGTCCGATATCGTTCTCGATCGCGCCGCTGCTCCCCGTCCGACGCCCAAGCCGGGCATCATGGACATCGCCCCCTATGTGCCGGGCAAGTCCAAGATTGACGGTGTCGAGCATCCGCTGAAGCTGTCGGCCAACGAGAACATCCTCGGGTCCAGCCCAGCGGCTCGCGAGGCCTTCTCCACCGCCTTTGACCAGCTGCAGATGTATCCCGACGGCCGCACCACGGCCCTGCGCGAGGCGCTGGCGGCGAAGTACGGCCTGGAGCCGGAGCGCCTGTTGTTCGGCTGCGGCTCCGACGAGATCTTCCAGCTTCTGAACCAGACCTTCCTCGAGCCGGGCGACAACATCGTCCAGGGCGAGTTCGGCTTCGGCGCCTACGCCATCGGCGCCCGCGCCTGCCAGGCCGAGGTTCGGATGGCGCCCGAACCGGGCTACCGGGTCGATGTCGATGAACTGCTGAAACTGGTCGACGCGCGCACCCGCATCGTCTTCGTCGCCAATCCCGCCAATCCGACCGGCACCTGGAATTCGGCCGAAGAAATCCGGCGGCTGCACGCGGCCCTGCCGCCCAGCGTGGTGCTCTGCCTGGACGGGGCCTACGCCGAATTCTGCCACGACCCGGCCTATGAGGACGGCATGTCGATGGTGCGCGAATTTGACAACGTCGTGGTGACCCGCACCTTCTCCAAGCTGCACGGTCTGGCCGCCCTACGTGTCGGTTGGGCCTACATGCCCGAGGAAATGGCAGGCGCCATCGACCGCATTCGCCTGCCCTTCAACGTCAACATTCCGGCCCAGCTCGCCGCCGTCGCGGCCCTGGCCGACGATGAGTTCCAAGAGCGCTCGCTCGAGCTGGTCGATCAATGGCGGCCCTGGCTGACGCAACAACTCGGCGGCCTGGGTCTCGAGCCCTTGCCGTCAGCGGCCAATTTCGTGCTGGTCGGCTTTCCGACCACGCCTGGAAAGACCGCCCGGGAGGCCGACGCCTTCCTGAGCGCGCGCGGCCTGATCGTGCGTTATGTGGCCGGCTACGGCCTGCCTAACCACCTGCGCATCACCATCGGCCTGGAAGAGCACAACCGGGCGCTGGTCGAGGCGCTGCAAGACTTCATGAAGGGCGAACCGGCGTGAGCGTGATCTATCCTCGGATGGCGGTGATCGGCTGCGGGCTGATCGGCTCCTCGGTGATCCGGGCGGCGCGCGAGGCCGGCGTGGTCGGCATCGTCGCCGTCGCCGACGCCAGCGAGGCGCACCGCAATCGCATCGTCGAGCTCGGCTATGCCGACGAGGTCACCGCCGACATCGCGCAGGCGGTCAAGGACGCCGACCTGGTGGTGCTGGCCGTGCCGGTGCTGGCCATGGGCGAGGCGGCCAAGGCCGCGGCGGCGGCGCTGAAGCCAGGCGCCACCGTGACCGACGTCGGGTCGGTGAAGGGATCGGTCGCCGACGCCCTGGCCGCCGCCTTGCCCGACAGCGTGTTCGTCATTCCCGGCCACCCGATCGCCGGCACCGAGCATTCGGGCCCCGACGCCGGCCTGGCCGAACTGTTCCAGAACCGCTGGGTGATCCTCACCCCCCAGGCGAGGACCGACGAGCCTTATGTCGCGGCCCTTGACCGGTTGTCGGAGTTCTGGCGGGCGCTCGGCGCCAATGTCGACCAGATGGACGATCGCCACCACGACCTGGTGCTGGCCGTCACCAGCCACCTGCCCCACCTGATCGCCTACAACATCGTCGGCACGGCCGCCGACATGGAGGAGGTCACCCAGGCCGAGGTGATGAAATACTCCGCCGGCGGCTTCCGGGACTTCACCCGCATCGCCGCCTCCGATCCCACCATGTGGCGCGACGTCTTCGTCGCCAACAAGGACGCGGTGCTCGAAATCCTCGGCCGCTTCACCGAGGACCTGCAGGCGCTGTCGCGCGCCATCCGCTGGGGCGAGGCCGACAAGCTGCACGACCTCTTCACCCGCACCCGCGAAATCCGCCGCGGCATCATCGCGGCCGGCCAAGAAAGCGCCGAACCAAACTTCGGCCGCGATCGCGGCAAGCACTAGCGCGAGCCCCCGCCATCGGTGTCATCCCGGTTTGCGAAGCAAGACCGGGACCCATGAACACCTGATGGAGCAGGCAATGGCGAGGCTCGGTGTCGTCCTGCCATCACGGCGCGAATGGGTCCCGGACAAGCCCTGCGGCCTTTCCGGGATGACACCACTTCGTTCCCTTAGGCCGCCGGCCGCTCGCGTTTGACGATCTCCTCGGCCAGGCGTCCGGGGATCTCGGCCATGTGGTCGAACTCAGCGGTGAAATCGCCCAAGCCCTGGGTCAGGCCGCGTAGCTCGGCGATCAGGTGCTGGCGCTCGGACCGCGGCAGACAGACCTCGATGTCGTCCCAACCGCTCCAGCCCTCTCGGGGCTGGAAGCCGAGGATCTGGCCGCGGCGGGCGGACACCGCCTGGGTGATCTTCGAGGTCGAGGCCTGTGGCGCATGGATGGTCAGCTTCTCGATCGGCTCAAGCAGATAGGGCGCGCAGGCCCGAAGGCCATCGCTCATCGCCAGCCGGCCCGCGGCCCGGAAGCTCATCTCCGAGGAGTCGACGCTGTGATAGGAACCGTCGGTCAGCACCACCTCGACGTCGGTCACCGGAAAGCCCAACGGCCCGCGTTCCAAGGCGTCGCGCACGCCCTGCTCGACGGACGGGATCCACTGGCGCGGCACCACGCCCCCGGTGATCTTCTGCGAGAAGGCGAACCCTTCGCCGCGGGCGCGCGGCTTGATCTCCAACACCACGTCGCCGAACTGGCCGTGACCGCCGGTCTGCTTCTTATGGCGGCCGCGCTGAGTGACCGGCTTGCGAACCGATTCCTTGTAGGAAACCTTCGGCGACTCGGTCGTCGCCTCCAGCCCGAAACGCCGGCGCAGCCGTTCCACAGTCACCTGCAGATGCGCCTCGCCGCGCCCCGATATCAGCGTCTCCTGGGTTTCAGGATCGAGGGTGACCTCCAGGGTCGGGTCCTCTTCCGCCAACTTGGCCAGCGCCGCTGACAGCCGCACGTCGTCCTTGCGGTCCTTTGCGGCGATCGACATCGCAAACAGGGTCGGAACGCGGGCGACCGGCATGACGCTCCGCCGCGGCTTGCCGTCCATCGACAGCACCTGGCCGGCCACCGCCATCTCCAGCTTGGCGATCCCGATCACGTCGCCGGGCTGGGCCCTGTCGATCTTGCGTGTGCTCAGCCCGGAGACCGCGAGCAATCCTCCGGCCCGGGTCTTCTCGCCGTTCTCGCCGGTCAGTTCCTCGCCGTCAGTCAATTGCCCGCCCATGACCCGCGCATAGGCCACCTTGCCGGCCTGGCCGGCGAAGGAGGTTTTGAAGACGTAGCTGCACGGACCATCCAGCCCCATTCTCGCGGCGGCGACCAACACATCCGGCGTCTCGTGCCGGAGCGCCTTGAGCAACCGCCGCACGCCAAAGCCGTTCAGGGCCGAGCCGAAGAACACCGGCACGATCAGGCCGCCATTGAGGTCTGCGACAAGGTCGGCGAACACCGCGTCCTGGCTCGGATTGAGATCGGAGAGCAGCTGCTCCATCAGTTCGTCGTCGAAGTCGGCCAGCTGTTCCAACATGTGGAACCTCGCGTCGGCCTCCAGGGCGGCGATATCGCCCGCCAGCTCGATCTGCTGCGACGCCTGGCCGGGGCGGTAGACGAAGGCTCGCTCCAAGGCGAGATCGATGAAGCCCGTAACCTTCTCCTGCTCGACCAAGGGGATTTGACGCGCCACGAGCGGCAGGTTGGATGCGGGCGCCAGGGTCGCCATGAACTCGTCGAGCCCACCGCGCGCCTGGTCGATCCGGTTGACGAAAACCGCATGCGGCACGCCGCGATCCTCCAGCGCCTTCAGGATCGGTTGCAGCAGGCCGGCGCGAACGGGGTTGGGGTCGGCCACCACCACCGCCAGGTCCACAGCCGGCAACACATAGTCCTCCGCGCCCGCGAACTCCGGCGAGCCGGGACAGTCGACCACGGCGTAGCGGTCGCCCATGAACTCGAAGCTGGCGATGTTGAGCTCGGTGGATTGGCCGCGCTGCCGCGCCTCCGGACTGGCGTCGCCGACGCTGGTCGCGCCGACCTCGCCCTGGCGCAGGATCGCGCCGCTGGCGAAGAGCATGGCTTCCAAAAGGGTTGTCTTGCCGGCTCCCGGCGCTCCCACTAGGGCGATGGCGCGTGTCGAGCCGGAACCTGGTCTGCCCATGGTCCGTCCTCCCAAGTCTAGGCGCCCGCCTTGGGGACGGGCGCTGAAACCCCGACGCCGTCATGCTTCCACCCGCGCGGGCGCCGATGCAAGTCAACGACGCGCGAGCCGTGGTCACCGACCTCGAACCACCCCACATTGGGCCTTACGTCATTGGGGCTTTTGAGGATTGAGCATGAACGGATACGCGTGGCTGGGCCTCGCCATTGTCGCCGAGGTGATCGCCACCACCGCGCTCAAGGCCTCTGACAGCTTTTCGAAACTGAGCCCCTCGCTGATCACGATCTTCGGCTACGGCTTCGCCTTCTGGTGCCTGTCGCACTCAATGAAGACCGTACCGGTGGGCGTCGGCTACGCGATCTGGTCGGGGGTCGGCATCGTGCTGATCACCGCCATCGCCTGGGTGCTGTTCAAGCAGAAGCTCGACCTGCCGGCGATGATCGGCATGGGCATGATCCTGGCCGGCGTCGTGGTGATCAACGTCTTCTCGAAGTCGGCGGGGCACTAGCCTCCCAGCTCGTCATCCTTCGGCCGATCGGAGGACGACGAGGTGGTTTGCGGCCCCAGAAACTCCGTCACCGCCTCGATCACCTCGACCAGGCCCAGGCGATCGACGCGCACGCCTTCGGGCAAGCTGGAGAACAGCCGCGTCGGCGCGGCGGCGTCCAGCATCACGAACACCCCCTTGTCGTCGGCCCGGCGGATCAACCGGCCGAAGGCCTGGCTGATGCGGGCGCGGGCGACACTGTCGTCATAGCCCTTGCCGCCGAACCGGGTGCGGCGCGCCTTGTGCAAGATATCGGGGCGCGGCCAGGGCACCCGGTCGAAGGCCAGCAGCCGCAGCGAACGGCCCGGCACGTCGACCCCGTCGCGCACCGCGTCGGTGCCGAGCAGGCAGGAGTCCTCTTCGGCGCGGAAGATATCGACCAGGGCGCCGACCTCCAGCGGGTCGACGTGCTGGGCGTAGAGCGCCAGGCCCTTGTCGGCCAGAGGCGCGGCGATCCGCTCATGCACGGCGCGCAGCCGGCGAATGGCGGTGAACAGGCCCAGCCCGCCGCCGCCCGCCGCCAGGAACAGCTCGCGCATCGCCGCGGCCACCTGCCGGGGATCGTCGCGCCCGACATCGGTGACCACATAGGCCCGCGCATTGTTGGCGTAGTCGAACGGCGAGGCGAGCTTCAGGGTCTTGGGCCGGTCGGGCAGCCGCGCGGCGCCCGTGCGCATCTCAGCCAGGGCGAAGGGGTCGTCCAGCGTGGCGTCCGACAGCGTCGCGCTGGTCACCAGCACCCCATGGGCTGGGGCGATGACGGCGTTGGTCAGCGGCTCGGTCGGATCGACCCAGTGGCGACGACTGGCGGCGTCCACCACCCGGCCATAAAGGAAGGTGGCGTCGAACCAATCGACGAAGTCGGGATCGTCCTCGGCGTCCTCGTCGATGGCGCGCAGCATCGAGCGCCAGGCCGGCAATTGCATGCGACAGCGACGGTCCAGGCCGCGCAGCGCGCCCTCGATCCTGCCCCGGTCGCTGGTGACGATCTGAGCTGCTTCCTCGTCCAGCAGGTCTTCCAGATGGCGCGCCAGCGCCAGCAGCGGCGCCTCGATCTTGGCCAAGGCGGCGGCGGCGTCGCGGGCGGTGGCGCGCACCCGGTCGAGCGCCGGCCTGGCCGCGCACTCCATGCCGACGTCCGAGGGCGCTGCGCGGGCGCGAAGCTGCTCGATCACCGCCACCAGGAACAGTTCGATCGGCCCGATCGGGTTCACCTCGCCGTTGGGCGGGGCGATGCGGCCCGACCAGCCCTCGCCCGGCAGGGCGGAGGCGGCGTGCAGGGCGTCGGTCAGGGCGGCGCGCGCGTCGTCGCGATCGCCCAGCATGTCCATCAGCCGCGCCTCAAGCCCCCGCCCCCGGCGGCCACGGCCCTCCGGCCCACGCATCCAACGGCGCAGTTCGGCGGTCTCCTGCCCCGACAGCGCCGCGGAAAAGGCGGCGTCAGCGGCGTCGAACAGGTGGTGGCCTTCGTCGAAGACGATGCGCTTGAGCTGGGTCGTCTCGCCGTCGCCCTTCGAGCCGCGCGCGGCGCGGGCTCCGTCGAAGGCGGCCTGGGTCAGAACCAGGGCGTGGTTGGCGATGACGATGTCGGCCTTGCGCGAGCCCCGGATCGCCTTTTCCACGAAGCAGGTCCGGTAGTGCGAGCAACCGGCGTGGATGCACTCGCCGCGACGGTCCACGAGGTTCGCCGCGCTGGCCTGCCCGACCGCCGGCACCGCGAACAAGGTCGGCAGCCAGGCCGGGAAGTCGCCGCCGGTCATGTCGCCGTCGCGGGTGGCGCGCACCCAGCGGGCGGCCAGGCCCATCCCGATCAGGTCGGCGTTACCGAGCTGGGCGGTGTTGGCCATGTCCTGGAAGTTCAGCAGGCAGAGATAGTTCTCGCGCCCCTTGCGAACCACCGCCTTGCGCGCCCGGATCTTGGGGTCGGGATAGATCGAATGGCTCTCGCGCTCGATCTGGCGCTGCAGAGCGCGGGTATAGGTCGAGATCCATACCGACGGGCCGTTAGCCTCCGCCCACAGCGAGGCAGGAGCCAGATAGCCCAGCGTCTTGCCGACCCCCGTGCCCGCCTCCGCCAACATCATCCGCGGCTCGCCCTCGCGCTCGCGGGGTTGGAAAGCGTAGGCGGCTTCCGAGGCGTACTCGGCCTGGGCCGGCCGGCTCTCGTCCAGCCCGGAGCGTTGCAGCAGTTCGGCCAGCCGCTTGGCGGCGTCCTCGCCGGCGATGGGGGTGGAGGTGGCTTCGCCCGGCGGCGCCTGATCCTCCCACTCCATGACCCTTGTCCATACGTCCAGGCCGGAGGTCCGAAACTGGTTGCCGACCGGTGCCGAGCGCAGGGCCGCCACGATGGGCGGCCCCCAGGCCCAGCCGACCCGCATCAAGGTCTCGGCGATAGCCAGAGCTTCTTCGCGGCTGGGCTCGGGCGTTGCGGCGACCTCGGCCAGCAGCACACGGGCCGCTTCGCGCAAGGTCTGCGCCTGGGCCGGCGCGCCCTTGGGCTCGGGCAGGCCGAGCGCCAGCGCAAGCCCCGCCGCCGACGGCGCGCAGAACCGCGCCGGGCGTACGAAGGCGAACAGCTCCATGGCGTCGAACAGCCCCGCCGCACGCCCTGGCGCGTAGAGTCCCAGGCGCTTGGCGGTCATCGAGGCGTGAGCGACCAGAACCGGGCCGTGTTCGAACAGCTCCCGCGCGTCGGGAGCCCGCACAGCCTGGGTCCCGCGGCCATCGGCGACGGCGGCGCGCGGTCCCGGCAGCACCACGAGGGCGGGCGCGAGATCCAGACTCAGGGCGGGTGCGTTCACGCCCGACGATTAGCGGGTTTTGACCAGAAACGGAACGCGAACGATCAACGCACGACATCCGTCCAACCGCCCAAGCTTGACTTGAAGCTCGGCCTCGTCGATCGCGGCGAGCCGCTCGACCACCCGCACGGCGGCGACTTCGGATGGGCGCTCACGCCCCAGGGCCGCGTGGTGTTCGTCGCCGATTACGGCGAGCTGTCGCTTGATCGTATTGCTGAGCTGTCCAAGGGCGTCTCGCTGGTCGCGGCCAGGGCCGAAGGCAACGACTGCACGAGCAGTGTCTGGGGCTACGAAGACGGTCGGCAAATCTGGTCGGTGGCCACGGAAGGCGAGGCCGAACGCCGCTACGACGGGGAGGTCGAGGACCGCCTCATCGTGCAAGGCGATCCACCGAGCCAATTCGCGGCGATCCGCGACCGCCATCTTGCGAAGCGTGACCCAGGGGACGAAGACTCTGAGGACTTCCTGTTCATGGCCCCCTTGGAACTCGCACAAGCCCTTGGCGGCTGGGCGCCTGAAGGCGAGGTTGGCCAGGATCTGCAATTCTTTAGGGTCGCGCGCAGCGTGAGCAGCGCGACCGCCGGGAGCGGAACGAGAAAGCCGCCCCTGGTCCTGGGCCTGCTGATCCTGGCTCTCGCCATCGCCGCGGCTTTGATCTGGGCCTCCTAGCGCCTCGGCGACGGCCTTTGATCGGCAATCTGATCTTCCGCAACGTCATCCGTTTTCGGGACAAATAGAAGTTGTCCAGCTCGCGCGCCTGAGTCCATGATCGCACCCAACCCGGCGAGATAGTTCGGGACGGGGAAGAGACAAATGACGCGGCAGAAAGTGCTGGTCCTATACTTGGCCAATTCGGCGCTAGATGCGCCCACTGTCGCCTGGGCTGTCTATGACGGCACTGGCGAGACCCGGCCGATGGCCGGCGATACAGACAGTCCGCCCTACAAGACTGGCGTGGATGCTCTGAAGGACGGCTGGCGGCTGATCCAGGCGTCGCAGATCCTGCCGCACCAACGCGGCGCGGAGTTCGACGTCAGCTACCTGAAATACGAGTTCTTCTTCGAACGCCTCGTGGAGGTTGCGGCATGACCGACCTGCCCCTGCTCACCGCCAGCCAGATGGCCAGCTTCACCGCCCGCGGGTTCCTGCGCTTCGACGGCGTGGTGCCCGAGGACATCAACAGCCAGTTCCTGGCCGAGATGGGCGACATCGCCTCGCCGCAGCCGGACTCCACCCTGCGCCAGGCCTATGGCCGGTTGCTGGCCGAGGCGGGCGTTCCGGAGGTCGCGGCCGGCACGCCGCTGGCGCGCGCCTATCCCCAGGGCTCGGCCGTCAACCGCATGCTCGAAATGCCGCTGGTCGCCGGCGCGATCCGCAGCCTGGTCGGCGAGCATCCCACCTTCGACCACCACTTCCTGCACGTGACCTTCCCGCCCGCCTATCACGCCGGCGGCGAAAGCGTGTCGCAGCACACCCACCAGGACTCGACCATCGACCCGCGCACGGCCTTCGATGTGCAGATCATGTACTATCCGCACGCGGTGACGCGGGAGATGGGCGGCACGCGGTTCATCCCCGGCACCCACCTGCGCAAGGTCAGCGAGGTGGCGCTTGGCCGCTACCAGAACATCCGCGGCCAGCAGCACATGGTCTGCGAAGCCGGCACCCTGCTCTTCCTGCACTCCGGCGTCTGGCACGGCGGCGGCATGAACCTGGCCGACCGCACCCGCACCATGTTCAAGATCCGCATGAACCCCAGCCAGTCCCAGGCGCGGAAATTCGACCTCTCCACCCTGCTGCCGCAGTCCGCCCAGAGGCCAATCTTCTACGTGAAGGCCCAGCCGCCGGAGAGCATCGAGGAGATCCTGATGACACCCGAGCCCTGGTTCGAACAGGACACAGGGCGGCTGGAGATGCTGAACCGCATCAAACTGTGGCGCTACCTGACCGGCGATCCGTCCTACGACGCCGACTATTGGCTCACGCGGTTGGAGAACCAAGCCAGCGCCTGAATTCTACACGCCCTCGCCTAGGCAAGCTTGACTAGAACAAAAACAGAACATAGTTAGTCTTTCGCGCCAAGGGGGTGGAAAGATGGGTTACGCGCTCGACTGGGTTTCGGTCTCCGGCCTCACCAAGGACCAAGTTCTCTCTCGCCTGGGCCTCCTCGATACCGGAGAGGCCACTGGCTATGTCAGCCCTGGCGGCTTCATGTGGGCGATGACACCAGACGGCCGCGGGATCGTAGCGACTGAGCAGTACTGTTGGCTCACGCCCGAACGGCTGTCGCAGTTGTCAGAAGGCGCCTCCCTGGTAGCGGCACGCGCTGAAGATAACGACTGTACGAGCGCCGCGTGGGGCTACAGGGGCGGCCAGCGAGTTTGGTCGGTGACACACGACAAACCAGAGGAATATGGCGTGATCGGCGGTCTCGAGCTGGACGGCGACGTACCGGCCGAGCTGGCGACCATCCGCGCTCGACTCGAGGCTGAGCAAAGCGCGTCGGACGATGATCGCGTCGACTGCATCTTCGATGTGCCGAATGAACTGGTGGCGACGCTCGGCGGCTGGGCCCCGGAGAGCCGCTTCGGCGAAGATTTGCAGTTCTTCAAGGTGACCAACCCTCGCTTCCCCGGGGATCAGGCGCGGCGCGGGGGGAGGACCAAGATCTGGGTCGGACTTCTCATCCTCCTGTTGGCAGTTGGGGCCTATAGAATCTGGACCGGCTGATCGACCTGAGCGTCCAACCCAGCCGCGAGAAGCACCTTGCCTGAAACGGAACGAGAACATCATATGGGGTGATGGCTGACGCCGCGGCCACGCCGCCTGACCTGTTGCCTGAGAAGTTCGCCGCTTGGTTCGCCAGCCGGGGCTGGAGCGCGCGCGCGCATCAGTTGGAGATGATCGCCAAGGCGCGCGAGGGCCGCGACGCCCTGCTGATCGCGCCGACCGGCGGCGGCAAGACCTTGGCCGGCTTCCTGCCCAGCCTGATCGACCTGGCCCAGCGGCCGCCATCGAACACGCCGCAGGGCATCCACACCCTCTACATCTCGCCGTTGAAGGCGCTGGCTGTCGACGTCGAGCGCAACCTGATGGCGCCGATCCTTCAGATGGGCCTGCCGATCGTCGCCGAAAGCCGCACCGGCGACACCGGCCAAGCGCGGCGGGCGCGCCAGCGGGTGAAACCGCCGGACATCCTGCTGACCACGCCGGAGCAACTGGCGCTGTTCTGCGCCTGGGAGGGCGCGCGGCTATACTTCGAAAACCTGTCCTGCGTGATCCTCGACGAGATCCACACCCTGCACGCCTCCAAGCGCGGCGATCTGCTGGCGCTCGATCTGGCGCGACTGCAGCAGTTCGCGCCGAACCTGCGACGGGTTGGGCTGTCAGCGACGGTGGACGATCCCGACGTGATCCGGCGCTGGCTGGCCTATGGGCGGATCGATGAGGACGCGCCAACATTGGCTCCGCCCCACGAAACCGTCGATCTGGTGCGCGGGCCGGCCGGCGCCCAGCCGGTCGTCGACATGTTGCTATCCGAGGGCCGGGTTCCATGGGCCGGCCACACCGCCAAGCACGCCATGCAGGAGGTGTACGACACCATCAAGGGCGCCCGGACCGCCCTGGTGTTCGTCAACACCCGCTTCCAGGCCGAGTTCGCGTTCCAGGAACTATGGCGTCTCAACGACGATAACCTGCCTATCGCCCTGCATCACGGCAGCCTGGCCGCCGAGCAGCGCCGCAAGGTCGAGGCGGCGATGGCGCGCGGCGAACTGCGGGCGGTGGTCTGCACCTCGACGCTGGACCTGGGCATCGACTGGGGCGACGTCGACCTGGTGATCCAACTGGCCTCGCCCAAGGGGGCCTCGCGGATGGTCCAGCGGATCGGCCGCGCCAATCACCGGCTGGACGAGCCCAGCCGCGCGCTGTTCGTGCCCGCCAACCGGTTCGAGATGCTGGAATGTCAGGCCGCCCGCGAGGCTATCGCCGAGAACCGTTTCGACGGCGAACCCACCCGCATCGGCGCACTCGACGTCCTGGCCCAGCACGTGATGGGTTGCGCCTGCTCCGAGCCTTTCGATCTGCTCGCGCTCTACGACGAGGTGCGTTCGGCCGGCCCGTATCGAGAGCTGATCTGGGAGGACTTTGAGCAGGTCGTCGATTTCGTCTCCACCGGCGGCTACGCGCTCAAGACTTATGACCGGTTCCGCCGGATCGTGAGGGGCCAGGACGGCCTATGGCGCGTGCGCAACGCCGAGACCGCGCAGCGCCATCGCCTGAACGTCGGCGCCATCGTCTCGCCCGCCATGCTCACCGTCCGCATCGCCATGGGCAAGGCACGTCGCGGCGGCCGCAAGATCGGCGAGGTCGAGGAAGGCATGCTGGAAATGCTCGACCCTGGCGACACCTTCGTCTTCGCCGGCCAGGTCTGGGCTTTGGTTGGCGTCACCGGGACCGAGGTGCTGGTCAGCCCGGCGACCAATCGCGATCCGAAGATGCCGTCGTGGGGCGGATCAAAGTTCGCGCTGTCGACCTTTCTGGCCAAGCGGGTCCGCGAGCTGATGTATGACCAGGAGCACTGGAAGGTGCTGCCCGCCGACGTGCGCGAATGGCTGGAAATCCAACGCGACCACTCGCTGATCCCGCCGGCTGACGACCTGCTGCTGGAGACGTTCCCGCGCGGCAAGCGCCACTTCATGGTGGTCTATCCGTTCGAGGGAAGGCTGGCTCACACCACGCTCGCCATGCTGCTGACCAGGCGGCTGGAGCGGATGGGCGCCGCCCCGCTGGGGTTCGTCTGCAACGACTATGCGATGGCGATCTGGGCGTTGAAACCGATGGACGGGCTCGATTTCGACGAACTGTTCGCCCAGGACATGTTGGGCGATGATTTGGAGTCCTGGCTGGCGGAGAGCTTCATGATGAAGCGCGCCTTCAAGGGCTGTGCGATCATCTCCGGCCTGATCGAACGACGCTTCCCGGGGCATGAGAAGACCGGGCGGCAAGTGACCTTCTCCACGGACCTGATCTACGACGTGCTGCGCCGACACCAACCCGACCACCTGCTGCTGCGCTGCGCGCGCGAGGACGCCGCGACCGGCCTGATCGACGTCGCGCGCCTGGGCCTGCTGCTGGACCGTATCCAGGGCCGGATCCGCCATTCGCCGCTGGAACATCTCTCCCCGTTCTCGGTGCCGATCCTGCTTGAGATCGGCAAGGAGCGTTCGCCCGGCCAAGCCGGCGAGATGATCCTGGCCGAGGCCGAGGAAGACCTGATCGCCGAGGCCCTGGCGTGAGCGCCCTGGCTTCGCCCTCCCCCGCCTACGCCTTCGCCGCCAGCCCTTGCGGGGGCTTGCGCACCCGCCTGAACGGCGCACCCGTGACCCTGCGCGCCAGCGGCGCGCTATGGCTGGAGGAGCAGCGGACCCTCGTCGTCGCCGACTTGCACCTGGAGAAGGGCTCGGCCTACGCCATGCGCGGCCAGATGCTGCCGCCCTACGACACCCGCGAGACCCTGCGCCGCCTGCAGGCCGAGGTGATGGCGACCCTGCCCGACGCCGTGGTCCTGCTGGGCGACACCTTCCATGATCGCAAGTCGGAGGATCGCCTGGCCCGCGACGACGCCCAGACCCTGCGGTCCCTGGCCGGCGCGACGCGACTGATCTGGGTGATCGGCAACCATGACGCCGACGGGCCGCGCGCCCTGCCGGGAGACGTCGCCGACGAGCTTTCGGTCGCCGGCCTGACCTTGCGCCACGAGCCTTTCGGGGGGCCGCAGATCGGCGAGGTCGCCGGCCACCTGCACCCCTGCGCCCGCGTGGTCGCCTCGCGCGGCAGCGTTCGCAGGCGGTGCTTCGTGACCGATGGTTCGCGGATGGTGGTGCCGGCGTTCGGCGCCTATGCCGGCGGACTGAACGTCCGGGACGCGGCCTTCGCCGGCCTGTTTTCCCAGCCGCCGCTATGCGGGGCCTTGGGCGCCTACCGGGTCCACGCGGTCGGCTGGCGGTCGGTGGCTGGCGACTAGCGCCCTACATCCGCAACGCCTGCTCCAGCGCCAGGGCCAGGGAGATGCACGCGCCGAGCGTCAGGGTGGTCATCAGGCGCGGATAGCGCGCCGGGACGTCCGGCGCGGCGTGATCGTAGAGCCATTGCAGGATGAAGGCGGCCATGAACCCGCAAAGCAGCCACGCGGTGTCAATCGAGCCGCGGGCGAACACCAGGGCCCAGGCCGCGGTCGGCGATACGATCGACATCGCCAGCCTCGTCCAGCGCGGCGCCGCCCTGGCGCTCTCCAGTCCCCAACGGATGCCGCCCAGAAAGCCCAGCACCACCGCCGACCAGGTCAACAGCAGCGTCAACGCCGGCCCGGTCATGTCCGCCGGACCGAACACATAGGCGACGGCTGAAACTGGGAAGGGCGCCATGCCCAGCAGCGCGATCACCCAGAGCGCTTTCGGGGCTGAGGACTCGGCATGAACTTCGGTGTCGGTGTGCATGTCCAAGCGGTCAGTTCCTCCGGAAGACGACCGACGCGGCCCACCCAGCGGCCAGCGCGATCGCCACCGAGACCAAGCCGTAGGACCATGGCCTGTTGTGGGCGAAGACGTAAAGCGCCCGCTCGATCCCGGCCTTTTCCACGGTCAGGCCGCGCATGCGACGCGACACCGGCTGGCCATTCTGGAACAGGAAAATCTCGGCGGTATAGACCCCGATCGGCGCGGCGGTCGGCAGGTCGATCTCGGCCTTGAAGAGGCCGCGATCCACGAAGGTCACACCCCGCTCATCGGCGGCGTAGAGCCCGCTCTGCTCCTTCAGCCGCA
>JAESFP010000105.1_pt1 | contig 91982 bp, 79 predicted proteins | sample 9266181 | NCBI WGS metagenome assembly JAESFP01 (sample SAMN14502547, study PRJNA617102) | algae metagenome | isolation source: Pegethrix bostrychoides GSE-TBD4-15B and co-occurring heterotrophs from... | place: USA: Grand Staircase-escalante National Monument, Utah | collected 2006-08-15 | reverse complement strand
CAAACAACCCCCGTTCTTTCAACGGTTCTAGCTCTCTTGGCTTTCTCAGATGTCCTTACAGTACAGGCATTTCTAGGACTTGAACAGCTTTTTGCCATACTGAGAATTGCTGGCATCTCGCTCAGGCATCGCTTCAGCATTTCACTAGCGGCAGATGCCCAGTCTAGGCTAAAATAACGGCAGTTCAGCATTGAGCTTTTATAGCTTTTGCTAATCTTCGGGATGTGGCGCAGCTTGGTAGCGCACTTCGTTCGGGACGAAGGGGCCGCAGGTTCGAATCCTGTCATCCCGATTTGTGTCTGTCGATTAACACTTTATTTGTCGTCGTTAACAAATTAGTGTCATCCACATCAAATTGTTGTCGTCTTAACACTTAGTATTGCTCTACGATGCCAGATTTGCAATGTGAAATCTGTTCGAGAGTTCTACTTGTGTTCCCAAATGAGGTATGCCTTTTAATCTGTCCTCCCCAAAATTCTAGCGCAACTCTTTATTCAATAGGATTCAATAGGGGAAGATTAAACCGTTTAGCAGACAAGGCTTTCGGCGGTTTTAGCCCTCTTCTCTCTGCCGAGAGTGACGAACTTTAAAAAAGACCGCCTCCTCCCAGGAAAGCGGCCTTCTCACAAGGTGGGAGAGATTGGCTCTCTCCCCCGTTCTCTACTTCGTCTCAGTGAAGTCTGCGTCGATCACTTCATCTTCACCGCCTGTAGAACCCATATCGTCCTCAGTGCCGCTAGGCGCTTCGCCTTCGCCTGCACCCTGATAGATGCTGCTGCCTAGCGTATAGAGAGCCTGCTGGAGTTCGGTGGTTTGCGACTTGATCTGCTCGTAGTCTTCTTGCGCCACGGCATCGCGCAGGGCTTGAATCTGCGCTTCCAGCTTCGCCTTGTCGTCGGCAGGCACCTTGTCGCCCAAGTCAGCAATCTGCTTCTCGGCTTGGTAGGCCAGCGAATCTGCCTGGTTTTTCAGGTCGATTTTCTCGCGGCGCTCCCGGTCGGCATCCGCATTGCGCTCAGCCTCATTCACCATCCGCTCCACTTCGTCTTTGGGCAACGTAGAAGCTGTAATGCCGCTGACGGTCTGGACTTTGCCCGTGCCTTTGTCTTTGGCTGTCACCGAGAGAATGCCGTTCGCGTCAATGTCAAAGGTGACTTCGATTTGGGGCACGCCACGCGGGGCAGAAGGGATGCCGTCGAGCCGGAATACCGACAGCTCGCGGTTGTCGTTAGACATTTCGCGCTCGCCTTGCAGGACACGGATTTCTACGTTGCTCTGGCCGTCTGCTGCCGTCGAGAACACCTCAGACTTCTTGGTAGGAATCGTCGTGTTGCGCGGAATGATTTTGGTCATCACGCCGCCCAGCGTTTCTACACCCAGAGACAGCGGGGAGACATCCAGCAGCAGGATATCTTTGACTTCGCCTGCTAGCACGCCGGCCTGGATCGCCGCGCCCATCGCCACCACTTCGTCAGGGTTAACTGTCTGGTTAGGCTCTTTGTCCAGGATGCGCTTGACTAGCTCCTGCACCGCCGGGATACGGGTCGAACCACCCACCAGCACGACTTCATTGATGCTGGTTTTGTCTTTCTTCGCGTCGCGCATGGCAGTTTCCACTGGCACACCGCAGCGCTTGATGAGGTCACTACACAGATCCTCAAATTTGCCGCGTGTCAGGGTCATCTCCAGGTGCTTGGGGCCATCCTGGGTAGCCGTGATGAAGGGCAGATTGATCTCAGCCTGGGTGACGCTAGACAGCTCAATCTTGGCTTTCTCCGCCGCTTCGGTGAGCCGCTGGAGTGCCTGCTTGTCTTTGCGTAGGTCAATGCCTTCAGATTTGCGGAACTCGTCGGCTAGGTAGTCTACGATCTTTTTGTCAAAGTCATCGCCGCCCAAGTGCGTGTCGCCAGAGGTGGAGAGCACTTCAAACACGCCATCGCCCACTTCCAGGATCGATACGTCAAATGTCCCGCCGCCCAAGTCAAACACCAGCACGGTTTCGTTGCTCTTCTTGTCAAGGCCGTAGGCCAGCGAGGCTGCCGTCGGCTCGTTGATGATTCGCAGCACGTCGAGACCTGCAATTTTGCCTGCGTCTTTGGTCGCTTGGCGCTGTGAGTCGTTGAAGTAGGCCGGAACGGTGATCACGGCCTGAGTGACATCTTCGCCCAGATATTTGCTGGCATCCTCTTTCAGCTTGCGGAGCACCTGCGCCGAAATTTCTTCGGGGGCGAACTGCTTGCTCTGGTTTGAAGAGTCAATCTTGACGTTGCCGCCCGTGTTCAAAACTTTGTAGGAGACTTCGGTGGCTTCGTTGCTCACTTCGTCAAAGCGCCGACCAATAAAGCGCTTCACCGAATAAAAGGTGTTTTCGGGGTTCATCACCGCCTGACGCTTGGCAATCTGCCCCACCAGCCGATCGCCGTTTTTGGCATAGGCCACCACAGAAGGGGTTGTGCGCGCGCCTTCTGCGTTGGGGATAACAGTTGGCTTGCCGCCTTCCATCACCGCCACGCAGGAGTTTGTTGTTCCCAAGTCAATTCCAACTACTTTCGCCATATAACTAATGCTCCGGTTCTAGCTACAAAATCTGGTTCCTGGTTAATCCAACCTAATTCAATGCTGGCTGTCCAAGCAGGTGAATTGATGTTCGGATTTCCGCTATCTGCACGCCGCACAGGCCAATAGCAAGCTGTCAACATCCTCTATATACTCTGTGCGTTTGGCAATTCCATGAAGGTGGGTTTACCGAACCGCCAATGGACGGTTAACCTGAACTTTTCTAAAAATACCTCTGGGGATGGTCGCATCTCGGCAGTATCCAGCTTGAGCGCAGCTCAGAAGAGCCATTGTTGAGCTTGATTCTCTGTTCCGAACGCGATGTCTTTAGTTTAGGCAATGGCCGAGAAACCGGAATTGGGGCGAACCGTAACTGGGCAGGGGGGGTTGCCGCAGATCTGCTGGCCAGAGAGCTAAAACTAGCCCAAAACTAGCCGCTAGTTTTCAGGTTGATTCCCCTCAAATCCTGGAGCTGAAGGCAGTCCGGGCTGCGGTGGCCCCTGAACCGCAACGTTAAGCAAAAACTCAGTTGGCTGAGTCGCGACCACATCTAGCTGATACTCGCCGCCCTCAAAAATCCGGCCATTCCAGGTGACCACGCCGCCAGCATTCTCCACCAGGCGACCGTCTGGATAGCGAACGTTGAGCGTCACCGCGCCCTGCAACAGCTCGGCTTTCAAAATCTGGCCGGGGCGAAGGTCAACTAAATAGCGCTTCATCCGCTGTGCGCTGCTCTGGCCGCTAATCTGCGTCTCGCGGTCAATTTCTGGGCTGAGCCGCTGAATCTCTAGCTCCGGTTCCAGGCTAGGGCTGGGGCTAGGTTCTGGGCTGGGTGGTGACACCTGAGCCGGATCGAGGCTGAGCTTGAGCCGATAGTCACTGGCCGTCACGCCTTTCACCGGGCTGAGCCGGATGGCATAGTCACCGCTGCTGGGCAGCGACCCTTTCCAAGACAGCACCCGCTGCGCCTGGTCATCGACGGGCTGACGGTCAGGCTGCAAGACGCTGAGCAGCACGCCCTCGCCTTCTAGCGTCGCGGTGAGCGTCTGGCCTTCGCTGGCCTCAAAGCTATAGAGAATCGACTCGTTGGCTTGTAGACTGCCCTCGAAGCGCGTGCTTTCACTAGTAGGGGTGAGGTTGAGCTGCTGGCTGTACTCCACCGGCTGGGCATCAGGGGTGAGCGTCGGGGCAGGGGTAGGCGTGGGCGTCTGGGTGACGACAGGCGTGGGAATGGGAGTCTCCACCGCAGCGGGCGGGGACTGATTTGAGTTAAGCAGGGCGCTGACAATTGCCCAAGCCGCAATGCCCGTCACGGTGGCTAGCCCCAGCCCGATCGCCAGAACTGCCCAGGGATTGTCCCAGAGCGAGTCGCTGCTGCCTGAAATTACCGGATCGGGACGGGCGGCGGGGCGGGGCGGCTGGCTGCGATTGGCCGAGTTGTAATTGGGCGAATTGCGCGAGCCAGCGGGCGGATAGCTGGCCGTGGGTTCAGCATGTCGCCCGACGGCCATCGTTTTCATTTGCGAGAGCGGCGGCGGGGTAGGGGAGGGCCTTGATGCTGGAATGGGTGCGGGAGTTGGCGCGGGCGCAGAGAGCTGGGCCGCGGTGGGAGGTGCAACTGTGGCAGGCGAACTGGGCGCGGGCGCAGAGAACTGGGCGGCAGGTGCAGCCGAGCCACGAATGATGGCCTGCAATGCCTGAGCGACTTCTGCCACAGCTGCATAGCGGTCGGCAGGGCGATAGCTCAGCATCCGATTCAGCACTGCCGCAATGCCGGGATGGATATTGGGCACCCAGCGCTGCCATGTCCAGACAAGATTGCGGTCGTCGTACAGCTCTTGTGGTTCGCGTCCGCTCATCAGCACGACCACCGTTACGGCGAGCGAATAGAGGTCGCTGTTGGGATAGGCGCGTCCAGTCTGCATCTGCTCACTGGGCGCATAGCCCAACTTACCCACTGTGGTGGGCATTTCCGTGTCGGGCGAATGAAAGCGGGTGACAATTTCTTTGACCACACCAAAGTCGATCAGCACGGGCAGCTGGTCGCGCTGGCGCAAAATAATATTGTCGGGGGCAATATCGCGGTGGATAATCCCCTTGCTATGGATGTGATCCAGCACGGGCAAGATCTGAAAGAGCAGCTGGAGCGCTTCGGCATCTGAGAAAGTTCTGCCCTGCGCCTTACGCTCGTTTAGCAGCAGGCGATAGGTTTTGCCTTCGACATAGTCCTGCACCAAAAACAGCCGATGGTCTTCCTCAAAAATTGCCCGAAACTGCGGAATCTGCGGGTGCGAGATTTGGTACAGCACCGCCGCCTCGCGCTGGAATAGCTCGCGGGCTTTGACAAAGGCATAGTCGTTACCCTGCGGTGGAATAAACTCTTTGAGGGCACAAGGCTCGTGAAACCGCCCCTGATCTTCGGCCAAGTAGGTGCGGCCAAAGCCACCTTGTCCCAAAATGCTGAGCATCCGGTAGCGGTTTTGCAGAATAGTTCCGGCAGAAATTGGTGGTTGCATGGACAATCAGCTTGCCCCCTTGCCTGGGGTAGTTAGAAACGCCAGTCTTGAACTCATAGCCCTTATCGCCCAGCTCTCACAGTCCTACAGCTCTTACAGCTCTACAGCTCTCAAGACTGACCCACTGGACATACTCGCTCTATCTGTCTTACTGAACTTACTTAAACTTATATCGATTTGTCTCTAGATGATGGTGCAGCCTGCCCAGACAGCCTGCCCATGCAGCCATAACTATGGCCTGTCAATTGCCCTGTCAATGGATTCTAATTGGCTTCTCATCATAACGGAGGATGACGACAGCGGCGACCTGAAGCGATCTGATCTCAGCTTAATCTGAGCGGATGCACGAGTCGATCAGGCCACCTTCTAGACTAGGCTGACCGATTGAAGGAATTGCCAAACTGCACAGGGGGTGGTTTATTTCTAATGTGGAACCTGCTCCCCGCTTTTAACTTCAAAGCAATCAAATCAATCCGATTCAGACCGACCGATTCAGACCTACCTACTTTGCGGTATCGCTAAGCTCATGACTTCAACTTCCAACTCATCTTCCTCATCTGGCTCTGCTACGAGCCGCGCCCGTGCCAAGCTGGTGGGCAGCACCGGACGAGACGAGCTGATCGGCACAGATGGCAACGACAACATTCGCGGTGGCAACGGCAATGATCTGATTAGAGGCAGAGGGGGCAACGACCGGCTGTCTGGCAACCGGGGTGACGACCGGATATTTGGCGATGACGGTGATGATCTGCTGAACGGTGATCAGGGTAAAGATCGGCTCAGGGGCGGCAACGGCAACGACCGACTCAACGGCGGCGGCGGCAGAGATAACCTGCGCGGCAACGCCAAACGCGATCGGCTCACCGGCGGCAGCGGCAACGACAATCTGGGCGGCGGCCAGGGTAACGATATCCTGCGCGGCGGCGATGGCGACGACAAGATTTCCGGCGGCGACGGCGACGACCTGATCGTGGGCGGCTTTGGCGATGATGAGCTGACGGGCGGCAGGGGCAAGAACACCTATGTCTATAATTCGCTCTCGGAAGGGCGCGACCGGATCATTGAGTTTGACACCGATAACGACAAGCTGGATCTAAGCAAAATTTTCAAAGACAGCAAGTACAACACCGACAACCGCCTGCGCGACTATATTGTGATCGTCAACGACGAAGCGGACACAATTATTCGGGTTGACCCAGACGGCGAGGATGGCGATGCCCTGTTCCGCACGCTGGTGACGATGGTGGATCTCGACTATGCCAAGGTCGATAGCAGCAATTTTATCTTCTAGGCAGGAGAGCTAGGGAGTTCTAGGTTCACCGACCTTCAGGCAGGCTTCAGCCGAAACAGCAAAAACTCTGTGACTTGCAGCGGGTTGAAGTTATCGTCGCTGACTAGAATCAAGCTGCGGCTGCCGTCGGGCAACTGCGGCCCCAAGCTCAGCCCCTCATAGTTATCTAGCGGTATCCCCAGATCGCCTAGATCGAGCAACAGCCGCTTCTGGATGGGCATAATTCCCGCCACGCCTGCGGAGAGGCTGTCAATGGGCGCAATATCGGTCGCGCCGCCGGTTGCTAGCTGAAAGATCTTGCCCCCAAACCCGCTGAGGCCAAAACTGCGCTCTAGGCTCAGGAAATGGCCGCTTTGATCGAGCACTAGCAGGTCGCTCAGCCCCAGGTTTTCATCGCCTTCTGGCAGTGGCTCTAGCGGATAGAGATGCTCTGAGAGCAGGATATTCTGGGTTTCGCCGACTAGATAATGCAGGAACCGCAGGCTGCGTGGCGGGTTGCTAGCGGGTTCGCTGGGCAGATCCTGCTGCAAGCTGCCCTCAACCGCCGCAAACAGCCGAAATGGCTCGCGGGCATCGCTGCTGATGGCGCTAATCGTCAGCGACTCAAAGCCCTGGTTGTTCTGAACGCCGCGCGTTTTGTCGGGATTGGGCAGATAGCGCTCGGGAATGGGCAAACTGCTCCGCCAAGCTCCGGTTTTGAGATCAAACTCATCAATAAACGGCGCTATTCCGTTTTCGCTGTCGCCCTCGCTAGAGATAAACAGCGACTGGCGCGGCGACAGAGCAATCCCCTCTGGATCAAGGCTTCCGGCTAGATAGGGGGCACCCGCTCGATCGCTGAGCGCTGTCACCGCCTGGAGGGTCACAGATTGGATGCCAGATTGAGCTTCTGGCTGAGTTTCTGGCTGAATTTCTGGCTGCACCGCTAGCTGCACTGTCGCTAGCTGCACGGTGTAGAAGCGAGCAGGCGAAAAATTGCTGCGGTCGTCTGAAACTGCATAGAGCTGATTGAGCTGAGGGTCATAGGTTAGCCCTGATAATCCACCGAGCCTGGTGCCCTGAAACTCTTGCTTAGGAAGCTGATAAGCCCCTAGAAACTCCAGCGACAGCGGCAGAAACAGCCGATCTTCAGCCTTGATCTGCGGCAGATTGCAGCCGCTCAAGCTCAGCAGCAAACAAAGCGCCATGCTCAAGGACAGCAGCCAGCTAGAGCGCCGAGCCTGTCGAATAGCTAAAACCCAACGATTTACCCAATTGCTCACAGGCTTGATCACTCTGACTCGGTATCCGTAATTTTGAGAACGGGCAGGCGGTCGCCCCGAAATATTTCTTCACTTGTCTGACCGATTTCCCGAAGCGCGATGGCGACGGCTCGACCGCCCAGCAGCAGACAGAGCAGCGGAGCCGTACTGAGGCTGAGCATCACGCCAGTCGGCAATTGAATTGGCAATTTGACAGCAGGCAGTTGGGCGGTTGACGATTGGGCTGGCATAGGTCGGTTAGGAAATTCAGAGGGTGAGTAGAATAGCAGCAGTTGGCGAAACTCGCCTGTCTGATGCTAAGACCATGCTAAAGCATTGCAAACTGCTCAAAATTTCGTGAGCAGTTTGCCCAAGAGCGAGTATTGTATATGCCTGATGTGAGACTAACCTGAAAGTCAGGCCAAATCACCCCCATTCAGCCCATCCGCTAAGCTTCAGCCGTGATCCCGATGCCTAAGTCTGTTAAACATCACTCTATTGAACGCCCAGCTGCTGTTCAGCGCGATGTTCAGCCTGCCTCACTTGCCCCACAACCTGCCTCGCCCTCATCAGATCGAGCGGCGGGGTCAAAGGCGGCTGGGCCAAAGGCGGCTGGCCCAGATCGCGATCTGGAGCAGTGGATCTACGAGATGATCGCACGGAAAGGGCTGAACGTGCAGTATCGGCTGCGCGGTAACAGCCTGCATCTGCTCTGTCGTCAGGCTAGCTGCCCAGATCGCAATCAGACGTTGCTCTGGCTGATTCCGACGCTGCAAAAGGCGCAGTTTAGCCGTCTGCTACCCGCTGACGCGCCGCCGCTCTACCAGGTTTGGCTCTATGGCTGTCAGTCAGGCGATAAGCGCCCTCGCTGGAGTGTCACGCTCTATCTCAACCAGCTTGACCAGCAGTTGGCGCAGGTGCAGGCGCAAAGCGGCGATGTTGCCTCAAATCTTGCCTCCTCAACTCCTGCTTCACCCCCCTTGCCGCCCCAGTTCGATCAGGCAGCGCTGGTGCTGTCTAATGTTGCGCTAGCTAAGCGCGGCGAAGAGATGGCAATTGCCTGCTACCTCAGCGAAACGCTCAATGAGCTAGGCGTAGCCGTCCGTGTCAGCGCCAGAGTCGTTCCCTATCAGCCGCCTGCCGTCGTTAGCCAGTCACAGGCGATCCAGGCCAAGCGCCTCTGGATCGCCTGTGAAGCCGCCTACAGTCCCGATCCAGCCCTGCTGAGCCAGCCGATTACCCAAAAGCTGCGCGAGCTAGAAATTGCTGGCTTCCACGATGCGGTGATTCGGTTTCAGGTAACAGGCGAGCGTCGTCCTGACTGGACGCTGCGGGTTGATCTAACTCCTCCCGGCGATATGCTGCGCGAATGGGCACGCTGGGGAGACTTAAAGGCAGTTCAGGTCTTGCTCAACCAGGAAATTGCCGACCTCCAGATCCAGGTCACGACTGCCACGCTGAATGCCACGACGCTGCATCTCTGCTGTAGCGATTTGCCCAGCCTTGAACCGCCTGCCAGCCTTGCCCGCCACATTGTTACGCAGCAGAAGCGCGTCAAAGCCGATATTGGCTTGGTGCTCGAAGCAATTGCCCCTCAGGGCATCCATGCCGCGACGCTCTACGGTAAGCTCCCGACTCAGGCAGATCCGGTCTGGGTGGAATGGTTGGACTTGCCCGCAGCTCAGCATCCGGCTTTTGCGGAATCGACGCTAGCGCTGGCCAAGCAGGGCGACTGGGGCGCGATTGCCTTCTTGCTGCATCGGCTGCTCAACCCCAATTTGAGTCAGTATCTCGCGTCAGGTGGGCTGCGGCTACAGCTTCTGCCCAAGCAAGACCTGCTGCATGTGATGTGCGAAGCGCCCGACTGCCCAGAGCGCAAGCCTACGGTTACTCAGCTGACGCGGTTTTTACGGCAGTTAGAGCTGCCAGAGATTGCCGGAGTTCGGATCTACGGGCGGCGGGCGGGGCAGAAGCAGCCGCTCTGGAGCTATGGACTCGACTTTGTACCGCGCTCGCGTCTGGTGCCGGAAGTGACCCCCGAATTTGCGGCCACCGATGCCTTCATCGAAGAGCTGCTGCCCCAGCCCGGTCAGCGCGTGATTCGGCCTGATCTGACCCCGGCAGATTTGCAGTCTGTCTGGCAGCGGTGGCAGGAAGGCTGTCGGCAAGGCTTACAGCAGCTGTTGCTACGAACTCAGATTTTCTCATTTGCGCCTCAAGAGGCCGTGCTTAGCTTGCCGGAGCGGAGCTTGCCAGATCATAGCCTGCCAGGACAGCGGAGCGGTCAGGGACGGGCGGTGGCAATGGTCTGGGGCGCGGCAGGGCTATTGCTGCTGCTGCAAACTAACTGGGTGCTGAATCAGGTGGCTCAAGTGCAGGTGACTCGTGCCAGTCAGGCGGCCAAACCAGCCAGCAGCCCAGCGATCATGTCTGATCCGGCCCTCGCGGCTGACGCGGCGCGCCTGCCCAATCGCACCGCGTCAGATACCGTCAAGCTCAAGGCTTCTCCCCGCAGATCGGTAGATTCGGGACAGGTGTTTAACGCCAGCGGCTTTACGCAGGCTAGTCCAGATCAGGCTGGGGCATCTGGATCTGATGCTGCTAGCTCTGCTCCGGCTTTGCCCTATATTGCTCGCAGCCAGTCGGAGCAGCTGCTGAGCGCCGAAATCTTGGCCGAGAGTTCGCCTTTGCCCAGCTTCAACAGTCAGCAGATGGATCAAAAGCTCCAGCTCTACTATCGCTTTGTGAAGGAGCATGGCGCGCCGGACATTTTGATCGTAGGTAGCTCCAGAGCGCTGCGAGGCGTTGATCCAATTGCCTTAGAGACAGCTTTAAAGGATATTGGGATCCGCGATGCCAAGATTTTCAACTTTGGGGTGAATGGCGCAACGGCGCAAGTCGTGAATCTGCTGGTGCAGCATTTGATCACGGCTCAAGCCCCGCCTCGGATGATCATCTGGGCAGACGGAGCGCGGGCTTTCAACAGCGGGGCGGTCGATGTCACCTACAACGGTGTGGTTGCCTCTGAAGCCTATCGACAGCTCCTAGCAGGCACGCTGCCCGTTCCCAATCTGGCGGATGTACCCGGAAGCGACCAGACTAGCGCTCAAACCAGCGCCCAAACCAGCGCCCAACAGAGCCTCAATCGCTCTTTGACGGGCAGCTATGAGTCGATTGATCGCTGGCTGAGCCAGCGGCTCAGTGCTATCAGCGGCCAGAAGACGCGCGACCCGCTCAAGCAGGCTATTCAGCAGGGGATCGCGGGACTGCTGCCGCCCGCCGATCTGCCGGAGTCAGATCTCCCAATCGCTGAGTCAAGCAGCGAGTCAAACAGCGCTATCACCAAGATCTTGCAGTCAGATCAAGCCTTGCCGGATGTCAACGGCTTCCTGTCGCTGCCGATGCAGTTTAACCCGGCCACCTACTACCAGAAATATGCCAGGGTGCTGGGCAACTACGACAGCGACTATGAAAACTTCCGGCTCAGCGGCAATCAGGAGGCGGCCTTGGAGTCGCTAATTAAATTTACCGAAGCCAGCCAGATTCCGCTGATCTTCGTCAACCTGCCGCTGACTGAAGACTATCTCGATCCAGTGCGGCTAGACTATGAGCAGCAGTTCCGCGACTCTATGGTGCAGCTGAGCTTGGAGCATTCGAGCTTTGGCTTTCGAGACTTGAGCGAGCAGTGGATTACCCAGTACCGCTATTTCTCTGACCCTAGCCACCTAAATCGCTATGGGGCCTATGCGCTGTCGCTGAAGCTGGCGCAAGATGCCAAGATTCCCTGGCGCAAGTCAGAGCAGGCCACTCAGCCCATTCCCTCTGAGGATGGATCGAGCTGAATTCAGCCTGTTGAGCGTTGGTTTAGCTTTAATTCAGCTTCGACGTAAAAGTTAACAAAACTAGCGGCTCAACGGCTAGAAACCTGCGGCCAGAGCCAGTCTCAATTCGGATCTGGCTCCTCATCTAAAAGCCAGAATTCCACGCTATTATAATTTTTGAGATTCCATACTCGGTGGTAAGTTGTGTTTGTACTAGGTTGACAGTCAACTCTCCGATTATTTGATTCTCTGTCCTGTGTTTACATGGAGTTGTTCATGTCAATCTACGTTGGGAACCTGTCCTATCAGGTTACGGAGGAAGATGTCAACACCGTCTTCTCAGAATATGGTACGGTTACGCGAGTTCAGCTGCCCACCGACCGTGAAACCGGACGGATGCGGGGCTTTGGGTTTGTCGAAATGTCGTCTGAAGCCGAAGAGCAGGCGGCCATTGACGCGCTAGACGGTGCAGAGTGGATGGGGCGTGATTTGAAAGTCAACAAAGCTAAGCCTCGCGAAGAGCGACCTGCGGGCGGCGGCTATGGTGGTGGCGCTCGTCGTCGAACCGACCGCCCCTACTAGATCGCAGCTTAGGTCGCAGTCACAGCTTAGGTCGCAGGCTACATCATGGCCTTGAAATCCTAGAAAGCTATTGGAACGCAGATTCGCGGATTCCGGGCTGCACAGAGTAGCTGCACAGAGTATGAGAGCTTCTGGCGGGTTGAGCCCCATCCTTTGCTAGAAGCTCTTTGCTAGTGAGCAAATCTGGTTGCGATATGGCTGTGAAACAGGCGGCTACGCTATCATTAATAGCTACGCTATTAGTCTGTCTGACACTGGTCTGTTGAACTTCTATCTATATCAATTAGGGAGTAATTTGCGTGGCTCAGGTTATCTTAGGTGAAAACGAGGGTATTGAATCAGCGCTGCGCCGCTTTAAGCGTCAGGTTTCAAAAGCCGACATCTTCGCCGACATGAAAAAAAATCGTCATTTTGAAACGCCGCTAGAGAAGGCCAAGCGTAAGGCAATTGCGAAGCGTAAGAAGCGCCGCTTCCGCTCTCGGCCTGCCTCTTGAGCCGCTGCCTCTCAAATATTTGCATAGTCTACATAGATATCTGCACAATAGATATCTGCACGGAAAGTGAGTCCGCATCTGACAGCCAGGATTAGGTGCAGCTTTAGACGTAGCTACAGATATAGCTACCCGCATCAGGAGATAGACCTAAATGCCTCAGAAACCAGCGCTTCAATCGGTTTTCTGAGGCTAATGGCAGCTTGCCGCTCACGTCTGAGATGGGATCTGGTTTGAGCGATCAAATCTAAGCTATCAAACCGCTAATCTGTTAATCTGCCGAACTCCTAAACCACCTGTGCCAAACTACCGATTTAAGCAGGTTGATGTCTTTACTCAGAGGCCGTTTAAGGGCAACCCGGTGGCTGTAATTCTCGAAGCCTCCGACTTTAGCACCGCCGAAATGCAGCAGATTGCGGCTTGGACAAATCTTTCGGAAACCACTTTTGTGCTGCCGCCCACCGATCCAGATCAGGCTGACTACCGCCTGCGAATTTTTACGCCCAAGCAAGAACTGCCTTTCGCAGGACATCCCACGATTGGCAGCGCCCATGCTGTGATTGAGAGCGGTATGCTTGAGAGCGGTCGGGTGCAGTCCGGGCAGATCCGCCAGGAATGTGCGGCGGGCGTGATTCCAATCTCGGTGCAGCTTACCCCTCAGGGGCAGCGAATTCTAGCTCAAGCGCCGCCTGCCACCGTTACGCCGCTTGATAGCGATCTCTTAGAGCTGTTCAGCGAAGTCATCGCCGCCGCAGTGCTGCCGCCGCTGCGAGTCGATGTTGGCCCGGTTTGGATTGTGGCTGATTTGGGGCAGGCCGAAGCAGTGGCTCAGCTCCAGCCCGATTTAGCGCTGATCAGCCAGCTGAGCGAAATTGCTCAGGCGACTGGCATGACGGTCTTTGGCCGCGCCCAAGACGGACTCAGTCAGATGCAGGTTCGATCATTCGCTCCCCTGCAAGGCATTGCGGAAGATCCAGTCTGCGGCAGCGGCAACATTAGCGTTGCCGCATACCTAATCGAGACAGGTTTAGTCGAAGCGTATGGCGCGGAGTATCTAGCGCGTCAGGGCATGCAGGTGGGGCGAAATGGCCAAATTCAAATTCGTATCCAGCAGCAGCAGATCGAGTTTGGAGGCTATGCGGTGACCTGCATTGACGGCACCATCCAGCCCAGATAGTCACCAGATAGTCACCAGCGTAATTAATTGCCAACCTAGCTTGATCTGCGGTCTTCGCTCAAGCGGCAGCGGAGTTATGCGGGTCGCCTATAGGTTCAGCTGGGATAGCCTTGTCTAAAACAGTTTCCCCCGGCACAATAGGCTGCTTGGTTTGCAGGTTAAATCGATATCCTGTGGGCAGCACATGCAGCTTCACCCCGCAGATGGCCAGACCTTCGCTTTTTAGCAGCTTATCTAGGTTGTTGTGCGTCGCCTCAGTTTCGTCAACAACCGTCACCGAACCCTGACCGATCACTTCAAACTCATTGCCTTCGACAATTACTGCCGTATTCTCGTCGATGCCAATTCCCAGGATTGCCTGCTGCTGCACCAGCGCCGAAATCAGACGGCCCAACCGCCCACGCTGCGAGAAATGTTGATCGACTGCGATACCGGGCAAAAATCCCATCCCCTGCCCCAGCTCCACCGCATCGACACGGGGATTAGTAGAGGAATCGCCTTCAATGATCATGGTGTCAGGCATCATGGCTGCTCCGGCGCTGGTTCCGCCCACGACTATGCCTTGAGCATGACGCTGCCGAATTGCCTGATCGACCCGCGTGCCCTTCACAAGCTCGATGATCCGCGCTTGATCACCGCCCGTGAAGAAAATGCCGGTCGCCTGCTGCACTTTATCCACAGACTCCTGCCGATCGCCGTCTTCGGGATGCTCTGTGTCAAGCACCTGTACATCCTCCGCGCCAATCTCATGAAAGACTCGCATGTAGGTGTCTCCGACTTCGCGAGGGGCAGTTGTGGCCGCAGTCAGCACCACAATTTTGGCCTTGATGCCGCCCGCCCGCCGCACAAATTCTCGTAGCACTAAGCAATCGCCTTCTTTGTCTTCCGCGCCGCCAATGATCACCAGCGCGCCCTTTGAACTGCTCATCCCAGTACTCCAAAACTGTAGTAGTGAACTGTAGTGTAGATTACGTAATCTTGATTCTAAATCTGAGGATCACAGCCGGGGATCAGCACAGAGGCAGAGCTTTGCGCCAGCTCAGCCCATATCGGCTCTGTTCGGCTTTACCAGTCTGGGCGGTCATGCTCTGCGCTTTCAAGACCAAACTACCAGACTAGAAATTGCGGCGGCTCGTGAAGCAAAAAATACGGGTTTCTGCAACTCCTCTAGATAGTTCTCGCCATATGGGCTACGAGTTTAGAACTGTAGGTTTACGGCAATCAGGTATGAATCCTGAAGCTGCCGCTCTTATGCTGATGAACATAGCAAACATCTCGTAAATATCTAGAGGTGAACTCAAAGCAACCCTCCAAGCCGAATATTATGACTCACCTGCATAGGTTCTCTGGCCTGCTCTCCTACCTATCTACAGCAGGCATTCATGCCCCAGATCCAACTAAACGCTACTTCTGATGCGCCGAAGATGAATTGTGCCACAAAATATTGCAATTTGTCACATAAAGCGCCGGAAGCTGGATTTACCTCCATACATCAGCAGAGCATACATCAGCAGAGAGCAGCTTAGCTCACAAGCTTTTCAAAAGCGTTCAAACTCTAGCTGCTGAAGCTCCACGTTTCAATTTCCTGCGTCACTCTCTTTGCGTTTATTCTGCCAGTCCTTGCATTGGGACATCGGCATTATTTTCGCTGTCTTATTTCACATTTTCTCTATTCATTTATCCATTCAACAGTTCAAAGGATATACCATGACCCCTGAAGTGAATCTTGGCTCTCTGCAAAACTCTGTTGCCTACACCAGCATTCTGGGCAGCGCCACCAATCTCAGCGACAGCTACGGCTTCAGCCTCAGCCGCACCCAAAACCTGCGCGGCGCTCTGTCTGGCATCAGCGGGGACGCGATTGTTGGTCTGCGGCTGAGTCGCGCCAGTCAAATTGACAGCAACACCGTAGCAATTCAGGATCTAGGCTACATTGAGGCGGATCGCAACTCGCAAGCCCTGAATCGCGTTCTGAGTCCGGGCAACTACCTGCTGGAAACTACAGCTGTGCGGGGCAGCACGGCCTATCGATTTGACATCACTGCCGACGGCTTGACCGGGCTGGCCAATATTGGTGTGCTCAACGATGCCCAGGCTTTCTCTGGTCAAGTCAGCCGCACTGACAGCTCTGATTTGTATAGCTTCAGCCTGAACACGACCAGCGATTTAAGCCTGACGCTGGGCGGCTTGAATGCAGATACTGATTTGATTGTGGCTCAGGATTTCAACGGCAACGGCGTGATTGATACCGGAGAAGAAGTGGGTCGCTCTCAGCGCTTCTCCAACTTTGAGGAGCGGCTGCAGCTGTCAGGGTTGGTGGCCGGAAACTACCTGACCGAAGTCTCGCAGTTTGCTGGCGATACGCATTATCGACTCGCTTTTAGCCCGACTGCTTTGGCCAACCCGCTCGCCAATCAAGACCTGACAGGTCAGCTGCGGGTGATTCAGGCTCCTGATAGTCGCTTGCAAAACGCCAGCGGGCAGGCAGAAGTCCAGGTTTTCAACCGCAATCCGGCCAGCAATCGTCCCGTCACAGTGCGGCTCTACGCCTCCACCAACGATAGCTATGACAGCAACGATGAGCTGCTGGCGAGCCGTACCGTGCTGCTGCCCCCGACCTCTGGCGGCAGCGCCAGCACAACGCTGGAGTTTGGCGCACCGACCGGCATCGCTCCCGGTTCCTATCACCTGATTGCTCGGATTGACAGCGACAATGCCGTTGCCGAAACCGACGAAACCAACAACAATCTCAGTGCCCATGTCTCAGCACCGGGAACCAACGTGATCCTTGACTGGAATGCCACGCTGCTGAACGCGATTCAAGCCGACGGCACGGCTCCGCCGCTGGCTGCTCGCAATGCCGCCATTGTGCATGCGGCTGTCTATGACGCGGTCAACGGCATTGCCCGTCAGTATGATCCGTATCTCGTCAACGTGGCGGCTAGTTCAGCGGACAATGCCTCAGCCGAAGCGGCGGCAGTACAGGCGGCGTTCCAAACCCTCTCGGATCTCTATCCCAACCAGCGCGAAAGCTTCCTGGCACAGCGCATCCGCTCGCTGGCCGAAATCGCCGACGGCACGGCAGAGGCGCGCGGGATTGCGGTTGGGCAGCTGGTGGCTGACCGGATGCTCGAATCACGGCGCAATGACGGCGCAGAGGGCGCTCAGAATCGCTATATTCCGGGCACGGCTCCCGGCGACTATCAGCCGACCCGTCCAGATGGTTTTGTCTTAGCTGCGGGCTGGAGAGATGTTGAATCGTTTGCGATTCCCAGCGTCAATGACTTCCTCCCCGACGGTCCGCCCGTCTTTGGGGGAGCGCAATATGCGGCTGAGCTAAACCAGGTGCAGCAGTTCGGTGGCCTCAACAGCACAGCTCGCACCGCAGACCAGAGCGAGGTGGCCTTCTTCTGGGCTTACGATCGGCCTGATACATTCCGCCCGCCCGCCCAGTGGAATCAGATTGCTCAGACGGTTGCCCTGAATGAAGGCACGTCAGTTTTGGAGAGCGCGCGGCTATTTGCAGCGCTCAACGTGGCGCAGGCTGATGCAGGCATTGCCGCCTGGAATGCCAAATTCACCTTCAATCAGCTGCGGCCAATCACGGCGGTTCGGCAGGCAGACTCCGACGGCAATTTCCAGACTCTAGGCAATCCTGACTGGCAGTCGCTGCTGTCCACGCCGCCGTTCCCTGACTATATTTCTGGGCATTCGACGTTTGGGGCAGCGGCGGCAGGCGTGCTCTCCTATTTTTATGGCGATGACTACCAGTTCAGCGCCTCTTCTCAGGAGATTCCCGGCAGGTTCCGCCAGTTCAGCAGCTTCCAGCAGGCAGCAGCAGAAAATGGGGTGAGCCGGATCTTTGGCGGCATTCACGTCCAAAGTGCCAATCTAGACGGGCTGCTGGTTGGAGCCGCAGTGGCCGACTACGTGACGGGCAATCTGTTTGGCTAAGCTCCTCTCATTGCCCTGAAGCTAATTTCCCTGAAGCCAATGGCCCTGAAGCCAGCATGGATTAAGATTCGTGCTGGCTTTTTGATCGGACGGTTTTCAGCTCACCAAACCTCTAGAGGCACTCGCTGTGAGAGGATCAAATCATCCTGACTGGAATCGGCTGCACCGCATGAAATCTCGCTCAAACTACTGGCAGCTTTTGCCCTACCTGCGGCCTCACTGGCGCTTAATTGGCAGGGCGCTAATCAGCACGCTGGTCTTCACTGCCTGCTGGCCGATTATGGCGCGGCTGTCTGGCGAGCTGCTGGCGCTATTGGTCACGGGCGATTTGCCTGCGCTGCTGCGGCAGTCGGGACTTTTGGCGGCGGTGTTTTTGGTGCATAAGCTGGCGCAATACGGCCAGGATTCGCAGATGGCTAAGGCGGCTCTAGCAATTGTGTTCGATCTGCGGCTGCGCGTCTATGCTCACCTGCAAAGCCTCAGCCTCAGCTACTTTGAAACCACTAAAACTGGTGACCTCAGCTATCGGCTCACCGAAGATATCGACCGGATTGGCGAAATAGTCAACAAGCTGTTCCATGATGCCACGCCCTGCGTTTTGCAGCTGATCGTCGTCTTTGGCTACATGATCTACCTCAACTGGCAGCTGACTCTGGCCAGCCTCGTCGTCGCGCCGCTGATGGGAGTGCTGATTGCCTGGTTTGGCGACCGGATGCTGCGATTCTCGCGCCGCAGCCAAAATTTGGTTTCTGATCTCTCGGCGCTGCTGACGGAAGTGTTCAGCGGGATTCGGCTGGTGCGTGCCTTTGCGGCCGAAGCCTATGAAATCGAGCGATTTGCCCAGGCCGCCGAGCAGAACCGACAGGCCAAATATGCGGCGGCATGGCTGAAGGCGGTGCAGTTTCCGGTGGTGGGCTTTTTGCAGCTGCTCAGCGTCTTGCTGCTGCTGCTGCTGGGCGGCTGGCAGATTTCAACCGGCAACCTGACCGGGCAGCAGTTTGGCAGCTTTGTGATTGCGGCGCTGATGCTAATTGACCCGATCTCGCACCTGACCGACAACTACAACGAGTTTAAGCAGGCGCAGGCTTCTGTCGACCGGATTTTTGAACTGATGCAGATCCAGCCGGCTGTGCTAGAGTCCGCTACGGCTCAACTTTTGCCGCCCGTCACCGGGAAAGTTGAGCTGGAGTCGGTGAGCTTCAGCTATCAGCTCGATCAGCCCGTGCTCCGGCAGCTCAGCCTGCGGGTCTATCCCGGCGAGGCGGTGGCGCTAGTGGGCGCTTCTGGAGCGGGCAAAACCACGCTGGTCAATCTGCTGCCGCGCTTCTACGATCCGCAAATGGGGCGGGTATTGATTGACGGGATTGATATCCGCAGCGTCACGCTGGCCAGCCTGCGCCGCCAAATTGGAATTGTGCCCCAGGAAACGGTGCTGTTCTCTGGCACAATTGCCCAGAATATTGCCTTTGGCCAGCCAGAATTTGATCTCGCTGCCGTCCAGTCTGCGGCTGAGGTCGCCAACGCGCATCAGTTTATCAGCCAGTTTTCGCAGGGCTATCAGACTTGGGTAGGCGAGCGCGGCGTAAATCTGTCGGGCGGGCAGCGGCAGCGGATTGCGATTGCCAGAGCCATCCTGCTCGATCCGCGCATTTTGATCCTAGATGAAGCCACCTCGGCGCTAGACTCTGAATCAGAAGCACTGGTGCAGGAAGCGCTAGAGCGACTGATGCAAAACCGCACGGTGTTGATTATTGCCCATCGGCTAGCCACCGTGCGCCGCGCCGATCGGATTCTGGTAATGGAGCAGGGGCAAATTGTCGAGTCGGGCAATCACGCTGATCTGATCAAACAGGCTGATCGCTATGCCCGATTCTATGCTCAGCAGTTTCAGTAGCGGCACCCGACAGGCCGCTAGCGCTGGGGGCTCGCCGGGGTCGCAGGTTGGGCTGGTTGGCCTGGTTGGCCTGCGCCTGCGCCTTGACCGGGCAGCGAGCGAATAAACTCGCGGCTCTCTTGCGAGGGCACCAGCACGATCCGATTCAGCTCCTCGTTATCGCTGCTCTGCAAAGTTTGGATCACGCCTTCTAGATTCACAACCTCGATCTGCACGCCGCTGGCCATATCTGGCTGCACTTCTCGCAGTCGAGCCAGCAGGGCTTCTAGCTCAGACTGCTCAAAAAACATCGGAATGACCTGACCAGATTCTTGCTCAATCGTCAGGTAGCCGCCATTTTCGCCGCTCTCTTTGGCAACAAACAGCGGTACGCCTTCAAACTCGCTCTGTCCACCCTGACGCTGGATCAGAGTTTGAGCGGCTGCCACCTGCTCAGCATCCGGCAGGAAGGCAAATCGGACTTGCTCATCGGCAGCTTTATCCTGCTGAGCCATTTCGTACTCATAGATTTTGGCAAGCGGTACGGGCACGACTTCAATCCCTTCAGCCGTCTCGGGTTCGCGGGTTTTCAACTCGTCTAAAAACTGTTGAGCATCCTCCCGGCTAATGAACACGCTGGCAATTGGGGTGCGCGATTCGCCCTGAGTCGGAATCGCCAGCAGTGGCGCACCTTCTCCATTGGCCAACGTAAACACGGGGACAGTCCGCAGGCGTTCAATCACCTGCTCGTTGGGTAAAGCCCAGGCCTGTAAGCTGCCCACCAGCAGTGACCCCAAAACCAAGCTACTCACTAGAGTGAGCTTTTGCCCCTGTTTCAGACTCCATTTCAGGAATGATTTCATAATGGCTCCAGATCTCATATAGATCATAAATGACGGCAGTTTTAAACTAGAAACTTGAACGCTAGATTTCAAGTTACAAGACTTTGAGACAAGACGTTGATAAATCTCAATCAGTCTCTCAAGGAGTTGAGGATGAGTCGAGGTGAATTTAGAGCCAGACCTAGCAAAACAGGTTTGCATACTTTGATTTTTGAGGCAACTGTGAGCCGCAGAGAGTTTTGGGTATCGCCCCGGTATCGCCTGCTGCATGACTGGCTGATTTCAAGCTGAGTCGCTACTCTGAGGTTGAGCGTTCAACTCATCGCCATTGGGTAAGTTCCTGCGACGGTTGATCCGGTTGGTCAGTTCCTAGCTTCGTATAAAGTACGGCGGTCTGCATCTTTAATTATCCAGCTTTTATATGATCCAGCTTTTATTGAGCTTCCCTGAATCAAGGCTCTGCACCAGGTCGCAAAACTCATGACTCCACCGATTCGATCTCGTTGCCATCAGACCCCGCTGGCTGTGCGCCTACATCGCGCTCTAGGCTGGCTGCTGCTGCTGAGCCTGACGGGCTGTAACGCCCTGCCGATCACGTTGGAACAGGTCACAGACTCAATTGACCGATTTTTTGATAATCCTTGGCAAAACCCGTTTCAGCCGCAGCCCAACGCTGAGCAGCCTCCCTCAGCTGCGGCGGCACCGCTGAAGCTGGGAATGCTGTTTTCGCTCTCTGGAGAGCTGGCGCGCTATGGGCGCTCGATGCAGGACAGCACTAGCCTGCTGGTTGAAACTGTCAATAGCTGTGGAGGCGTGACTGGGCAGGCCGTGCAGCTGTTCTTAGAAGATGACCAAAGCAACGCGACCGCAGGCAAAGCGGCCATGACCCGACTGGCCAATAACGGCGTTGGAGCAGTCATTGGCGCAATTGGCAGCGAGGTTTCTAATGCCACTGTCGATTTAGCTGTCAAAGATCAGATCGTCCAGATCTCGCCAGCCAGCGCCAACGCCATCCTGACCCAGCGCGCCCTCAAGGGTCAGTTCGAAGGCTACTGGTTTCGGACAATGCCGCCTGAGCAACTGCAAGGTGAAGCGTTAGCGCGACTCGCTCAGCAGAAGAATCTCAAAACCGTGAAGATTCTAGCCATCGACAACGACTACGGCAACAGCATTATTCAGGCTTTTACGGAAACCGCTAAACAGCTCGGCGACCCTGCACCGCTTCAGGTGATTCGCTACAGCCCCGATGCGAGTATCTACAGCATTGATTTGGTGAGCGCATTTTCTGAGCAGCCCGATGCTGTGCTGGTTGTAGCGCAGCCTGAGCTAGGTGGAGATTTGCTCAAAGCCGCCTTCGAGTCCGGCATCTGGAGCGGTGCTACGAAAGCGCTCTTGTCAGCCAGTATGAGAACCGACGGTTTAGCGAGGCGGGTCGGCATCTCACCCGATGGACGCTACAATGCCTCTAACTCTTGGGGCATCTCGCTGAGTAGCAGCAATGCACTACCCCAGTTTCGGGAGCTATACAAACAGAGATTCGACCGCGAACCAGGTCTCTACGATCCAAACACTTGGGATGCGGCAGCTGTCGTCGTGCTGGCCGCAGAAGCCGCACAGAGCACCAGCGGCAACGCGATTCGGGGCAAGATGACTGAGGTGGCTAGCGATCCGGGCGTTGAAGTCAGCGATATCTGTCAGGCACTGGCGCTAGTGCGCGAAGGCAAGGATATTAACTACCAGGGCACCAGCGGCACGCTCGACTTCAACCAGGCCGGCGATGCGGTTGGGATCTACGATGTCTGGACGATTGACTACACGGGAGCCATCAAACCAGAACGAACTAAGATCCAGGTGGGACGCTCAACCAGAATCCCTGCCGCCAAGCCTGCGCTGTAGGTTGAGCCGATGATTCAGCCTGTATTTAGGTTGAGTTTAATACCAATTCCCTGAGATTGGACGCAAGATCACAGCAAAAGAGGTGAAGCCCAAAGGCAACGTGCAATGGCAGTTCAAGGCCACCTATCTGTATGGGACTGTATGGGGCTCTGTATGGGGCTGTATGGGGTCGTAGAACCGGCGACTGGAGAGCACTTCTTGGATGAGTTTAGCCATCTTAACAATTCATGTGGGTTCTTGCTGCGGTAGCCGAAAGTGAGCTACTTTCAATGTGGCATCCACGACGCATTCTCTGGAGAGGTCGCTATGACGATGCAGATCTGGACGCTTTTTCAAGCAGAACTGCAGCAGCTTCGCTCCGGCGCAGCCCCCCTGATCACCCCCCAAATCACGCGCTCCGACGCATTGTGGAACAGCTTGGAGCAAGGCAGTTCGCTGTTTGCGGCGCTCACCCTTCCGATTTCTGAGCTGCTCGCCTGCGGTCAGCCGTTTCAGCCACTGGTGACGGTATTTTTGCGGCAGCAGCCTCAGGTGACGCTGACGCAGGCAGTTGGGCTGATGGCGCAGGCAGTCTATCTCGACCGGATCTTTGCCGCCCTGCCGCTCTGGCCGCTAGAGTCTGCTGATTTGTCTGAGCCTGAAAGCTCGGCTGAGCATCGACCAACGCTAGAGCCGCTGCCAGCACTCGATAGCCGTCAGGTGCTCGTTGACTTTCCCAACTCAGAGCTAGCGGCGCGGTTCAATCGCCACTTCGCCAGCTGGCTCCAGCAAAACGGCGTTCCGCCTGCCGAGCTGCGCCAAGCCGTCAGTCAAATTGCCCAAGAAACCAGCTCGCGCCTTTTGCCTGCTCTAGAAGCAGTCGGGGCATCGATGCGCTGGCTGGCTTGCTACCATGAGACTGAGCTGAGCCGAATCGAGCGCCGTCACAGCATAGAGGCTTATCTAGATGACCAAATTGCCGCTCGCCCTACGGAGCTTGTCTTCAACGAGTCGTTTAGCCTGCGCGAAATCTACGTGCCGCTGCAAGCTCAGCCGCTAAACCGTGACGGCGAACCCAACCTCGATCAGCCGCCCGTTGATTTGGCCGACTGGGTGCGAACGCAGCTCAGTCGGGATAGCGCTGAGGTGATGCTGCTCCAGGCTGGCTTTGGGCGCGGCAAGACCAGCTTTTGCCGCATCTTTGCCGACTGGGTGCGTCAGCAGGAATATCCGCGCTGGACACCCATTCTGATTTCGCTGCAAGACCTGCACTGGGCGGGCGATAGCGTTGAGGCGTTTTTGCAGCAGGCGATGCCGACTCCGCTGCGGGATGATCCAGACTGGCTGACTCAGCCGCAGAGCCGCTTTTTATTTATTTTGGATGGCTTTAGCGAACTGCATCTGGAAGCAGCGCATAGCCTGGAGCAGTTTTTTCAGCAGGTGGGGCGGTTTCAGGAAAGCTGCGCCAGCCATCCGGGCATGGGACATCGGCTGATTTTGACCGGGCGTTCGCTGATGATTCAAAATCTGGGTCGCCTGCTGCCGCCCAACTTAGCGCGAGTCGAGATTCTGCCGTTTAACGATGCTCTGCAAACCCAGTGGCTAACGCAGTGGGAAAGGCTGACGCAGTGGGGAAAGCTGACGCAGTGGGAAAGGCCAACACAGACAGAGGCTTCAGGCTTAAAGCAGATTCTGCAAACGCTGGATCTGCCCGAATCCAGCCAGGACTTGCCCCGCGAACCGCTGATGCTGTACTTTTTTGCAGCCATGTACCGCGACGGCGGGCTGAAGCTCGACGCGCTGAGCCAGACCAGCGGCGACCGCGCCAAATTTCTGCTCTATCAGCAGATCTTCTACTGGGCGCTCACCCAGCAGCAGCCCGGACTGCTGAACCGGGCGCTGTCGCCTGCTGAAATCGAGACGCTGCGACGGCTGCTGGCCGAAGCCGGACTCTGGACGGTGCAGACTGGCCTGGAATCTGTGCCGCTGGAGAGCCTGGGGCTGCGGCTTCAGGCGGTGGAAGGTACGGGGGCACTGATTGCCGAGATAGAAACGCAGCTTCAGCAGCCGCTCACCAACGCGCTGGTGACGATCTACAGCTGTGAGGGCAAGAGCTACCTGCGGTTTAATCACAATAGCTTTGGCAAACTGTTTTGCAGCCGCTGTCTGCATGAGTCGCTGGAAGACTGGACGGTCAGCTTCCGGCATCGTCAGCGGCAGGAGCTGCTGGTTTCGCCAGAAAGTTTGCCCTGGCAAATTTACGACCTGCTAGGCTACGGTGGCCTATCGCCGGAGATGACCGAATATTTGATGGTGCTGCTTAACGCCAACCCGGATGTCGATCTGGTGCTGCTGTTTCAGCGGCTAGAGAAGTTTTATTTGAGCTGGGCGAACGGCGAATTTGTAGATGCACCACCCGAAAACTTGGCTCAAAAGGCAATGCGGCTGCTGGGTCAGCGCAGTCGGCAGTTGGGGCAGCGGCAAGTGGATGTCTATGCCGGACTGAACGCAATGATTCTGCTGCTTCAGCTCTATGGCTATGCCCTCGCCCATCAGTCGCTGCAAGGCCAGATCACCTTTCATCCCTGTGGACGACAGGGAATGCCGGAGTTCCGCCCCCAGCGGCTCTTGCAAATCATCGGCTATAGCCACTGCGTCTCGCCCCATGCGTTTCGGGTGATTGTCGGGCCTTACCTGAGCAGCGCCAACCTCAGCGGCGTGACGCTGACTGGGGTCAACCTCAGCGGCGTGAACCTCAGCAACGCCGACCTGCGCTGTGCCAACCTGAACGGCGCGAACCTGCGCGGCGCGAATCTGAGTCGCGCCAACCTAGTGGGAGCAAATCTGGCCGGAGCCGACCTCAGCAACGCCGATCTGCGCGGTGCCAACCTGATTGGAGCTGACTTGCGCGGCGCTGACCTGAGCAACGCCAGCCTCAGCGGTGCCGACCTCAGCGGCGCTAACCTGATTGGAGCCAGCCTCAGCCTTGCCGATCTGCGCGATGTGGATCTCAGCGGTGCCTATCTGCGCGGAGCCAGCCTGCAAGGGGCGACCCTGAGCCGCGCCTATTTGATTGGAGCCAGCCTCAGCGGCGCCAACCTCAGCAGCGCCGATCTAGAGCAGGTCGATCTCAGCGGTGCCAACCTGCATGGAGCCAACCTCAGCGAGGTGAATCTACGCGGCGCCGACCTCAGCAACGCTGATCTGATTGGCACGGATCTGAGTGACTCTGTGCTCTGTGGCGCAAATTTACAGGGAGCCAGCCTCAACAGCGCCGAACTCACCGGAGCCGACCTCTGTGGAGCCGACCTCGACAGCGCCAGCTTCATCGGCGCTGACTTGAGCGACCAGATTACGGGCGACGTGAAGTGGAGCGAGCGCACCCGCTGGCAAAACGTGCGTGGCTTAGATGCCGCAATTAACGTGCCCGCAGCGCTCAAACAGCAGCTCGGCTTGCCGGATAGCGTTCCGGAACAAGTTGGCAGCTAGAAGATAGCTAGAAGGCAGCTAGAAGACATGAGCCACCGCTAGATCACAGGCGCGATTTGCTGCCGAAACCGAGCTGATTGCGCCAGACCAGTCGGGCTACTTTGGCATTGCTCACCGCCAGCCAGCGATGCTGCATACTGTTTAGGTGGGCGCAAGTACAATCACCAGTACAATCACCGAAATTATGGCGCGCTGCGGGTTGGCTGAGAAGCATCGACAAAATTGCTAGATTGCAATCTAAAATCAGGCATTGGTTCAGGAGAATAGCCCGATGACTCAGCCCGCCACCCGCATCGAATCCGACAGCATGGGCGAAATTGCCGTTGAGGCGACTCGCTATTGGGGCGCTCAAACCCAGCGGTCGCTGAAATATTTTGCGATTGGCGAGGATCGAATGCCGCGTGAGCTAATTCGCGCTCTGGGGATTTTGAAGCAGGCGGCAGCGGCTGTCAACTGCGATTTGGGCAAGCTGCCGCCCGAAACCGCCCGGTTGATTATCCAGGCTGCTGATCAGGTGATTTCGGGTGAGCTGGACGCGCATTTTCCGCTGCGGATTTGGCAGACGGGCAGCGGCACGCAGAGCAACATGAACGCTAACGAGGTGATTTCAAATCGGGCGATTCAGCTGGCGGGTGGCGTGATGGGCAGCAAAATTCCTGTTCACCCGAATGATCATGTGAATATGTCGCAGTCGTCTAACGATACGTTCCCAACTGCGATGCATATTGCTGCCGTTGAGCAGATTACGCAGCGGTTGTTGCCAGCACTGATTAAACTGCGAGATGCATTGCAGGAGAAAGCCGTGACCTTTGCGCCGATTATCAAAATTGGCCGGACGCACTTGATGGATGCCGTGCCGCTGACGCTGGGGCAGGAGTTTTCGGCCTATGTCTCGCAGCTGGACAAAGATATTGCCCGCCTTCAGGCGAGCCTGCCCGATCTGTACGAGCTGGCGATTGGCGGGACGGCAGTTGGGACGGGACTTAACGCCCCGGCTGGGTTTGCCGAGCGCGTTGCCGCCGAAATTGGCCGCATCACTGGCCTGCCGTTTGTCTCGGCTCCCAATAAGTTTGCGGCTCTGGCTGCTCATGATGCGATCTGCATGTGCAGTGGGGCACTGAAAACGCTGGCGGCTTCGCTGATCAAAATTGCTAACGATATTCGCTGGATGGGGTCAGGGCCACGCTGCGGGCTGGGCGAGCTGCGGCTGCCGGAAAACGAGCCGGGGTCTTCGATTATGCCGGGTAAGGTTAATCCGACTCAGTGCGAGGCGATGACGATGGTGGGGGTGCAGGTGATGGGCAACGATGCGGCGATTGGCTTTGCGGCGAGTCAGGGTAACTTTGAGCTGAATGTGTTTAAGCCTGTGATCATTTTTAATTTGCTGAACTCAATTCGGCTGCTGGCTGATGCTTCCGCCTCGTTTACCGACTATCTGGTGGTTGATCTGCAACCTAATCTGCCGCAGATTGAGCAATTCCTGGCGAACTCGCTGATGCTGGTGACGGCGCTGAATCCGCATATTGGCTATGACGCGGCGGCTAAAGTCGCCAAAAAAGCCTTTGCTGATGGCAGCAGCCTCAAGGCCGCCTGCGTTGAGCTGGGCTTGCTGAGCGGCGAGGAGTTTGAGCGGCTGGTGCGGCCTGAGGCGATGCTGGGGACTTGACTCAAGTTCGGAACTCGGTGATTGCTGTTTTGAAGTCGAAGCGTTGAGCTAAAAGGTGCGGGCTTTGGGTTCGGAACTCGGTGATTGCTGTTTTGAAGTGGAAGCGTCGAGCTAAAAGGTGCAGGCTTCGGGTTCGGAACTCGGTGATTGCGGCTCTGAGGTCGAGTGGTCGAGCTAAAAGGTTGGGAAGCCGAGTTCTGAAGTCAAACGTTAGGGCTTTGAGAACGATAGCTCAATGTTTTGAGGCCAAGATTGCCAGTTTTACGGAAAAGCGCCGACAAATGGGGTAGAACAGTGGAAAGCGTTCTGTGATCCCCCATGATTGAACAAATCACGCTGCTGCTGGCAACACCGATTGCCAAGGCGGTACTCGATAAATTCTATGAAGGTATCGGTTCAGAGCTAAGCAAAAAGGCAGTTGAGAAGCTGCCGGAGAAGGTGAAGCAGCTTGGCAAGCTAATCTGGGAGAAATGTTTGCGGGGCAAGCCGGGAACGGATCAATTGCTGCAAAGCGCGGCAGCAGGTTCGGCAGCGGATCAGCAAAAGCTGGCTGAATATCTACATACTGTTTTGGATAAAGACGCGAGCTTGAAGGCAGAGGCGCAAAAGCTGGCCGAAGAAATTCATGTCAATATACATAAATGATTTCAGCAGCCCAGTCCAGAACAACTACGGCGGCACAAACTATCAGAACGATATTTCTGGCGGCACAGTGAATCAAGCGGGCACTATCAACCAGCATTATTATCCTGCGCCCTCTGCCCCACCAAACTCCGATTGACTGGAGTCGTCTGGAGGGGCACAGACAAAGATTAGCACCCCCTACTACATCGCCCCCGGCCTCGGCTCTCTGATCTTTGTCGGTCGAGAGCAGAAGATGCAGGAATTGCACCAACTGCTGCAACAGTCTAAGCAACTGGCAATCACCGCAGCAACGGGCATGGGTGGCATTGGCAAAACAGACTTGGCTTGGCATTATGCTGAGGCACATCGGGATGATTATCCCGGTGGTATCTGGTGGATCTCGGCAGCACAGCTTGTGGTGAAGGTGCTGGCGTATAGCGAGGAAATGCGGCTATCCATTCCGCCGGAGGATTTTGATGCAGCAGATAAAGTGCAGTGGTGTTACCGAGAGTGGCTGAGCGCGATTCCAGAGGGAGCCAGATTGCTGGTCTGGGATGATGTGGGGGATGCTGAAGCTTACGGAGAACTGCGGCCTTATCTGCCCACCGACGCGCGGTTTCGGCTGCTGATTACCACCAGAGCCAAGTTGGGGCATCCGGTGCAGCGACTGGAGCTAGACGTGCTGGATCAGGCGGCGGCGCTAGAGCTGTTGGGACAGCTTGTGGGCAGTGAGGCGAGGCTGGTGGCAGCACCGGAGACGGCCAGAACACTCTGTGAGTGGGTGGGGCGGTTGCCGCTGGGGATTGAGCTGGTGGGGCGACATCTGGCGCGGCATCCAAACCTGACGCTGTCAACCTTGCTCAGTCGGCTAGAAGCCCAGAAGCTCAGCGCCAGAGCCTTTCAGCAGGTGGCTCCAGAGATGCCCTACCGCGATAGCTTGGCGGCAGCCTTTGAGATTAGTTGGCAGGGCTTGAGTGAGGCGGCACAGCAGCTCGGCGGATTGCTGAGCCTGTTTGGGCTGGCTCCGATCTCGAAAGCGCTGATTGTGAACTGCTTGCCAGAGTGGGATGAGGAAGACCTAGAAGATGCTCTGGACTTAGCGCTGGTGGGTAGCTCGCTGCTATCGGCGCTGGAGACGGGCGAGTATCTGCTGCATTCGTTGATTCGTGAGTTCTTTGCGGCTAAGCTGCAAGCGTTCTCCACTGCCGCAGCGCTGCAACATGGGTTTGCACAGGCCATGACGAAAGTTGCCAAAACGATTCCGCAGACCGTGACGCTAAGTGACCTTGCCCGCACCAAAAACACGATGCCGCACATTGAAGCTGCTGCGTTCTATTCGGCGTTGCTCAGCAATGAAGATTGTCTCTGGCCGCGTACCAGCCTCGCCCGACTCTACGCGGGACAGAGCCTCTGGCAGCAGGCAGAGCGATGGTATGGTGACTGTCTGAAGATGACCGAAGCTCGGTTTGGCAAGCAGCATCCCGACACGGCCACAAGCCTCAACAATCTGGCAGGGTTGTACGATTCACAAGGGCGCTATGGAGAGGCAGAACCGCTCTATCTCGATGCGCTCAACATCAGACGCAGCCAGCTTGGGGCAGAGCATCCCGACACGGCTTCAAGCCTCAACAATCTGGCAGGGTTGTACGATTCACAAGGGCGCTATGGAGAGGCAGAACCGCTCTATCTCGATGCGCTCAACATCAGACGCAGCCAGCTTGGGACAGAGCATCCCGACACGGCCACAAGCCTCAACAATCTGGCAGGGTTGTACGATTCACAAGGGCGCTACGGAGAGGCAGAACCGCTCTATCTCGATGCGCTCAACATCAGACGCAGCCAGCTTGGGGCAGAGCATCCCTCCACTGCCACAAGCCTCAACAATCTGGCATTGTTGTACAAGTCTCAAGGGCGCTATGGAGAGGCAGAACCGCTCTATCTCGATGCGCTCAACATCAGACGCAGCCAGCTTGGGGCAGAGCATCCCGACACGGCCTCAAGCCTCAACAATCTGGCAGCGTTGTACGAGTCTCAAGGGCGCTACAGTGAGGCAGAACCGCTCTATCTGCAAACGCTCGCAATTTTCCTAGAGAAGTTAGGCGAGAATCATCCGAATACGCAAACGGTTTGGGGGAATTTCCGGGACTTGTTGCAGCAGGCAGTTGAGGCAGGGCGAGCAGCGGAACTGTCGGATCATCCAGCGACGCAGGCGGTTTTGAAAGAGCTGACCAATGGATAGCCGGATTCTGCGAAAATTAGTAGAGCGGCTGATGCGTAAAACATGACCAAAAATAAAGACTATCGTAAACAGTTAGAAGGTCAATGTCGGGCACTCGAAGAACATCTAGAAAAACTTGCCCGTGAACGCAGCAAGTCAATAGAGGAGCAAGATCAGGGATTGATTCTGCATTGGGAAAAGACAGTCTCAACTGTCGTCAGCAAATCACCAAACTCGAACGGAGGCTCAACCGATGATTGCTTTATTTGAAAAGTCGTTGACCAGTCTAAAACGCCACATCGCCGAATACCGTCCGCAGCTAGAGCAAGCGATGAGAGCCATTGAAGTCCTGCAATCTGCTGACCCCAATTCCGAAGAATTTAGCCAAGCCCTCGCCGACCTGCATGTTGCAGCAACTGTGTTGGAACCCTACTCCGAAGGTATTGTCGAAGCAATCAACCAGTTTACTGAGGATCGCCCTGATTAGGTCGAAACAGGCCATTGGCGTAGGGCAAGCAGCAGACCTGTCGGATCACCCGGCGACGCAGGCAGTGTTGGCGCAGATTCAGGCAGAGCAGACCGGCTAAACTAAGGGGACTGATTGAAAGAAGACGAACAAACCCACCCCAAGCTGATTCGACTCCAGATTGTCCACGATGAAATAAGCGCTTCATCTTGAAGGACTCTCCCAGTTTGTGGAGCAAGACGTTGAGATTCTGATCTCGCAGGTGGTTAACTGAGATCTTGCACCAATTGCAATAACCGCCCGCGAGTGAACTGCGGGCTATCGAAGCAAGTTCACTGAAGTGAACTCAAACAAACTGAAACGCCGATTTAGTCTTCTTTAGAAGACTTGCCCCCATTAGCCCGCAGTTCACTCGCGGGCGGACTGTGGCGCTAATTGAGAAGGCTGCAAGATCTGAGTTAAACATTCATCGATTCTTGAAGAATAATGATCCATAAAGACCTGACAGAACGCTATAACCCGCAAAACCAGCAGCCCAGCAAGGACGGTCAGCCATGACTCAAGCATTAAAAATTTCGTTTGAGGACTATCTGAGTCTCGACGCAGGCAATTTGCCAGATCAGCGTTACGAGTACATCAATGGGGAGCTGAAAAAATTGCCGCCAGAGTCAAGAGCAACCGTTGCCATCGCCAACTACCTGTTTCTGCTCCTAGTCAATGCTGGCATTCCGTTTAATTTAATTTATCCGCATACCTGCGAGGTCGAAGTTCCTGTGCTGCAAGCAGGCGATTCCAGAACTCGCATTCCTGACTTAGTCATTCTGCGTCCAGAACATCTCGCTCTCACCCAAAAACGCCTGACGATTACTCGCGACATGCCGCCGCCCATTTTGATTGCCGAAGTCGTTAGCCCCGGCGATGCCAATCGCAAACGCGACTATGAGCGCAAACGCCAGCAATATCAAGAACTTGGCGTCCTGGAATATTGGCTAATTGACTCAAAGCAGCAGACGATCACGATCTTGCAGCTCGCGGCTGAGCAATACGTGGAAGTCGGCGTTTTTCGCAGTCCAGACTGCATCATCTCTGTCCAATTCCCCCACTTGCATCTGAGCGCCGAGCAGATTTTGAGCGGCGGTGCGTAGGTTGTCCAGAGTCTTGAAGCCTGAAGCCTGCGACCTTACCGCTGAGCCTAACATTGCCTTGACTGCTTTCTGCTATCCATCTTCTGAGTCGGGTGGCTCTGGGCTAATCAGATTTCCCAGGTATTGCTGCATGAATGCTCTGGCGGCTGCGGGGTTGAGCTGATTCAGCGCTCTGGTGATCTCGGCAATCGCTTCGCCGCTGGGGTCACGCTGTTCATGTACCCATTTAAAAACAGCAGAGCGATCGATGCCAAGCGTCACCGCCAGCTTGTTCTGGCTGATGCCAAATTGCTCTAAAACTTGCTTAAGTGCCTGACTTGCCCTGCCCATGCCCCAATCCTGTCAAAGGATGGCGAGTCAGTAAATGTTGTCTGATGCGACCACAGACATGAGATGATGTCTTAGTAGACTACATGCTTGAAAGGTAAGACTCATGACTGAAGATTTCCGATCAGATCACTTTGCAGCGCCGCCGCCCGATACACCGTTGGATTGCGATAGTGTGCCTGTGCAGGAACCTGTGCGATTGATTGTGGTGAGTTCGCGACGGGGCGTGACCAGCATGATTCAAACGCTACATTTGCGCGGCGTAGTGAGTGCCCATGAATGGACTGCCCTACAGCCAGAACCAATGACCGGCAAATGGATGAGCGTGGCGACAAAATATCTGTCGTTGGGCTAAAGCGGGAAGTCTAGAGACATCTTTATTTGACGTTTACCAGGAGTCTCTACGATGCCGAATACAGCCATTAGCGCTCAGTTGAGCCAAGCCGACCGGGATGCCGTGATGGCAGCCATTGCCACCATTAAAGCCAAGCTGCCGTTTTTGATTGATCTCTCTGCGGATGATCGCAAGTCGCTGCCCAAGATGGGCGACAAGAGCCGCGCCTTTGTCAGCAAAGCCATGGAGGTAGCCACACAGAACCCAGACTTCCTGCCGCGCTCGTTTGATCTGACTGAGTTGCAAAAAGACGTGCAGCTCTTTGAAGCGCTCTACCCGGTGTTGATGTCGCTGACGCAGTTGCACGATCTCGTAGATGATACCTGCTTGGCGGTGGGCAGCGAGGCTTATGCGGCAGCGCTCCAGGTCTATACCTATGCCAAAGCGAGCGGTGAGGGGACGGGTTTAGAGACAGCGGTGGATGAATTGGGTCTGCGCTTTGCCCGCAAATCTCGCAAGCCCAAGAGTCAGACGGCTAGCATCAAGCTCGAAGGAGCAGCGATTTAGCAAAAAGGTGGAAGGTTGCGCCTTTGAGGTGCAGCGTTGCGGCTCAGAGGTCAATTGTTCGAGCAATTTGCTCGGTGATTTGAGTTCTGAGCTGGGTGAATTGAGCAAAAAGGTGCAAGCTTTGGGTTCGGAACTTGGTGATTTTAGCTTTGAAGTGGGGCGCTGGAGCTAAAAGAGGCGACGGTCGAGTTCTGAAGTCAAATATCGGGAGGTTGAGGGCGATAGCTTGATGCTTTAAGGCTAAGATTGCCAATTTTACGGAAAAGCGCCGACAAATGAGGTAGAACAGTGGAAAGCGTTCTGTGATCCCCCATGATTGAACAAATCACGCTGCTGCTGGCGACACCGATCGCCAAGGCGGTACTCGGTAAATTCTACGAAGGTATCGGTTCAGAGCTGAGCAAAAAGGCAGTTGAGACGCTGCCGGAGAAGGTGCAGCAGCTCGGCAAGCTAATCTGGGAGAAATGTTTGCGGGGCAAGCCGGGAATGGATCAATTGCTGCAAAGCGCGGCAGCAGGTTCGGCAGCGGATCAGCAAAGGCTGGCTGAATATCTACATACTGTTTTGGATAAAGACGCGAGCTTGAAGGCAGAAGCGCAAAAGCTAGCCGAAGAAATTCATGTCAATATCCATAATGATTTCAGCAGCCAGATCCAGCACAACTACGGCGGCACCCATTACCAAATTAAACTGGGTGCAACCAACAGTGCTCAAGGCCACTACAGTGAGGCAGAACCGTTCCATTTTAATGCCTTGAACATCAGATGCAGCCAGCTTAGTGCCGAGCATCACACTGCTCTCAGGCTGAACAATTTAGGTGCATCTTATGTAGAACGCGATCACTTTGAGGAGGCTATTCCGCTGTTGCAAGAGTCTTTGGCAATTCGCGAGCGAATTTTAGGCGATTCACATACCGATACACAAGGTACTCGCTGGTGGTTAGAGCAGGCACAGAGCAGAGCATCCGGCAGGATTGTTGGATCATCCGACGACGCAGAGAGCGCTGGCACAGATTCGGGCAGAGCAGACGGGTTAAACTAGGAGCATTGAGATCAAAGCAGCTCTCATGACCGAAATTATCTTTCTCGTTGAAGACGATCCAGAAGGTGGCTATACCGCCAGAGCCATCGGCGAATCCATCTTCACTCAGGCTGACAGCCTCAAAGATCTCAAAACCTACCTGCGCGATGCCGTTCACTGTCACTTTGAAGACGAGCAAACCCGCCCAAAACTAATTCGGCTCCATATCGTCCACGATGAAGTAATCGCCTCATGAAGCTGCCCCGCGACCTATCCGGTGAAGCACTGGCGCAAATTTTGAACCAATTAGGCTATAAAACCATTCGTCAAAATTGGCACCCTCAACGCTATTTTGCGAGACATCGCAACACATTTTGAACTCACCCGCGATCAACTCGTAGAACGCATCTTCTGATAATTAGGTGACTGAAGGGCAAGCGGTGGAACTGTCGGATCATCCAACGACGTGGGCGACGCAGATACGGGTAGAAGGATAAACTGAAGAAACATATGGAGGTTGAGCAATGGCGCAAATCAAGATTCGCAAAACTATTCTCAGCGACTCTCTGAAGCTCGAAGGACTCTCCCAGTTTCTGGGGCAAGAAGTCGAGATTTGGATCTCGCAGGTGAGCAACCAGCCTCAGCCGAAACCCAGCTTCATGAGATTTGCCGGAATTGCCACCGCCGAAGCCAGCCTGCTCGAAGCATTAGAAGCCGACAGTTTAGCCAATCGTAGTTTAGATATGCAGCGCGACTGGTGAGAAAAGCCGTTCTAGATACCAACATCATTTCATACTTTTTTCGAGGCCAGCCCAAAGTCGTTGAACAGCTCAAGCAATATGGTCAATTTCACGATAGCCTCACCTTTTCACTGCTGACCTACTACGAAATCAGAAGCGGGCTGCTCTATCGAGATGCCAAAACCTTATTAGCCCGCTTCCAAGAGCTAGCTGCTGATAGCGAAATCTTGCCGTTGACGCTGATCACCATGAACATTGCCAGCACAATCTATGCGGATCTCAGAGCAAAAGGACTGCTGATTGCGCCAATGGATATCCTAATTGCAGCAACAGCAATCGAGCACGACTGTCTATTAATCACTGCCAATACTCGCCATTTTGAGAATATTACAGGATTGACTCACGAAAACTGGGCAGAGTAACCTTTTCACAGCAGGCAAGCGGCAGAACTGTCGGATCATCCGACTATGCGGGCGGCGCAGATTCGGGCAGAGCAGACGGGCTAAACTAAAATCAACAGTTTTACGCAAGGGCTTTGCAATTCTATGAAATGGCGCGTCATTCTAGAACCCGACCCTGAAACCCACGAATGGGCCATCTGGTGTCCAGAATTACCAGGCTGTATTTCTGCTGGAGTCACCGAAGCAGAAGCCTTAGAGAATATCAAAGAAGCGATTGAACTCTATCTCGACCCCAATCCAATTGAACTCATCGAAGGCGCAATTACCCGCGAGGTTTTTATCTAATGCCTCGCGACCGACGGCTAAACGCCACTGAAGTCGAAGCAATCTTACGCCGCTATGGCTTCACCCTGATCTCTCAAAAAGGAAGTCATCGCAAATGGCGGAATGCAGAACAGAAACTGCAAGTCATTGTTCCATCCGACGACGCGGGCTGGCGCAGATTCGGGCAGAGCCGCAATAGCGTAGTGGTTCGATAGAGCGGTTGGCCAACCTAAAATAGAGAAGTGGTCGGCTCACATCAGGAAATCATCATGTATCAAACTAATCCTCCCAGACCTGCCCAGGAAGTATTGCCCACCATGTATGATCTCCAGAGCGAAGATCCTGAGGAGCCTGGTTTGCCGGACGAATTCCATGACTTTCAACCTCAGCTTTTGCGGGAAACCTTTCAAGCGGCGGGATATCTGCCAGATGAAACGTTTATCGGCACTGATATCAATCTCTATTACGACTCTCGGCATCATCTCTGGTACAAGCGCCCTGATTGGTTTGTAGCCTTAGGAGTTTCGCAGGCGACTGAGCAAGCAGAAATGCGGCTGAGCTATGTCGTTTGGCAAGAGAGCGTTGCTCCCTTCCTCGTGGTTGAGTTACTGTCGCCTGGAACAGAAGCAGAAGACTTGGGGCAAACGCTACGCGAACTAGGCAAACCGCCGACCAAGTGGGAGGTTTATGAACGAATTCTCCGAGTGCCGTATTATGTTGTCTTTGACCGCTATGCGAATCAACTGCGCGCCTTTAAGCTGGAAGGGATGCGCTATCGAGAGATCACTCAACTAGAATCTGGCCTGTGGTTTGACGAGATTCAGTTGAGGTTGGGAGTATGGCAAGGCAGCTATCAAGGGGTTGAGGGCAAATGGTTGCGCTGGTGCGACGAAACAGGGACTTGGATTGCAACCCTCGCAGAGCAAGCAGGGCAAGAACATCAACGGGCAGAGCAGGAACGCCAACGGGCGGAGCAGGAACGCCAACGGGCAGAGCAGGAACGCCAACGGGCGGAGCAAGAACATCAACGAGCAGAACGTTTAGCGGCTCGGCTGCGTGAGTTGGGAGAGGATCCGACTTTAATTTAGCAGCGGGTTGAATTCTCAGATAAATCACCAAACTCAACCGGAGGCTCAGCCAATGATTGCCCCAAGATATTGACTCGAATAACTACCCAGTCGGCGGCGTGATGCCGCGCCGGATCAGGGTTGCTTCTAGCTCGCGCAGAAACTCGAAGTCTGATTCCGGCAGATCAGGCTGTCCCCGCAAGAAGGCGAAGGCGCGGCGAAACTGCTCCGAGTCAGCCGCAATTGGAGACTCCAAATGACAGGGCAAAATCTGCTCAAACTCCCAGCTTGCCACCCGCTCCACCCAGTCCAGCGTAGTCTGCGGAGCGCGGTTGAGAATCAGCTGCTGCAAAACTGGCGCGACAAATAGCTGCCCGTCCCGATGCAGCGCCGCAAATGACTGCTGCCAGCTAGCGTTCCAGCGAAATGGAAACAGGCCGAAATAGGCTTTTTTAGAACGATTAGGCGCTTTGAAGGCATCTCGAATCAGCTCAGCGAGACCCGGCACCGAGAGGGCGCTAGGCTGAAAATAAAAGGCAAACAGCGCGATCCGCCACCAGCCCTTACGGCGATTGGCAGGCGTATCGGGCGGATTATCTAGCGCGTCATCTTTGGCATGAAACAGCAGCGGGAACGGATCGAGCTGCACCACTGCGGGCGGATCGTTGGGCACCGACAGCACCGAATCTGTGACCAGCAGGCTATGTGACGCGCGGTGATAAAAGGCCACCTCCGCAAATGGCCCCAGCCCCAGCTGAATCGGCCCCAGCATCGCATAGTCAAACTCATCGGCAAACGGCGCGTCGGCGCTCTGCTCCGGCAAAACCTGCACTCGCTGCATCGGGAACCCCAGCCAGCGCAGCGGCAGATTCAGCGGAAAGCTCCACTGATGCGGCGCAATCCACACCTGAGCGCTGCTAAACCGCCGCGCAAACGGCCCCACAAACACCTTATGCTCCAGCCCCGAAACCGTTGGCAAAATAATGTGCTGCACTGCGCCATACTGCTCGACTAGCTCCTGCATCAGCCGCAGACATTCCGGCGTGGGAGCCACGGGCGCGTAGACCAGCAGCCCGCCCGCCGCTAGCCGCACCACCGTCATCCGAATCGGCACCACCACGTAAAAAATCCCCTGGATTTGGTCAAACGTCCAGATTTTCCCTGGAACCACCTCCTGCCGCAGGGTGCGCCGCTGCCCGTAAGGATAGAGGGGTACAGGCAACCAGTAAGGCCAAGACCAGTCGAGGGAATAGGGCTGTGAAGAGGGCACTCCGATCATTTTCGTCCTGGGATTATAGGCCAGCCGCTATGGGTTGACCGCTGCGTCAGGGTCATCTAACCCCTCATCTAAACTCTCATCTGAACCGTCCGCGATGGCAGCCGGATCGGCGATAGTGGGCGAGGAATTGGCTTCACCTAGAGGCGGCTCAGACGAATCGGCGAGCTGCGAATCCGCATGGTTGATCTGGTTGCGGAAATCAATCGCCTCCCGTAGATCCGAGGGCAGATCGCTCAGCTCATCGTTAGAGCCAACGGCTTCGGGTTGGGTGGGTGGAATCCGCTCTGTGGCAATCAGCGCATCCATCACCGACTTAACAACCGGTGCCGAAACCGTCGAGCCATAGGCATCGTCGCCCTGCGGTTCGTCCACTACCGCCAGCACCGCATACCGGGGAGCCTCGACGGGCAAAATGCCAATAAAGCTAGTGATCCGGGCGCGGCTATAGCCACCATACTGACTGGCCTTTTGAGCCGTGCCTGTCTTGCCTGCGATTCGATATCCGGCAATTTGGGCGGGCGCTCCCGTCCCTTCCTGCACCACCTGCTCCATCATCTCCAGCACGGCCTGCGTGGTTTTGGGCGTAAAGACCTGCTGCGGCTTGGGGTGATCTGGCTGCCATTTTAGCTGACCTTCCGCATTAACTAGCCCTTTGACTACGTGCGGCGTGACCAGCTTACCGCCGTTGGCTAGCGTGGCGTGGAGCTGAATCAGCTTGATGGGGGTGAGCGAAAAGCCCTGACCAAAGGCCGTCGTGGCTGGCTCGACCCGGACGCTGGTGAACTGAGTGTATTTTTTTACCTGCCCCGGAGCCTCAAACGGCAGATCGATGCCGGTCACTTCGCCCAGCTTCAGCTTTTCGAGCCAGCCGTAAAAAATGCCGGGATTCAGCTGCTGCATCACATGCACCATGCCGACGTTGCTGGAATACTGCAAAATCTGGCTAACAGAGAGGCTACCTCTGCCGCCAGCCGATTCGTAGTCGCTGTTTTGAATCGGCCATTCGCCAATTTGGATCGCGCCTTCATCAAAGAAAGTGTCTTTGGGCTTGACTGAACCGGACTCTAGCGCAATCGCAATATTGATCGGCTTGAAGGTAGAACCTGGCTCATAGACATCGGTGACCACCCAGTCGCGCAGGGTTTCCAGGTCAGTTTTGTAATATTTGTTGGCATCAAACGACGGCTCGGCGGCCAGCGCCAAAATTGAGCCATCCTGCACGTCCATCACAATTGCCACGCCTCGCTTCGCGCCGTATTTGTCGGTCTGCTGCTTCAGGGCGTAGCGGGTAGCGCGCTGGAGGCGGCTGTCGAGCGTCAGCTGAAGCTGGAGGTCGTCATGCTGGGCAAAGTCTTTGGAGATCCCGTCCGGCATCACCGAACCGTCCCCAGAGCGGCTGATTTCGGTTTCGGGCAGCGGACGCGCTAGCTGCTCCTCCTGGCTATATTCCAGCCCTGCCTGCCCCTGCCGATCGACATTGACATAGCCGACAATATTGGCAAACAGCTCTTGCTGCGGGTAGAGGCGCTCCTGCTGCGGTACGAGTTCCAAGCCGTCCAGCTCCAGACGGCGCAGCGAGTTAGCGGTTTCTTCCGGCAGATCATCCGCCAATCGCAGACCGCTCTCGCCCTGACTCAAGATTTGCTGCATCTGATCCAGCGGCTTCTTCAGCAGCGGAGCCAGCGCCACGGCAATTGTCTCTTTCTGCTGCTGAAACAAAATCGGATGGGCGTAGAGCGTGTAAACCGGCTTGTCGATGGCCAGCACGTTGCCCTCACGGTCGATAATTGAGCGGCGGGGCACAGCAGCACTCAGCGCCACCGTCTGCTGAGCTTTGGCGCGGGCTTGCAGCATATCCGCATCAAACACTTGCAGCCGCAGCAGATTGATCAACAGCGCCAGCATTCCCGCCATGATCAGCAGCCAAACGATCAGCAGCCGGGAGCGGGGGGAGGCAATCGAAAGCCGGGAGCGCCGCAGCGGGATCACTGTGGTATCGCTAGCATCGCTGGCCTCTCGCCGCTCTGAAGCCGCCCTCGTCCGAACTCTGGCCGATCTAGCAGGCGAGCTGCGCCACATAGGCTGAGATCTAGCAGATTGAGATCGCCGACTTGATTTTTGCGGACGTTGGAAGGGGCGAAACGAGATGGCCATATGCGAACCTCAAGACTTTGCTCGACCTCTAGCTGCTGCCAGTCTGGATGACCCACTCAGGTGACTAGCCTGTGTGACCAGCCTGCATCTAGTAGCCCAGCGGGTGATTGGGGGCTGACTCTTTTGGGGGGGCTGGGCTAGCTTTTACAGAGGGTCGCTGTGGGGCAGGAGTCAAAAAGATAGCATTGCTGGGGTCAGGCAGCAACAGACCCGCCGTTGGCTTTTCGGCTTGCTCGGCCATCTGGTTTTTTAACACCTCGCTGGCTGAAACCAGCTGCCGCTCCTGCTTTTTCAGGGACTCTAGCCGATCAAATTCGCGTCCCCACTGCTGCTGAATATAGACTGTCCAGCCATAGGTGACGAGCAGCGCTGTGCCCAGCAGCAGCGTCACCAGCGAAGAGCCGCGCTGTGTCCAAAGCAGCAGCTTCAGCCAGAGCGGAGGCTGCGGACGGAAGCTGCGCGGTTTTGCGCTTGATCCCTCTAGCTTGGCTGCTTCTGATTTTGCAGCTTCTGATAAGCGCCCAGTCTTGGAGCGGACAGTTTTGAGTCGGCGCTGGTCAGATTCACCCGAACGAGGAGCCATACTTAATCTTCTCTGATGTCTTCTGAGGTCTTCTTCTGAGGTCTTCTATCGTGAGAGTTTCAGATCTTCGCGATCTCAAGCCGCCTGTAGCTGCTCAACCGCTAGAGATAGCGCCAGTTAAGCTGAGCTACTTTACCCATAGCAGTTGATCGCAGTGTAAATTGCTTCTCCAGCAGTATACGAGGGATGCCTCAAAACGTCACATTGATCTGACAAAGATCTTGGACAGAACAAAGATTTGGACAAAAATCTAGGCCAAACTTCAAGCAGCCTGCTTCAGCAGCGGAAACCCCAGCGCCTCACGCTGCTGGAGATAGAGCTGTGCCACCTGCCGCGCTAAGCTGCGAATCCGGCCAATGTAGCGGGTGCGCTCTGTCACTGAAATTACGCCCCTGGCATCGAGCAGATTGAACGTATGCGAGCATTTCAGCACTTGGTCAAAGGCAGGCAGCACCAGCTTGGCCTGCATCAGCCGATTGGCCTCGCGCTCATAGATGCCAAACAGGCCAAACAGCGTCTCCGGATCGGAGGCTTCAAAGTTATAGGTCGAGTTTTCGATCTCGGCTTGCAGATAGACATCGCCGTAAGAGAGCCGATCGTTCCAGCGGATCTCAAAAATCGAGTTAACCTCCTGCAAATACATTGCCAGCCGCTCTAGGCCGTAGGTGATCTCGATGGAAACCGGGCGACAGTCCAGCCCGCCGCACTGCTGAAAGTAGGTAAACTGCGTTACCTCCATGCCGTCTAGCCAGACCTCCCAGCCCACGCCCCAAGCTCCCACCGCCGCATCTTCCCAGTTGTCTTCCACAAACCGGATATCGTGGTCTTCCGGCTTGATCCCCAGTGCCTTCAGCGAGTCTAGATAGATCTCCTGAATGTTTTCGGGCGAGGGCTTGATCAACACCTGATACTGATAGTAATGCTGTACCCGGTTGGGGTTGTCGCCGTAGCGTCCGTCTGCTGGCCGCCGACAGGGTTCGACATAGGCTACTGACCAAGGTTCGGGGCCGAGCGCCCGCAAAAATGTATGGGGGCTTTTGGTGCCCGCGCCTTTTTCGGTGTCGTAGGGCTGCACAATCAGACAGCCCCGCTCGCCCCAAAACTGATTTAACGTCGCAATCACCGACTGAAAGTTCACGACTGTTTTCCTTTGAGTTCTACAGAGTCACTACATCGCAATAGGCTCTAGCAAAGCCAGCCCCAAGCCATAACAGTTTACAGGACTGCACGATTGCTTGGCTCGTAGCGTTTAGAAGTTAAGCTTCAGCAATAAAGTCAGTCAGGGTGACAAAGAGCCGGTCACAATATGGCGCTCTGTTTCTCACAGTTGCTACATTTACAAGACCTAATAGCTCGGGGCCATGTCGAATTTTGTGATATTCACCCTTTTGGGTTCTGCGCGTTGCATTGATTAATGCTGTTTCCACGGTGCTTTTGGAAATGCACTCTACATTCTGAGTGTTTGGAATTGCATTGCGATTAAAATTTTGTCCATAGAACTCCGCTAGAGTTTCTGTATCGGCCAGAAGCCAATTCTCCATGACCTCAACCATCAGCTGACATTGAGTTTCCTGCATGTTGACTATATTCTCCCAGCTATCGCGGGTTCGCAAATGCTGGCGAATGCTGCTAGAAGTAACGGAATCTTCAGCATCAACTAGCAGGACGTTGAATGCGTCTCGGTGAGTTTTAACGGCAGTTTGAAAATCTCTGAAAGCATTGTTTCGCGAACCACAGGCAACCAAGTTCCAACCAATTTTTCGACTACAAGCAAGCTCCTTGATTTCGCTGAGAAAATCGCTCATACCCCGGCGAAAAGCAGCCTTGGATTCTCTACCGTCCCCGCCCCCTTCAACGTAAATTCGGATCTCGCTCACTTCACGCCCCCGAGTTCTCCCATTCGCCACAGATCACCCAGTGTGTAGTTATCCAGCCACTCTTTGAGCGGCTCCCGCTCCAGTCGGCGCAGATGGCTGCCTGTTTGGGTTCGTTCGCAGACTAGAATCGCTTCTGGGACTTCGCTGAGCGCCGAGATCAAAGCATCAGAATGGGTCGTGACAACTAGCTGGGTGCGTTGTGAGGCCTCGATCAGCAGTTCGGCAATCGTAGGAATTACATCAGGATGAAGTCCGAGTTCAGGTTCTTCCAAGCAAATCAGAGGCGGCGGCGTGGGATGACAAAGAATCGTTAAGAGACAAAGATACCGCAGAGTGCCATCTGATAAACGTGTGGCTGGGATGGGCACTGACAGCCCCTCCTCCCGGATAAACAGCTGCACAGAGCCACCTGAAATTCGAGGAATGATTTCTTCAATCGGCTCATAGAATTTCTTCAGGTAGCTAACGATTCTCCGCGTTCCGATCTGGCTCTGCAAATTGTTGAGCACTAGCCCCAGATTGCTAGCATCCTCTGAGAGAAAGTCTTCAGGCAGATCAGGCTTTTGAGGCATTCTCGGCGGAGTATAACGCCCCAGATTCCATTCTCGGTAGAGGCGAATTTCAGCAAATTGGCTGCCAAGATAGGTTAGCTCTGGATACTGATCGGGGTCTTTACGCTGCGCGAGGACAGACTGATCGGGTTTGAGGTCTTCCCGACGGAGCCCTCGAGGAGTTCTGTGACTAGCTTCTCCAGCCTTAGCTTCAGGCACAGTTCGGACGTTGAGCACAGGGTTGCCGGTCTGATAGCGGTAGAAAAAGTAAACATCAGCTTCATCTGGGTTAGTGCGCTCTGCATTTTCGATCGCCTCATCGACAATTTCTAGTCGCTGTCCTGCGGCAGTAATCTGAATACGATACCGCAAGGGCATGATGCCATCTGGGTAAGACACCAGAGCTTCGAGCTGAGCGACTGGCAAAGTTGGTGACTGATCCCCTTTCCAAAGCCACTCTCTAATTCCGCCGCCTTCGCGAATTGGACTGGAGAGATCTTGCGGCAGGGCACGCAGCAGCCCCAACATTTCGAGCAGGTTAGATTTACCAGATGCGTTGGGACCAATAATTACATTCAGCGGCTCCAGATTAATCGTTTCGCCTGGGCTGCCGTAAGACAAAAAGTTGGTGATTTGGAGTTGATGAATCAGTCTTGAGCCTTGCATAGCTTTAATACCTGATTCTAGTCAGGGTATTGATTAAACAATCGGATGATAGTAAAATGCCGCGCCCAGCACCGCATAGGTGGCCAGTAGCAGCACGCCTTCTAGCCAGTTGGAGCGTCCGTCTAGGCTGATCAGATTGGCGATTGCTACCGCCGCCACGATGGCTACTACCTCAAATAAGTTGAAGTTTAGATCCATCGGCTGACCAATTGCCTGCCCCACCAGTACCAGAATCGGCGCGACCAGCAGCGCCACCAGCAGGCTTGACCCCATCGCCACCGAAACTGACAGATCCATATTGTTTTTGAGCGCGACGCTGACGGCGGTGACATATTCAGCCGCCCCCCCGACCAGCGGCAGCAAAATCACGCCCGTAAACAGCGGTGATAGTCCCAGCCCTTTGGTGGCTTCTTCGACTGCACCGACAAAAATTTCAGATTCAAACGCGACAGCTACCGTGGCCACTACCAGCACCCCTAGCCAGAGCCAGAGGTTCGGCTTATGGTCGGCCTCGCTGATTTCTGCTTCAAGCTCCACCACTCCCACGTCATATAAATAGCTGTGAGTTTTGAGCGAGAACACCAGCGTCAGCGCATAGACCACCATCAGAATAATTGCTGTGGCTACCGACAGCTTAGTGATTTCAGGTTGGCTGACTCCGCCCGAAGTCGCCACCACAAGAGCAGGCATGACTACAGCAATCACGGCCAAGGTCATGCTCGAACCGTTGACCCGCGCGACTACAGGCTGAAACTCTTGTTCCTTGTAGCGCAGTCCGCCCAGCAGCATCGAGAGTCCCATCACTAACAGCAGGTTGCTGACGATTGTGCCGGTGATGCTGGCCTTGACGATATCGACTAGCCCAGCCCGCAGCGCCACCAGCGCGATAATTAGCTCGGTAGCATTGCCAAACACAGCGTTTAGCAATGCGCCAATTCCCGGCCCCGTAATCACGGCAATCTCTTCAGTCGCCGTGCTCAGCCAGATGGCGACAGGCACAATTGCCAGCGCTGACAGGCCGAAAACAGCCAGCGCGCCCCATTCCAGCTTTTCAGCTGCAATCGAAATCGGAATAAAGATCAGCAGACCAATCGAGAGCAGTTTTTTAATTGACATAAGCTGGGGCTGGATAATTCTTGGTTTCGATGCCAATCCTATCGGTAAACCTGCGCCTGTGGATATGTTGCTCAGGCAATCAAAAAAAAGCCCGCTGTTCTTCGTTACACTTATTTACAATAGAGTCTAACGAAGAGATCTCCCGCAACAGCATATTGGCTTGATTTGCTTTCGGCTTGATTTGCTTTCGGCTTGATTTGCTCTCGTAACCTACCCGCACTGTTTTTGGTAAAAGCTATGACTGTTGTATACCCTCGCAAGCTCGCAAGCTCTTTTGGCACATTTAGCGCCCGCGACGTTTTGACGCAGGTGGTGCGCGATGCTGAGATCCACTACCTGACGCTCAACCGCTATCGCTACAGCGAACAGCGCAGTTGCAAAGACCTCACCGACCTGATCGAACAGCTCGACGGCAGAGCGCCTGAGCTGATCAAAGACCTGTCCCGCCACATTTCAGATGAAGCCCGCCACGCGATGTGGCTGACTGATCTACTCGTCGATTTAGGGGTAAAAGTCGGCACGCCCCCCGGTTCATCCTACATCGACGAGTTTGAACGCCTGCTCGATCGCGAAAATATGTCTTCTGAAAACCTAGACGATGCCGTAATTTCAGCGATTGCCGCCATCAACGTTACCGAGAAGCGCGGCTGTGAATATTTCGCGGCGCATATCTATGCCTTGAAAAAATCTGACCCAACGCCGGAGCATCTCAAAATCCGCGAAACCCTCGAGAAAATCCTGCCGGAAGAGGTGGGTCATGTGCGTTGGGGCAACCGCTGGCTGGCCAACTTGGCGCGCAAGAGTCCAGCTCATGCCGAGAAGGTGAATCAGGCCAAGCGCAAGTATGCGGCCATTGAACAGGCAGCTTTTGTCTCAGGCATGGATATCACGCTGGGGGCTGAGCTGCGCCGGGTCAGTAATCTAGTTGATATCACCAATACCCTGCCGCTCTGGCAGCGTCCGCAGTATTTGCTGGAACGCCTGCCCCAGACGTTAATCTCCGCAGATCTTCAGCAAACGCGCCTCACCGCCGTACAGCGCATCTGGGATCGCGACCCGCAAGCCCTGTTCGAGCGGTTTTTGCCGATGGTGCTGAAAGGGCTGACAGAATCGAAGCCGATGACCGTCAAAGCGCCGATGACAGCCAAAGCTGCGCTCAAGTAGCGGCAGACTGAACTAGCCTCTCGCCTGACCGTGGGAGGCTAGTTTTCGTGCTTTTCGATCTGGGCGCGAATATCGTTGAGGTCAATATAGCGATCGGTGACGTTGCGGAGTTCGCGGGCAATCATGCCTTCCGTGGAAACAACGGTGATATGCGTGCTTTTAGAGCGCAACAACTCAATTGCTCGCTCAAAATCGCCATCGCCGCTAAACAGAATCACCCGATCATATTGATCGACCGTGTTAAACATATCGACCACGATCTCGATATCTAGATTAGCCTTTTGAGAAATCCGGCCTGAGCTGTCGTCGTAATACTCTTTTAAAATCTTGGTGCGTACCGTATAGCCTAGGCTAATCAAGGCATCCCGGAAGCCACGCTGATCCTGCGGATCCTTGAGACCCGTGTACCAGAAGGCGTTCATCAGCGTGACTTCAGCATCATGGGTAAAATATTCCAGCACTCGCCTGGGGTCAAAAAACCAACCGTTTTTCTGCTGAGCGTAGAACATATTATTCCCGTCTACAAAAATCGAAAGACGGTTCATAGTGACAATACCAAAAGGTTTAGGCTTAATGTTTTTAGGAGTAATTTTGGCAATAACCATTTAATAAAATTAGGCTTAACGACTTGCGTTATCTGCCCGTTCTAGGCTTTGCCCAAAACGCGATCCAGCTATCTTAGCTCAGGGGCAGACCAATCGGTAAAATCGGTCTTCTACTGGCTCAGCTATCGGCTGAAAGGCAGGCTTAAGATTGCGTCAGAATGAACATTTTTGGTAAATTTAGCGGCTTATTCCCTCCCGACAATCAAATGTAATTCTAAATATTATAGAATTATGAACTTGATTGCACAGTCTGTATAAATAGCTTAACAACTGCCTTAGCTCTAGCCGTTTATAGCTTCTCTGGATAATTTCTAGAGATAAGAGCACCTAGAGATAAGAGCACCAGTCACTCCAGCTGCCGGGATAGAGCCGAGCTGCCTCGCGCCCTGCAATTGCCAGCGAGAGCAAATTGACGCAGGCCGTCACGCCAGAGCCACAGTAGACGACGGGTTCACCCGCAGGCAGATTCTCCCAGCGCTGACGCTGCAATTCTGGAGAAAGCAATTGGCCTTCAGCATCCGTTATGCCTTGCCACGGATAGTTGAGCGCTCCCGGAATATGACCCGCAACTGGATCAATCGGTTCCTGCTCGCCGCGATAGCGTTCGGCTTCCCGTGAGTCGATCAGCAGAGGCACTGTCGCTTTGATGGCTTCTATATCACAGATCCAATCGCTGCGAATCTGCGGCACAAACGGCTGAGGATCTAGCTGGGATTTTGGTGGCGCTGCTGTTACCGGATGTCCCTCAGCCTGCCAACGACTCCAGCCTCCATCCAGCACCACGACCCGATCATGGCCGTAGTAGCGCAGCAGCCACCAGAGCCGCGACGCAAAAGCCAGCCGCTGGTCGTCATAGACCACCACCAACTTCTCGTGACTCACCCCGCAAGCCGAGAGTTTTGCCGCCAGCGCCAGCGGATCGGGTAGGGGATGTCGCCCGCCGTGGGTCTGCACTGGACTTGACAGATCTTGATTCAGGTCGAAATAGTGAGCGCCTGGAATATGGTTGATTGCATACTGCGCGGCACCAGCCTGCGGATCGGCCAGCGAAAATCGACAGTCGATCACCACAATTTGCAGAGGGTCGAGATGGGCAGCTAGCCAGTTGGGCGCAACCGACCAGTGAGTTTGAGCCGCAAAATCGGGCGTTAATAGATTAGCCATCGGAGTTGTTATGCTTTGTGGTCGTTGTTGCAGTGCGCTCATTTTAATGGGCTGGGAGGCTGAAAACGCTATCATCCGCGCTATACTGCGCTCTGGAGTTGGCAGGAAGGAAAATCATGGTTGCGGTCGCTATTTTAGCCGCAGGGCGCGGCAGTCGCATGAAGTCTCAGTTGCCCAAGGTGCTGCATCCGCTGGGCGGCAGTTCGCTAGTAGAGCGGGTGCTGTCCTGCGCCGAATCGGTGCAGCCGCAGCGGCGACTGGTGATTGTGGGGTTTGGCGGCGAGCAGGTGCAGCAGGCGCTGAGCCATTTGCCCGCCATTGAGTTTGTCGAACAGGCACAGCAGTTGGGCACAGGCCACGCGATTCAGCAGGTGATGCCGTATCTGCAAGGCTTTGAGGGCAGTCTGCTGGTGCTAAATGGCGACGTGCCGCTGCTGCGCTCGCAAACCTTGATGTCGCTGTTGCAAACCCACGAAACGCACGGCAATGCGGCCACCATCCTCACCGCCCAAATGCCTGATCCTAAAGGCTACGGGCGTGTCTTCTGCGATGGTCAAAACATCGTGACGCAGATTGTTGAAGATCGCGACTGTACGCCTGCTCAGCGCCAAAATCGGCGGGTGAATGCAGGCATCTACTGCTTTGACTGGCAGGCGCTCACTCAAGTGCTGCCGACGCTGCAAGCCAACAACCAGCAGCAGGAATATTACATCACCGATGCAGTCAACTTCCTGTCACCCGTGATGGCAGTGGATGTAGAAGATCATCAGGAAATCTTCGGCATCAACGACCGCAAGCAGCTGGCTACTGCCTCCCAGATTTTGCAAAACCGGATCAAAGATGACTGGATGCGGGCTGGCGTGACGCTGATTGATCCAGACAGCATCACCATCGACGATGCAGTGCAGCTTGCTCCCGATCTGGTGATTGAACCACAGACGCACCTGCGTGGTCAGACCAAAATTGGCTCCGGCTGCCGGATTGGGCCGGGAAGCCTGGTGGAAAACAGCCAGATTGGCGAGAACGTAACGCTGCTCTATTCGGTAGTCAGCGACAGTCAGGTGGCGGCCAACTGCCGGATTGGGCCTTATGCCCATCTGCGCGGCGATGCGGAAGTGGGCGCAGGCTGCCGCATCGGCAACTTTGTAGAACTCAAGCAGGCGCAGCTGGGCGAACGCACCAACGTGGCGCATCTGTCATATCTAGGCGACGCCAGCTTGGGCAATCAGGTGAACGTGGGCGCGGGTACGATTACGGCCAACTACGACGGTGTGAAAAAGCACCGCACTCAAATTGGTGACCGCAGCAAAACTGGCTCGAATACGGTGCTGGTAGCTCCTATCACCATTGGTCAAGACGTGACGATTGCGGCTGGCTCGACCCTCACCGAAGACGTGCCGGATGACTGTCTGGTGGTGGCGCGGGCGCGGCAGGTGGTGAAACCGGGCTGGCGGCTGAAGCCCATCGAATGAGCGGCGAGCGGTTTGCAACGCTAGTGTTTGGGGATCTTGCTAGCTAGTTGTCGGGTTGTTGACGCTCGCTCGAAGTATTGGCTGATTTTGCGAGATTGGCTGATTTTGCGAGTAGTCTACCAACTAAACTTTGCCTGGTGGCGTTGCTGAATTTAAGTATGAATCTATCTGAGTTGCAAGTTTCCTCGCCCTCTAAATCCCCCTTTCTTAGATGACCGCAGGGCTATGAATTGGGGGCTAGGGGGCGAATTCATACCGTTATTCAGTAACGCCATATATTTTCGCGATATTTTAGGAGGAGACAAATGGCTGCAAAGAATTCAGGATGTTGGATTCAGATTTAAAGCACTGATCGACAGTATTGAAGGAACAGCAGGCGAAACAATTGTCATCGAACTCAACAGCCCTGAGTTTAATGCCGACGTGTACTCACTGATATCGTCTCCGAAGCCGCCACCGAAACCATCTCTGCCTACGACAGTTTATTTTAATCGGCAACGGGCTTTGAACCAAGATTTGGAGCAAATGCAGCGTCGGGGAAATTGACTTGTTCAACCGCCTAAGCCATAGTGCAATTGGCGCAAGTTGAGGCGACTATGGGCGAAATGAACTGGGCGGGTCGGCTGCTGAGGCTGACTTTGCCGATCTGGATCTGGATTGCTGGACTGCTGTGGCTTCAGCCTGCTTGGGCTGCAACTGAGCTGAGCTGGCTGGAGACTGCAACGGCGAATAACGCTGGATTTGAGAAAGCGCTAACGGTCAAAGACTGGAATTTTCCGCAGGATTTTGGCGCACATAATGGCTACCAAACCGAGTGGTGGTACTACACTGGCAATCTGGCGACCGAAACCGGACGCGAATTCGGGTTTCAGCTGACTTTTTTTCGGCAGGCGCTCAAACCTGAAGCTGAGGTAGCGATTAACGCAGCTGAGCCGCTCTCGGGCTGGAGAGGCAATCAGATCTACTCAGCCCACTTTACGGTCAGCGATATTGTCGAACGGCAGTTTTATCCAGCGGAGCGCTTTAGCCGAGGAACTTTAGGGCTAGCTGGTGCAGAGGCGGAGCCTTACAAGGTCTGGCTAGAAGACTGGTCAGCGACAGAAGCTGAGCCTGGAGGTGAGCTTGGGACAGTCAGATTACTAGCTAAAACGGCTGAGGTGAGCCTGGATCTGCTGGTGGAGCAGCGCCTACCGCCCGTTCTGCAAGGGAATCGGGGACTGAGCCAGAAGGGGCAAGAGCCAGGAAACGCCTCGTACTACTACTCGCTAGTGCAGCAACCCACCGTTGGCACAGTCACTGTTCAAGGCAAACCCTACGCGGTGACAGGTCTGACCTGGAAAGATCACGAATATTCTACGAGCGCGTTGACCGCAGGAACCGTAGGCTGGGATTGGTTCTCGATGCAGTTCGACAACGGCTCAGCGCTGATGCTGTATCTGCTACGGCATGAAGACGGAACGCTAGAGGATACGTCAGCTGGAATCTACATTGCGGCTTCGGGTGAGACGACTGCTCTAAGCAGGCAAGACTGGCAGGTTAAGGTACTGGAACGTTGGAAAAGTCCCCAGAATGAGGCGCTGTATCCAGCAAAATGGCAGATTGAAATTCCAAAGCTGGACATAGCGCTACAGGCAGAGCCATTGATGCCAAATCAAGAGCTGAACGTAGCGACAGCAACCTATTGGGAAGGTGCAGTTAAATTTGCAGGTCAGCAGGGAGAAAGCTTGCTAAACGGCAGGGGCTACGTTGAGCTAACTGGCTATGCCGACCGACTTGACAGGCTACTCTCCGCCCGAACCCCCTAAACGAAGTTTAATATTATTTTGAGTCTCAATTGTCTTCTCAATGGAATCATAAAAGACAATTGAGACTTATTTCAAGACAATTAGTATTATCTCAATTCTAACCATCTCGAAATAAGTCTTATATAGAGACTGAAAATAATCAGGCCAAGCAGTTTGATGTACTGCTTGGCCTGATTATCTGTGTTTATAGTACAATTATATTATAGTTCAAGAGAACCATTAAAGCAGTTCTGCGAAAGCGTGGGTTCAGCCTGAATCATTGCTCTTCAATACCATCCTCATCCTGAGAGCGGCGTATTAAAAGCTGATGTGCTGATGTGCTGATGTGCTGATGTGCTGCTGTACTAGTGTCGAATACAGTCTTATATCAAGACTCAAATTCTTGATATAGGTCTCAAAAGTAGAGTGGCAAGACTAGGTTTAAGCAGATTTGGTTGCTGTTAGATTGCCGTTGAATTATGGTTGAACTGCGGTCAAATTCCTGACGCGAACAAAAATTATCTGCTGCGTTATGCTCATGCTAAGCGCTGAAATCTAGCTCAAATCTGGATTCACATGCCCCAAAATAGCCAGACAACAGCCGCAAAAATTAGTCCAAATTTAGTCCAGAGAAATTACCAATTGCCTGAAACTATTGAAAATAATGGTTTTCACGAAGTTGCACTACTGCGGTTTACGCAGGCCAGCAAGAAGGACTGCCGGAATTGAGGGTTGAGATGCAAACTCGCTGCCTAGCCACAACCGAACGATAAGCGGATTTCAACAATCTCTCTTCTATTGCGGCGGAAGAGTCGGTGATTTTAACTATGAATGGGGTCAGAGTGGATTTGATGGCATCCGAACATCAGAGGGCGGAATTCCTGGCGCTAAACCCGTTTGGACAGGTGCCTGTGTTGGCTGATGGCGAGACGATTATTGCCGATGCACAAGCCATTTTGGTTTATCTAGCGCGACAGTATAGCGGCGACAGTTGGCTCCCGTTGGAGGCTTTGCCGCTGGCGCAAGTCGTTCGCTGGCTGTCAACTGCCGCTGGAGAAGTGCGGCAGGGGCCGGAAAATGCGCGGCTGTATCACTTTTTTGGGGTCACCAGCATTAACATTGAGCGAGCGCATCAGAAAGCGAAGTTTATCCTGACTCAGCTCAACCAACATTTGCAGACCCGCACTTGGCTAGAATTTGAGCGTCCCACGATTGCTGATATTGCCGTCTTTCCCTATGTCGCTTTGGCTGCTGACGGCAAAATTGACCTTGATGCCTATCCCAACGTGCTGGCCTGGATTGAGCGTATCAAGCAGCTGCCTGGCTACATTCCAATGGTGGGGATTTAAATAGATCTAGAATAATCTAAATATTTTGAGGTATACAGAATGACAGGCTGGCCATATTCTGAATCGCCGTTTCATGCAGGCGAACGCGCCATTCAAGCCCAACTAGGGGTGCAGGAACGGCTAGATCGACAGGGACGGCGCGTAATTCGTGACTATCTGCTGGAGCAACATCAGCAGTTCTTTGCCCAGCTTACCTATGTGATTATCGGCACGGTGGATGCAGAGGGCCGTCCCTGGGTTTCTATTTTGGTGGGAGAACCGGGATTTCTGGCCTCGCCTGATCCCTATCGCTTGAACATTACGGCTCATCCCCTGTTTGGCGATCCGCTTGCAGACCAGCTCACAGCAGGAGTTGACATTGGCTTACTGGGAATTGAACTGCATACTCGTCGCCGTAATCGCCTGAATGGCTATGTGACTAATGTTTACTCTGATGGTTTTCAAGTGCAGGTGAGACAGAGCTTTGGCAATTGCCCTCAGTATATTCAAGCCCGTAGATTTGAATGGCACAAACCTGATTTAACTCTGCCCCAGCTCGCCCATCGGTTTAACAGGTTGGCTGAGCTAGAGCAAGCGATGATTACAGCCTCTGATACTTTTTTTATTGCTACGGCTTACCAGTCCGAGTCAGCCGGAGCAGCAAGCGGCATCGATGTTTCGCATCGGGGTGGCAACCCAGGCTTTGTGCGGATTGATAGCGACCAGACGCTAACAATTCCCGACTTTTCCGGCAATCTTCACTTCAACACCTTTGGCAATCTAGCCTTAAATCCTCGGGCGGGGCTGCTGTTTATAGATTTTGAGCAGGGCAACTTACTGTATTTAGTCGGCACCGCTGAAGTGATTTGGCAGGGGGAGGAGATTGCCGCCTATGCCGGGGCAGAGCGGCTGTTGCGCTTTCGGCTAGAGCAGGGAATCTGGGTGGAACATAGCCTGCCGCTGCGTGGATCACCGCCAGAGTTCTCGCCTTTCTTAGCGCCAAGTTCGATATCCTAACGCTTTCCTCGGTCGCTGATTGATCAACTTCACTGCTTCATCTACTTCCTTCTGTCTCACTTCCCTAAAGTCAGTCCCCTTGGGGAAAAGTTGCCTCAAAAATCTATTCGTATGTTCATTGAATTCTCTCTCTCAGGAAGAATATGGTATTGGCAAAGTAATAGCTCACATCTAGTATCCACGCTAATTCTTCATGCCTGCTGAACTCTCTTCCGTTGTCAAACGTTATTCTCTCCACCTTCTCTTTCCCTATTGCTTTGAATGCCCTAATCGTAGACGCATTCAATACCTCTGCTGTGCAGTTCGGCATCACCTGTGCTACCCAAGACTTTGAGGCTTGTTCAAGTTCACGAGAGAGAATGGTGTGAGAGCGGCTTAGTTGGCGAGCCATAGCCCGAAGAGAGGTTGTGCCTGATGTAGTCGGTATAGCTCAAATTGGCCAGATGTAGGGCAATAAATATAGATTCGGCGGCCAAATTAGGCAGCGCGGCGAGCCAGTACGGCATAAAACGGGTCACCGCCTGCTATCCCCAGCATCTGCATAAAAGCAGGCAAAGCGCTAGTGCGCGCAATCACCTCTGGCTGGTCAAATCCCGGCACGGCAGCAAAATAGCCCTTGACTAGGTTTACCCGCTCAGTTTCAGAGCCATCGCGCCAAGCCTGAATCGCCTTCTGGTAGAACATGCGGTTTGAGAAGCTGACGATGCAGATGCCTTGAGGCTTGAGGACGCGATAGATCTCGGCAAATACCGCTTCTGGGCGCTGCAAATACTGCACCGAAACTGTATTGAGCACCGCATCGAACGACTGGTCGGGCAGCGGCAAAAGCTGATTTTGGTTTAGGTTCTGGACGAAATAATGATCTAGCCGAGGGTTGCGCTCTAGCTCCTCTGCATTCATGCCGTGCCCTTCGATATGCTCAAACTCTAGCTCTGCTGGCAGATGTGACACCCAGCTGCTCATCAAGTCCAAAACGCGACTCTGAGGCTGAAGCTGCTGGCGATATAGCTCCGTCAGCTGATCGATAAAGCCTTGGTCTACGTGCGTTACAAAACGCGGCTGATCGTAAAACTGCAAGTCGTCAGAATCATCTAGCTTGGTGCGCTGGCTGGGCTGAAGCAAAGTCATAAGCTAAGGTGAGCGGCAGGATTAATCTGGATACCTCTTTAGTTTAGAGAATAATTGCGAATTGTTAAGGTAGGTCAGACAGGCTGGTTCAGGGGAGCCAAGTTTCAGTGAGCAAATGTCGGGAAATCCCGACTGCCGTAGTACAGTTCTCCTCACTGTGGAAGTCAGACAGGCAGAGCATTATAGAAACATGGAAATGCACAGTTTAGTGCAGATTCAGTACAGAGTTCTAGGAGGAATCAACCGATGCTAGTTCGCTATTGGCAACCCTTGCGCGAAATGGATACAGTGCGTCGTCAGTTTGACCAACTCTTTGATGAGCTGACTCAGCCGACCGCAACCTCAGTCTGGAGTCCGGCAATCGAGCTGATGGAAGCAGGCAATAGCTTGGTGCTACGCGCTCAGATTCCGGGTCTTGAAGCCCAAGATCTCGATGTAGAAGTCACGCAGGAAGCAGTCTCAATTGTCGGCGAACGTCGCCACGAGCAAAGAACCGAGGAAAAAGGATTCTTCAAATCTGAGTTCCGCTACGGCAAATTTCGCCGCGTTGTCAGCTTGCCCGTTGCAATCCAAAATGACAAAGTGCAAGCTGATTACAAAGACGGCATCCTGACGCTGACGCTGCCGAAAGTTGAAGAAACGCGCCACAAGGCAATCAAGGTCAGCTTAGGCAACCATGAGCCAAACAGCCCTGAGCTAAATGGACATGAAGTCGCTCAAGCGCAGTCTGTTGGCTAGAGGTAATCTCAGGATGAGTGGCGTTGCTAGCTCATTTTCTGCTAGGCGACTCTAACTCCCAGCGGATAGATCAAGTCAATAGATAGGGATATGAGGCAGGTATTCATCTGCCTCTTTTTTGGCAAGCTGTTGTCGCAAGTTAGTGAATTCCCAAGGGAAAATCTCTAAACATTAGAAAAGCCTGACAAGCCCCCCTGTCAGGCAAACTCTCAAAACTTCATCTCAGTCAGCGATTTAGCGCTATTTGGCTGGGGCGGTATGTTCGTAGATTTCAACGCCCCGATATTTACCAATCACCTTGCCTTTAGGCGCTGCCACCGCTGGCGATTTGGCTTCGTAACTCGCGCCTCTATAGAAAAGCTTCATCTTTTGGCCTCGCTATTATTCCTTTGATGCTTCTCATCTTACGAGTGGCTAAGGGCAGAACACCTCGTCTAGCGATGTCCTCCAATTGGGTGATTCCCGCCTCACCCCGCTCTCTCTGCGAGCAGATTGATCCAAAATGCTCCCAATCGCTGCTCTGATCTGCTCAGAGTCAATGTAGGATAGATGATAGGTGGCTTTACATATCTTGAAAGTTTCTCAGAATTACCAGCCGCTCAGATTCCCCGGTTCCGGCGCTGTTGACTGACTTTATTTTTTTTTTTGCTATGGCTATTTTTCGTCAATACATTGCCCCCTTGCTGATTGTCTTAGTCTTTGTGGTGGCCCTCGTTGCAGCCGGAGCCAGGATTTTTCTGCCCGATGACATGGCGGCTCCTGCCCCAGTTGAGGCAACCGAGCTATCGCAGGCTCCTGCCGCCAGCCTGCCGTCGGGTCTGACCTCTCTGGCCGGGATGCCGTCAAGCTTGGAGATTCTAGTTAAGGGATTTCCGCTGGATACCGAAGGCGCGCTGTAAGTCGATAAGGCTCTGTAAATTCATAAACCAGTGTTGATTCCTGGGTACCAAATACGGCGAGGCGGCGGGCTAGAGCGGGCACAGCTCACCAAGTTTATGCATCGCACCTATCAAGAGCTATATCCTGATGCCAGCTTCGAGCATCTGACGCAGACGGTCGATCGCTACCTGTCTCCCGAAACGCCGCTCTGGTGGGTTGAGGCTGATTCGCCTGTCGCCTGGCCTGTTGCCTGCCTCTGGTTGGGGCTGGCGATTGATCAAATATCGGGGCGGCAGTACCCGCATATTTTTCTGCTTTATGTAAATCCTGAGCATCGCTGCCAGGGTATTGGGTCAGCTTTGATGCAGCAGGCTGAAGATTGGGCAAAGGCTAGAGGCGACGGCCAGATTGGGCTTCAGGTGTTTCAGCAGAATCAGCCTGCTCTCAGGCTCTATCAGAAGCTGGGGTTTGAGCCTGCCTGGATTGGCATGGTGAAGCTGCTCTAGAATTTATCTTCCGAAAAGTGAAATCGCAGATAGGATAAGAGGGAAAATTTTTCGAGAGCTTGACTATGGCGGCTGGTGGAAATTCATCTACACAGGGCAAAGATCAGCAGCATCCGCAGTGGAGCAATGACCGCCAAGTGCTCAACAGCATCCTAGAAGGCCAGCCAACTGACTATAACCTGGCCGAGCTAGCCCGCCTGCGAATTCGCTATCGCGGATTTCCGGGCGCGCGCGACATTTTGGCTGATCTGGATAAAGCGCTCAGTCGCTGGCAGCTTACCGAAGCCGATCTGTTTGCCAAAACTCGTCAGATTCATCAGGTGGCGCAAGTTTATAAAGGCCGAGGCAGTCAGCGAGACGATTGGAGCTAGGGACTGGAGAAGAATCAAATGCTCAATACAGGGCTAAGCCTACTCGCACCAGTTTCAGAGCTGGATCTGCTGCTGCGGATTGGGCTATCGATGCTGGTCGGCGGCTTAATTGGGCTAGAGCGAGAGCTAGACCGCAAGCCGGCTGGCCTGCGAACCTACATGCTGGTAAGTTTGGGAGCTGCGCTGTTTATCTTAGTCGGAATTCAGACTGGTATGGTGCAGGCTGATCCCAGCGTTGGGGGACGGATTATCCAGGGGCTGGTTGCAGGCATTGGCTTCTTAGGCGCAGGCGAAATTTTTCTAGCGTCAACCCGCGAAGAGCCGACCGATCTGCGGGTCAAGGGCTTAACCTCAGCGGCGGCGGTTTGGGTGGCAGCAGCGCTGGGTACGGCGGCGGGATGCGGCCTGTGGCTACTGAGCCTGACTGGGGCAGGTCTGACACTGCTAGTGCTCTGGATCATTAAAAAGCTGGAAGTCTATCTTCAGTAAAGCCTTTAGGCTTGAAAAAATACGTCGTAGCAAGAGAGCAGTATTTCGACCACAATCAAAATCACCACGTACCATTCCACCCGCAGCCCGGTGTTATGTCGCAGCAGATCCAGCACCGTTTCGGCAGTCGTAGAAATCAGCCCCAGCTTGCGCTCTAGCGCTAAATGGCGCTCACGGATCTCATATTCGTTTTCTAGCCGCAGATAGATTCGCTCTAGTTCAGGCGTGTTCCAAAGCAGCTCTGGCTTGTCGACAATTTCCACCCGCCCCACAATTTTGTGCTGAATGGAGAGCGTCCGGCCTAGCTGCCGCAGCAGCTCTTTTGCCCAACGCTCGTCTCTCGTCGTGCGCTGCAAGCTCTCTGCAAACGGCTCAATTTGATCAAACACCTCGCCCGTATCGACTTCGTAATGAGCTAGCACCACGCTTTTCGCCAAAATATCGGCTACAACCTGCAAGCACTCTATGCTGAAGCTTTGTAGCCAGATTGTGCCATTCTCGATCCGGCCACTGTTGGCGCTATCTTGCTTCAGCACCACCTCTTCGGTTTCGGGCGCGCTAAACGGCTCTTGCACCAGCGGCTTCAGCTGAGATAGAAACGAAACTTCTTCAACCGGACTGAGGCCAAACAGCACCACCGCCCCGTACCGAAACAGGACGACACAGCCCTGCTCTCCAGCCGAGATTACCAGCGGCGCTTTGGCGAGGTAGTCGGTTGCTTCTAGAGCTTTGAGGTCGAGGCATTCGCCTAAGAATATGGCTCGTCCCCGCACCACCTCTTTTTTATGAAAGACCGCTTTTTGCATGGTTTGATTATGGGCTGCTTCCCCGCCTCAAAAAGTGCCGGTTACAGCTTTTCGCACCTGCAATCAAGGCTGAGGCGATTAGCCTAGTATAGGCCAGTAGCCCGCCTAGAGCCGAGAATTAGCGCCATCTGCGTTGATGCAGCCAGCCTTTTGCGTATGCTGACAAACGCGCTGCCAGAGAATTGCTCTAGTTCCCGGCGGGCCTGCTGAAAAGAGTACCCGGTCGCCGCCAATAATTTTCAGAATTTTGACCCCGCAGATCGGGCAGACTTGGGCTTTTGATTCGGTTTCAGCCATGGCAGTTACTCCACTTCAATAGTTCAATACAGTTTTGGTGCAGCTTTGGATATAGCTACAGTTTCAAGGCAGTTTCAAGGCAGTGCGTCTATTGTTGGGCAGAACGTGCCTTTTTAACAGCCCTTTTAACAGCCCTTGAAGACAGGTTTTTATTGATTGTGGACATCAGGGCAGAAACCGCAGCAGTGCGCCAGTCACGGCAATCAGCAGTAAATAGAGGGCGCTTCCGGGCTGCCAGCTCCAGGGAAGCTGTAGCATCAGGCTTAGCCCCAGCAGCATCGCAGTCAGTTTGGTAGAAGCCTCGACAATTTGCGACCGGCGATGCTCCTGAACCGATTGACTGGTGACCTGCCCGATTTTGGGTGCGGGTATTGGTGGGGGCATTGATGCTAGCTGTGCCCCCATCGCGCTCTTATCTAGACTCGCAGCCTGCTGCCAACGCTGAATTCGCTGCTTGAGCCGAGCCGTCGCGCTCCGCATTTGACCGAGCGATTGCGCCTCGCAAGCTTGCAGCCGCAGAACTCCAGCCGCCGAGCGAATCACAATTGCCGACTGCGGTGCTGGCTCCAGCGACAGCTTTATTTGGGTGACATCTAGCGAGAACTGTGTCTGTTCACCCACATAACAGAGATGCTGACCTTGCAGATACAAAAAGCCCAGATCCCAATGGGGCATACCTTCGTAGTAGCGGGGTGTCGGATGAGGCGCAAGTCCAACAAAAGCAGCTTGGCAGGCCGTTGGGTCAAAGCTGAGCTGGCGGCTGAGTTTCTGGCTGAGCTGTTGCCGCAAGCTGGCGTAGCCCCAGAGCGGCAGTCGGTTTGCAGCTAGCTGTGCGCCAGCGAGAGCCGTCAGTCCAGCCGCTATCTGCCAGCTGATTTGGCTCAGCGCGGGCTGCGGGCGGCAAGAGATCAGCAGCAGCGGCGGCAGCAAAAGCGCCAGCATCCAGATCCAGAGCAGCCGCTGACGGGAGCGCTGCTTGAGGCCGCTGGAAAAAACCAGACTGCTGGAGCAGATTTGATAGTGCTGGCTGCGAGGCACCGCATCTGACGGGCTGCGGCTGAGCATCTGCGGCGTAATTGGAACGCCGTAGCATTGACCAATCGCCTCAATCCGCTGCCGCATCGAAGGATGCGTCATCATCCAGCCGCGTTTGCCCCAGTTGAGGGGCGTGCCCGTGAGCTGCGCCAGCTTCACAAGCCCGGTGATCATCGCAGTTGGGTTGCTCAAGCTTGCAGCCTGTCGATCGGCAGCATATTCAAACTGGCGAGAGCAACCGTAGTAAACAGGCAGTAGCAATAGCCCGACCGGGATGATCGGCAGTCCGGGCAGCCAGCTGGTGAGCATCAGATGACTGAGCAAATTGCCGATCACAGCAGTCAGCAGAATGAATTGCAGCTTTTGGGGATGGTGATACTGCAAATGCGCCAGCTCATGGGCTATCACGGCATCGACCTCTGGGCAGTTGAGGTGACGCAGCAGCGGCTCGGTCAAAATCACGTTGCCGTCCTGCAAGGCAAAGGCATTGGCCATTTGGCTGCGGCCTGAAGGCATCACGTAGATTTGCTTCAGCGCCACGCCAGCCTGTTCAGCTCGCGCACAGATCTGGTCATGCAGCTCGCCCGTGGTCAGCGCCTGTGACGACAGATCGTTGACCTGAGCGACCAGCTGATTCAACAGCGTTTGGCTCAGGTAAGCCGCAGCCCAGAGCAGCACGGCCAGCGCCAGCTGATCGAAGAAAAACAGCCGACAGCCGCTAAAAAACAGCGCCAGCGGCAAAAAGTTGCGTAGCTGTCCCCAAACCACCTGCTGCACCAGGTCGGACTTCGTCCAAATCACGCTGCCCACTCGCACAAACAGCCGATAGGAAATGGCGTAGCAGCCTGCAATTGCGCCCACCGGCGGCAGCACAAATAGGCTCACGCCTAGCCCTTCGCGCAGCAGTCCCGGCGGCAGGTCACTCAGCAATCTAGGCAGCAGACTAGGCAGCAACCCCGGCAGCAGATCAGTTTGTCCAGCCCAGAGTCCCAAGCCCAGCCAGCCCAGCCAGATGCAGGGCGCAATCGCGTTGAGCAATCTCAAATAGCTCAGCCAGTCAGGTTCAACCTCGACTCGCTGACTTGCAGCAGATATTGCCTTCTGCGTCAAACAATCATGATCGGCAGCGCCAGGATCAGCAGCGGGACGGTGAGCTGCTGAAGCAGCGCTAAATCTAGCGGCATGACGGGTGCGACAATTGGCGCTGGCGCTACCGCTGGCGCTACCACCGATGCTAAGGCCGCAAAGCTAAGGCAACACCAGCCCAGCAGTAGGCCGACAGCAATGCTGGAGAGTAACTGAAAGCGCATAATCGGTGATATCGGCATCGCGGCTGCATTGGGTCTGCATTTGGCCTGGATCTTGGCTGAAGCGGGAGCAATTACGCCTAGCGTTCCCGAATTCTAGTCAGGCGTTTTACCCTTCACGGCGGCTTGAACGCCTGATCCGTCGGCTTGATGGAAAAAACACAGGGCTGCTCGTTAGTCTTCATGAAGCGGCAGGGTATTCTAGATTCAGTGATCTCCTCTATCAGGCTGTCCGACTCATGGTTCTGAGCGCTTCACCTCTTCTGCCCGCAGCCATCACATCCCGCCTGAGTCAGATTGCCAGCGAACTCTGCCAAGATGCCAACCTGCTGCGGATCAAAAAGCTGCTGTTCTATGTCTGCACAGAGAATTGGGAAACCGATCAGCAGCGCCTAGAGCGGCTTTCGCTGAGCGTGCTGTTACAGCATTTGCTGGAGAGTTCGCCCAGCTTTGAGGCATTCCAGCAAAAGATTAATCAGGCGGCAGCTTCGCTAAATAAATCTGCTGAGTACAGAATTGTTGCCCATGCGGTAATTAGCCGCTTTTCGGTAGTCTATGCTGAACTGCATCAAGAGCAGGTTGCCGCTACGGGACAGGAAGTTTACTGGACGGTCATGCATCAACTCCAAACGCTGATGCCAGCCGCCGAGGATCAGCGCCGCGTCAAAAAGCTGATGCTGCTCACCTGTCGCGGCAGCTGGGAAACTGAAGCCAGCAGGCTAGAGGAGCTGAGCCTATCTGCGCTGGTGCGAGAGCTGCATCAGGTCGCGCCGACCGCAGCGAGCCTGAGTGCGACTTTGACCCAGGTGGCTCAGGCGCTCAACAAGCCAGCAGTCTACAGTCAGCTGGCCGATCGCATTAGCTTGGCGTTTCAACCGCTCTACGACAGTGCCATTACCGCATCAGTCACCGCATCAGTTACAGAGCTACGCTGTGCCTCAGCCGAAGCTGCCGTCCTGCCGTTTGCACCTCCTGAGCCTGCTGTGCGGGGCACAAATCTTACCGCTACGAATCCTACCGCCGCAGATCTCTCTGCCGCCGCCATCCCCTCACAGCTCAACACCGCCGAACAGCCGACTCGGACTATGCTGCGGGTCGTGCAGCCAGCTCGTTCTGCATCTCCAGCTGCTCGCCCAGCCCAGAGCGCGACTCGACGAGTCAAGAAGCCAGCGGATCTGCGGGCAGATCTGTTTGATCTGCGGCTGGAAATCATGCAGGACAGCAATCCCTATCGAATCAAGATTCTGCTGTTTTCGCTGCTGCATGAGCCATTTCAACCCGATGCAGACCATGAAGCACTGCTGCGAACCCATGAGCTAGACGAGCTGCTGCATGGCTTATTTTTGTCATATCGCCAGTATGCCGAGCTAGATGGCAAGCTGCGCCAAACGGCAATTGCTCTGGCTAAAGAGGAGTATTTGCAGCCCGCTGAAGCGCTGCTTAGAGCAGTCCTGCCCTACTATATGGCCGCACCAGCAGTAGATCTGCCGGCAGATCTACCGGTAGATCTGCAAATAGCCGAACCGCAGGCTCAGACGGCGCTGACCGAAGTTACCGGCATGAGAGCCAACAGCCCTGAAATTACGCTGCCTGATTGACAGGCTGCCCCATTCGCAGGCTGGCCGATTCAGCCGCTCCAACGTTCCTCCCCGGTTTGACTCACCATGCTAGACTCACCATGCTAAATGCCGCCATCTTGCTCAGAGAATATGAGGCTGGAGAAACAAATTTTCAGGCTGAAAATCTCGCTGGCTTCAACCTTGCCAAAGCCGACCTGATTGGCATTAACTTCGCTCAGGCCAATTTGCATAGTGCCGTGCTGGTGCTGGCTTATCTCAACCGAGCCAAGCTGACCAAAGCCAACCTGACGGCCACCAAGCTCAGCGGAGCCAATCTTAGTCAGGCTGACTTAGTAGGCGCAACGCTGCGCGACGCGGATCTGCACGGGGCGATTTTGCAGGGAGCCGATCTGCGGAGTGCCGACCTGACGCTGGCGAATCTGTTGGATGTCAACTTGATTGATGCCGATCTGCGACATGCAGATTTAGCTGGAGCCAACTTGACGGGAGCCTGCCTGCGCGGCGCGAACCTGCGCGAAGAAAACCGCCACTATGTCGCCAATCTACGCGGGGCAGTGCTTCGCAAAGCCGACCTGCGGGGCGCAAATTTGACGGGAGCCGATCTGGCCAGAGTTGATCTGCGGGGCGCAAACCTGAGCGAAGTGACGCTGCGGGGTGCAGACTTGAGCGGCGCAGACTTGAGCGAAGCGAACCTCAGCGGGGCGCTTCTCACCGAAGCGAACCTGATGCAGGCCAATCTGCGCGCGGCCAATCTCCAGAACGCCAAGCTAGAACGCGCCGTCTTGACTGAAGCCGATTTGGCCAGCGTCAATCTCCAGGGAGCCTTGCTCTCGGATGCCAAGCTGACCAAGGCGCATCTGGCGCGCGCCAATTTGACGCAGGCGCGCTTGGGGCGGGCAGATTTGAGCCGTGCCAATCTCCGGGAGGCTGTGCTGCAAGAGGCCAACCTAACGGATGCCTATCTAGCGCGCACCAATCTCACCAATGCCGACCTGCGGGACGCGATTTTGACCCGCGCCGAAATCAGCAGCGCTAACCTCACAGGGGCACTGCTCCAGGGCTGCACTCTGCCAGATGGCCGCATTAGCGACTAGCTGCAAGGGCAGCTCTAAGCATCCTCTAGAAATCCGCTAAGCATCCAAGACTGCCGCAATCAGCAGCTCTAGCTCCGAACGGCTGAGCGGCGTAATCACAAAGACCTCCTGAAACGTTTTGCTCTTGCGGGCAATCAACTTGAAGCCGCCGCGAATCGGCACCGAGACTTTGATTTGCAGCTTTTGGGCATTTGATTTAGTTTTACCAATCACCGCAGGCGTAACAGTCTCAACCCCGCTTTGGTGGGTCAAGCGCTCCAGAATTGGAATCAGCCCCGGCAGATGGGTTGAGTGGTTCCAGACAAGTCTGCCCTTGGCAGCAGTCAAGCGGACTCCAGGGGAGCCATCGTCAGTCCGGCACGGCTGAGCTGCTGATGGTATAGCTCAGCCTGCTCTTGTGGCCCTGCCCAGACGATCGCTTGACCTTCGTTGTGAATTTGATTGGCTAAGTCCCAGGCTTTGTCGCTGGTCATGGCCGGAATATATTTTGTCAGGCAGTCCACGACATGCTGAAACGTATTGAAGTCATCGTTGAGCACGATGACGCGGTACTTCGGATAAGGCTTCTGAACCACTTGACTGGCTCGCTCAGGAGCAACCGGCGCAGTAGCCATAGCAATGAGAGTCGGCTCTGAAGTCACGGAAGTCATAGTCGATTGTTAAGTCTTTACAAAAGTATATCGCTTGCTATCTTACCGCACCTGCGGCGCTAAGTTTGCACTGAGATACTGCTGAGATATTGCCCAAAACTCGCCTAGCAGCTACTAAAATCTGGTTTCAAACTCTAAGATCAGCCGACTCTCGTCGCTAAAGTTGCTGGAACCGCGCAGCAACAGCTGATCGGTGAGGCGATAGCGTAGGCTAAACTGCGGCGACTCGCGTACGGTCAAAAGTTGCAGCACCGAGACTGACAGATCGCGGGTGATATCCACCCCTAGCTCGGTCGCCAGCGCCAAACTCGTCGTCTGCGAATCTTCAGAGATAATCGTTGTCGGAAACAGCCGAAAATCGGTGATGCCGAACTGATTGCTGACGAAAGTCTGGATGCCGGAGAGCAAAGGCGAACCCACCAAGCTGGCAATCGCAGCTGTGGCATTGCCGCCACCCAGTCCGCCACCCAACAGCGCCAGAATTTCAGTTCGAGTCCGGCGTGGGCTACTGGTCAGCTCCAAATTGTCGAAGAGCTGACTGGCTGGCCCTGTGACGTTGGCCTCGATTCGCACGGTTTGAATCGCCCCGAAGTCACCAGCTACGTCGTTGTCCACAATTTCTGAGGCTGGAAAGGGTGATTCTGGCTGACTGGGAAAGCGCGTGACTTCAGGGACAGAGGTGACTAGCTGAATGTCGAGAGTTGGATCGAGTCCGCGACTCGCATCAAACAGCGCCTTGTTGTCATAGCCACGCACCAGATTAAACTGCGTAGTGTACAGATTCACCTGACCGCTCCGCAGCCGCACCACGCCATCGAGCAGCGGATCGGGCTGGGTGCCGCTGACGAGCAGATCGCCCTGCACCAGAAAGCTCACCACCGGGTCATAGGTGACTCGCAGCCGTTCGCCCAGCGTCACCTGCAATTCATCAAATTCGGGTGGACTGATTGCGCCGCTGCGCTTGTCAAAACCAGCCAGGGAGAGCGTGCTGGCTGCTGAACTGGCCGTTAGATCGGTAGAGGTTTCGGCGGTAGGCAGACTGGCCTCAGGATTGGGAATTAGAATACGGCCATTGCTCAGCGTTAGCCGTCCGCCAATTGTGGGCGCAAAGGCAGCTCCCCTTACCTGCACTAGCCCCGTCACATTACCGTCGTAGAGATCGGCGAACTGAAGCGACAGATCCGCAAGCTGAATCTCGATTGGATTATTTCTATCTGGATCGTTAGGACTCAGCGCGTACTGAATTGGCAGCACGCCCGTCACGACAATGCGCTGGCTGCTGAGATCGGCTATCTGGGCAGCTGGCTCAGAGGCTTCACTGCTGCCTAGATAGCCAACCAGCGGCTCGGCAATCCGAATCCGATCCCGCTCGAACAGCACGGTGCCGTTGACGTTGGTTAGCTCTTGCGGCAGGGCTTTGGCAGCAATCCGACCGTTAGTGAAGGTGGCTCTGCCGTTGGCGGTGCGAAACAGCGCCACTAAATCAAAATTGTCAGGCGGTAGTTCGCCTGCGACTTGCAGCTCAACGATGCCTTCATCGCCACCTTTCCAGGCCACTTGATCGGTAAACAAGCTGATCAGGCTGAGGCCATCATTCCGGACATCTAGATCGAAGGTAGCCTGATAGCTCTCTGGCTCAACGCTGGCAAACGGCAGCTTGTAGGGAATGCTGCCCGTAAACAGAAACGCATTCTCGGTGAGGAGTTTGGGCGGGGGTTCAGCCGGAGATTCAGCTGGAGACTCAGCCGGACTAGCAGAGTTTTCTAATGCTGCTTCTGGGGATGCTTCGGGCACTACTTCGGGCACTATCGCCACGGCAGCTTCACCCGTCCGCTCAGGATTTTCGTCAGCTTCAGCCGCTACAAAGCGACTGTTTAGGTTGAGTCTTGCGTTGTTGTAGCCAAACAGGGTACGAAGCGTGGCATCCAGCTCGGTTTGATTCACCGCGCCATTGACTAGGCTCAGCTCGCCGTCAAACTGCGGATTGGCGACCGTGCCGCCCAGCTGCGCCCGCGCATCGAGATCTCCTGTCACGTCGATCGGCAGCCGCAACAGATCGCGCACCGCAGCAGCAGGCACGTTTTGAGCCACAAGCTGACCTGAGAGCTGTGGCCCACCTACCTGTCCAGAGAAAGTCAGCAGCGATTGATCCGACTCCAGACGCACAGGCAGGACGGTAAGAATGCCGTTGCGGAAGTTGCCCTGAGCAATCACCTGATTCACCCGATACGGCTCCTGATTCCGCGCTAGGCATCTGCTGCCCCTCGTGCCAGGATCTGCAACTGGACAGCCGCCCCAGAGCCAGTCTTGCCCCCTGAGCGAGAAATCTACCGCAGGGCCAGTTTTTGCGGAATAGGCCAGATCGACCTGGCCAGTAAAGTCACCGCGCAGCGTCGTCAATTCCGGCAGCAGCGAGCTATTGACGCGGGCGGTTTCCTGCTGCTGCTTGAGGGCGTTGATTTCCGAATAGCGGCGCAGCTGATTGATGAGGGGCGCGGTAGTGCTGCCGACGCTGACGGTTGTAAGGTCAGCCATACGACCGCTGTAGACTGGCGCACCTGATCGGCTCAAGTCAGCTAGCTCAAAGACTTGTAGCAGAGCCAGAATATCTTCGACGCGCCCCTGCTCAGTCCGCACCGATGCCTGTAACTGCGGCTCGCTGCCCGGATTGTAGCGACCGCCCAGCAGATACAGACTGTTGCCAAAAGCCAGCTCAGCGCCATCTTCCAGCACTGCCGCACCGTTAGCATAGCGGAAGCGAGCCGTAAACGAATCGGCCTGGATATAGTCCAGCGCGGGCTGGCGAATTGCCACGTTGCCAATCACCGCTGGGCTACTCAAGTTGGCCAGGTTGATGTCAAACTTGCCGTTAAGCTGGCCGCTGACCTGCCCCAAGTTTTCGACCGGGCGTAGATTCAAAGCTGTCAGCGGGAAGTTGGTGAGTGAGGCCAGCAGTCGCTCGCCCTGACTGCGACCTTCGGCAATCGTGTCCTGCTGCCTCACATAGAACGACTGCGGGAAGTTGCGCCCATCGAGCGTCACGGCAATTTGATCTTGTCCGCCCGCCACATCCAGGCTCAGACCACGATTCAGAGCATAGCGAAACTCCCCCGTCAGCCGCTGCTCAAAGGCCAGCGTATTCACCGCCAGATTGTTCAGCCCCAGCCGTCCGGCCACCGTGATCGCGTCCAGCGGGCCGGTGACTTTGCCGCTAAAGTCCGTCGTGCCTGCGACCTGAAGCTGCGACGGGATCTCCACGGGCAGATCGCTCAAGCGGTAGTTGTTGAGGTCAACATTCAGCTCAAGTCGCTCGATGCCGGGATTGCCCTCCAGCTGCGCGAAGATTAGCCCGCTAGCCCGAAAGCCTTCTGCCTCCGCCTGCAAGATCTGGAGCCTGTCGCCCAGCCAGCGTACCGAGGCCGTCAGCGGCTGCTCAATAATCGCAATCCCCTGCGACAGCCGCAGCTCGCCCTCAGCCTGAATTGCCGCTGGGTTCAGGTTATCCAAACTGCCACCCAGCCGAAAACTGCCGCCAAACAGGCCGCGTAGCTCTGGGTTTAGCTGAGCAAGCTGAATGCCTTCGGGGTTGAGAAATGCCTGAAAGCTGCCGTTTTGGATCTGGCCGCTGCCCCGGACGATGCCGCCAGCCGCCAGCACCGCTGTATCCTCAAACCTGATCTGGCTGCCCGCAATCTCAATGCGGCCTCGTCCTGGATAGGTAGCCTGCGGAGCCTGCCAGTTCACCCGCGTTTGGACATTATCTAGCGGCCCAAACACCTGAGCCGTCGCGTCTACAGCCCCGACCGTAAAGTTGGCAGCGCTGGCTCCATAGGCGCGAGCAATCGCATCTCCAGGCAGATTGCTCGCCTGGATATCGGCCACCACGCCGCCCGATTCGCCCAGCTTTACCGCCGCCTCTGCCGTGATCAGGCCGCCGTCAGTCGGCACCGCCCGGAAGCGATTGACCACCACGGCCTGAGGCGTGACGCTAAACTCCGCCTGGGTTTGGGCAAAGCGGAGCTGGTCGAGCTGGACGGTTTCTAAATTGCGAACGGTTCCGGCTATGAGCGGGTTGTCAATCGGGCCAGTAATTTTTGCCCTAGCTGCGAAGACGCCAGCCACGGCCACAGGCAGATCAGCAAGCTTGAGATCGATCGTAGTCAAGACCTCGCCAATGCTGGCTTTGGGTATTTCTGCGGTCAGATCATAGCCTTTTTGGGTATCTAGCTGCCCGCCGACCCGCACCGGAATCGCCCCGTACTGCCCCCGAAAGTTTTGAAAGGCAATTTGCTGCCCTTGAAATAGCAGATCGCCGTTGATCTGCTCAAACAGCTTCGGCGCACCCTCTAGCCGCCCCACCACATTTTGCAGGCTGACCTGGCCATCCAGCAGCAGCGGCTGGTTGTTGGGCGGAAACTGCACAGCTAAGTTGGTGGCGAGCCGTCCGGCCTGAAGCTTCAGCGGCAGGGGCACGAGCAGGCTGATGTCTGGAGCCAGCAAGCCGCTGCTGATTACTTTTAGATTCGTTAGCGTGGCATCTGGATCGCTCAAGTCAGTGCTGCCCGCCACCCGCAAATTGCCGCCCGTATCGGGTCGCGTCAGAAAGTCGTAGGCAATCAGCTTGTTGTCATTGCGAAACGTCACCGTGCCGTTGAGATCTTGCAGCCCCACCACTGAATTGACCGCTAGCGCGCGGGGCAGCGTCGCCGGAGCTGATTCCTCAAGGGGCGCAGACTCTACGCCATCTGGTTCGACGGGATTGGAAGACTCGACTTCTCCATAGGCGGCTAGCTGGGCTGTGCCGTCTTGGATACTGAGGCTGTCCAGCTCGATTTTGATCGGTCCCGGCTCTTCGTCAGACTGCTGGATTTCGGTAGCAATCCACAGCCCGTCTTCATCTTGAGCCAGATAAATATCGGGTCGCACCAGCGTCACATCTAGGCTGAGCGTGCGATCCCAGAGCAGCTCCAGCAGATTAAAGTGGACATCCACGGCCTCAATCTGGACGCGATCTGAGTCGGTGGCCGTTGCCGGAACGGTGGAAGAGCCAAAGCTGAGCTGATTCAGCCAGACAGCTGTGACTGGGCCAACCTCAACTGGACGATCAAACGTCTTAGCCAGATTTTCTGAAACCAAGGGCGCGAGCTGAGTATTGATAAACCGCCAGGCCCACCAGCCCGCTGCCGCTACGCCCAGCAAGGTCACGCCAGCGCTCAGCCAGAGCAGTCGCCGCCAGGGACGCGCGGGACGGTTCTGTCCTGGATCTGGATTTGAGTTGGAATGGGTCATAGATACCTCGCCAATTCACTCTGGAGCCAGGAGATTGCTCTAGATACTCGCTTAAACACCAGCTTGGAAAAGTTGTGCCAGAACTTTTAGACTGTTTGCGATAGCTCATAGCAGAATAAACTTGCTAGGGATCTGAGGCAAGCACTAAAAAGATGAGATTTCAAGGAGAGTTGCTGATGCAGGTGTTTGTGTTGCTGTTCAACGCGCGAACCGAAAATGAAGGAATCCATACGCTCAAAGTCGAAGGCCGAGATCTGGTGCTGATGTTTGAATCAGAGGAGGATGCGACCCGCTATGCCCTGCTGCTGGAAGCGCAAGATTTTACGAATCCCACGGTAGAGCGCTTTGACCAGGCTGAGATTGAAGAATTTTGCGAGAGCGGCAGCTATGAATGCAAGCTAGTTCCAGAGGGCACGCTGGCAATTCCGCCAGAAACCAACGTTGAGGAAACGGACTGGAGCCCCGAAGGCCAACCCAAAGAGCAGCCGCAGCCTGACCAGAGTGGCGAGTTTTCAGAGACAGAGCTAGATCAGATGCGTCGCAAGCTGGAAGGTCTACTCTAAGGCGATAAAATAGGGGAATATGCAAATCGGATCGCGATAAGAGGACTGGCAAGATGATTACGGTTCTCATGTTGATCACAGCAGCCGGAACGCTGGGCTGGGGCTTCTATCGAGCTAGACCGCATGGCAAGCTGGGGCTGCTGGCTTGGCTTCAGTCTGTGGTGCTGATGTTGCCCTGGCTGGCCTTCTTCGGCCTACTGGGGCTGGGTATCTATCTCAACGCGGTTAGCGTTCTGTTTTTGCTGCTGGCCTCGATTGTGCTCTACATTGCGCTAGGGCGGCAGCTGCGCTCAGCCGCTCCAGAATCTGCCGCTTCAGAATCTGCTGCTCCAGAATCAATTGCTCCAGAATCTGCCGCTTCAAAAGACGGCGAATTGTCCTCGTCTGCTGCTCAAGCTCCACAGTCCTCCCAGCCATCTCCCACCGAGCCAACCGTCGCATCAAAGCTTCGCGCCACCCGTCCCTCGACTCGACCAGCCTCACCTAGCTTGCCGCCCATGGACGCAGCAGACTTGCTGAGCGTCAAAGAGATCTTTGGCATCGACAGTTTTTTTGCAACTGAAACCGTCCCCTACCAAAACGGAGCAATCTTTAAGGGCAATCTACGCGGCGACCCTGAAGCCAGCCACAAGGCGCTTTCTGCGGCACTTCAGCAGCGCTTGGGCGAGCGCTACCGCCTGTTTCTCGTCGAGGGCGTGGAAGAGAAGCCGGTTGTGGTTGTGCTGCCCAGCAGCAACGATCCTCAGCCGACAACCGCTGCTCAAAAAATCCTGGCGCTGATTCTGGCGCTGGCCACGCTGGCCACCTGTCTGGAAGTGGGTGGGCTGATGCTGGGCTTCGACTTTTTCAGCGCCCCAGAGCGCTACGCCGAGGTTTTGCCGATTGCTGGCGGCATTTTGGCTGTGCTGCTGCTGCATGAGCTGGGGCACCGGCTGCTGGCTCGGCGCTATCAGGTGCGGCTTAGTCCGCCGTTCTTTCTGCCCGCTTTGCAGATTGGTTCGTTTGGGAGCCTGATGCGGTTTGAATCGCTGTTGCCTAACCGCACGGCGCTGTTTGACATTGCGGCGGCTGGGCCAGTGGCGGGCGGACTGCTGGCGCTGGGGATGCTAATGATGGGTCTATTGCTGTCTCACAGCGGCAGCCTTTTTCAGGTGCCCGTCGAGTTTCTGCGTAGCTCAATTTTGGTCGGGACGCTGGCTCGCCTCTTCTTAGGCAGCACAGTTCAAGCCGAAATTGTGGATGTACATCCGCTGGTCGTCGTCGGCTGGCTGGGGCTGGTGATTACCGCCATCAACCTGATGCCTGCCGGACAGCTAGACGGCGGCAGAATTGTCCAGGCGATCTACGGACGGCGAACGGCTGGCCGCACTACCATCATCACGCTAATCCTCTTGGGTTTGGCGGCGCTGATAAATCCGCTGTCGCTCTACTGGGCGATCATAATTTTGTTTTTGCAGCGCGACTTGGAGCGTCCGGCGCTAAACGAACTGCTCGAACCTGATGATCGCAGAGCCGCAATCGGTTTGCTACTTTTGTTCATAATGGCTGCAATTTTGCTACCCTTAACGCCAAGTCTGGCTGGTCGCTTAGGAATTGGACTAGGCGGCTAGCTTGAGTCAAACACCCGGTCTATCAACACTGTCTATTAACTCTGCCCATCAACACTGTCCATCAACATCCACTGAGGTCAATTATGGCTGCTGTGCCTCCGGTGATCCTGGTTTTAGACATTAGTGCGCTCTCAGCCGCGACTCCCAGCGAATGGCGGGAGTTTTCCAGAGCCGGGAGCTGCTACGTGCCGCAGGTGGTCTACGAAGAGATGAAGCTGAAGTTTGACCGCTCTCCAGACCCAGATTTGGAGCGGATTGCTAAAGCCTTCAATCGGTTTTATGCGACTAGCGGCTGGCGGATTACGGATGTGAGTGGCCATCATGCGTCGCTCAAAGTGGGAGCAGGGCAGGCGCTCACCCAGCGGAGCCGCGTTTCGGTGGCTGTTGGCCGCTGTGCCTATGGACTGTCTGAACAGAATCCTGGCAGCATGGTGGTGCTGGTGACCAAAGACCGGGGCTTGCTTCAGCGGCTCTATGAGATTCCAGCGGTCAATCTCTGCGGCATCACGATCGAAAACTTGCTGCAATGGAGCCGCACCGGACAGCGACCCATTCCAGTCAGCCAAAAGCTTCAGCAGTTTCGGGCGACGCACGGCATTATCCAGCCAACTGGCACAACTGGCACGAGCCAGAGCTACCAGCGCACCACCCCAACTCGCAGTGCTGCGGCTTCTACTTCAGCGAAACCGCAGCGCTCTCGCAAGCGTGACGTATCGCTAACTCCAGACTGGTTGCCCGATTTGGTTTCGCTGCTTTTGGCTGCCGCTGGACTGGCGGTGGCAGGCTATCTAATCTGGCGAGTCATGAACAGCAACGTGCAGCAATTTTTCCAACCGCCATCGCCAACCCCGCAGTCTCTTCAGCCCAATCCAGCCCAATTAAAGGGGTGATCCGGTTAATCGGCGACGGTTGACAAACGCGGCTCTGGCTCGCTATCTTAAGTAAGGCAAGCGATGCGCCCCCATCGTCTAGAGGCCTAGGACACCTCCCTTTCACGGAGGCGACGGGGATTCGAATTCCCCTGGGGGTATCACTAAAAGCCTTGAGCCATAACGGTTCGAGGTTTTGTCATGAGTAGGGCATTTGTACCCTCTCACTGCGGCGGCTTCGGTCGGTCGGCTCGACTGAGCAGGCGATCATAAGCCCGTTGCTGAGTTTTCTCGTCGAGCCAGTGCTGATAGATCGAGTTGTGAATCTCGACACTGTGACCCATCTGACGAGCGGCCAGCGCGTCTTCTAACCCATATTCGAGCGTTCTGATTGCCCATGCGTGGCGCAGGTCATAGAGCTTGAATGGAGCCTTCAGCTCCCAAAAGTGGCGCGTGGCGCTATGGCCGATCTGATCATTGCGGCGGCTGAGGTTGACTGCTGGCAGCACTGGTGAGGCCAGCTCGAACTGATCGAACCATTCTGGATGGAACGCCCAAACCCGGCGCGATCCGGTTTTGCCTGCTAAAACCCAGAGAACACGATCGCCGACGGCGAGCCTATCGTAATCGACTTGAAACGCCTCATGCGGTCGCAGGCCATAGGTGGCAATCAGGCCATAGATGAACCGCCAGCCGGGATTCTTGAGTGTGATCCAGTAAGCAGCAATTGCGGCATCTGTCGGGATGTCTCTGGGCTGCGGTCGCTTGGGGCTGTAGTTGCCCTGGTATGGCTTGGGGTCATAGTTGATATCTGCGAACGTTGCAAGCTGTTTAGTGACCATGCAGGCTCTCCGGCGTGATTTAGTATTGGGTATCGTCTCCAGCACGATTTGATGCAAGACTGCTGCCGTCAGCGAGGAATCTGGCGGCAGCTTTTTCAGGATCTTCAGGTAGTCAGTCTGCCAGGTAGTCTCAGAGCGGCCCCGCTGGTAGAAGTCATCCCTGAAGCGCTCGATCCAGTAGCGGCAGCTCCCTTTAATCAAGCCGGGTATCTCCCTGGCTGAGTGCGAGATCTGCGAGCCAGTGCAGCGCGACATATCGCACCTGTTGCGCCCGTAGCGTTCGATTTACCCTGGGGCAATGGTTTGCCACGTAATCCAGCAGGCCGCTGCTCTCTGGCTCCAGCAGCTCGCCCAGAACGTCGATCAGGCTGGAATGGAACGCGACCGCCCAGAGCGTCTCACGGTCTAGCCCCATCCAGGTAGCCAGAGAGGTTTGCAGCCCTGCGATTTTTTGGGGTGTTAGCCAGAGCGAGCTGGATAAAGTGAGTGGATCAGGATGTCTCATGGATCGACCTCCCGGTAGCTCAATGCACAGTGAAATAAAAGCAGGTCGGTTATCCAGTGAGCGATCACATAGCGAACCTGAGCGCCATGCAAATCGCTCAGACTCACAGGCGAATGGGCAGAGAGGAACGCATCAAGCTCATTGTTTTCGTTGTTTGCCAGAGCTGAGAGTCTCAGCCCTAAACTTTTGACAGTCTCAGCAGCCTCAAGAGCATCAGGATGAAGATCTAGCCATCTTCTGAGGTCTCGCTGGATCTCCATGATTCTGTCTGAAGTCAGGCTAAGCGACTTTGCAAAGTGAACCGGATCAGGGAGACTCATCACTCACCCTCCACAGGCCGCCGCAAGCGGTCAAAAGTGATCGTTGCCGTCGATTCATCTGCCAGCTGTACTACTATCGCGGCTTCAAGTGATCTCGAATGGCGAGAGTATTTCATATTGGGATGCTGCCGCACAAATTCAGCTAAAAACCATTTCCCCTTGTGCAGAAATTCAACCCAATCGCCTTGCTTCAGATTTTCCCAACTGGCACATGTGCCACTTTGATCGATCCTGGATTCTGATTTATCGCGCTGTCCAATAGAGTCCAATAGCGATCCAATAGGCTGAGATGCTTGCTCTGTCTGGCTTTGAGGCACTTCTGAAAAAGTGCTGTCCAATAGCTGTCCAATAGGCAAAACCTTTGCCCTGCCTGGGTTTGAGCCTCTTTTTAGCTTATATTGGACAACTTCTCTTAGAGAATCGGATCGATCATCGATCAAACTGGCACATGTGACACTTTGATCGATGATCGATCCTGAAGCGTCAGAAGAAAAAAGTAAATTCTGTCCAATAGGGCATCTATCGCTTGCTGTGTCTGGGTTTGGCCTATTGGACTGTATTGGATTCTGTCCAATATAGTCCAATAGCGATTCTGCCTTGTGAAAAAGCTCCAAAGTGTATACGTAGCAACGCCTGCGGCCTTTTTTGACCACCTTTTCTTCAGCAACTTCGGCTGTCGCTAGCTTGCTTAACACTTTGTAAAGACTGTCCCTGGGTATGTCCAAATCAGCGTGCATTTGCTCCAGAGATGCCTCTTGAGTCTGCTTGAGGTATTGGATAACCCGCGACTTTTGATCGCCGTTGATCGTCGGTTTCCACTCTCCGATCAGTCTCCAGGTGAGTGTATTGGCATCCAAAATGATGTTTAGGTCATGTTTTCCCCAGCCATTTTCAACGCAGAGCCGATAATTTCGCTCTCCAGCAGCCAGCACCATCGTGCCTCGGCAGACTGCTCTGATCGCACTTGAACCTCTGATCGTGTCGAAAACATCGATCTGATCTGCTGTGTCTAGGTTCACTTTTCCGGTGTGGTGTACTAATAGACAGCAGCACTCTAGATCCTTCGCCATCTCCTGAATCGGATCTAAAAGCTGGCTCATTTCAGCCGATGATTCTGATACGCCGGAATCCTTGACCCGCGAAAGCGTATCGATGATGACGAGCCTGGGGTCTAGCTCTTCTACCAGCTCCCTTAGATAGGGCAGCTCGCTGAGCTTAAATTTCTGAAGCCAGACAACCGGCAGACCCTCACTCCATCCCTGTGCCGTCTCTCTGGCCTTGAGCTTATTCTCTCCGTCTTCCATGCAGACATAGATCACCGTGCCCTGTGTGACTGGCCTGCCCAGAAACTCGCCCCCCTCGGCCACTGCTTTGGCCAGCGTCATGGCCATGAGTGACTTGCCTGCCCTCGGCCCCGCTGCCAGTAGAAACAGCTCGTTAGCTGTCAGCAGTTCATCGACGAGCCACTCGGTATAGTCCGGGGCGCGCGCCATTAGCTCATCATTCCAGACCAGGCGCTCGCGGAGCGGGTTGTGTTTCTTGACTTCTGGCGGTGCGGGCGGTGCTGTGGCTGCTGCTGCCGCTGCCACGAAGTGAGTTAGGGTGTAGCCAGCCTTGAATGCGTCGGTAACATCCCAGCCCTGAGCTTCGCTGTCTAGAAACATCGGCACTTTGCCCAGCTTCGCCCGGTCGCCCAGCGCTTTGGCTGCTTTCAGCGCGCCGTCGTCCCCTGGCCGGCTTCCATCTTTGAGCGGCTTGTCATTGCGATCGTAGAAGATCGTCACGTCCCCCGGCAGCAGCTCCAGCTGGTCAGCCGGTGGCACATTTTTACAGCCGCAGGTGAAGCTGGCGACTGCGACGGGCAGATCTGCCTGCCGGACGTGCCAGCCCAGCAGCATGGCATCCCATTCACCCTCGCATAGCCAAGTCTGGCTGGCTTCAGCTGGCAGATAGCTGAACCAGACCAGCGCGGGTAATCCCTTCTGTGACCAGGCCATATATCCAGGCAGTTCGCTGGCCGTCGCGTCCCACGGCGCAACTCGTTTCTTCTGATAGTAGGCAGTGCCGTCAGCGTTCGCGGGAATGGGTATGGATATGGCTGGGAGATGCCGATTCCCAGCGGCTGACCTGGCTTTTCCCAGCTGATAGCGGCTGATCATCTCATCTGTGATCAGCCGATCATGCAGCCACTGTTTCGCGGGGCCAGCGCTGTCTAGCAGCTGCTGGTTCGCTGTTTTTACCTGCGAGGGAGAAACGGTCGTGACTCTTACTGGGGTCGCCAGTGCTTGAGGAATTTGCTGGGGCTTGCTCGCACCGAGCGCCGATCGGATCATTTCTGGACTGCATCCGCGAAAGCATTTGTATGCGCCGTCGGTATCGGGGATGAGTGAAAGATTTAGCTTTGTGCTTTTGCCGTCCTGGGCGCAGCTGGGGCAGACCGCACGGCCTGATGCGTTGAACTCAACGTGCTCGGTAATTTTGAACATGGGTAATACCTGTAAGATTTGGGGAACGAAAAATCAGCTCAGAAAAAAGCTGCCCGAAAGCAGCTCTAAGTCTTCGCTTTAGTGAGCGATCGTCAGGAATTCCAGCCCGTTTGTTTGAGGCGAGTTAAACATCGTGCTGCCCTACTGGAATGGGGCGTGAGCAATCTGGCTATTCTCAGCCATTGGAACCAGGCAGTCGGACTGCTGCTGGATGGCTAGCCAAATGGTGAGCGCTGGCTGTCCAGTGAGCTTCAGGCTATGCCCGTCTATAATGAGATCGAGCGTAACGAAGTCATCGGAATCAGCCCGATCTGGGAAAGCGATCGCCGCATAGGACACCGCTTCGAGCAGCAGAATTTTGTTTTTGACCTGAATTAGCATTGTGTGAATCTCTCTCGGCTTGAGCAATCTGATACGAACTAGAGCGGCTTGCAGGCCGCTTTTTTATTGGTCGATCCAATTGCCGCTGAGGTATGCAATCAGTAGATCGGCTGTATTAACGGCATCTCGCACAATTCCAACATGTGCATCGCCGCCAGCCGCCAGCAGCCCAGCCAGCGCCAGCCCAGCGAATAGCTCGCGCTTGGTTAGCCCTGACTCTGCCGAAAACTCAAGACTGACATCAGGCACGACGGACGGAAAAGCAGACTCATTCATGTGTAGTTCCTCTGTATTGATTGACGAGAAAGCCGCTAGGGCTGTTGATATGGGGATGAGCAGGGCGCGATCCTCCACTGACCCGGTAGATGCACCCTGCTCACTTTCACCAACTCACAGGTAGTTGGCTACCTAAAATATTAGGTAGTTGACTACCGCACGTCAAGTACCTAATATGAATGAGAAGAACGCTAAGCGGAGAGAAGGTTTGAAAACTTTACGAAAGCAGGCTGAACTAACTCAAGCTCGTTTTGCTTTTGCGGTAGGAGCAACTGAGAAGACAGTTAGGGACTGGGAGAACGGCGGCGCGATTCCAGCCTTTGATAAAGCTATCGCTATGGCTAAAGTCTTGAATGTTTCCCTAAAACGTCTGGCTCAGGAGCTTGAGCTAGACGTTTCAGACGTTCCTGACGATTGCTAGGCTGAAAATCTCAGACCAGGGCGGCTGAAGACCACCCCGGCTTTATCCCCAAAGTTGAGTAAGAACTAAGGAGACAGTACAGATCATGACTAATTCAGAAGGCAGCAGCCCAGATCTAACGGCTCACCCCTCCAGACAGATCACTAAATTGCTAGAGATTCAGATTGCGCAGATCGGCTTGCAGATAGCGCAGGCTCAAACCCAGATCGATCTAAACAATCAGTTAATCCAAACGCTTAACGAACGATCATTCGAGATGCTAGAGGATCAGAGCATTGAGCGCCACAACTTCAACAACTCGATCCAACTGCTCAATGAGTCGTTAGAGCGAATGAATGGGTTTTTGGATCTCCTCATGGCTCAGGAGGATCGCAAATAGCGCGATGTATCTAAACACAAAAATCAGCCCAAACCCTGACGGCGGCTGGATTGGTTGGATTTCAGACAATCCAAAGCTGAGAGTTTTCAGCCTAGATCAACTCTCAGCGGCGCGCAGGATTAAAGCAGTGGCGCGGAGAGAGCTGGCGGATCGCGTTGAAGCAGGGCTGTTAGATCAAGAGCGAAATTTTACAGTTTATCAAAGCATTGTGAGCCGTGAAGATGAGATATAAACCTTGGGCAGTGTACGCAACGTTTGACATTACAAAACGCGCTGAGTTAGGCATCTATACCAGCAGAGAGAATGCAGAGAGAGATGCTGGGAAGTATAGGCGCTGTTTGCCTCGCCATGCAGCGGTTGAAGTCGTTTGGGTAGGAGCTGAAGCCAATGGATGATCAGCCGATGGAGCAAGTCTGGCAGCGCTGCGCCGTTAGGGAATTGAGCAGCCTTCTGTCTGAACTCTCTAACGACAGATTCACGACAGCCGAAGACTTCTGCATACAGATGGCTGTAGCGGCGCAACTGCTGCGGGCGCTGTATGGACAGAGCGAGCTAGAGCGGATCAGAGAATGGCGAGCGCGGCTGGCGCAATATAGCCGCGAATTGGAGCCGCCAGAGAGCGAATAGTCAGTCAGTAATCAGGGATGCATCATGAGGCCAATCGGCGCTAAAAATAAGGTCTGGCTCTATACCGCAGAAGCCGCAGCAGTGCTGGGCATCTCGCAGCGCCAGCTGCGGTTTCTGCGAGAGGATCTAAAATTTGGCTTTCACTATCGGGTAATTGGTCGCACCTGCGCCGCTCGCCCTACCTACCAATGGCAACCGGATCGCATCACAGATCATCTGCATACCTCACCGTTTCTGAGGGAGCCGCCGCCGCCGCGCCGCCGCCGTCGCGCTGCTGAATCCGATTAAAAGCCTGCTGATGAACCTCATCTGAAATCCAGCGGTGGTAAGTCTCAGAGTGAACTTTCAAGCTATGCCCCATCTGCTGAGCTGCCAGACTCAGATCTAGCCCTAGCTTCAGCGTTCGCACTGCCCAGCAGTGACGCAAATCATAGGGCTGAAACGGTAGGCTGAGATTACGCCCAAAGTATTGACTCACGCGGCTCCCATAGTCTGCGTGAGTCTTCCCTGTGACTGCTGGCAGCACTACCGACCGCAGATCCAGCAGATCAACCCAGTCAGGATAAAACGGCCAAACATTTCTAGCGCCAGTTTTGCCGGCCAAAACGCGAATCTGATAGCCCCCGGATCTCATCACTTCGCAATCTAGAAAGAATGGCTCATGGTTTCGCAGGCCATAGGCCGCCATCATTCCGTAGAGCCAGCGCCAGCCGTCAGACTTAATCGCGGCGGCCTGCTGCAAGATCTGCTCATCGCTGGGCAGATCACGCGGCTCCAGAGCGCTGGCGCTGTATTTCCCGCGCAACCGCCCAAAGTCAACTTCTAGCCCAGCGAATGCAGCCAGCCGCCCCAAACTGACACAGAAGCGGCGGCGCTGCCGTGAATCTGGCGCAGTCTGCAAGATGACTCTTTCCAGCAGCTCAGCAGTTAGCTCCTGGTCGCCAGCTCCGAAGCGACTGAAAACGCGCTCATATTCTGTTTTCCAAGTTGTGTCACTAATGCAGGATCGGGCTGATTTTTCAAACTCAGCCAGCACATTTTCTAGGGCGCTGATACTCGTTTTTTTACTACTCGCGGCGACATACCCTGACCAGTCGAACGTTCCGCAGGCTAGATCGGCGCTGATCCGCCGCGCCAATTTCTCAGCCTGCGAGACTCCAGCGGGATTAGCCCAGAGGCCCAGCGCCAAGCGCTGCTGATGTGGCTCACTGCGGCTAGCGCCAGGGCGCGGCGGCAAAGTAGCCCGTAAATAGAGGCGATCTCCTATCCGTTCGATTGTTACTCCAATCTTTCCTAGAGAAAGCCGCCCATTAGCCTGAGAGATTTTGCCGTCAATCATCACTTGACTAAAACTTGCCTAAATCTGTCGGTATACTCGCGTATGCTTAAGTACACTCATGTACAATCAAAACTTACAGACTAAGCCTGTAAGTTAAGCAGCTAGACAGTTTCAGAGGTTTTTAGTCAGAATAAAATATGCCAGGAACCAGACTTGAACTGGTGACACGAGGATTTTCAGTCCTATAAGAAGCCGCATATATAAGGGTTTTGAGCGTTTTTGGCTTGAGATTACACCATCTTTACACCAATAGCTGAAAATTTTGGGGGCTTTTTAGCTGTACTTCAAAGTAAGAGGACTAGAGCCGGTTTAGACTTTTTTCGCACAATTGCTCTGCCCTGATTAGAATTAAGGGTATTACGCTTGCATCTGAGGCGAGGTAGTAGAACCCCATCCCCATGACAACGTTACTCATCCAAGCTGAAAATATCCCTTTGACGATTCAGATCGCCTCGATGAGCCAGGAGCAGTTTTACGAGTTCTGCCTAGCGAATCGAGAACTGAGGATTGAACGCACCGCCACTGGGGAAGTAGTTATCATGCCACCTGTTTTCTCTGATACAGGTAACCGCAACATCAAAATTTCTCAGCAGCTTGCAAACTGGGCTGATGAGTCAGGCACAGGTGAAGCGTTTGACTCAAGCACAGGCTTTACTCTCCCCAATGGAGCCACTAGATCGCCTGATGCTTCCTGGATTAAGCATGATCGCTGGAATGCTTTAAGCGAGGAGCAGAAAGCTTCCTTTGCACCGATTTGCCCAGATTTTGTCATAGAGCTTCGGTCTTCTAGCGATACGCTTAGCAGCTTACAAGACAAAATGCAGGAGTATATTGATAATGGGGCGTTGTTGGGGTTACTCATTGATCGTAAGAATCAGACGGTTCATGTTTATCGCCCAAGCCAAACGCCTGAGGTTTTAGACGCTCCAAACTCTGTAAGTGCTGAGCCAGAACTACCAGGATTTGTTTTACAGATGGCAAAAATTTGGTAATTGAATTATTACAAGTTATGTAGAATCATCTTTTATTGACATTGGATTAACCCCAGAATCAATTAGGCTAGGAAAATCTGTTAACGCTACTCCAAAATGATCCTTAACCCAATCATTTAGAAAGATAAAATCCTTTTTTGAAAGGTAAGAGCTTTTTAACAAGGCGTCTTCTACAGAGCTTTCAGCTAAAAGCCCCTTGGCTTCACTGGCAATTTTGACTGCACCCATCTGGATGATATGTTCGACCTCTTCTTTATTTTCTGCCTGTGAGATCTGACTTACAAGGTAAATAAGCTCTTGTTTTATTTCTTCTTTTCTCCACAGCCTAGATTGAGTCATAGGATCATATCCTGAAGCAATAAAGGATGTGTATTCTGAGTCAGTCATTTCCAGGTCTTCGATTGGCTCAATCCAGGGAACAAAATCATAATCGTTATATTCACCTTGACTGCGAAACTCTTCTAGGTCTTCATCAGGAATAGTAAATTCAATATTTAGTGCTTCAAGGCTTCTGTTAATGTAAGGTAAAATGGCATCAATTGTCTCAAACCAATGATTAGAATCGCTTAAAGAGGGGTCTAGCTTAACAAGAGTTTCAGTATCTCTTCCTTCTTGTAAAATTGAGGCTGTATAAGCATTATGCTGTTCATTGTATTCAACACAAAGCTGTAGATCTTGTGCGAGATGATAGCAGTTGCTTACATCCATAAATTGCTTTTAATGACTTGTCATAAGCATTAGTTAATTCATATTTTTTAAGTGATATCAAGACTTATTTAGAACTTTAAAAATAAAGATTTTGTGCAGACAATGTTTGCACTATTAGCCAAGAGCTAGCCGTAGCTGCGTTATTTCTGGATCTTGATTAGGAGACGAGTAGAATTTTGGCATTTCACGCTCTTCATTAATCAACAGATCTCTGATAGTCAAGGCTGAGACGTTTCCTAACTCCCGTGGCTCCATTTTGTGCAGCCCTCCGCCGTACACTCTTCCTTCTTCTAATAAAGCATTTGGGCAGATTGCGTTTAGTGCTTCCCAGACTGCTGTTAGTAGAGCTGGTTTCTGTTCGAGTAGCTTAGAAACGGCTGGATTAGGATAGAGCAACAGATACACGTTGCTAGCAATTGCTTTTGAGTGATTTAAGATGAATCGAAAAGGGCGTCCGCTTTGACTGTCACTACGTCCTAGATAGGTGCAAATAAAGGGAGTAGGCAGACGCTGTTCTTGAGCATACCAGGGCGTTCGGTGCTGGCAGAGATACCGATTGTGAACTTCCTGCTCTTTACCTTCTTCCAGATATGCCCAAAGAGATGGATAACGCTCACGCAGAAGAGATTCTGGTAATCGGCAGTTTAGGACATATAAGCCATTTTCTAAGATAGGGGTTCCGTCAGGGTGGGCTTCAATAATATCTGTCTTTAAGTAGCGAGGACTCGGAAGAATCGGGCGAAAGCATTCAAGGGGTAAACCTCTTTGAGCGATAACATCGCTTGATAGAGTAAAGAACTTGTTGTCGCCAGTCGCAATACCTCGCTTGATTGTAAAAAAGGAGGATAGGGGGCAATCGGTTAGAATCTTTGCATCAAGGGCAGGAAAGCGAGTCCATTTTGGCTCAGTGCGTAGAGCTTCAACGCTAACTCTCTTTTCCAGGCGGGGTGTGGCAAGGCTACTACCAAAGGTAAATGTGACCTGATGGTTTTTTGGCGGTGCTCCATTTTTAAGAAAGAGTACGGCTGAGGAGACTAAGGCATCGTCAAACTGGACATCGTTTGGGTCAAACCTATGAACCTGAAGGAGCGTGACACGACTGAGGAGATAATCTTTGATGGCTTTACCGTAGTTGACATCCATAAATTCGCTTGGAATCAGCCAAGCCCCGATGCCGTCTTCTGATAACCACGGGTGTGAGAGTCCTAGAAAATGACCATACAGTCCTGCTAAACCAGACAATTCCATGCCGCTTACTTCAGCAGTTTTACTCTGCAACCGCTTTTTGGTGTCGTTTTCTAAGTGATGATGCCTGACGTAAGGCGGATTGCAGAGAATCAGGTTAAACTTCTCAGGTTTATCCAGCGACGGAGAAGCTTTTGTGAAGTCTTCAAGATGTAACGACAGGTTTAGATCGGACCAAATTTGACAAGCTCCATAGGCTTTATCGATCTCAAACCCGGTTGCAGCAGCAATTCTAGTATGAGGCACGGTTTCTAGGAGTGCTGAGTAGAATGCTCCTGTACCAAAGCCAGGTTCTAGAAACCGAATTTGGGTTTCAGGGGGTAAGAAAGAGATAGCCTGCTTGATGATCGCACGAGCTAGGGCAGGAGGAGTTGCAAATTGTCCTAGCTTATTTCGAGCTTCTTTGGTCTTAGTCGCCTCAAAGCTTGTCAGCAGTAGCAACCGTTTTTGTTCAAGCGTTGAAGGCAAATCCATTGGTTACACTCCAAACAGGGCTAAATCATCAATGCGGTGCTCCCAGACCCAATCGATCCCTTCAGCCGCCTCATAGCCCAGATAGCCAGTATCGAAATAGCCGCAAAGAAACAGGATAAAATTTACTCTGCTCCCGTAGGTGCTTCTTAGCTGTGCCATTTTAACTGCTTCTTCCTTACGACGCTTATTTACATTGGTAAAGTCACCCGCAGATTTTGCTTCAATAAATAGAGGGAAATCACCTAGAGCAGCAGTTTTTGGCATAATCGCTACGTCCACTGGAATGTTGACCTGCTGAACTCCGCCTTCAAGTGTAACGGGGACATTGAGCCGAAAACTGAAGGTTCCAGGTAAAAGGGCGTTAAACGTGACTCTTTCGGTAGGTGGTAGCAATCGATATCCCCGCTGTTCTAGCCAGGAAGCAATCAAAGAGAGCTGCCTTCGTTCCTGGGCATTTCGGATGATTGGATCGGCAACAGCCCCGCATAGTCTATCTGCCACAACTGTAGCAGCACGATGCAGTTCCTCTTCAAGCAACGGGGTGGAGCGATTTAACCAGATAAAAATGTCTGGGTCGATCATGGTACGAATAATTCGGATGACTTTTTCAAGCTCGGCATAAATAAGAGCTTCAGGCATCCGTCTGGGTAAGCGACCTTCCCCTTCCATAGTCCGAACTAGGGTTGGAGAGGCTTTGGACAAACCAATTAGCCGATCTCGTGCAATCGGTGGGCATGTTGCCATTCTTAGGATTGGTAGAACAGTTGGATGGGCTGCAAGTAGCTCAGGACGCAGGTCTTGAAGATTTCCAGTTTGTGCTAGGGCATCTTCTACTTGCTGAGTTGTTTGAATGCGAGTATCACGGAAAGCCTGCGGTGCAAAGTGCATGAACCAGTCGTTATATAGATCAACTGATTGTGCGATATCGACTTTCCAGCGATCAGGCTTATCCCTGTTCACTGCCATGCATTTCTGCTCCTCACTACTCAACTCAAAGCTCCATTAAACTAATATGCTATTAGTAACGACAGACGAGTAGAGAGAGTTCTCATCCAGTTGACGCTACTTACAGCACCAAAGAATAACACACCACGCTAGCTGTGCTATTCTTTGACTAGGTTTTAATGTAGTACGGCTTTAGTACGGTGTAAAGTGGGAACTGGTGCTACAGCGAAAAGCTGCTTTACAGATTCTTTCTATAACACTCGTCGTCCAGAGATTCGCCCTTCCCAAGTTTCTCCAGAAGCAGCGGTTTCACCGTCGAAAGTATCTCCGTCTGCGGATATGCGTATTTTGTACTTATCTAGAATAATGACTGAATTAGGATCGTCTTTACCGTAACCCGCAACATTTAGACTTCGGGAGTCTGGATCATATGATCCTTGGATATGTTCAGTTGCAGAAAATTCTGTTTTAGATTGCAGCTCTGGGCGATTAGCTGGAGTTTTTATTGTCCAGTAGATCGAACCACGTACATTGTTATTTGCCGTAGTGTCAAGTCGCATTTCAAAATCGAAAATGACTCCCGCAGAGTCTGTCCACTCACCTTTCCAGGTTTTAGCCAATGGCACAGAGGGAACTTCTGAGTCAAATCGTTGAGGATTTTCAGATGAGATCGGAAGCGGTGGTTCAGGGATTGAAGGCTTAGCAGGCTCTACAGTGGGGGCTAAAATCCTTTCGGCTTTTGCTTTCATGCTATAGACTTCATCATAATCAGAACCAAGGCTAATCGCTTTTGTATAATCCTCAATCGCTTTTTGGTTCTCATCCAAAGCAAAATAGGCGTTACCTCGGTCAGCGTAAGTTGCAGCTATGAAGTCAGGCTCCATGCTGATTGCAGTATTGTAATCGGCAATTGATTCTTCATACTTCCCTAACTTGTAGTACGCTAAGCCTCGGTTATTGTAAGCAGTAGCAAAAACAGGACTTAGCTTAATTGCTTTTTCATAGTCTTCAATTGCCTTTGAATACTCCTTTAAATTGTAGTAAGCCCATCCTCGATTGTTGTAAATCTTAGCGTCTTTGAGATCGAGATCAATAGCACTATCGTAGTCTGCGATTGCCTCTTGATAGTTTTTAGCCGCAAGTTTTTCGTTACCCTGCTCAAACCAGTCTCTCGCTTCACTAAGGGGATCAGGCTGAGCAGTCTCTGGAGTAGGCGAGTTCTCAGGACTGCTGTAGCTTTGAGGGGAAATGGACGTATTATTGCTCTGCACTCTCAAAAGCTGAGTAGACAAGGCAAGGACAGATAGGGCTATGGCTAAAAGACTTAGCGATCGAGGTTTCCAAACTTCTCCTACCCAATTTGCTCGCAATCTGATTGAGCTTGGAGCAACAGGTTTAACATCCCTTACCTTAAATGCCTCTTCCTTGCCATCTCTCTGAGACTCTCGTTTCTGCTGTACTTTCCTAGAAAATTTGTCCCACTCATCTTCTTCTGGATGAGGAGTTGAGCTGGTTAGCCGAGGTTCCTCACGTAAGGAATCTTGTTGCGGACTCACATCTAGCTTCTGTTCTTGCTTATCCAGAGAAAAATCTTCCGGCAGGTTAGATTTCATATGGATGTACAGCCCCTTTGATATTGTAGGTGTCACTCAAGGCTAGAAAGTCTGGTTTGGACTAGCGACGACTTGACTCACGTTTTCACAATCTCCCAAGCTCACAGCGAACCTTTACCCAGTTAGCTTTACCAATAACAGGTGACTGAATAATGGCTGAAAGCTATGAAAAAAGGAAAAGCATTCTGCACTGCTAAAGATTAAGATTCTGTTATCTTTGCTCTCAGGAACTGTATTTGAAGCCTTATCTCAAGATTTTTACAGCTAACCTTGAAAAATGCAAGTCTGGTGCCTGGAACTAGGCCAGTTCATCATGAACTGGTGACATTGGATGATTTTACCTTCAAACGGCTGAAGTTCCTCAAATTTTCTCAATTGCCCCAAGTGCCTTAAGAGACTCTCTTTGAGCAGGCGTTAAACCTGTTGTTCCCAGAATGTTCATCCCCTTATAAGGAGTAGAGGCACTCAATGTTTTAGTACAGTTACTCGTTTTAGTATCCCAAAATTTAATTGTGCCATCGTGGCTACAACTTATGATGGCATCACCGTTTCGACTAAAAATGGCAGATCGAACTGAGTCAGTATGCCCATATAGTACATTTAAGCTTTGTCCAGTATCCATATCCCATACTTTTATAGTTTTATCATCCCCACTACTGATTATGATTTTCTCGGTTTGGCTAAAGGCAACTGACCATACTTTATCTGTATGTCCTAGTAGAGTTTTAATGCATTCTCCTGTCTGAGTATCCCAAAGCTTTACAGTTGAGTCCATGTTGCAGCTAGCTAAGATCTGACCATCTGGACTAAAGATTACCGATAAAACAGTACCAGTTTCTTCGTGAAATACTTTAATGCACTGACCTGTTTGAACATCCCACAGCCTTATCCCCTCCTTGCTAACAGTTGGCGATTGACTACAGCTTACAAGCGTCTTGCCATCTGGACTAAATGCCACTGACCAGACCAAACCAGTATGACCACGCATAATGTGAATACAACGCCCTGTTTGGACATCCCATAGCCTGACGGTTCTATCGTCACTACCACTAGCAAGTATTTGCCCGTCTGGGCTAAAAGCTACCGATAACACCCATTGTGAGTGCCCTTTAAGGACGTTAAGACATTGACCTGTACGAACATCCCAAAGACGCACTGTTTTGTCATCACTGGCACTAGCAAGCATCTGCCCATTAAGACTATAGGCTACTGCCCAGATCCCTCTTGTGTGCCCTGACAATATTTTATAGGTCTCTGTTTGGAGATTCCATAGCTGGATATTTGGAGTACTACCTCCAATTGCTAAGATTTGATTGAAAACCTCAGAGGAATGATTATTAGCTGGGCTTAAAGCGATTGAAGACAATGAGTTTGTATATCCTCGAAACGTTCTAAGACACCGACCTGTTTCAATTTCCCATAATCTGACAGAGAGGTCATCACTGCCACTAGCAAGGGTTTGTCCATCCGGATTAAATGCTATTGAAGAAGGGAAGCTTGTATGCCCTTTGAATGCTCGTAAGCATTCTCCTGTTTGAATGTTCCAGAGCCTTAAGCTTCCATCATCATGACAACTCGCTAATGCTTGACCATCGGGACTAAACGCAATAGCCCATACTGTTTTGTTTTGTCCACCTAATAATTTGAGGCATTGCCCAGTTTGGAAATCCCAAAATCTAATAGTGCCATCGTGGCTACTGCTGGCAAGTATCCGGTTATCAGGACTAAAGGCAACTGCTAAGACAGAACTTGTGTGGCCCACTAAAACTCTAAGACATTCACCAGAAGAGGTGTCCCACAGTCGAATTGTTCGATCGCTACTTCCGCTAGCAACGAATTGACCGTTAAAATTACAGTCTACTGTTACAACCCATTGAGTATGCCCAGCGAAGGTCTTAAGGCATTCTCCGGTCTGAAAATCCCATAATCTCACCGTACAGTCTACATTGCCACTGATCAGAGTCTGATTATCTGTTCTAAAGGCAATTGAACGCAATCCTCCAGTTTCAGTAGTCAAGACCTTTAAACATTGCCCTTGATGAATGTCCCATAATCTTATGGTGGAGTCATCACTACCGCTAGCAAGAATTTTCCCGTCAGGGCTAAACTTGAGGGAACAGACCCAGTTAGTATGCCCTCTAAAGGTCGCCAGCTCCTGACCATCTGCAACTCTCCAGATGCGAATTTCCGCATCCGAACCACTTGATGCAGCTAACAGCTTACCATCGGGACTAAACGTTACAGTCTGAATACTGCCAAAGGTTTGCGTAAAAACAGCCTGAACAAATTCACTATGGGCAAAACTGACATTATTTAAAGTTATGTTCTGGAGATAGGCTTGTCGAATTGTTAGATGCGAAAAATCATAGCCAGTCACATTTGATTGTAATTGGCAAAGAAGATTCAAAATGTTGCCACCTATGTATCCTTGTCGCCAAGCTTGATCTCGTGAGAGATCGAGAAGATTCTTAAGTTGAGTCAATAATCCTGATTGATCGCCAAATTCGTCAATTAGCTGACTGACTACGGGTTGAAGAATTTGCCGATTTTGCATCTCTCGAATATAGTCTTTTGCTTGAGCTTTGGATAAAGCATAGTGATGCAAACAGTAGATATTTTGAGTTTTAATTTCCTCTGTAATCTCTTTCACAAAGCATTCAGTCATGTATTCCATCAGAACTGGCTGGAGTGTAAAGCTTCGTGCTGCCTGGTCTAGCAGGGATCGCTCGCTGAGCGAGAACAGTACTGAGGCAACCTGTTTTTTAGACTCAGAGGAGAAGACATCTTCAATCAATGCTAGACGAGAAACGGGTTCACGATTAATTGCTAGCCAGTGCATGACTTCTTTTTCTTCCTTCAAAAGACGGTTGAAGTGCCAATCTAGCAGATTTTCAATATTGCTAAACATAGGCTGTCCTGCTTCTAGGAAATCAGCTATGTTGCTAAAGAAAACTACTTGAATATATTTAGCAACAAGTTTAAGTGCTAATGGATTGCCATCATAAAGCTTAATTAAAGCTTCCCATTCTGCCTCAGAGCCAATGTATGAGCCACTCTGCTCCAACATCTGTCGCCCATCAGATGTCCCTAGCCCAGTTAATCTAAGTAACCGCACTTGGTTATTTTCACTGCGAATTTCTGATAAAGCAACTTCTTTAGGTATTTCTCGACTGGTCAATAACACACAGCTTTGATGCGAAAGTTCTCCAATCTGGTTAAATAGCTGACCGTATGCTTCATATCCCTTTTGATATTGCCCTGTAGAGGTGTCTCCAGATAAGACGGATTCCACGTTGTCAAGTATAAGTAAACAGCGATGTTCTTTTAGATAAAACAATAAGCGAGCGAGTTGAGCCTCTGTAGTCTCTGGCAGGTCGGTTTCCTGCTGGTTAGATAGAAACCTGATCAGATCTGACAGTAGATCGGTAAATGGCAGGGTATTAAGAAGAGAACGCCAGATCACGTATTCAAACTCATCATGAACACTGCGTGCAAATCTTAGGCTAAGTTCAGATTTACCGATTCCTCCCTTACCTAGTCTGACTGATAGGTTTGTCTTTCCGATTCCGCCCATACCGACGATTGCTACTAGCTGTGCTTGTTCTTCAACAATCCACTGTTCTAGCATTATCAGTTCTGTGGTGCGACCGACGAAGGCAGAAACTTCAGGTGCTTTCTCCCAATCCTGGATTGAGCTAATCTGCCTCTGCTCAGCCTCTGTATTAGAAGTTGGGGAGGTTGATAGTTCTGACAATGGAATTTTATTTGGTTCACTAACTTGCTGCCAGTCTAATCCTAAAACTGAACAAAATGCTCTAAAGCTCGTGGCTTTAACTCCTTTGCCGCTCAAGAACCGTTTCCAGGTGCCAATCGAGACAGTGCCCGTAACTGCTCTGTTACCTAGCTTATCCAAAGGTAGGAATTTAGCTGCTTCCTCTAACCAGTGCTCGTTATCAACTGCCCAGCCGTTCTCCTGCGTCAGCCTATCCCTTGCTTGTCTAATCTTTTCCAGTCCTTCTTCAGAGGCTTTCACTATCCGCACGGGCACCGCCTAAGCTTTAGGTTTTGTCAAGATCATTTTCGGATCATTTTCCTTCATTTGCAAGTGATCCAGGTTTGTACTGGAGAATTTGCCTACTCTAATGGTTTAATCACATGCAGAGGCGAACCTCTTGTGTTGCACTGCACGAAAGTCACGTTCTATGAAACTCTCTGTCAACCAGTTACCCGCATTGCTTAGTATTTTCTTGTTTTTCATTACGCTCAGACTTTGTAGACTCTGAGTTGACGTTGACTGATAAAGAGCTGAAAAATTTAGTGATGTAATTTTCAGTGTCTATTCAAAGCTTGGCTAGAAGAAGGAGATGAAGATGCATTTTCGTTTTAATAGACTAGCTTGGATGGTCTGTGTCGCATGGAGTTTAGTGGCAGTTATTTTTCAGCAACCAGGATTTGCACAGTACGGTACTGAAGCTCAGTATGATGATGATCCGTATGACATTGACAATGACGGTATGCGTGATACGGGGCCATACGAAACTCCTCCATACTCACCCCCAACTCAAACTTATCGAACTTATCCAAGCTACCGTAACGACATTGAGTATACCTACAATGATTACATGCAGTGTGGTTACATCTTCACTGAGCAAAAAAACTATCCGCTTGCTTTGAATTGCTTTACGGCTGCATTGAGCTTAAGACCTGATGATAGCTATGCTTTACGGGCAATCGACAATGTGAATCGATATATCGAAGCTCAGCAGAGCCAAGCCCTAGAGCAGCAACGTCAAGCTGATGAAAAAGAACGAGAGAATTCGGTAAGAAACTTAGAATGGTGGATTTCAGGCATCAATTCAGTTGAGCAACTTCAAGGTATGATTCATTGCATTCAATCAGCAACCAATAGTCAATCTCAAAAAAACTGCACCGAAGGTACTTGGAGTTTTTCGGCTGATGGTCGTCCAGAAGAAGCTGAACGAAATCAGCGGAGACTTCAAATTCTTCAGGCACGGATGGATACTGTTAAGCAGAATAGCATATGCTCTACTCTTTTACGGTTTGTTCTAAGCGTAGCCCAAGAGTGCCGAACAAATCATTAATATATTAGCAGAGGATGAGACAGAATACATTGCATCGTTCTTCCAAAGCTTTTCTTAACACTAAGCACTCTTTAGTTGATTTGCTCAAGCTTAAAGAAAAATCTAAAGCTAGGCTTGTACTCTCTAACGTCTCAAATCTTTGAATATTTCTCTAATACCATTATCACCATGCCATCAAGCAAAAACGACAACTCGCTTGGAAAAGCTCAAAACCTTGGCACATTAGGTAGCTCTCTAGTAGTCGGTGGAAAAATAGGACAAAAAGATAAGGTAGATTTCCTCAAGTTCTCTGTCTCTGGGTCTAGTAGCTTTTCTGCAACATTGACTGGGTTGAAAGGCAATGTGGATTTAGCAATTCGTGACAAGAATGGTAATATTCTTGCTCAATCACGCAGGCCAGGTAGGAAATCAGAGTCAGTAGCCGGAACTTTAGGTACAGGTATATTCTATGTACAGGTAAAAGCTCGTACATCTTTTCCTTCGTCTCGTTATCGATTAAGTTTGTCTGCAATATTAAAACCGGGTGGCGGTACTGACAACGGGGGTAATGATGGTGGTGGTGGCAATGGCAATACTGATACTGGTGGCGGTGGTGGAAACACTCGGTTGAAAGAGATTCCTATACCGAGCGGAGCCGGTGGGCTTCAAGTTACAGCGGATTGCAGTTAGATAGAGGACAATAGAGCAGTGCAAAAGTAGGTCACAAATGAAGCCACTCTCCATGGATTTGCGACAGAGGATTATCAACG